>Ga0209718_1004627_pt1 | contig 11332 bp, 18 predicted proteins | sample AD_JPNAS1_MetaG_FD_184420 | JGI IMG/M metagenome (GOLD analysis project Ga0209718, IMG submission 184420) | Active sludge microbial communities of municipal wastewater-treating anaerobic digesters from Japan - AD_JPNAS1_MetaG (SPAdes) (version 2) | ecosystem: Engineered > Bioreactor > Anaerobic... | reverse complement strand
GTGACGAAGACATACTGCAGGGCGTTACGCTGCAGCTGCTTCGCTTTGATGCCATCAGTAGGGATATCTTCCCACGCGCACAGCAGCTTGTAATTGACCTTGCCGAATCTATGGGCGGCGTAGAAAATGCTGCAAGAACTCTTGGCATATCTTTGGCGGACCCGGCTCTTGGTCTCACGCGCCTGCGCAGAATAGGTGTGGCTTTTAATTCCACACAGGAAGCGCAAATCAAAAACTTTATAGAAACAGGTAGGGTAGCGGAAGCACAAGCGGTTTTGATGTCTGCGTTAGAGGATCGTTTTGGCGGATTGGCTTTGGCGTCTGTATCTGCGACTACGCAAATGAAAAACGCTTGGGGCGATTACTTAGAAAGCGTTGGATCTTCGCTCTCCTTTTTCGATGGAGTCAAACGCGGCATTACTGCAATGTTGGTCAGTGTAGCGGGGGCGCACGATGTTACATCGAAATCCGCTCAGCTTGCTGCGCTGGAAACACAAAAAACTTGGGGTGAGGCAACAATAAACATTGGCAATATTATAGCCGATATATCTACCGGAGTTGTTGCTGTTATACATGGCGTGATCAAGGCGTTTGATTTTGCCGGGAAGGCGATCCCCAAAGCGCTTAAGCTCGCTATGGATGGGTCGTATTTAGTCGTTGCGTCTGCCATGAATTCTATCGTTGACCTAATTGTCGCACCAATCGAAGGCTTGTTTAATGGTATTGATGCAGTTTATGCCAAAATAACTGGGAAATCGCTTGGTATTACCAATGCCTTTGATGCTGTCCGCTTCGATGTTACCGGGATAAGGGCAGACATCTCCAGCAGCGCAGACGATCTTTCTGCATTATGGAAAGACGTTAAAGAGTTTTATCGCACGTGGGGAGATGTTGCCTCCGGTATCGCGACAGGAAAATTTAGCAACGTAGACGAACAAATTAAATTGCTGCACGAAGGCATTGACGCACAGCGTAAAGCGATAGAACAAGGGCTAACCGGGATTGATGTTCCTGATTTGGATTTCGGAGACATAAGTGGCGTCAACGTGGACACCACCGAAGTTGAAAATTACTACTCAACTGTCATGGCTCTAAACAACACGGCATCGCAGCAGATCATGGACAAGTACAACAAAATGCGTGCTGCGCTTGACGAATATTTGCGCGCCAACACCGAAAGTCAAGAAGAGTATCAAAACAAGCTTAGACTTGGTCTGGCGGAAATCGCCAAAGCAGAAACGCGAGAGCTAATGGCAGAACGTGAAAAACAGCTATCTGATTTAAAAATGTTTGTTGATGCAGTGAGCGGGCTAAATGCTTCCGAAATTGACGTCATTAAGAGAAAATATGCGGAAATGCGCGCCGAAGCTAAAGGGTTTTACAGTGAAGGCTTGATTTCAGAACAGGCATACCAATCCGCGCTTGCGCAAATACGGCAGGCTGAAGGGGAAGAGATAAAATCATTTGAACGGCAAAGACTGGATTTTCGTGTTCAAACTCTTGCCGGGATTGCGGGATTAGAAAGCTCATACATGGCAGAGCGGCTAAAACAGATCGAACTTGAAACTGAGAACCTCAGAGAAGCCGGATTGACAGAAGGTGAGATTCATGCATGGGTGCAAAAACAAAAGCTTGCACTTGAAACTGAAATTGAACAGCGCAGAATTGACCAAATGTCTGAATATGAGCGCTATGTTCTGGACTCCAATAAGCGGATAATGGACACGCTGGAAGACTCTCTTGCCAACTCACTCGCAGACATGCTTTCCGGGACCAAATCCGCGCTCGATGCGTGGAAGTCTCTCTGGGCAAACATAGCCCAAGCTATCATTGCAGAGATCAGTAAAATCATAGTCAAGGCATTGTTTGCCAATACGCTGCTAACAAGTCTTAAAACAGCAACGGGCAACATTGCCGCGTTTTTCAAAGGGCTTCATTGGCCCCGACACAATGTGAACCAAGCCGATTTTGATCCGTTCGCGATACCGATACGTTCCGCTATCGATAATAATACGAACCAAACCACAAGTGCGCTTGATGAGCTGAACAACACAATCATGAATTTGAGTCTTTCACCTCGTATCGTGATTGGTCAGCCGGCTCCGGATGCGCCTACCGTAAATGTGGATGTGAATCCGATACTGAGCTTCTCTCCGGAGTTCATGCCACAGATTTCGCTAAATCCGCAGATTCAAAACTATATTGACATGCCGCAAATCGTGAATAATATAGCAATGCCTCAGATCGTGAACGATATCGATGTGCCTGCAATAAACAATAGCATTATTCCACAACAGCAATCAATTGACCTTTCCCCTCTGGCACATTTATTGGATTCAATCATGTTGGCACGGCAGGAACGCACAGACCTCCAGAGCTACGGAGTAACCGAAATGATGACAAACACAGTAATCCGGCAAGAGCGGGATAATCGTGCGTTAGATTCGCTATCAGAGCGCATTGAGAAGCTTGCCACGGCAATAGAAAACAATAAGCCACAGATTTACACTCAGGTAATTGAAGGCGTCCCATTCCATAATGCAATTAGAAGAGCGGCGGCGGTGGCAAATGAATTATAGACTGATCTACCGCGTTTATCATCATTTCGGTTACTCTGTTGCAATATTCGACGATCTGATTGATGTTGATATTACACCCTTGAACGCGAATACTGATGATCTTTTTTCGTTCTCTGGGCGCAAATGCACCATAAAAATGCCCTATGATGATAACGCTAAATCTTTATTTTATGATAATGATAATCCAAATGCGGTTTATCCAGATTATATGCGCGGGCAGTTCGATCTGGTAGATTTAGACGATCCTGGTGATTCCATTGTGTTTCGTGGCATGGCAAAGCTTGAGTTCATTGAGATTGACGAACTGCGCTCAGAGATCAAGCTCCGCCTTTCTGATGCGCTCGATGTGTGGATTGACATTGCTAAGCACACTGATTTTACAGTCCCAGAAGGGGATGTCAAGACCGTTGCCATGCGCGTGGGAAGTGGAGACTACACCGTTGTTGATTTTATGCGGGAAATAATGACCGGGTTTCCAACCCAAATGCGGGGCATTGACCTGTTTCACTTCTTGGGAATTTATGCGGAGAACGTCAACCTTGTATTTAATCAATATGCAAATGATTTTATGCAGTGGCCTACCAACTCAAGCCTATCGTCTACGGCTATGTTTGCGTCTCAATTCGGTGCTTACGTGTGGCAAACTGAACCCGATGTCATTAAATTTACACTGTTCTGGGTGTTTCGCGAAAACATAGACGCATGGGAACTTGGTCTAAAAGCAGAAATCCGCGCGTGGTCTGCCAAGGTGTATCTCGCTAATCCGTTCCAGCCCATAGAGGAAGATTCTGGATATATCCGCAACATCATGAACGAAGTTGACCTAAAGTTACGCCTTAGCAGAGCACAGCTATATCCGCCAAGCGTATTAAACCAAATTAAATTGCTTGATCTTTCCAGATCGCCTTTGTATGGAGGTGATGAGCTTCCCTTTATTCCGTCCTATGATCCGCCCTATCCTGATCCTGCAACACCTTTTATCATTAGCTATGCAAACGACGTATGGAATTATAGCGGATATATTCAGCTTGATCCAGTTACGATCCCACCCGGATCATATAACTATGCAAAGATACTGCGAGCCATGATAATGGCAAACAGGCTTGCTGTTTTTTCCGGACCCGATGCGATAACGATAAAACAACATCTAATCGATCCAACAGCGGATACATTGGAAGCTACTGCTATATCCGATGATGACATAACGCATCTACAAATCCGGGGAACGCTGGGCGAAATGAACACGCTTGACGATATTAGCGCACTTGGCGGAGCGAGCGCCTTGATTGTTCCGCTTCAACAGATATATAGAAACATGTTGGGGAACTTCCGTAAACAAATAAGCTTTTCCGTGCGTTCAAGCATAGCAAACAATCTACAGATGTTCAGCAAGATAAGTATTCACGGAAAAGTATATTTTGTAACGTCAATTGGGCATCCAAATGATAACGGAACAACAGAAATAATTGCAATAGGAGAAAGATAGATGAGAATGATTTGGGGCTTTGGCGGCGCTAAATTTTCGCAGCCGGATAACGAGCTATATACAAAAACATTCCCAAACGCAATCGGCACAATGTGGGTAGAAGAGGAGTCATCGTCATGGATTACGCGCAGCTGGAAAAGCGTCAAGGTCGTTCATGGCTATCGCGTATATATGCGCATCCGGTTATTCAATGTCGATTTAGGCATGAATAATGCGCGCCAAATTACCGGGCTGTTCAATATTCTATCAAACTGCCACGAAAGCGGGATTATGGTATATCCGCGATATAGCAAAGCGACGGGATCAACCGAAGGATATCTTTGCCATTTAAGCGGAAGCGTCTCTCCGCAGGATATTGCCAATGTTCCGGTCGGGCAATGGATTGATCTCGAATTTAAGAGCATTAATCTGGTGAGCCGCATACCAACCGCAAGCGATTATCCGGACTACTATAACTTGATAACCACCAATGGTGACAACATAACTACAACAAACGGTAACAATATTACAGTGAGGAAACACTAATGATAGACATAACAATTCAAGATCTTGATCTAATTACATCGCCATCGCTTTTGGCGAATGGTGATATTTTCCACTTTCAAGATGTATCGGATGCATACACCGACAAGGTAGCAGCTTTATCGGCAATAGCAGAATTTATTTTGCGGGAGAAAAGCATTCCCTCCGTGGGAAGTGAAATTGTGACCGATTCGGCAACACAAACCTTGACAAACAAAAAGCTTACATCGCCTAAGATCAATAGTGACACTACGATCACCGCTAATGGCGCAGACATCAACAAGCTCTCCGGCATGACATCAACCACAGCCGAGCTTAATAAGCTACATGGCGTGATCGCAAGCACGGCAGAAATCAACTACCTAACTGGCGTCACAAGCAGCATTCAAACGCAAATAAACAATATCGCAAACCAATCTCAAGATGTCACAAGCAGAATATATCATTATTCACCCGGAGTTATTTCTGGAGTAACATCGCAAATCATTAACGAAGCGACACTAAGGGCAGAATACGGAATTAACTCAAGTTATAGGGTTGATCCTGATTCAATAAGTGTAAGCGTGTATAAGCTTGAAACCGAACGCTGGTATTTGCTCCCGCCTGCATCAGCTACCGAAGGTATTATATTTTTCAACACCACCACAGCAGGACCAGCCAGTCAAACCGTATTAAACAGCATAAACGTAGCGCTCTCAAGCTCAGAGTCTTATCGGATTGTAGTTAACTATAAAGTTTTAGCATTAGCAGGAGTATAACATGAAACATTTACAAATCGACCCTAATGGAAATCCTATGCCGGTATTTTTCCCCGGCACAAAAACCGCAAACGCAACAATCAAAGTAGATGGCACAAGTTCAAGCGCCGCAACCACAAATGCAATTCATGCAACCGAAAATACGGTCGTTCGGCTTTTAGCAGATGCTGATTGCCATATCGCCATTGATACGGCTCCCATTGCCACGGTGGGCGACATCCCGTTGACCGCAGGATTGCCTGAGTTTTTCGTAATCAGTGCCGGAGCTAAAATCGCGGTTCTTGGCGCAAACCTTTATATCACCGCACATACAGGAGCATAACCATGTTTGACGCAATACTTTCCAACATCGACAAAATGCAGGCTATAGTCGTAGCCTTATCTGCGCTTATCGGCGCAATCGTGACATTGGTGATCACGTGCATCCGTGAATACAAGCGCATCCGCAAAGAGATAGCCGCAGAAGAATTCAAGGAAATCGCCGCACCATTCTGCAAGATTGCCGAAACTGAACCTATGAAGGTGCTGGAGACTTTGATTAATCCGCCCGTAGACAGTTTGCCTTCCATCGCCAATAGCAATGAGGGCAAGGCGTTAATCGTAGGGCAGGCAGCTATCGAGAAGGCGCAGAAAGAGAATCCGCGCTTACTGAAGAAACTCGGCATCAATAGCGCAGCCGATGCCGTTCCTCTGGTATCGAGCTCGTATAAGCTCATCAAACCACTGGTGAAGAAATGAGCGGTCTCGGCTTAGGTCTCGGTCTCGGTCTCGGCGCGCATCGGAAGGGCGGTCTGCTTCCTGAGACGAAGGCGGTAATTGATGCTGCTATGTCCGCAGGTGGTGAAATCCGCTATCAAAATCAACTCAATACGTTTATCGGTGCGCTTAAAGCTGCGTCAATATGGGATAAGTTTGATAGGTTGTATCTCGCTAATTATGAGTCCATCGGTTCTCGTTTGAATCTGATAAATCCCGCTATCTCAGCAATTAATATCAACACGGTATTGTTCACGGATAAGCGTGGCTGGAGCGTGACAGACGGGTATTGCGCTTTAGACTTGAACGTCAACCTAACACCTGGACTATCAAACTCAGCAACAAAATACGTGAACGGTTCAGGCTCACTCATGATATATCTGCTTGACAGCCTTGACATGAATACGAACACCTTTGCGGCAATAATCGGCTCGCATAATGGATTTAACGCACAGCAAAACTATATATACAAATCATCTTCAAGTGTCAACGTTATGTTATTCGCACAGTATCAGAGCGCAAGCGCTCTTGCTGACAGACCAACGGCAACCATAGGAGCGCCCGTAAAGGGATTGCTTGCCACATCCAGAAGCACGGATGCTTTACACTATCTCAGAGCCAACAAGACAATCTATGATGGCAACAACAACAGCTATGCGAATAACCTCTATCTTGATGGCAATGTGTATTCACTGAACTTAAACAACAACGGAACGAGTAGCGTATTCCCTTTGCTAAATATTGCAACTCCTTTCCACGCAGTGGGCGGGCACATGACAAACGCAGAAATGACTACCCTTGAAACCATTATAGAGAATTACCTGACAAGCATTGGAGTGGTATTATGATAGCGATAAAATTAACAAAAGCGAAAGCTGACAGTGTGCGTGGCAATTATCCGCATAACCATAGGCTTGAACCCATCAAGATAGGCAGTTATTACTATCTACCTGCATCTGTGCTTGAGATTACCGCTTATGATGGGACGCTGGACATACTGAACGATTGCCCAATAGTACACATAGAGCCAGAGGTGGAAGATGAAATTAACTAATACTCACAAGCATTTCGTGCTAATGCTTTTGCTTGGCATACTCGCATGGGCGTTTGCATTTATCGGCAAAGCGCAGGGATTGGGATACTTCCCGAATATCGCTGCATTTATGATTACGGTATATGTGGAGTATCGGCAATGGTCACGAAGCGGAAAGCCGTTTATGGTGCTACTAAAACAGCGTGGGCTGGATAGCTTTGTTGATATCTTGGCGGGCAATGCTGGATTCTTTATCGGATACAACGTGCTGTTGAGACTGTTTGCTGGAGGATGGGCAATATAATGGCAAAACTAAGCAAGAACTTTGACAGCTCAGAGTTTGCGTGTAAATGCGGATGTGGATACGATACGCCAAATCCAGAGCTTATCCGAATGCTACAGGTAGCACGTGACCTATACGGCAAGCCAATACGCATCACAAGCGGATGCCGATGCATAAAGCACAATCGCAATGTGGGCGGAGCTTCAAACTCCGCTCATTTATCGGGCAAGGCTGTTGACATCGCCACCCCCACCGGTGAATCTCGCTATCTGATAATCGAGTCACTCATGGCAGCTGGATTCAAGCGCATAGGGATAAACTTCAAACAACGATTCGTTCACGCAGACATAGACGATTCAAAGCCACACCCCACGATCTTTAGCTACTAAAACAGCCATTTATTAAGGAGTTTAACATGATTACCAATCTCAAAAAACACGCCCTCGTAGGCTTTGCCGTCGGGTTTATTTCAGCCATCCTGGTGAATTTCCTTCCCTGGATGGACAAGGTTCCAGGGCGTCCGGCCAACCCGCAGGTAAACAAGACCTGGATTATTGGGACAGTAGCCTGGATTGGCATTATCCTGGCGTGGGAACTGCTGCAGCTCCTAACCAGTAAAAAGAAGAACCAGTACATCAGCAACAAGTGGTTGGACAGCCTGGCTGACATCGTGGTGGGCTGGGTGGCGTTCATGCTTCCCTGGTCAGTATTGGTGTTGGGCAGTTATGGCGGAAACCTCCTGAGACCGTAACAGATGTCAAAATTCACGCAGCGCCAACACAAGGCCCTGGCTGAAATAGCAGCCAGAACAGCGCACCTGCGCCCGTTCGCCGATTGCAGCCCGCAGGTGCGCGCCGAGCGTATTGAGCGCGCTACAGGTGACGGGTGGGGGGCGTTCTCATATTTTTGTGAAAGGAAGAAACGATGGACATTAACAGTATCGACACATTGAGGATAGATGGCATAGACTATGCTGTGTCCATAATCGAGCCAAACGAACTTGGGGCCGCTATCGATGGCGAAATAAACTATGGACAGCAAAAGATTATCATAAAAAACATGAAACCGTCTGCGTGGCTGCAAACGATATGGCACGAGATAATCCACCACATCGACACATATCGCCTGCGCAATACGTTATCTGAAAGCGATATTGACACCATAGCTACCTCAATCAATGCGATCCTGCTTGATAACCCCGACCTCACTATGGAAATTTGGCAGGTAGCAACATCAGGCAATTTCACAATAGAGGACGATGCGGATGCAGACGAAACTGATTGAAATTCAGGCAGAAACTGCAACTGTTTATTTTCTTGGCGATATTCATGAAGGTGCCGCCAATCACCAAGCTAAGGCTCTCGCGAAAGCGATTGACATTATCGCCAACGATTCTAATGCATACTGGATTGGCATGGGCGACTATATAGACGCCATCAATCACCATGACCCCCGCTTCAATCCGCTGGAAATCGCACAAGAATACAATATCAAAGACCTTGCCGATTTGCCAAAACGCCAGTGCCAAAAGCTGGCGGATAAACTGAAACCAATAGCTCATCAATGCCTTGGGCTTGTCTCCGGGAATCACGAGGATTCGCTTCGCAGGAATAGCATATTTGATCCGACCGGATATCTTGCTGAGCTGCTAAAAACAGAATCGCTTGGCGGAAAAGGCTGGGTTATTTTGCGATTTTTGCGAGCCAAAGGACATGGCAACAATGCGGCAGAAACATATCGCATCTGTGTAGCACATGGCACAGGCGGCGGAGGGATGCGGGAAGGATACCCGATTAACAAAGCATACGATGTGTTCCGCTGGGATGTAGCTGACGCGTGCGTGATGGGACACATCCACAAAATGCAGACGGATAAAGCAGAATTCATGTCATGCGACTACAACACAATCCGCATAAAAAGAGCATGGTATGGTACAAACGGCTGTTTCCTATCGAAATCGGAAATCGGAACAGACGGATACTTCGAGCAGAAACCCGGTAAGCCTTCTGATATCGGGATGCTGAAATACACAATCAAAACCAAAATACGAGACAAATCAACCGCTATAACTTCGCTGGAAAAAATATACATCTAAGGACTGACAAATGGGAATCACAATTGGGAACGTAATCACATTGGGACTCGCAGTGGTTTCATTCATTTTCGGATACGCTACGCTCCATCAGAGAGTGAAGCAATTGGAATCTAAAATCAATGAAATTGACACGTTGCGACAGGACATCCGCAACATTAGCGACACACTACAAAACCTGATGGGGAAATTGGATATTTTCATCAAAATACAATGTGATAAAGAATAATGCCCATCGTCTCCTTCCTTATCGCTCTGCAATACGGGCGGTTTCTTTGCGCAATAAAAAAGCCCCAGCGAAATAAACAACCGAGGCTTTGGAGATACCGAACCAGTTTTCATGTTCGCATGTTATTTGTCAACTCTTTTGTTTCCCATACGCGCATAATGATTGCGTCACAATATCCGTATCGCTTCCACGCATGGATGGCCACAATTTGGCTATCATCGTTCCAAATCACGCCGTTAAGCGCATCGAATACGCCCTTGCACAGATTATCTATGTCTGGTCGTGATTGCTTGTATACGCTTCTTTCTCGCAGTTCTGCGATGCGCTTCTTCCCCCACGATTTTGGGTGCCCCCAAACGAACTCTACTGACACAAACAGCATCCCTGATTGATTCCGCTGGCTCGGATCTGTTTGCGCCAATGCCATTGCTGTGATCGCTTTTTGGTAGTCGGTTACGGCTTTGCTCTGGTAGCTGTGCTTACCCATGCGAAAGCTTTGCTTAGCCTTCGGCGTGATGTTGAAATATAGGCTGATCATTTTCCGCTCCATAGAAAGAGCAGTAAAAATATGATGCCTATGCCGGCAGCGATGTTCAGGTGTGGAATGTTCACCCGAAAAACATACGCAATCACCAGCGGAGTTTCTGCAAGTATCGCTATCAGAAGGCTTATATTTGCTATTTTGTGTTTCAATTTCTTGCTCATGATTTTCTCCTTTGGGTTGTCCCAGATTTATGTTCCATCCTCATCGCCATCTTATTCATCAAAGCGATTCAGAGCTCGTTTATAAAGTGATAGCAGATACTTCTCGTATTGCTCATTACCCACAACACAGTTATGTAGCCTTTCGTCTTTCATGGCTTTCATAAATGCTTTACGATCTTTCTTTTCGATAGCTTCGTCCATTGCAAGAAAAAGCTGGGTGGCAATTGATTCTGACTTAATACTCATGGTATCCTCCTTTTAGTTTTAGTTGAATCTTCCCATTGTGAGGAAGTTTTTTCTGCTTGAGCCGTTTTATCGTAATCAGGCTCAGGCATGTCTTGCCCAAAGGTCTTTAACCACTCATCATATCCCATTGTTTGTAGGATTGGTTGTTTGCAAACTGGCTCTGGGACAAAACAAGACGTTGTTCCGCCTGCATACATATCATTCTTGTAAGTCCTTGTTTCATAAATCCAACCACCGGGGACACGAATCACAACCCTGAAGCAATGTGGCACCTTGTGATCCAACACACGCTCGTCGTGTATTTCCATCTCCAATAATTCTTTAATTGTCATCCTTTTCTCCTTTCTCTTCCTCCTCCTGCTTTTGCTCTTTTTCTTTCGCCACATCTTCTGCAACTTTATCCGCAAAAAGCGCATCCGTAATATCCTGGAAGTGCTTGCCAATCCCATTGCGCTCGTATCCATTCGTTCCAGCGAGCCATGCGTAGAATTGCCGATCACTTATGTTATGGATCCGGCAAAATCCGGTGATCGAATATCCGCGATCCTGTATCGCCTTCTTTATTTTCATTCCTTGCTCTTTTGTTATTCTCATTGTTATCTGTCTCCCCGTTGTTTTATCTCGTTTTTGCTGTTTGACTCAA
>Ga0209718_1004620_pt1 | contig 11343 bp, 7 predicted proteins | sample AD_JPNAS1_MetaG_FD_184420 | JGI IMG/M metagenome (GOLD analysis project Ga0209718, IMG submission 184420) | Active sludge microbial communities of municipal wastewater-treating anaerobic digesters from Japan - AD_JPNAS1_MetaG (SPAdes) (version 2) | ecosystem: Engineered > Bioreactor > Anaerobic >... | reverse complement strand
CGGTGCGTTCATCGGGATGAATCTCGCTTCCACGCGGGCCGACATGATGCGCGCGGTGATGGAGGGTGTCGCTATGAGCCTGGGCTTGATCGCCGACATTTTCCGTGCCCATGTGCCGATCGACAAGCTGACCGTGATCGGCGGGGGTGCGCGCAGTGCCGTGTGGCGTCAGATTCTGGCGGACGCCTGCGGTTGTCCTGTCCAAACGCTTACGTCACGCGCCGAGGCGACCTCAATGGGGGCGGCGGTGATCGGCGGCGTGGCATGCGGATTGTTTAAGGATTTTGAAGCCGTGAACCGTTTTATCGTTGTCGATGAGACCGTGCAGCCGTGCGCGGAACGCGTATCGCTCTACCGTGCCCGTCGCGCCCTGATGGAGCGTGCCTACCACGGCCTCGTCGATGTTTACGCAGAACTGGCTGAAGCGTGCCGCCGCACGCTCTAATATCTCAAAAGGAGACGCTCATGCGCGCTGTGCTCGTAACAAACCCCGGCGATCTGGTTGTCGCCGACATCGCCAGACCCACCCCGGGGCCGTACCAAGCGCTCGTTAAAACCGAGGTCGCGGCGCTTTGCAACTCGACCGACAGTAAATTGATCGACGGACACTTCCCCGGCCTTGACCGCTATCCGCTGGTGCTGGGGCACGAGAATGCCGGCATCGTTTGCGAGGTCGGCCCGAAGGTCCGGTCGTTCAAACTCGGCGACCGCGTCATCGGCGCGATGGTCTTTAACTTCGAGGAACCTGAACTGGCCTCGGGGTGGGGCGGTTTCTGTGAATACACGCTGGTCCATGATCATGACGCGATGGTGGCGGACGGAGTGGCGGATGCCGAGCACGGTTGGTTTGAGTCGTTTGAAATCCAACGCCGTGTGGACGCTGACATTCCGCCCGAAGAGGCGGCGCTGCTCTGCACATGGCGCGAAGTATATGGCGGGATCGGCGACTTCAGCCTGACGCCCAAGGACAAGGTTTTGATCTTCGGCGCGGGGCCGGTGGGGCTGAGTTTTGTCCGGTTCTGCAAGCTGTTGGGAATGCGCTGGGTGGGGCTGGTTGATCCGTTGCAACACAAACGTGAGCGCGCACGGGCGATGGGGGCGGATGCGGTGTTCGCTCCGGACGAATTTAAGGCCGAGGCCGCGAAACTGGCCGGTTCGCTCGACGCTGTCATCGATGCCGTGGGGAACGAGGAGATCATCAATGGCGCGCTCCCGTTGATCCGGTTGGGCGGTACGATCGGCGTTTACGGTGTGCTCGCCGCGCCGGCCTTGACGCTGTGCAAAGCCAGCGGCCCCTACAATTTCAATCTGATCGTGCATCAGTGGCCGACCCGCTGGCGTGAACGCGAAGCTCAGGAGCCGTTGTGCCGATGGATACGCGAGGGACAACTCAAGGCCTCGCAGTTTGTCACCCATACCTTCCCGGTGGAACAGATCCGCGAGGCGTTCGAGGCGGTCCGCTCGGGTGAGGTCGTCAAGTGCCTGATCACTTTTTAACGGGACACGAGAGCGATATGCGAGATACGAACAACATGCAAGAGGCGGCAGGATGTGCCCCCATCGCGGTGGATGCACTGACACCGGAAACCTTCGCCGCCATGATCGACCACACGTTTCTAAAGCCGTTCGGCAAACCTGCCGACATCGAGCGCCTGTGCGACGAGGCGAGGCGCTACGGTTTCGCGATGGTTGCTGTCAACCCGGCCGAGACGGCACGTTGCGTCGACCTGTTGCGCGGCTCGGGAGTGCGTACGGGCGCGGCGATCGGGTTCCCCTTGGGACAGAACACCAGCGAGACCAAAGCTTTTGAAATACGCGATGCAATCGCCAAGGGCGCGGGGGAAATCGACATGGTGGTCAATCTCCGTGCGTTGCAAAGCGGCGACCATGAGCTTGTGCAGACCGAACTCGATGATCTTGCGGCTGTATGCCGTGCTTCGGGCGTGATCTCCAAGGTGATTCTGGAGACCTGCTACCTGAACGATGACGAGAAGCGGAGTGTCTGCCGCATGGCGTGCGCGGCGGGGGTGGACTTCGTCAAGACCTCGACCGGCTTCGGCACGGGCGGTGCGACGGTTGCTGATATCCTGCTGATGCGTGAGGCCGTGGGGCCGGCGATGGGTGTCAAGGCCTCCGGCGGTGTGCGGACATTGGATGCCGCGCTGTCGATGATCCGTGCCGGAGCGACGCGCATCGGGACAAGTAGCGGCGTCGCGCTTGTGGAAGAGTTGCGAACAAGGCTGGCCGGAGAAGGTGCTGAAGCACTTTCTCTGTGACAGTCGCCCAGCGGACAAAGAAGGAGGAGTGAACATGAGCGGACATACGAGGAGAGGGAAATGTCGTTTGAGCATTCCGGTCGGTCTGGCACTTGTCGGAATGATGGTCTTACCCCTGTCGGCAGCGACATGGATCGGCGCTGACGGGTCTTTCACAAACGGTGTGAACTGGGACACAGGTCAGGTGCCCTCGGGCGGTGCGAGTGCTGTGATCGCCAACGGGGGGACGGCACGCTTCGACGGCGACACGGTGGCGGTCGGTGCATTCGGGCTGGGGAACATCGCGGGGAGTTTCGGTGCGTTCAACATGACGGCGGGTCTCTTTTCCAACGCCACATTTCGGGTGGGTGAAGGGATTGCTTCTGAGGGGAGCGCTGAGCAAAGCGGCGGTAGCATTTTCCAACTGGGCGGAGGGCATGTGGAAGGCGCCGTTTCTGTCGGGTACGCCACAAACTCGATTGGGCACTACACGCTCTCAGGCGGAGCTTTGACGGCTAACAACGGGACGTTCCACATCGGGTCTTACGGAACCGGCACGTTTGTTCAGGCGGGGGGTACGGTAACGGGCAGGAATTGGATGGTTATGGCGCGTTATCCGGGCAGTGCGGGCGACTACACGATGACGGGCGGTGTCCTGGAGCAGGTGGGGAGCACTCTGGGTGTGGTTGTGGGTGAACAAGGCGTTGGGACGCTCACGGTTTCCCAAGGCGGCACCGTCAATATCGCCGGCAGTCTGGCCATCAGCGGCGGTAGTGCACCGGAAAACTATCAAGGCACGGGGGTGGTCAATCTCTGCACCGGTGGGACGATCCTGACGCCGCTCATCAGAAGGAACCGAGGCTCCAGCGCGACCTTCAACTTTGACGGCGGGGTTTTGCGTGCGCGGGGAGAAAACGCGACGCTCGACACGTTCATGCAGGGACTGTCGGCGGCCAATGTTCTGGCAGGCGGCGCGATCATCGACTCGGGCAACAACGATGTCACGATCCAGCAGGGATTGAATGACGGCGGCGGCGGACTCACGAAATGGGGGCCGGGCTCACTTACGCTCGCGGGAGCGAACACCTATGCGGGGCAGACCGCTGTCAACGAAGGCTTTTTAGCGGCGATGACGCCTGACGCATTGCCGGGTTACGATCAGAACGGAAAGGTCACCGTGGCGTCCGGTGCGGGACTGGCAATCGGTGTCGGTGGGTGGTCCGCGACCGAGATCGATGCGCTGCTCGCTAACGTCGCATTCGGTACGGGTTGCTTCTTTGGGTTCGACACGTCACTGGGCGACGCAGTGATTAATACGGATTTGGGACAGTCGTTCGGCCTCCTGAAAACGGGTGCGCACACGCTGACGCTGACAGGTAACAACAGCTATACCGGTGGCACGCGCATTCGCAGAGGCATCCTGCAGGCCGATTTCGGCGCGGGGTTGCCATCCACGACGGCGGTAGTGCTCGACGGCGGTACCCTTGCGTCGGTTGATGCGACCACGATCGCCGCCGTCCTCGGTACGGGCGCGGGGCAGATTAGTGTTGCCCCCAACCGTCCTGCCGGCTTTAGTGCGGTCGGCGCACCGCTCACAGTCGACTTGGGGGGAGCGGGTGCGACGCTCGACTGGGGTTCGGCGCTGTTCTCTCCTGCGCCGCTGCTGTTGAACGATTCGGGCGCTGACCGGGCGTTGGCTTTTGTCAACGGCTTGGACATCAGGGGCGCTGTCCGCGAGATTCGGGTCAATGCCGCGCTGCCCGATACTGTAGTTACGTTGAGCGGGGACATCATCGATAGCATAGGCGGGGGCGGCGTGATGAAGACCGGCGCGGGCTTTTTGACAGTGTCCGGCACGCCGACTTTTACAGGGCCTTTGCGGGTCAACGGGGGAACGCTAACGCTCGCTTCGTCTGACAGCAACGTGGGTGACATTCAACTCGCCGACGGTGGCAGTTTGATTATAGACGGTTCCCGTGTCCAGCAGGCCACCGGAAAAACCATCCTTGTGGGTAACCAGGGCTCAGGTCATTTAGCCGTCAACAGCGGGGAACTCCGTGGCACAGGAACACTATCTGTGGGACAGAACCAAGGATCATCGGGAACCTTGATCCTGACCAACGGGACAGTGGATTGCCGCCTGTTGTACGTTGGTCTTTCCGGTGCCGGTTCGATCGTGCAGAAGGGGGGCACGCTCCGCCTCTCTAGTCTAGGGCCTCTCCCCGGAGGAGAGTGGCGCTTCGGTGCGAACGCCTCGGGGACGGGGACCTACTTGCTTGAGGGCGGGACGCTGGATACCGGGACGGCCAATTTCCAGATTGGCTATAACGGAAGTGCCACGTTTGTGCAGACCGGTGGCACGTTGAACAGCGGGCAATGGCCGGTGTTGGGGCGCGGTGTCGGTGGTGTCGGCGTGTACACGCTTTCAGGCGGTGTCTTCAATCAGACCAGCACCGCGCATAAGTTCATCGTAAGCGAATGCGGGAACGGCACCTTCACGGTGTCCGGGACCGGCGTCGCGAATTTGGCTGGCGCCTTGTGGTTCGGGGCCGGTGATTCCCGAGGCACCGGAATCGTTACGCTGGCGACCGGCGGGACGATCAACACGCCTGTCGTTTATCGTTCCCCCAACAACCCGACGCCATCTTTCTTTACGTTTGACGGCGGTACCCTGCGTGCGTCAGGATCCAGTGCGACGATTCCCGCCTTCATGTACGGACTGACCGCAGCATCTATCGAGGAGGGCGGCGCGCGTATCGATTCCAACGGGAAAACGATCACGATTACCCAGAGCTTGACCGGCTACGACCACTCGCCGACGCTGCGCCACCGGTGGAGTTTCAACGGTGACCTGAGCGATTCCGCCGGAGGCCAGACCGCGACAGCGGTGGGGGCGGTCACGACGGACGGCCAGCAATACACGCTGAAGGGCGGGGCGAAAGGCACCTCCTATCTCTCGCTGGGAAGCAATATCCTGCCGGCCACGGGGCCTGTCACCATTGAGATTTGGGCCACCCAGCACTCAATCCAAAACTGGAGCCGCATCTTGGACTTCGGCTCCGACCAGGTCAACTGTATTTTGATGGCCTGGAACAAGCAATGGGATGGCAAAACCGACCGGGTGGAGGTGCGCCAGAACCTTGTGGATGTGATGGTGGACAACTCCATGCAGCCATACACACTCAACACGGAATATCACATCTCTCTGGTCATCACCACTGATGACGATGGCAAAGCGCGTCTCCGGTGGTACAAGATGGATGCCGCTGGCACGACGCTGAGATCCGGCACGCTGAGCGCCGATTTTGATCTGGCGGCGCTGCCGCAGGACAACATGTGGCTAGGGCATTCGCACTGGCCGGACAACGACGCGAATGCCAGCTACAATGAGGTCAGAATCTGGAATGCCGCTCTTTCGGAGGAGATGCTCAAACAAAGCGCCAAGTTGGGGCCGGATAGTAAGAGAGGCGTCCGGGATGGAGGCTTGACCAAGCTCGGCAGCGGCAGTCTGATTCTTGCGGGCGTGAACGACTACTGGGGGGCTACGGTCGTTGAATCGGGAGAATTGCGCACGGGAATCGCAGGCGCGTTGCCGTCCCCGACGCGTGTTTCGCTCGCGCCCGATAGCACCCTGAATCTCGGCACTACGGCTCAAGTGGTTGCGGAGTTGAGTGGAAACGGAACCGTTTCCAACGGCACGTTGACGGTCACCGGAGCCATCGAGCCGGGAGGCGCGGCCACGCCCGGCGTTCTTACGGTCGGTCCGGGAACGACACTCGAAGGCGAAGTGGCGTTTGATGCCGCGCCCGAGGGTGTTCAAGACCGCCTTGTGGCGACGGGAAATCTTGATCTCTCCAACTTGACGTTGCGGGTTCGCGGTCTGACGACACTCCCGCCGCGCGGGGTGTATGTCCTCGCAACGTGTGCTCCCGGCGGTCTTACGGGCAGTTTCGCGGCGACGAATCTTGAAGAGGCCCCGTCTTGGAGGATAAACTACGACAATGAACGAGGTGAGGTCCGGCTGTCCAGAAGCGGGCTTGTGTTGTGGCTGGAGTAGCAGGTGCGCGGAAATGATCGGGATGTCGGGAAAACGGTGGTGGTTCGCAAGAGTCGGCCGGGTAGGGGGCATGGCGTTCGCTGTGCTCGCCGCCGTCGGGATGGTTGCAGTTCAGACGGCGCGAGCGGAACCCGGCCCTTCCGCCGTCTTTCACGGACGCACCGATGCGCGCGTGCGCTTCACGGGCGACTGGGTGCCCGTGGTTGCGCCTGACAAGACGCTCGGACGATACGCCGAGCGTAGCGATGCGAAAGGCGCATCGGTGGAACTGGACTTCTGCGGCACGACGGTCGGTCTTGTTCATCAGGCTGGCGGCTTGGGGTGGGAGTGGGGCGTCATCTTGCCCGAGACCGGTCGCGCGTTGGGACTTGCGGAGGTGCGGATCGACGGTGGGACGCCCGTTGTGATCGACACCAGTCGCGGTGGTCGCACGCTGCTGGCCAAGGGGTTGCCCGCAGGCCGACATCGCGTCACCGTGACCAACCTGGGTGCTTCGCGTGATCCCGGCGGTAGCGGAACGATTGTGGCGAAAGGCTTTTGGGTCGACGCTACAGAGATTCCTGACGACACCGCCCGGCGCGCGTGGCTCGTGGTGGATGCCGTTCGCGGGGGCGAAGGCTGGCGCGCGCGTGCGGCTGAATTGGCCGCGGCTGTGAAAACAGCGGACGACCTCAAGCGTCTGGAAGGTCTCGCCGCTGCGTCGCGCGAGATGGAGGCGGCGGCAGAAAAGCTGCGGCGGCTGACGGCTGAACCGCCGATGTCGCCCATGGTCGAACGTGAACGCCGCTACTGGACGCCGAACCGCGACACCCAAGCCTATCTGGCGCGTCTGGCGGCGTTGCGCAAGGAGGCCGACGCGCCGCTGGCGAAGGCGGATGCCTTCCGGTATGACGAGGCGAACCGTGCGGCATTTACCGACGTGATGACGGAGCTGCAGCGCTGCGCCGAGCGGATCGACGCCTTCTTTCAGAAGGAGGTCCGCCAGTTGCCGCCCATCCTCTTCTTCACCGGCGCGCCTCTTAAGTCCGGCGCGACACCCAACCACATCTGGCAGAGCCAGCCGCTGAACAACGCGTGGGGGTGCAGCATTCGCACGTGGGAGCCCGCGCATCCCGACCGGCCGGCCAAAGTCCTCTTCGAAGAAGCCAACTCGGCAATCTTCGACTTGAACCTTTCTTACGATGCTCGGACGGTGTTCTTCTCCATGCGCCGCGACCGGGCGCAGTGCTGGCAGATCTACGAGATGAACGTAGACGGTACGGGGTTGCGTCAGATTACCTCCGGCCCGCATTACAACGTCTCGCCCGTGCCCCTACCGGATGGGCGCTTGGCCTTCATCTCCAGCCGTACGCCGGGAACCCACACGGTCTGTCAGTCCGGCCCCTCAACCCATGTGTATGTGATGAACCGCGACGGGGCGGACGTGCGGAGGCTCAGCGCCAACACGCTTTCGGATTTCGGTCTGGATATCATGGCGGATGGGCGCCTGCTCTTCACGCGCTGGGAGTATGTGGATGTCACCCTCACCTACAGGCAGAGCCTGTGGACTCAGCGGCCGGACGGGTGCCAGCTCCTGCTCTGGTTCGGCAACACCATTCTCGATCCGGCCACGTTTTGGCAGGCGCGGGAGATACCGGGGCGCTATGCGGCGGTCTGTACCTTCACCTCGCACCATCACACGCCCCACGGTGCGATCGGGCTGGTCTCCAATCGCAACGGACCGGAGGCACCGCGCGGCACGGGCTTCCGCTGGATCACACGGGAGTTTCCGGCGAACCTTGATCTGGACACCTTCTGGGCCTACCGCGATCCGTACCCGGTTTACGAGAACCGTTATCTGATCTCCTATGGCGGCGGCGGCCCTCAGCGTTTCCGTATCTGTCTGCTCGACGATATGGATAACCAAGCCCCGGTCTATGAAGACCCCGCCACGAGCTGCTTCGCCCCGCAGCCGTTGCGTCCCCGACCGGTGCCGACGAGGCTGGAGACGACCTACGCCGCGAACCCCGCCGTTTTCCCGCTGCCGGCTGCGCCGCCCGGCCAGCCCACAGCGACGAACGTACCGCTCGGGCGGCTCATGCTCACGGATGTTTACCAAGGTATGGGGCCGGAAGTCGCGCGCGGGCAGGTGACTTCCATCCGCATCATGGAGCAGATGCCCAAGACTGTGGACCGGACGTGGAACTTCGTCATGGATCAAGGGCCGCTGATGAGCGCCTCGACCTACTACGCCAAACGCGTGTGGGGATATGCTCCGGTGGAGGCCGACGGCTCCGCGTACTTTGAGGCGCCGGCGCTGAAAGAACTCTACTTGCAGGCGTGCGACGCCGAAGGACGCGAAGTGCGGCGCATGACCTCGGTGCTGCAGCTCATGCCCGGCGAAACGCTGAGCTGCGTCGGGTGCCACGAGAGCCGTCAGTCTGTCGCCGCGGCATCCAACACCGTGCCGCTGGCGACTCAGCGCGCCCCCACGCCGCTCACGCTGCCCGAGTGGGGCAATGCCGGCGTGCTGGATTACAACCGCGTGGTGCAGCCCGTGCTGGACCGCCACTGCGTGAAGTGCCACCAAGGGACCGACCCGCCCAAGGGCGTGCTGCTGACCGGCGATTTTACACGCTTTTTCAACATGTCCTACGACCATCTGGTGACCCGCACCCGTTCCGAAGAGGCTTCCCGCGCTCACTACACCGGACGCGCCGCAGAGAAACCGATGGTGCAGAGCCTCCATTTGCTGTACGGCATCGTCAAGCCCTTCGCGCTCTTCGGCAGCGGTTCCTTCGTCAGCCGCCTGCCGGAGTTTCTGCAGAAGGCGCACTGCCAGACCAATATTCCGGCTGCGGATCGCCGCCGGATTTATGAGTGGATCGACGCGATGATCCCTTACTACCCCACCTCCGACTACGCCCGCATGGAAGCCAAGTCCAATCGCGACAAATGGGCGCATCCCGACCGCAAGGAGCTGCTGCCCTGGTTCACGGAGCGCTTCGCGCCGGTCTACAACCGCCGCTGCGCCGCCTGCCACGGCGAAGCGAAAGGCGATCTGGGGCTTGCGAACCCGCAACAGTGGTCATGGCTCAATCTGACCCGGCCCGCATGGAGTCCGGCACTCAACGCGCATCTCGCCAAGAGCGCGGGCGGACGCGGCATCTCCGCAAAGGATTTCATGTTTCGCGATACGAACGATCCCGACTATCAGGCAATGCTCGCCGCGATCACAGAGGGCGGTAAAAAGGCCTACGAAGTTCCCGAAGCGGACATGCCCGGTTTCATCAACCGCTCACAACACCGCGCCTTCGTCTACCGGCCGGTCGCTGTAAAGCTGGATACCCTTGCCGGGCGCGGACGGAAAACCGCCTCGCATTGCTGCGGCAGCGACAGTGTGGAAGCGATGACCGACGGTATTGTTCCGGCGAAGTCCTGCGACAATCTCCCCCGTTTTTCATGGTATCCCCGCAAGGGCAGTGTCGAGTGGGTACAGATCGATTTCCCGGCTCCCGCGCCCGTGTCCAAGGTAAGCGTGTTCTGGTTTTCCGATCGTCCCACAGGCGGCGGGTGCGACACGCCGCAATCCTGGCGACTGCTTTACCGTCACGATAACGAGTGGCGTCCGGTTGAGCAGCCTTCCGGTTTCGATGTGGCGTCCGACCGTTTCAATGACGGCATCTTCACGCGTGTCACCACCACCGCCCTCCGCATCGAAGCCCAGCTTAAAAAAGACTGGTCCGGCGGCATCAGCGAATGGCGTGTGGAATAAGCGCGTTCGACGTTCGGCGGCACTCACCGATAAATGTCACTTCGGTGACCAATGGCGATAACTGTGACCACAAGCCGTGCATCGTGAATCTCATAGATCACACGGTAAGCTCCGACACGGATTCGCCACGCAGGGCGTCCAGAAAGTTTGGTGCAACCGACTGGGCGTGGATTCGCGGCAAGAGCCCTAATCGCGGCAATGATGCCGGGCTGGGCACTACGATCAATTCCCGCAAGTTGCTTTTGGGCAACGCGCAGAATATCGATCGCATAGTTCACGCCTGACAATCCTGTTCGATCTCGCGAACGGCCAGTTCGAAGGGGATCTTGTCGGTAGCATGGCGCTGGGCTTCGTCGTATGCGCGGATATCGTCCAGTTCCTCCAGCTCGCTGACGATGTGTTCCCACTCATCCGCCGTCACCATAACCGCCTTGCACTGCTGGTGCTCGTCGACAACATATTTTGGACTTAAAGCTATCACGGTATCACCACAGAGATCATTATGGCCGACCCGCTCGCCTAAAGCAACCCCTCTTTGCACGAGATTTTTTGAATCTCTCCAAACCACGAACCACACCAAATACACGAAAAACAGTGCCGTGCCTTTTCGTATCATTCGCGTGATTCGCGCAATTCGCGGTTGAAAAGCCGAGCCGTGCCTTTTCGAGTGTTTGTTTTCGTGGTCGCAACATTCGATCCCGATAGCGATCCCGATTTGGATGAAACCGTGAAACCAAAGAGAGTTGAAGGCTCAACTGCTTCTTTTAGGATCAAGGGTTGTGAAACGTTTTCGCAGTGTGGTAATGTGTTGCCGTGGCAAGGCAACCGAGGCACTGCCGAAAGGTTGGCGGTACGGTTGCTGAAACGTTACATCGTAACCCAACGGAAGGAAGGATGCCATGAGTTCAAACACCATGCTCGACAGACTTGACTGGTATTACAGGGAACAAGGTGTCTCGGCAAAAGATTTCAAATGCAAACATGTCAAAGCATGCCAATCGGTGTGTAAACCTGATGAGATGGTCAGTCTGCCGGCGGCTTATGTTGGGCCGGAATATGAAAAAGGAACGCTTCCGCGTCTGCTTTTTGTTTCATCGGATACGAACGACGCCAGTTGGGTAAAAAAGATGGGTGCCGGGTGGGGCAGCTTAGAAGATGAGCGCGAGACTAGGGCGTGTTGACACTAATTTAGCCATATCATTATAAACGCAAACCGCACGAACGCCATGAACATGACATCCGTTTTGTCGTATCGTGTGCAGACCCTGCGGAACCCC
>Ga0209718_1004615_pt1 | contig 11353 bp, 6 predicted proteins | sample AD_JPNAS1_MetaG_FD_184420 | JGI IMG/M metagenome (GOLD analysis project Ga0209718, IMG submission 184420) | Active sludge microbial communities of municipal wastewater-treating anaerobic digesters from Japan - AD_JPNAS1_MetaG (SPAdes) (version 2) | ecosystem: Engineered > Bioreactor > Anaerobic >... | reverse complement strand
TACAAATGGAACGATCAGCAAGGGGGATATTGTCCGCATCGGCGGAGGACCGGGTGTTTTCTGCGGTGTTTTGCCCGCATGGGATCGCATCCAGAACAAGAAGAATTTCTGATTTTTTATCTTAGATAGCGGCGTCTTTTATGGCGAAAGAGACGCCTGTTTTTTTGATATTGCCCAGCCAAAGAAAGACAACGTGGGAAGCGAAACAAAACATCAAACTGGAACGGAATCCGCCCTAATTGAGCGAAGCCGGCAGGGAGATCTGGAAGCCTTTGACAGCCTTGTCCAGATTCATCAGGATCGCATTTACAATTTGTCGCTGAGGCTTTTGGGTAACGAGGAAGACGCCCTTGATTTGGCGCAGGAGGCGTTTTGCGCCGCCTTTCGCAAAATGGGCTCATTCCGCGGCGAGGCGGCATTTTTCTCATGGCTGTATCGGATTACTGTCAATCTGGCGAAAAACTTTTGGCGGAAGAGCGCCCAGCGCGTGAGCGACCGGAGCGTTCCTTTAGAGCCAGCCAATAGCGAAAATGAGCGGGAATATGCGCCGCCAATTCCCAACGGCGCTCCGAACCCGCGCCAGCAAGCCGCCGGTCATGAACTGCGTGCGATTCTGGATGAAAAAATGAACGAGCTTTCTTTTGATTTTCGAACGATTCTGACGCTGCGGTTTATGGAGGGGCTTTCTTATGAGGAGATAGCCGAGACGCTGGGATGCAATACGGGAACGGTCAAATCCCGGCTGAACCGCGCCCGCAATGAATTAAGAGATTTGATGGAACCTTATTTATAATGACGCATCTAAGTATTAGATGGTTGAAGATGAAGAGATGAAGAATTGCGAGAACATTGTTAATTTGCTGGAAGGATATCTGGCAGGCACGCTGGCAGAGGCGCAGAGGGCTGAGGTGGAGTCGCATCTTGCGGAATGCGAGCGGTGCCGAAAAGAGATGCGTCTTTTTGATGCCTTGCGGCAGACACCCACCGTGCCTGCGCCGCCGATATTGCGCCGTAATGTGATGGAGCGGCTGCGGGCGGAAAAAACATGTCATAAAGTTCGCATTTTCGATAAGGTTCTGAGCCTGTTCCGATTCCGCTTTTTTGTGTGGGGCGCGGCGGCAGCGGTCATCATATTTTCCGTTGTTATCGGGATACAATTACTGAGTCCGCGCTACTATATTGGAACTTATATTCCGGATACTTATAGGTTGCCTTCAAATAAACAGGAAGATATGATTGCAACGGATCGGACGGCGCTTTTCAGGGATGAGGCAAGAGCGCCTGAGTTGGAAACATTCGCCGAGAGGGCGCTTCGCCGGGACGCGGACCGCGAAGCCGGCTCTGCTTTGAATATCCTCAATCGGTTCAATGCCTCCAAAATCAAGCAGGTTCGCAAGATAGCAAAACCTGCGGAAACTTTTTATTCGTTTGAAATCTCTGTTGAAGACTTAAAAAGATTTGAGACAGCTATCAAAAACACAAACATCCGTATTGTGAAGCAGCAAATGATTGTTGCCAGTGCGGACTCCGATAGCGACGCAAAAGCGCATAAAGAGGGAGCTAAAAATCTTTTTTATCAAGCCGATGAAGAATCCAATCGGTTGGGCGTGGCTTGGAAAAGAAAGGATGCGCCTGCGCTTTTAACCGCTCCGGAATCGGTTGGCGCGCGCGTTGCCGATACAGTTCCAACCTTAGGAGGCGCGGCGGGAAGCCTATCGCCGCAATCGTCCTCAAACCTCAAATCGGCTGAGGTTCAAGTTGCTGATGAAAGAACAACGCCGATTGTCCGCGGGGCGGAGTCCAAATCCAAAATGATTCAAGGGACTCCCAGCCGCAAAAGCGGCGGCGATAGATATTATCAAGTGGAAATTGGCATCAGAGACCAGCCATGAAGATTTGCCTGATTACCCGATCGCTGCCCGTTCACCGCTCCGGCGGGATGGAAACTATCACTTGGGACCTCGCATGCGGACTTTCTCGCGGGGGGCACGGTGTCCATATTTTGACAACGGCGCATCCCAAAGGGCGCGATTTTGAAAAATTTGAGAACATATCCGTTCATTATCTTTTCGGCACAAAACCCTCGCAATATACGCCGTTTTTTTTCCCGCTCCTCAACAAGGCAATCAGGCAGCTGCATGAAGAAGAAAATTTCGATATTCTCCATTCGCAGGGATTTGCGGGGTTAATGTTTAAACCGCCTGCAAATCTGCCGATGATTATCTCGCCGCATGGAACGCTATTCAGCGAAACGCCGCTTTACCGCGAACAGTTCGGTAAATATTCCTTTGTTGAAAAGGCTCGGATGGTTTGGCGCCATCGCTGGCGCCTTGCTATGTATCCCTTTTATCTGAGATATTTGAAAAGGGCATCGCTGATTTTGGCAGACAGCCGCTTTTCTTATGATGAATTGCGGCGCGATAGATGTGATATCGGGGATAAGTTGCGGCTTTTGCCGTTGGGGGTGGATGTTGCCCGCATCCCGCAGCCAGAGCGCTTTCTTGCGCGTCAAAGGCTGGAGCTCCCGCCCGAAAAGATAATCCTGTTCACGCTCAGCCGGCTTGAGGAAATGAAAGGCGTTGATGTCGCTTTGCAAGCCGCTGCGGCAGCAAGGGAAAAGGATTTTGAATATATCATCGGCGGAGAGGGGCGCTGGCGGGGGCGCCTTGAGAAAATGGCTCAAGCCCTTGGGGTGAAACAGGTCTTTTTTCCGGGAAGAATCCCCGACGACAAAATTCACGATTATTTGGCGGCGGCGGATTTATTCATCTATCCTGAACTGGGGCAGCCAGCCTTCGGACTTGTTTCCATCGAGTCGCTGGCGCATGGCACGCCGGTTTTGGCATCGGCGGCGGGCGCAACACCGGAGATTGTGAAGCCGGAGGTCGGCTGGCTTTTCAAGCGCGGAGACACAGCCCATCTTGCGGAACAATTAAGGAGCATCCTTCCCCATCTGCCGGAATGGCGAAAACGCGCCGATTATTTGCGGCGTTATGTTGAACAAAATTTTCCGCTCGAAAGATACCTTGAGCAGACAATTCAAATATATCGGGAAACCGCCGCGTCTCGATAGCCTCTCTTTTTTTATTGACTTAGCCACGCTCCATCGCCGATAAAGATAGATTTAATTATGCATTGTATTCATTTTTAGATATGCGTTTTTTTCGGAGGTGATTATCATGGCTGTTTCTGAAGAATGGATTCGGGCGCTGCCCAAAACGGATTTGCACTGCCACCTTGACGGCTCCTTAAGAATTGAAACCATACTTGAACTTGCCGAGCAGCAAAAGGTCAAACTGCCGGCAGATAATCCTGATGACTTGCGCAAATTGATTGTATGCGGCGAACACACAACCAGTCTTGAGGATTATCTGCGGGGTTTTGATATCACGCTCTCGGTGCTTCAGACAGAGGACGCTCTGCGGCGGATTGCCTACGAGCTCGTGGAAGATGTAACGGCGGAAAACGTCTGGTATGTGGAGGCGCGTTTCTCCCCTATCCTTCATACGAATAAGGGTTTGAGCATGGGGCGCATTATTGAGGCGGTTCTTGCGGGGCTCAAAGAGGGGGAAAAAAAATTCGGCACGCGAGCGCGGATGATTCTCTGCGGTATGAGGAACATGAGCCCCCGCACCACGCAGTTGCTTGCCGAGCTTTGCATTGCTTACAAATATCTGGGCGTTGTGGGTTTTGATCTTGCCGGCGCGGAGGAGGATTTCCCAGCCAAGCATCACCGCGAGGCATTCGACCTTGTCCGCAGCAACAACATCAACTGCACGATTCACGCTGGCGAGTCATACGGACCGAAGAGCATCCATCAGGCAATTCACGATTGCGGCGCGCACCGTATCGGGCATGGGACGCATCTGAAGGAGGATGGCGACCTGCTCAATTACGTGAACGACCACCGCATTCCGCTGGAAATCTGCCTGACCAGCAATCTGCATACGAAATCCATTGACGACATCAAAAGCCACCCGTTGAGGCTCTTTTATGATTACGGGTTGCGGGTGACGGTCAACACGGACAACCGTTTGATGTCCGACACGACGGTGACAAAGGAGTTGATGCTTGCCGCGGCTGCCTTCAATTTTACGGAGAGCGAAATACGGGACATCATCATTTTTGGATTCAAGAGCGCCTTTTTGCATTATCAGGCGCGTGTGGATTTGTTAAACGAGGCGCTGCGTCGGTTGGCGGATATAAAAATTCCCGCTATTGTGGATAAGTTGTAAAGGGAGACGTTTGCGTTTTTAACCATTCGCTCGCTTTTTTTGCCCAATATGAATCCGCGCCATCAATGACGATAATCTTATCAACCAACGATTTTGCTTTACCTGCCTCGCCCTTTTTTGCGTAGGCGCGGGCAAGCGCCGCATAAAGGCGCGTATCGTCATCAAAAATGCATCTCTTCATTCCTATCTCGCCCCATGAGATGGCTTTATCCGCGTTGCCTTCCTTGAGTTCGATGAGAACATTCGTAGCGGCGGCGGAGGTGAGCGCGGGGGAAACGCGAAGCGCCAGCTCCGTCCACTTGCGCGCCTCTTCGATTTCGCCTTTTTCAAAGGCTACCCTCCCCAGCATGGAAAGGGTATTCTCATTAAACGGCATAAACAGTTTGCATTTTTCCAGATAGGGCTCCGCGGCAGAAAAATTGCCGAGCTGCAGATAGCATTCCACCATTGCCAGATATATCGGTTGCAGTTCCCAAACGCCGTATTTTTTAACCTTCAGCCACTCTTCAAGTTCCGCAATGCCTTTTTGTTCTTGTCCCATGCGAAGGCACATCCGCGCAGTGTCGAGTTGGGGCGTTATATGCGTTGGAAAAATTTTTTTGTACCCAATAAAATTATCAAGAGCTGATTCTTTTTGTCCCAAACGATACATAGATTCATACATCGCGAGATGAGCCTCTATTGGCAAAATGAATTCAGGGTCAAGAAGGGTTTTAAGTATGTAGTCTTTTGCCTCTTGAGGGCGGTTTTGTTTTAACAAGATTTTTGCTTTTAATTCAACAGGGTATGCGTGATGATAGCGTTTAAAGCTTGCTTCCAGTTCTTCAAAACACAGCTGAGTATTGCCCTCGGCGTAGGCAATGTAGGCGCGTCCGAGAATTGAACCTCCCTGCCAAGAGTCAATCATGTCTGATTTTAAGTAATAAATTTTTGCTTTTTCAAACTCTCCTTGAAAGAAATAATACCACCCGATATTCTGAAAAAGAAAAGCGGAACTAAGCGTTGGACCTATTTTTTGGGCGCATTTTTCAAGAGTTTCCACATATTTTTCCGGCTGCCCAACAAGGCGGTATGTTAAACCCAATTCGTATGCCAGATCATCATCATCGGGGCTCATTTCAAAGGCTTGCTTGTATAATTCAAGGGCTTTATCCCAGTATCCGTTGGCTCTGTAAGTAAACGCCGCAAGCGAAATTTTTGTAAAACCGGTCGGGGTTTTGCCGAATACGTTTTCAATTTCCTCAGGCGTGATGAATCTTTTTTCCTGATATTTTTTTATATGAAAATTATAGGCAATTGCATTGATATCTGCGGGGTATAGATAAAGGAAATAATTCAGAATATCGCGCGCCAGCTCGATTTCCTCAATTTTAAATGCATCCTTGTAGGAACGGGACACGACATTTTCATTGCCTGGGTCAATGGATATATGATTATACATGGCTCTCATTAAGTCGGGGGCACTGCCGCCTTTAGAAATGTAATTATCCAACTGATAACGGAGTACGTTGAGGTTGGATTGGTCAATTGCATACATTTTTTTTAGATATGCAGTTCCTGTGGGACCATCTCCTGTGCTTTTATACAAAACCCAGAAACATGTGTCGTAAACAAGCATATCGCGGGGGAAGAGTTTTTCAAGAGCCGGCATCACTTCTTTTACTGTTTCAAGAACATACCAAGATGTGCCGATGATATAAAGATTCGCAAGGGGACCGCATAGGAGTTCCCGTTGCCCTAAAATGACGGCATCGCGTTCGGTCAGATTCACAGAATCGTAAAAATGGGGGGCATCCGCGGAATCGGCATTGATTTCGGCAAGGGCGGATTTATGAACCTCGCGGCAGATTTTCAGAACCTTTAATGGGATGCAGTTAAGGCGGAATTGGTATGCTTGAGCATTGCCATATTGCGGTTGAAGGGTATCAAAGATGGCGTTCAAGCGTTCATTGATATCCTCTGATTTTTTTTCGTTGTTATTTGCCAAAGATTCCAACTTTTTAAAACAATTATCCACAGATTCTTTTGATTGGTTAGAGTCGCGCTTTTGCAATAAGTCGAGCCATTTTTGCAAAAACTGTTTTTGCGCCAGATAGGTATGCACGAGCGCAAAGCGGCGGGACTCGGTGAAATCTAAATCCAGAAAAACAGAATACAGTTTATGATATATAAGCGTTGATTCGGGGTTAGATTCCACCAGTTCATTCATCAGCGATGAGGCGTCTTTGGCGGGGACTGATTGGATAAAGTAAACGAAATCTTCAGGTGATTTTACCATCAATTTCAGGGCATCCAATTGGGCGGCGGGGGTATCTTTTTCCAACGACAAATATTTTGCGAGCGGGTCGTCCGGGCGCTGGGATACAAAGGCTTTTTTCCATTTATTGATTTCATGCGGGGATTTGTTGACGCCGGCGGAATGCAGGGCGGCTTTTGCCAATCCGGGGTTCTCGGGGTCAAGGCGGCGGGCGATGGTCGAGGCTATCAAAGAACGCAGGCTCATTTCGTCGCCTGCTTGGGTTGTGCTGCCATATAAATTAAGAGCCAGAATGGAGTAGGATTTGGAGAGGGCAATCCAGGCATCTGTGAAATTCGGGTCGGCGCGGAGCGCCTGATAAATGATGTTGATGGCTTCCATTTGGGCGGGGATTGTCAGAGATTTTTGAATTTCTATTGCCTTTTTCAGCAAATCTTGCGCTTCCTGCGTGCCATCTGATTTCGATAAAAAAGGCGCGGCGGTGTTCTCCTTGCTTAAAAGGTATTGGGCGGTTTTAAAAGCAGATTCTTCATATAGGGGCAGCGTGGCAAGGAAATTCAGTTTGACCGTCTGTGTGGCGCATTCGGTTTCCCAAAGCACGGCTACGCCTTTTGATGGTTCAATAATCTGAATCTTGTAGCGATAATTGCCGTCATCATTGCCATAGAGGCTTGGTATAACAAGAAGTTCGGCTTTTATTTCGTTTCCAAAATTGGCGGTCTCTATGAGATTATATGTTTTGCGGCGGCGGGCTTGGAAATTGGGCGCAATGAGTTTTTTTTCCAAGGCGGCATCAATAACAGCGGAGCGGCGCGGCGTGCGTATGTTTCCATACATTTCAAGGAGCGTATTGACAAGAGCGGGAAAGTAATGTCTATTCTGATAATTGCCGGGCGCGTAGGAGCCGTTCACGCAAGCCATCGGCATAACCACGACTTTTGCTGGCATGAGCGGGGCTTCCATGTATGATTCTTTTTTTTCTTGTTCGGAATTATCAACTTTGGGCGGAGGCGGATTATCCTTTTTGCGCGCCAGCACTTGTTCGGCATAGGATGTGACTTGCGGCTGATTTGTTTCCTTATCTTTGCCGCAGGAGGATAAAAAAATAATACATAAAAAAAAGAGGGCAGCTTTTCTCATTTCACCGCTCCGCTTGATATAATCTTAAATACAAAGCTGTTTGTGAGATAGCTGCCCGCGATTTGTCAATGTTAAACGCTATGCCTCCGTCTTTTTCTTTTTGCCGAATTCGGGGTCCACTTTGATGAGGAGCGTGACAAGGGCGCAGGGGATGACGGAGATTATGACCCACCAGAAGAAGTTCTGGTATCCCACAATGGATTGCACCCATCCGCTGAACATGCCCGGTATCATCATGCCCAACGCCATAAATCCGGTGCAGATGGCAAAGTGGGCGGTTTTGTGGGGTCCTTCCGCCGCGTAAATCATATAGAGCATGTAGGCGGTGTAACCGAACCCATAACCGAGCGCCTCCGCGCCGACAAGCCCGCACACAATGCCGAAGTTTGTGGGGAGGTATCGGGAGAGGATGACGTAGCTGAAGTCGGGGATGTTAATAGCGAGGAACATCCACCAGAGGCATTTTTTAAGTCCCCATTTTGAAGCCGCCATACCGCCGAGGATTCCGCCCAGCGTGAGACTGAGGAGTCCGACAGTGCCATAGGCGATGCCGACCTGCGATGTGGTCAGGTTCAATCCGCCGTTTTCGCGCGAGTCGAGGAAAAATGGATTGTTCATCTTGACCAGCTGCGCCTCGGCAAAGCGATACATCGAGAGGAAGATGATAATTTTTATGATATCCTTCTTTTTGAAAAAAGAGACAAAGGTTGTGAAGAATTCCTTGACGAAGTCTCCAACGCGGAGCGATACGCCCGCTTGCTTTGCCTCCATATAACGGGAGGTGTCCGTGTGCGGATAAGGCAGCACGAAAAGATGATAGATGGCAAAGAAAAAGAAGAGGGCTGCCATGAGTCCAAATGTGAGGCTCCAGCTCAATGGGATGTTTCCCGCCGAGGTGACAAACAGCGCCTGTTTGACATCGAGAAGGTTTTTATCAAGCTGGATAGCCGCCATAACCGGTTTATTCCAGTTATCCTTAGTGAAAATGAATCTTGTGCCTTCGCCGAGTTTGAGGCTTTTATCGCCTTTTCGCCAGCCGAAGGTAACGGTTACCGGCTCGGCGTCTGCGGGCGGCTTCGAAAGGTGGAAATAGATATAGCCGATATTGCCTGTGAGTTTTGTGGCGACGGTTTTTTTAGCGGGAAAGATTTTCCTTAATCCGGTTTCCAGCGGCTTTACCACGTGGGAATTCCAGGCGGTGGATATCGGTCCGGGGGTTTTCTTTTTCATTTCCTTGCCGATTTCTTCCTGCTGCCCCTGCACAAGATTCCATCGCTTAACTTTGAATAAAGTCAGATTGGAATCATCCTCCGGTATGAGCTGTATAGGGATTTCATAATTTTCCGAAGAAACAACGATGCGCGCCTCTCCTTCAAGCGGTTGGATTTGAGCGGTTTGGGCGTCTAATTGTTCTCTCAGAATTTTATCCATAGGGGCGGCAATGGCGCGATAAAGGTTTTGAGCCATATTTAGTTGGGGGTCGTCGGGGTCGTCCTTGCGCATGGTATCAACAATCTTGCTTGCCTGATAGGCTAAGGATGCAGATTCATCAAGATTGGCAACGTCTTTAGATTGTTCAAGAAAGAATCGAAGTTTTTCGATAGCGGGCTTGTTTTTTTGGGCGTCGAGCTGTTCCTGCGCCAGCGGGATATATTTGACGTATTCCATTTCCGGCTTTGATTGGATAGATGAAGAAACGTTGACGTTGACGGGTGGAAGTCCGCTGTGCGCTTCAATCCATCCTGCTATAATCACGAGGAAGCCTTGTCCCATAATCATGGCAAGGCGATAAAAAGAGGCGCGTATTCCCACAAACCAAGCCTGCTGATGTTTGGAAAGCCCCAGCATGTAAAAGCCGTCGCAGGCGATGTCGTGCGTTGCCGAGCTGAAGGCAATCAAGAATAAAAAGACGAGCGATATTTTAAAGAAATTCGGCAATGGCAGGACAAGGGCAACGGCGATCATACCGATGGCAAGAACCAGTTGCATGGAATAAACCCACCACCGTTTTGTCTTAAAGATGTCAACGATGGGACTCCAGAGGGGCTTGATGACCCAAGGGAGGTAGAGCCAACTGGTGTAATAGGCGATATCCTTATTTGAAACGCCCATTTTTTTATACATTATAACCGAGACGGTCATGGCGAGGATGTATGGGATACCCTCAGCAAAGTAAGCGGAGGGAACCCAAAGCCATGGCGTTTTGCTTTTGCCTTTGGCATCCAATATCCCCTTGTGGACGCTATCCACCTCCTGTTCTTCCGGGACTGGGGTTTTTTCTTCCTGTGTCATGATAACACTCCCTTCCTGTGGGTTAATGGGGATATACCCCGGCGCTTAAAAAATTATTAGCGAGCCGAATTTTCATTGAGACGCCAAATATACAAAGGTCATTCATTCCTTTTCGTCAACAAGATTGTCTTTATCAAACAGATTATATTTTTCCATTTTATTATGGAGGCTTTTACGGCTGATGCCGAGGATATCGGCTGTTTCCTGTCTTCGGAAATTGGCTTTTTTAAGCGCGTGCCGAATCATCTGCTCTTCGAGTTTATCCGATATCGCTTGAATACGTTCGGGCATCGGGACAGAAAAATCATCCGCAATGGCGGCTAAATCGGGCATAGCCGGTTCGGTGTGTATATTTGGAGGGAGCAAGTCAACAGTCAGTTTGTCGCCAGAGGAGAGGATGATGGCGCGCTGGATGATATTTTCAAGTTCGCGCACATTGCCGGGCCAGGAGTAATCCATGACGGCTTTCATAAAATCTTGGTCCCAGCTTGTGATTTGTTTGCCGAGTTTCTGATTGTAGTATATAATGAAGTGTTCCAAAATGAGGGGGATATCGTCTCTGCGTTCGCGCAACGGCGGTAGATAGATGGGAATTACGTTAAGGCGGAAATAGAGGTCTTCGCGGAAGGTTTGGTTTTTGACACACTCCGCAAGGTCTTTGCCGGTGGCGGCGATGAGGCGGATATCTACCTTAATAGTTTTTGTGCCGCCGACGCGTTCCAGTTCCCGTTCTTGAATAACGCGGAGGAGTTTGGGCTGGAGGCTGAGGGGCATATCGCCGATTTCATCAAGGAAGAGCGTGCCTTCCTGCGCCATTTCGAACTTGCCGGGTTTGAGTTGATAGGCTCCGGTGAAGGAGCCTTTTTCGTGTCCGAACATTTCGCTTTCCAGCAGGGTTTCCGGAATGGCAACGCAGCTCACTTTAATGAAGGGTTTTTTTCTGCGATAACTTTGGTAATGGATGGCAGAGGCAACAAGTTCTTTGCCGGTTCCGCTTTCGCCGCATATTAAAACGGTGACATCGTTCGTGGCAACCTTGCGGATGAGGGCGAAGACTTCCTGCATTTTTGAGCTGGCGCCGACTATTTTATCGAAACGTTTATGTTCATGGCGGAGTTGGGATTCGAGGCGTTCAATTTTTTTGAGGAGTTCTTGCCTTTCTTTGACCCTTTTAACAACGAAGACGATTTCTTTGTTGTCAAATGGTTTGGGGAAATAATCATAAGCGCCCTCGCGTATGGCTTCCATAGCGACGTCGGTATTTCCATGAGCGGTAATCATGACAACTGTAACGGAGGGGTCAATTTTTTTGATTTGACGGAGCGCCTCCATACCGTCCATTTTGGGCATTCGGTAATCAAGGATTGCAAGATTGAAGGGCGCATTGCGGAGGGCGAGTATTGCTTCTTCCCCGTTGGCGGCTTCCTCA
>Ga0209718_1004608_pt1 | contig 11365 bp, 8 predicted proteins | sample AD_JPNAS1_MetaG_FD_184420 | JGI IMG/M metagenome (GOLD analysis project Ga0209718, IMG submission 184420) | Active sludge microbial communities of municipal wastewater-treating anaerobic digesters from Japan - AD_JPNAS1_MetaG (SPAdes) (version 2) | ecosystem: Engineered > Bioreactor > Anaerobic >... | reverse complement strand
GGTTTTCTCCTCAATTATTATAACATATGGGTTTTAAGCTTCATACTTTGCATAAAAACTTTAGAACCTTAATCGTTATTGCGCATATCCACCTTTCTTAACTGTAAGTATACTTGCTAACACGACCGTCAATATATATTCCTTGTTTAGTAAAGGCATATGGGTTGTATTTGATATTGCTTGCTCTTTCTACCCTCTGTTTAAGATAAAATTTTTATTCCTTGAAAGTTTTTCAGCACCCTCATAATCAAACTCGAAACATTCCTCCTAAACACGAAGGCCACATCTTTAAACATGAAGTTGAAATAAAGCTCAATCGATGTTATATTTTATCCTAAGGTTAACAGCCGCTAACTAGTTGAAATTAACTCTCCGAGCAAGCGAAGATAAGCTCCCAAAAGTTAAAAGCACGACTAGGCAAGAGAAAGCCCTTAAGCGTAAAGATTGAGCCGAAGGGAGATGGTGATAAAATATGCTGGACAGATTGCTTTTTAAATATATAGGCAATGCAAAAAAATATATCGTCGTGAGCGTCTTACTTATGATGCTTAAGGTTGTGGGCAGTTTTTTGATTGTACTCTCTTTCGGCGAACTTATCCGAGCACTATTTTCAGCTGTAGCTATCAAGACAGGAAGGATTCTTTTACTCTTCCTTACGGGTTTCATTTTAAGAAGCGGCAGCCTGTATCTGGTGACGAGATATCAGACCAGGATTACGGGAGAAGTGAAGACAACCCTAAGGACGGAAATGATAGAAAAGGCTATGCGTATCGGCCCTGCCTATCTGAACTATACATCCACCTCGAAGATGATAAACATGGGCTCCGACACCATCGAACAGCTGGAAAATTACTACGGACGATTTCTGCCGCAGTTCTTCGGAAGTTTCGGTATGAGCCTTGTGAGCTTTTTTGTGCTACTGTCAATCGATGGAAAGACCGCTCTTCTGTTTCTGGCACTCGCTCCGATTATCCCCTTGATGCTAAAGCTTATACTGGAAAAGGTCGGTCGCAAGCAGATAAAATATTGGGCCAGTTATATGGATGTCGGCCAATTGTTTTTGGACAGCCTACAGAGCATGACCACCCTCAAAATCTTCTCCGCGGACAAAAAAAGAGCGGAAGAGATTCACAAAAAATCAGAAAAGTTCCGTATAGAGACCATGAATATTCTGCGTATGCAGCTCAATTCCATAACCGCAATTGAATGGATAGCCTACGGGAGTGCGGTCGCACTAATCGGTTTCGGACTGTCCAATATTACTTTTTCTACTCAAAATATTGCAGCCATGGTTGTATTGGTCTTTATGTCTATTGAGGCATTCAGTCCGATGGCCACTCTAATATCCAGTTTCCATGTCGCCATGACGGGAGTGGCCGCAGGTAAAAATCTAATCGCCTTCTTTGCCCTTCCGGAAGAAGACGACAGTTATAAAAACGAAATAGATGGAAGCGATAAGGGCATAAGCGTAAGAAACCTCAGCTTCAATTATCCCGACAGCGAGCGCAAGGTTTTAGACGGTATAAATGCGGATTTTGCGGCTGAGGGATTCACGGCAGTAGTGGGTGCCTCGGGCTCAGGAAAGAGTACGCTGGTACGAATACTTGCGGGTCAGCTCAACTGCGGCGGCAAGTCCGTCTTTTGGAACCAAAAACCCTACGAGACTTACAAAATGCAGTCGATAACGGAGAACATGATACGCATTTCGCACGATGCTCATGTCTTCGAGAAGACCATTCGGGAAAATCTGCTGATGGGAAGACCCGGTGCAAGCGATGAGGAATTAATAGAGGCACTTCGGACGGTTCAGCTCTACGAGGAAGTGGAGCCACGCGGAGGACTGGATTTAGAGATAAAGTCGGGCGGAAGCAACCTTTCCGGCGGACAGAGGCAGCGACTGGTTTTGGCGAGAGCTCTCCTACACGATGCCGAGCTCTATATATTTGACGAAGCCACCTCAAACATCGACATAGAAAGCGAAGCAATCATACTGGATATCATGGAAAAGATGTCGCAGGACAATATCGTAATACTCGTTTCTCATCGCCTTTACGCCGGCAAAAACGCCCGTAAGATCTATGTTTTAGACAAAGGAAGGCTAGTTGAGGAAGGAAACTTCGAAGAGCTGATTGGCAGGGACGGCATCTACAATCGCATGTGGAAAAGTCAGAAGCGATTTGAGGAAGGAGGCTCGATATGAGAAAGAGAAATTCCCTGCATATAATGCTGGATTTGATACATCTGGCCAAGGGAGAGTTGTCCGACTTAGTCGTCGCAATTATTGCCGGCATAATTTCCTTTTTATCGACTGTGGGAATCGCCGTTTCGAGCGCCCTGCTGATCGTTCAATTGGCCGGGCAGATAAATCTGTCCTTTAAGAAAATTATACTGATGATGGCAATTTTCGTCTTCTTTAGAGGAATTACAAGATATTTAGAGCAATTTTTGAACCACTTGGTAGCCTTTAAAATTCTGCGCATGCTGCGTGACAAGGTATTTGCCGCGATAAGAAGACTGGCTCCGGCAAAGATCGAAGGAAGCAACAAGGGCGAATTGATTTCGGTGATAACGAGCGATATCGAACTTATCGAGGTTTTTTATGCCCACACCATCTCTCCGATATGCATTGCAATAATCTGCGGAAGCATCTATGTCATCGCAGCCGCACTCTTTTCGCCTGCCATCGCTCTTGTGACACTGCTTTCTTATCTGTTTATGGGCATTGTGCTTACCGTCCTGTTTTCGAGATGGGCAAAAAACACGGGCTATGTGCTACGCAAGGAAATCGGTGGCTTAAATAATATTTTCCTGGATTTGCTACGCGGCATTACGGAGATTATGCAATTTGCCTACCGCGATAAGGCCATCAAAGTTGTGGAGAAATCGAATAAATCGCTGGTTACGAGGCAGGCTCATCTCATCAAACAGCTGGCTCTTCTCTTGGCCCTCGAAGATGCAATCGCCGTGCTTACGACCGGCATCGCCGTTTTAGTAGGCCTACAGACCGGTCTTTCCTGGCACATCTTGCTTCCGATAGCCTTCGGCATCTTTTTCAGCTTCCCGGCGATAACCAATGTGGTCACGCTGGGCAACGGTCTATCTCAATCCTTGGCTTCAGGAGAGCGAGTTCTAAATCTGCTTAAAGAAGAGCCGGTCGCAGAAGAAATAAAAAACGGAGTCAATCTGAATTTGAAGGATAACAAGGCGGGTTCGATTATCGAGATTGAGAATCTGTCCTTCGCTTACAACCAGCAATCCGTTTTAAAAGATTTCAATTTAAAAATTGCACCCGGCGAGATATTGGGGATTCAAGGCGAGAGTGGCTGCGGCAAATCCACTCTCCTAAAACTGATAATGCACTTTTGGAGCGCGGACCAAGGAGAAATAAGCATCTGCGGGATACCCATAGAGAATATTAATACTCAATCCCTTTGGAATAATGTCGGCTACATGACACAGAGCACCGAGTTTTTCGAGGGAACCATCAAGGATAATCTACTGATAGCAAAACCGAATGCATCGGACAAAGAGATGAAATCTGCCCTGGAGAAGGCATCTATTCTGGAATTTGTGGAGAGCCTCGAGCATGGGATGAACACGCGCCTGACGGAGCTTGGAGACAATTTCTCGGCGGGCGAGAAACAACGTTTCGGGCTTGCGAGATGCTTTTTAGAAGATGCCGGAATACTCCTTCTGGATGAACCTACCAGCAATCTGGATGTCCTTAACGAAAACATTATTTTAAGCGCACTAAAGGAATATCAGGCGGGCAGGACGATTATAATGGTGAGCCACCGGGAGAGTAGCCTGAAAATATGCGACCGGATTATTCAAATGCAGGGACAGGAATAGGAAAGCTTTATGAAAGATTGCAATAAAAGATTCCCGATTTTAAGAAAGGAACTTCACATAGATGAAAATAGGGAGAGAAAATACAAAGAGTTTGAAAAGCGGATTTTCTTTTTAATGGCAGCCGTTTATTGCAGAGATTGTCATGCGGCAAAAGAAAATAGGGTTTCGGTTGCGGATTTGGATTTTTCGGCAGATATTCAAAACCGGTTCTTGAACAAAAAACGAATCTCAAATTACAAACTCTGCCCCGAATGTTATGAACTTATAAAAAATGCATTTAGACATACGGAGAAGTGCCCACACAGTTATTACAAAACTTTCTGTCATGAATGCCCCACACCCTGCTATCGAAAAGAGGAAAAGGCAAAGATGCTCCCGATTATGCATTATTCCGGCAAAAGAATCATTAAAGAACACCCGATATATGCTCTCAGATTTGCAAGCAATCTGATTAAAAATAAAATCTTAATCCGAAAATATACAAAATCATATGGAGGTAGCGCATAGATGAATAAGATTAAACTCGAAGCTTTTACAATCAAAGATATAGTTTTTCTGGCGGTAATAACGGCAGTAACCCTACTGGCAAGTGCCCCTATAGCTCCAATCGTAATGACAGTAACGAAATTGGGCGCACAAGCCTGCGCCATGGCACTGCCTTTCGGACTGCTTACATCCATTGGATTGCGCAAGGTAAAGAAGAGCGGCTCCCTTATTATAATAGGCTTTTTCTCCGGCCTCGTGCTGCTACTGATGGCACCTGTAATGTTTTTCAATCAGTTAGTTGCAACCCTACTTTCGGAGGGATTGGCATTAGTTCTTTTTAAAAGCTACGAGAACAGAAAAGCTGTTCTCTTTAGCGCAGGACTCTTTTCTTTCTTTACCATTCCGACGACTGCAGTCGTCAATATATTGGCAAAGGGCAGGACTCTTGCTGAGCAGATAGGAAATCCGCTGAGCTTTATATTGCTCGTCGTGGGTGCCGCCGCACTCGGTTTTGCGGGCGCTCTCATCGGCAACAGAATAGCTGATGAATTGAAGAAGGCGGGTAAGCTGTAGGTTAGCGAATGAACAATCCGGAGAAGAACATACATCCTATACTTTCTTTGCTTTTCAGCCTCATACTCTTCGTGACGGGCTTGTTGTTCGTCAAAAAGCCCTGGTTTTGGATCTATTTGGCGAGCTTTTTCCTTCTGTTTCTACTGTTTTGCTTCGGGAGAACGATGCTGAGACTAATCCCCTTTGTGCTCATCTTAGGAGCGCTGACGGCGGGGCTCACGGCTGTAAACGGCAAGCCCTCGGATATTCTCTATGCCTTTTACCGTGTGCTCGCAATAGCTTTGGCGGGTGTACTGAGCATAAGTGTAAAGCCGATAAAGCTCGTCCGCGCCTTCAATCAATTAAAGGTCCCACGCTGGTTAACTCTGGGGCTGCTTATCGTAATCCGCTTTATGCAGATATTTTATGAGGAGATTCAGCAAATTAAGCAAGCCATAGTCGTAAGAGGGATTCGCTTTACGGAAACACCGCTCCTATGGGCAAGAGCGTTTTTTATACCGCTTATCGTAAGAGTTTTGAACATCTCCGAAGGCCTGGCAATCTCGCTGGAAACGAGAGCTTTCTCCACTGAATCGGAAGGGACTTCCTACGAGATTATCGCCTTTGAAAAGAGGGATTGGCTATTTACGGCTCTGTTTTCTGCATGCCTTCTCCCCTTCATTTATCTATCCCTAGGAGGCCTTAAATGAAACCGACCATTAAAGTTAAAAATCTGTCTTTATCCTACGATCTTGAGGAGAACAAGCCCCGCGAAGAACGCATATGGATCTTTAAGGACCTGAACTTTCAAATCGAAGAGGGGGAATTCATTCTTATTACCGGCTCATCCGGCTGTGGTAAATCCTCCCTTATGAATATGATAAACGGAGTAATCCCAAATCTTAAGGATGCTTACACGGAAGGCTATGTCTACATTTTGGGAAAGGAGATGTCGCACACCACAGTCAGGCAGAGAACGAGACTTGTCGGTAGCGTCTTTCAAAACCCCAGAGAACAGATAATTTTCGACCAAGTCGCCGACGAAATTGTATTCCCCATGGAGAATTTAGGAAAAGCGCCACAGGAGATGCAACAGATTCTCGACGAATTGCTGAGGTTGACCGGTCTTGAAAAGCATGCCAAGACCGCCACGCTTTCCGGAGGAGAGAAGCAGAAACTGATGACGGCCTGCACATTGGGCATGGGTCAGAAAATTCTAATCCTCGATGAACCTTTAGCGAATATGGATGCCCGCTCAAGCGAAGAGCTCTTAAAATTGCTGAAGAAACTCTCCGAGGAGAAAGGCTACACAATAATCTTAGTCGAACATCGCGAGGAGATTGTGCTGCCATATGTCGATCGCGTTTTCTCCTTTGTAAACAGCTCGGCGGAAAATGTATGCAAAAAAATAGATATTCGCGAGGATATCGAGGATTATATAGAAGAGTTACGCATTGTCTCCACAGAAGGTGCGAAAAATACAAAAGAACGAGGCAATACAGAAATCCTATTTTCCGTAGAACAAATGGATTACAGGATAGGAAACCGCCTCCTATTTAATGACTTCTCCTGGCAAATAAGGCGCGGAGAAGAGTGGGTCGTCCTTGGCGACAACGGCTGCGGAAAGACCACCCTGTTCCGGCTTTTGAACGATTTTATAAAGCCGAACTCCGGGAAGATATCTTCCCTCTTCAGTAAAAAAGAGAAGCGAAAGAAACTCGGTTATGTTCTGCAAAACCCGGATTACCAACTCTTTATGCCGAATGTACGAAGCGAACTTTACTTAAGAGCAAAGTCGCCGGATTTCGCCGAAGAGTTGATACACCTCTTCCGGCTCGAAACTATGCTCGATCGACACCCCTTAAGTCTTAGCGAAGGCCAAAAGAGAAAATTGGGCTTCGCCTGTATAATAGCAAACGAACCGGAAGTCCTCTTTCTCGATGAGCCCACTGTAGGCCTCGATAATGCAAGCGTGGAACAGCTACTTCATGCCCTGGATTTGCTAAAGACAAGATCCGAAAAGAAACTGACCGTAATAAGCATCAGCCACGACAAGCGAGCTATCCCACACTTGGGAAATCGGTTTTTAGAGCTCAGTAAATGACGCCGATTAATGCAGCTTGCTTATCGAACCGGTGGAAAGTAACGAGCTTTTTAAACTCGGACTATTCATGTATTGTCATAAAAACCGGTATATGATTTTAATACAGATGACTTACTAAAGTGAAGACTAAATGATTGGCTTGGGAACGAAAATGAAGATAACTAAACAGGCAGAGTTCTTAGTGGAAAAATCTGTGCCATGGGATCTTGTGAACTGTATAGGGATTTATTCTTTAAGTATTGCAAAAAAGTAGAAAGTGCTATTAAATCCGCTATACACAACCCCCCTATCGAAGTTAAGCGTGAATGGTATTATACGGGAGGAGATTTATAATGATTAACTATAAAAAAGGCAACTTGTTTAACGATAATTCTGAAGCTATTGTTAATACAGTCAATTGTGTTGGCGTATAATAAGTCGACCAAGAGAACATTTAAGCCTTTAGGTTAGGCATTCTTAAAATTTTGATACTACTCCCACTCCTTGCCTTTATTCTTTAAATGACTATTCTCAACGTTTTTCTGTATTCACATTTGTGACTAAGTAGCCTATTTTATTACCATTATTTGTAGTTTTTTTGGTTGATAGTATCAATTTAGCATCTATCGAATTCGCCACACATTGTGTGATCAATTCAAATTTTTAAAACAGTTCGACCCGCTCCAATAAAAAATCTATCAAATTGCAATGAAATATCCCGTTCTCATCAAAAAAATTATGAGGGATGTCCATTCTAACTACAATTTTCTTAAAAAAATCCTTTGTAAGCATAAGTGATGAAAGCTCAGATGCTAATTTATCAGGCGTATCCATTCTATATGCTGATTGAATGTATATTTTTTTATCTCCGCTATTTACAACGAAATCAATCTCTTTTTGGAGATTTTGACCTTTTCTCCTGTCATTAACTACACCAACATCTACCGAATACCTACGTCGAATCAGCTCATTGTATATGATATTCTCCATAATGTGCCCGGGGTCATATTGCCTATAATTCAGCCTTGCGTTTCTAAGACCTAGATCTGTGTAATAATACTTGTTAGGATATTTAAAATACTTCTTTCCCTTGACATCATAGCGCTTAGCCACATTTACAAGAAACGAATCGACAATATACTGAATATAATTTGAGACAAGTGCCGGATTAATCTTTTCTTTATTTGTACCGCTCAAGACATTTGCTATATTAGTCGGATTGGTAAGTGAAGCTATTTGAGAGGCAAGAAAATCCAGTATATGGTTCAAAATATCTTCACGCTCAATGCGATTGCGTTCCACAATGTCTTTAATATACAATTCCTGATAAAGTGAAGACAAATATTCCTTCTTGTCTTGTTCATTCTCTATATAAATAATTCTCGGCATCCCTCCGTAAAGCATATAACTATCTAAAGCTGCCTTCTCGGTCCCACCAACTGCAGAGTAGAATTCTTCAAAAGAAAACGGATATATCCTGATCTGAGTGGCTCTACCCCTGAATTCAGTAGCAATATCGCTTGATAAACCCTTTGAATTGCTCCCTGTAACATAGACATCGAGATTTTTATATGCTTTTAGCTCACTCAGCATATCATAAATTGTAACCACTTGATTTCCGTGCTCTTCATCAATAAACGGAATTGTAAATTGAACTTCATCAATAAACAAATAGAACTCTTTGTCAGCACGGTTTTTAACTATAGACTCCACATAATCACAAAGTGCGACAGGATTTCTGTACTGGTAAAAGCGCCTCTGGTCGAGTTCTAATTTTATAATTTGGTTTTCATCCACTCCGTTTGTCAACAAATATTCATAGAATAAATCAAACAACAAAACTGATTTACCACATCTACGAATACCGGTAATGACTTTTACCTCTCCATTCCACATGGAACGAACAATCCGATTTAAATAAAAATCTCTCTTAATCATGATCCACCTCGAACTTGTGACGCAAGCGTCGTAAGTTATAGGTACAATATAAATGAATTATCCGAAAAAAACAAGGTTTTTCTGCCATCAAAGCAACTATAATCCTCACAAAAGTTCATTGTCAAAAATAATTTCTAAGCCACTTGCTACTATTCCCACTCCTTGCCTTTATTCTTGAAATGGCTATTTACAGTGTTTTTACACATTCACATTTGTGACTAAAAGGCCTGTTTTATTACCATTACTTGTAGTTTTTTGGCTGATAGTGTCAAAATAGGGTATCAAAATAGTATCGTTATAGCTTTTGAAAAATATCTTTTCGATACATATAATTTCAAGAACAACACTCGACATTGACTCTATTCGCTTGTCCTGCCTATCTTGCGTTTATTTACCTATTTATTGTTCATCTGCTTTCTTAAACTGTGTTACATATAAATTCTGATATTTTTGTGGTATTGACGAATGATTTATCACCTTAGACACTCTAGATTTAATAGTTTCAGGATTGTTTTGCACACTCACATATCTGTCACAATCCATGGAGACACATCCAGGTACTAGTATCGACAATGCTTTGATATACTCCCTCACATTATTAACGCTAAATTTGGTGTCTAATTTTTCGTTGAGCCTTAGTCTAACAGTTTCAACAATAGGTGGTTCACTATCTTCACGTTGAAAATCATAAATGATGTCTATTATTTCATAATAAGGAGGTACAGGAATTTCTGACTTCTCTAGTTCGTCAATCCATTTTGCAACCTCTAGTGGCGCATAACAGGTTTTGAATAAATCCTCAAGTTTGTTCAATCCAAGTTGTTTTGGAGCAGCAAGATAGAGTAGGCGTATCAAGTCATCGGTTTTCATTAAAGTAACCTTTTGCTGTCGTGCTTCTTTGGAAATTGCGCTATCATCACTTTCCTCGCCTTCAAAGCCAACCGAAACTTCTAGACAGTATGTTGCTTCATAGTCACTTTGATGGCGTTTTAAAGCTGAAAGGCGTGCTGTAGAAGCTTGTATTCTTTTTTTACTAGTACTCTTTGCATCAAATGTTAGTGAATAACTATGATCTACCGAATCCGCACTAAAACCTAAGTGTGCGGATGCTTTCCCATCAGGAGCATTCTTGCCGCCAATTCTAACAGAATCAAATCCAAGAGCTATCAATGCACGATTTACAGCATCTTCAAGTCCGCTAGCATCAACCACCGCATCTCGAACTAATAAGGCGACAGCGGGAATTCCATCTCTGTCAGATAGTGCAAGTTCTCTCAAAGTTAAATCCCGCCTACGCATAACTTCGTTGATTATAGATTCATTAATAGAAAGTTCGTACAAATGAGCTTCTGTAAGTACTTCAGTGATAGCAACACTTTGAAGAGGAAGTGCATTTTTATAAGCATCAGAATAATTTGCTACAAAGGGATGTAAAGTGTTAATGTTTAGAGTTTTTAATTTTAAATTCAGTTTTGCAATAGGAGATTCAGAAGAAATTGGTGCAAAATCAACCTCTTCTATAATCTGGGTTCCGGCTTCAATATCTGCATCAAATGCTTGTAAAAGACCATCTTTATCTGCTTTATCGGGCTTCTCAATCAAGAAAGGGTTCTCTATTTCATTTTCATAATACTTTTTAATGAAACTGTATATAGGTCTACGCGAAGTTGTATATGATGTTTGCGACAATCTATATGAAATTGTTTTCTTTGCAGCTTCGCGATTATCATAATCAAAATAGTATTTCCTTACCTCGTTATTAAATTTACTCTTTATGTAGTGCTTTAATTGTTCATAGGGGACTGAGCTCTTTATTGACTCACGAGTCGATGTCAAATAATCATCTAGTGCATCAGCATTAACAATAATACGAGTTCGGTTAAAAGCGCCGTGAGAAAATGGTTCCATGCCCAATAACGCATCATCAAGGTTAATAAGCCTCCCGCGCACATTAAGAAAAATGCCGTGACTTCTCCCTAATGAACTTGATTTGCCGGTTAAAAGACTATCTGCGTACAAAACAAATTCACCAGCTATTCCTTTTAACGATTCGAGATCTAAAGTAGGCTGACCTGATGAATCGATATAGCACTTACTATTGCCTAATCCTTGTGCAGTGATATCGTCTTCTCCAATTACCCAGGTCTTCAAAATCGGTATACTGATTTTAGATGATTCTATAGCTTCATCATTCAAAAATAAATTAAACTGTGGATTTAATGGTAAGGCTGTTTTTAGTATCCACTTTAGGCGTCCTATTTTTATTTCTGTTGCCTTAGGCTTTAGACCTGTTAACAAAGAAAATGTCCATGACTCTTCAGAATTACAACCAAAAAGTTTCATATGAAGATTGCTAGAGCCACAATAAAAATCAATAACAGATTTAGCCTCCTGTTCAGACACTTCGCGCTTATCAATAAAAAGAGTTTCCGATGATCCACTATTGACAAGATC
>Ga0209718_1004606_pt1 | contig 11376 bp, 10 predicted proteins | sample AD_JPNAS1_MetaG_FD_184420 | JGI IMG/M metagenome (GOLD analysis project Ga0209718, IMG submission 184420) | Active sludge microbial communities of municipal wastewater-treating anaerobic digesters from Japan - AD_JPNAS1_MetaG (SPAdes) (version 2) | ecosystem: Engineered > Bioreactor > Anaerobic... | reverse complement strand
CTAAAGAACAGCTGAAAGTAAAAAAGCTGATAAGTTTTGAAAGCCTTTGCCCCTCCAATCCAGCTAGGATCTTTTGGTGCTGGCTACTGGTCAAAAATAATATTTTTAAAAACCAATTTCAGATAAGTTTTCGGCAACCTCTGAACTGTTTTCTTCCATCTCTTTTTTAAAGTTCTGCCAACTATCAATTGGCCAAATTTCAATCCTGTTATATATTCCAACAACCACTACATCCTTTTTTAAATCGGCGTAATCTCGCAGATAAGCCGGAAGATTAACTCTGCCCACTCGATCAGGATTTGTGTCAGTCGCACCAGCCAGCATTAATCTCGAGAAACTTCTGGCATTCTTCTGAGTTATCGGCAGTGAAGCAATTTTTTCCGCTAAATTCTGCCACTCATCTTTTGGATAAACCCATAGGCACCGATCCAAGCCGCGAGTCACGACACAACCAGAAGCAAGCGCCGCTCGAAATTTGGAAGGAAGAGAGACGCGCCCTTTGTCATCGATTGTATGTTTAAACTCACCGATAAACATTTAAAACCTTTATGCGCCCCTCGAAAAATCAAGCAAAAGTAATTTTTAAAACTACTAATCGACTTTTTGTTTTTATTTTTATTTTTTTTGATCGTGGCTTAAGCATATCCCACTTTCTCCCACCTTTTACCACCTGTTACCATATTAAAAGTTCTTCAGCTCGGTGTCAACTGGTACTTCACCACTACCTGTGGATAATATATTCTAAACTAAAAAATCACCAGTCTGAGACTAGTGATTTTTTTTAATTTAGACTATGAATTTATTTTTTCAAAAAGATAATTATTAATCTCTGAGATTTTAATCCGCTCCTGTTTCATTGTATCTCGATCACGAATAGTGACAGCTTCATCTTTCAAAGTATCGTAATCAGCCGTAACACAGAAGGGCGTACCAATCTCATCCTGTCGGCGGTAACGGCGGCCTACCGAGCCAGATTCATCGTAATATGCCGAAAAACAAGATTTAATGTTTTTATAAATCCCTTTCGCTTTTTCAGCCAAACCGTCTTTTTTCACCAACGGAAAAACTGCGCATTTTATCGGTGCAATTTTTGGATTTAAGTGAAGCGTGATCTCACCTTTTTCCCGGCCATCAGAGCCATCAGACTCATCGTATGCATCCAGCAATAAAAACATAAACATTCGATCTACCCCACCTGAAGTTTCAACAATATTCGGTACAAATTTTTCACCGCCTTCGGGCGTATAGGCCAGATCTTGACCAGAAAACTTCGAGTGTTGAGACAGATCCCAGTCACCTCGCCAGTGGATTCCCTCGATCTCTTTCCCGTCATATTGAATATCAAAAGCCTTCTTGGCATAATGAGCAAGTTTATCATGTTTATAGAAACTCAGTTTCTCTGGATGAGTAAAATACTGTTTAAACCAGCCCATTCGCTCTTCTTTCCAGTATTCAAACCATTTTTCCATTTCTTCTGGATGACAAAACCATTGTAAATCCCACTGTTCAAATTCTCGCTGGCGATAAAGAAAATTACCAGGAGTAATCTCGTTGCGGAAAGCTTTGCCAATTTGCACAATTCCAAAGGGAATTTTCAGGCGGCTAGAATCCAGGATGCTTTTGTAGTCGAGATAAATGGTTTGACAAGCTTCTCCCCGTAAATAAGCTTTAATTTTCTCCCCTTCAATCACTCCGATCTCCGTTGGAACCAGAATATTATACGTTCGCGGTTCGGTTAATTCACCGTCACAATCAGGGCACTTACCGTCTTCAATATCGTCTGATTTGAAACGATGGTGGCACTTCTTGCATTCAGACAGAGGATCGACAAAACTTTTAATATGCCCGGAAGCCTCCCAAACCTTTGGATTTGTGATAATCGCGCCATCAATACCAACAATATTATCATGTTCTTTGATCATCCAATCCCACCACAGATCTTTGAGATTTTTCTTCATTAGGGCACCCAGGGGACCGAAATCATAAAACCCCTGCATCCCACCGTAAATCTCCGAGCCCTGATAAACAAAACCTCGCCGTTTACACAGCGAAACAATTTTTTCCATTTTGTTATCTTTTTCTACCATATTTCTGTAATTACTCTACACTTTTCTCGCAATCATATCAACTATTCACCCCACCAACTTGACGTAAAAAATTCTTACTTTTAAGTTCTCGCTCTATTACACCCTCAACATAATTTTCTAAAATTCCGGCAGTAGTTTTTTTATAGCTTTCTTCGATGTTTAATTTTGAACCAACACTAAATTTTTCTGAAAATATTAGCCGTAAAATTTTTATAATATCATTATCAATTTTTTTACCATGACTAAATTTATCATGACAAGCCTGACAAATTACTCCACCTTCAACATCATCCCAAAAATTCTGCTCTGGAATTAGTTTTTTTCGACAATGAAGACACTCACCGGTCACCGGCTTAAAACCAAGATTTTCTAAAATTTTAGCAGAAAATACCGGTATTAGAATCTCATCGTTATCATCATCAAGTGCTTGTAAATATTTAGCAAAAAGTTCAAAAACTTTCGGGTGGCTTTCCTCTTCTTCCAAAAATTTGTCAATGAGTTCGCCGATATAGAATGCTTTTGCAGTTTTGTTAATGTCGGTATGGATTTTTTCAAAATAGTTCTCGACAGTAGCCGAAGTAATAATGTAAAAACTCTTCCCCTGGTGAAAGATAAAATTTACCAAGCAAAAGGGCTCAAGTGAACCACCCATTTTCGAAAGAATTTTTCTTGATCCTTTGGCGATAGCCTTAATTTTACCATGGTCCAAAGTTAGAATCGTCAGAATTCGATCCGCCTCTCCATAGTTCATCCTTTTGATTATCACCCCTTGAGTTTTGATATTCATCAATTAATCCTGACACTTTGGACAAAAGTGAGTTCCGCGGCCGTTTAATTTAATCTTTTTAATTATCTCTCGGCAGCGTTTACAAGATTTACCCTCTTGCGCATAAACTTGAAAATGCTCTTGGGCATGGCCCTTGGTGCCATCAATTTTAAAATATGTATTTTCCGAAGATCCACCGTATTTTAAGCCAATTTCCAGCGATTTGATAATTGATTCACGCAACTTCACAATTTCTTCGTCTGATATTTTGGCTGCTAACCTAGTCGGCAAAACTCCTGCCCAGTAAAGTGATTCGTCGGCATAAATATTTCCAATTCCGGAAATTAGACTTTGATCGGTTAAAACCTTCTTAATGTTCCAACGCGACTTAGATTTAATAATTTTTTCAAGTCTAGAAGTGGTAAATTCCTTGTCAAAGGGCTCAACCCCTAATTCATTGGCTAATTTTCCTTTGAGTTTTTTGGAATCAAAAATTTTCACCCAACCAAATTTACGTAAGTCATTGAAAAATAACTTTGAACCATCGGAAAAATCAAATATTATATGAGTGGTTGAGTTTGGCAATTTTGCTACCCAGTCAACTGATGGATGACCGCCTGCTACACGGGATTTCCCATCATCAAAAATTAATTGTCCGGTCATTTTTAAATGGATTAAAAGATCATTGTTGCCCTCAACATCAATGATAATTTGTTTCGCCCGACGATCAATGTTTTTGATTTTCTTGCCGATAATTTCTTTTTTGTCACCGTGAAAAAGTTTCGGTACGCGGACATCAACACCGACAATTGTTTTTCCGACAATCGCTTTTTTAAGGCCCAATCTGATTGTTTCTACCTCCGGAAGTTCAGGCATAATATTTTTTACTTAAATCTAACTATCGGCTCTCCCTTGGTGGTTCCAAGTTTCCCACCCAAGTGGTCAGCAATTTCTTTCATTTTATTTTTGATAATCTGCTTTAATTGCCCATCACAATCAGCCCAACTTTCTGGCACAGCATCTTCCAATGAGGCTGCCTCCAAAAAGTTGGCAACTGTTACCGGAGTATTAGCCTTTTCTTCAGGTGTTAAAAATTCGTAACCACCTTCAATTGACGCTGATATATCGTCAAACTGCATTTTTCTCTCTAGCCCGTGGATAACCTCGATTATTCTTGCCCCATCATCATTTTCGGCATATTCCTCCTTCCATTCTTCAGGCACAACAAATCCTCTTTCTCTCAAAAGTCGTATTGCGGTTTGCGGATCAAGTTGTTCAATACCTTCACTCTCAGCAAATTCAGTAAATATTCTTCTAAGATTTGACTCACTTTGTACATGCGTATTATAATCAGCCTCCGTAATATCGATAAAAGCAAGATTGTCCTCCGGACTTCGAGTTTCATCACCATGGACTTTGTGATACTCCTGTGCCCATTCAGCAAGACCAACACCAGTGGTTTTTTTTAATCTTTTGTCCATTTCACCTTCCAAATATGTGTAGATGGTTGGCTCAGGCTGTTCGCCAGCGGCTACCTGTAAGTGATATTCAATCACTTCCAGCGTAGCTCTTGTCATTTCATAGGGCTCCTTACTGCCTTCATTTATTGCCGCCAAAACTTCAGTTATTCGTTGTAAATATGTGTAATCAACATCAAGTTCAGATGCTTCAACTTGATCAAAAATACGTTCGGTCACTATCTCGGCTGCCTCTTCTCGATCAATGCCAAAAGAGATTTTACCCTCTTCAAAATAGTGATCTAACAATCCCTCAGCAATTGGTCTAAATTGTTCTAACCGTTCAGCTCTTTCATTATCTTCCAAGCCTGTTTCAGCTTCTCTTTTTCTTTGTTCTGGAGTTTCCATATCTTTTTTCGATACCCCTTTATCTTCCACTGATGATTCATCTATCATACTACCTCCTACAAAATTTCAATTAATTGTTTTAAATTTGTTATTTTGGGACCGGAAAAATGGCTTGGTCGCTCTGCTGGATCATGAGCATCCTGCTCCCTACGCATCTCTATCGCTAAGGCTTGCGGAAATTTTTTGCTAATTTCCTCCAGTGTGTCGCCCCGATCATCAACGATGATAAATTTCTCTTTCTTGTCTAATAAATCAAGTAGATAATCAACTTTGGGTTCAGAGGTATAATGAACATGGCTAAATAATTTATCAATTTTTGTAATTTGCACCTTTTTGGGCTGAAAATCCGGGTGACCGAGAGTAATGAGAGAGGTATCATATGGAAGTTTCTTAATTGCTTTTAGTGATTCGACGACATCAGCAAACAAATATTTTTCTGACTGTCTGAGAATATTTTCGATTCTCGCTTCAGCCAAACTCATGTTAAATTTTTTGATCTTTAAAAGTCTCTCTAATTGATCTTTCGGAAGATAATTACCATCAAGACATTCTGCGATATAGGTATCATTTACCTCCTCCGTTGAGAATCCAGATTTTGCAATTTCTATAAGCAAATCCGACTTGAATTTTTTCGAATTAAAGAGAACACCATCAAAATCAATAAATAGTTTTGCCATGGGGCTATTATAGCAGATGACACTTACGTCTTGAATATTGACCGTTCTTGGTATAAAATGAAAAAGCTAATACTGTAATATAAAATTGATGGACTTTACTGAAGAAAAATACTGGCGGGGATTGATCAACCAAGGGTTGATTCGTTTTTATTTACTCAAAGTGCTTTATCAAGACAAAGAGGGCTATGGTTATAAAATCGTCACTAGGGTAGAGGAGCTTTCTGATGGTCTTTGCCGGCCGACAGAATCAACAATTTATCCAGCGCTGGAGCAGCTTTCTCGTGGCGGTTATGTCGACGTTAATAGAATTTCTGCCGGAAAAAAAATCAGAAAAATTTACTCGTTAAATGAAAAAGGCCGCTCTGCTTTCCGAGCCGCGGCGAAAGCTTACGGGGAGATAATACCCGTGCTTCGTAGATCTATAATGTTATAAAAAAACACCAAGAATAATCTGGCGTCAATCTTTGTTAAAAATAAATTTATCTTCTGTCGCCCGAAGCGATAATAAATAGAACTATAATCACCGCAACTGCGATCAGCAGAAAGCCAGTTGCGGAAAGAAGGATATAAAGAGAAGTGCTCCCTGACTCATAAATATTGTCGGCAGACACCTGACCCGATCTTCCGGCCATGACTGAAATAACGCCGGCTGTCGCTAAAACTGAAGGTAAAACTATTCTTGAACCATTTTTCATCTTACAACTATTATACAAATTAGATTTTTAAAAAGCAAATAAAAATGTCGCAATCTCTATGTTGGCGCCGTCCTACTCTCCCGGGACCTCGCGGTCCAAGTACCATCGGGGCTGAAGTGCTTAACTTCTCTGTTCGGAATGGGAAGAGGTGTACCCACTTCGCTATAAGCACCAACATAGAAATTGCGACATTTCTTAATTTGGTCAGTAATTGCTAGTCAAAATAAAGCTAAAAATCAAATTGATCAATTAGTACTCCACGGCTGAAGACATCACTGCCCTTACACCTAGAGCCTATCAACCCAGTGGTCTACTGGGGATCAAAGATCTAATCTTGTGGACGGCTTCGCACTTATATGCTTTCAGTGCTTATCCGGACCGAACATAGCTACCCAGCGATGGGTGCGATTCACCCAACTGGCACACCAGAGGTTCGTTCATCCCGGTCCTCTCGTACTAGGGACAACTCCACTCAAATCTTTACGCCTACAGCAGATTAGGACCGAACTGTCTCACGACGTTCTGAACCCAGCTCGCGTACCCTTTTAATTGGCGAACAGCCAAACCCTTGGGACCTTCTTCAGCCCCAGGATAGGACGAGCCGACATCGAGGTGCCAAACCGCATCGTCTATGTGGTCTATTGGATGCGATCAGCCTGTTATCCCCGGGGTAACTTTTATCCGATGAGCGGTCCGACTATCACAAATGCGGACCGGATCACTAAATCCTGGTTTCCCATCTGTTCGACTTGTAAGTCTCACAGTTAAGCACACTTATGCTTTTATACTTTCACTCCGATTTCCATCCGGAGCAAGTGTACCTTTGAACGCCTCCGTTATCATTTAGGAGGCAACCGCCCCAGTTAAACTACCCATCAGATACTGTCTCTCCTGATCGATTCAGGTCAAGAGGTTAGAAGCCAGAAAGTAGAAGAGTGGTATTTCACTGGCGCCGAAGCTCCCACCTATTCTACACATCTAAATCCTAGATTCAATATCTAACTATAGTAAAGCTCCACGGGGTCTTCCCGTCTTGCTGCAGGTAGCCGGCATCTTTACCGGCATTGTAATTTCACCGGATCCCTCGTTGAGACAGTGCCCAGATCGTTACGCCATTCGTGCGGGTCGGAACTTACCCGACAAGGAATTTCGCTTATTAATATGTTATCTACCCTGTGGTCACCCACAAGAAATTCTTCATGTCGCCACAAAGATCGCACTCTATCTTAACCGATGTTATTCGGTTTTTGGCGTATTAGTGTCTGAGGATTCTTAAGATTTAGCAATTTTTTTAATAGATTCAATACCATCTAGCGTCCAGTGAAGATTGCTCTCCATTAGTTTCGCTACTAGTTTGAATTTATCAAAATCTTTTTTCTTGGCTGTCTTTAGTTGATTTTCTTCAAAGAACGGGATAATTTTCTCTCTCAGATCTTTTATCGTTCGTACACAATACCGATACAAATGTTCGTGATGATTATCATAACGGTGATTAATAAATATCTTGCCACATCCAAAGAATTTTTGTAATTCTTGGAGAGATTTGATACTTTTTTCGCCTTGAGTTACAACGAACTCTGGCATTACTTGCCAACCGGTATTTGTTGTACGATTTTTAAAGATCGAGATGGAAAAACACCCTTCTCCATCAGTGAAACCAACAATCCAACCAATTATCTTAAGTCTTTCCTGCTGATTGTCTGCACTCAAAACGTTTTTACTTGGCATAAAACCTCTATGAGGTAATGTTACCATAGTAGTTTGAGATTCACCAGATTTTCCAGCATATAGCCAAATTTTCATTCTACATCCTTGATGGCGTCAAGGTTCGAATGGAGGTCTCACACCTCACTATGGCAGTTAATATCCTACCATAGGACCGTTATAGTTACGGCCGCCATTCACTGGGGCTTAGCCGATCGGCTCATTCTGGTGCAAGCACCAGAGATCACCAACCGATTTGACCTTCCAGCATTGGGCAGGCGTCAGCCCCTATACATCAGCTTTCGCTTTAGCAGAGGCCTGTGTTTTTGATAAACAGTCGCCTGGGCTCTTTCGCTGCGGCCCTCGATTGCTCGAGGGCAGTCCTTATTCCAAAGTTACGGACGCTTATTTGCCGAGTTCCTTAACGAGGGTTCTTCCGATCACCTGAGGCTTCTCGCCTCATCCACCTGAGTCGGTTTGCGGTACGGTTCCGTGCACCATAAGCTTCTTGGCTTTTCCTGTCACTGCTACTCCCTGCAGAGATAAATCATAATTCTCTACAGATCCTTACAATGCGCACCTAGAAACAAGTACACGAAGTGCAGGAATATAAACCTGCTGGCCATCGCCTACGCTTTAACGCCTCGGCTTAGGGCCGACTAACCCTGGGACGATTACCGTTGCCCAGGAAACCTTGGATATTCGGTGGCCAAGTTTCTCGCTTGGCTAATTCGTTACTCATGCCAACATTCTCACTTCTACGCGCTCCAACAAACCTCACGGTTCATCTTCATCGCACGAAGAACGCTCCTCTACCACTCGCGCAAGCGCGAGTCCATGTCTTCGGTACCTAGCTTGAGCCCCGTTACATTTTCGGCGCAAGATCTCTGTTAGACCAGTGAGCTATTACGCACTCTTTAAAGGGTGGCTGCTTCTAAGCCAACCTCCTGATTGTTTAGGAGATCTCACTTCCTTTTCCACTTAGCTAGAATTTAGGGACCTTAGACGATGGTCCGGGCTGTTTCCCTCTCGACCATGGAGCTTAGCCCCCACAGTCTGACTCCCTGCTAATAAACGCAAGAATTCGGAGTTTGTTTGGGGCCGACAGGCAAGCCCGCCGGAACCCATTCAGTGCTCTACCTCTTGCGTCATTCCACAGAGGCTATACCTAAATATATTTCGAGGAGAACCAGATATTTCCGAGTTCGATTAGCATTTCACCACTATCCACAGCTCATCCAAACACTTTGTAACGTGAACTGGTTCGGGCCTCCTCACGCCGTTTAGGGCGGATTCACCCTGGCCATGGATAGATCACTCGGTTTCGGGTCTAGTGCATACGACTATTCGCCCTATTCAGGCTCGCTTTCACTACGCCTACGGGAATATCCCTTAAGCTTGCCGCATACAGCTAACTCGTTGGCTCATTCTACAAAAGGCACGCCGTCACCCCTTGCGGGGCTCCGACTTTTTGTAAGTATATGGTTTCAGGTTCTATTTCACTCCCCTTGCGGGGTTCTTTTAACCTTTCCCTCACGGTACTAGTTCACTATCGGTGAAAAGTGGTATTTAGCCTTGGAGTGTGATCACCCCAGATTCCCACAAGGTTTCACGTGTCTCGTGGTACTCGGGAACACCAACTCTAAAATTACTAGGATTTAAGATACACGACTTTCACGTTCTATGGTCGCCCTTTCCAGGGTCGTTCTCCTATCCTTTCACAAAAGATTATATGGGTCCCACAACCCCGTTTGCGCAAAGCGCAAACAAGTCAATAAAGTCGAAAGTCGAAAGTCGAAAGTTTTCGGATTTAAACTATTTTAGTTAATTCCTGATACTTTTAACTTTATGGACTTTATAACTTTTAACTTGCTTGTGCTTCGCACAAGCGGTTTGGGCTTTTCCCTGTTCGCTCGCCACTACTAAGGGAATCTCTTACGATTTATTTTCCTCTGCTTACTAAGATGTTTCAGTTCAGCAGGTACCCTTCCATCCGCCTCACGGCGGAGGATTTCTGGTCTTTGAAACCAGAAAGATTTCTCAATTCGGAGATCCTCGGATCAAAGTTTGTTTGGCAACTCCCCGAGGCTTATCGCAACCTACTACGTCCTTCTTCGGCCACTTTTCCCTAGGCATCCACCATATACCCTTGTATTGAATTAACTTTTTGTCCCTCATGGTTCGCACAAGGCGAACAACGCGGGACATTTGACTAGCAATTACTGACCTCATCTTTCGATAAGATAATAATCACAATTTTTTGTTTATCGGAAGAATAAATTTATAGTCCATACTTAATTCTCGGCGAATTCAGTAGGACTTATCAAATGAAATTACATTTAATTACTATATTTAGTTGTTAAGGTTCATGACAAGGATTTCAACATATAAGTCCCCATCTTATAATTACCATCCTTGTGGAACAAAAACGCCGCCAGAGGCGGGTGGCAACTAACACAAAATTGCCTGTTTCTTATCCTGCCTCCCCCTCTCTCAGTTGTCGGTAATCGAACATTTTTTAATTCCTTATAACTTGGCCCGCTTAAATCCAAAAAACACAGCGGTATCCACTGAAGTCCAGTAGGCGTTTGGCCCGAAGCTGTACAAGTGGAATAATAATGTAGACTGATCTTAACAAAAGCTTTATTTGTTGTCAACTATTTATTAAACAATCTATTTACTTTGCCAGGAGTGATTTCATCTGATTAGAGATTAACTTAATCGCTCGAAGAGGACTCAATCGATAGAAAATGTTCATGCTCTTACAATCGGATCCTAAGAATATCTGTGGTTTGTTGTTTTCGATACCTTCAATAATCAAACGGGCGGCTTCGTCGGCCGGCAAAGCCTTAAATTTTTTCATTTGTTCGTCGCTAACTTTTGGCGCCTCGACTCCGGAATTTTTGGTAATATTTGTCGCCGTGGCTCCAGGGAAAATAATCGAAACACCAACATTAGTATCAATTAACTCTGCGTATAACCCTTCGGTAAATAGCTTGACCGCCGCCTTTGAAGCACCATAAACACTTTGTCCCGGCACCGGCAAAAAACCACCCATCGATGAAACATTGGCGATATAAGCTTCTGGTCGCTTTAATAGATCGGGCAAAAATGCTTTTGTCATATACAGAGTACCCCAAAAATTCACCTTCATAACCTTCTCAATATCGACATATTCTAGATCATTTACTTTTTTAAAGGGCTGAATAATACCGGCATTATTAATTATAATGTCAACTTCTTCGACTTCTGTTGCCAATCTCTCAACCGCAACTTTGTCAGAGACGTCCAGTGCGCGTGTTGTTAAGTTTTCATTTTCTCCAACTTCTTTTTTCAACTCACTTAAAGATTCCTGACGCAAATCGACAGCAACAACTTTTGAATTCTTTTTCAGCAATACCAAAACCAGCTCGCGACCTATGCCACTCCCAGCGCCAGTAATCAAAATATTTTTCTTGGTCAGTTTCATAAGATAAGTATATCAAAAAAACCGCTTTCGCGGTATTTCTTAGTGGACATAACCCCACAAAATATCGTAGGGCCTTATGAATAATAAAAAAACACTGGGCATGGATTAAGTTT
>Ga0209718_1004605_pt1 | contig 11377 bp, 9 predicted proteins | sample AD_JPNAS1_MetaG_FD_184420 | JGI IMG/M metagenome (GOLD analysis project Ga0209718, IMG submission 184420) | Active sludge microbial communities of municipal wastewater-treating anaerobic digesters from Japan - AD_JPNAS1_MetaG (SPAdes) (version 2) | ecosystem: Engineered > Bioreactor > Anaerobic >... | reverse complement strand
TGCTCCGCACCGAGATATCGTTCTCTGGCAGCGATCCCACCCAAACAGCCTGCGGCGAATTCCGGTTATCGCTATCGATCGCTGGCTGATGCGATTGATATATCAGCTCGGCCTGGTGACTGAATACCAGAGCGATATCTCGACAGCGATCTCCAGAGAGCTGTCAGATAAGCTCTGCACTATCTGCCATCAGAACAACATCAACCACAACCACCTCGGACAAGCGCTCTGGCACGTCGGATCTAAGATCTGTAACGCCAATCATCTTGGCGGCAGACGGCAGTACCGACATGTTTGCCACACACTTTGCCCACTCAAAAAAAGTGGTGTAACGGTCGGGTTCCGTCAAACTACAAGCTAGACAAACCAACAAAGAAGCGTCGACACAGCGCAAAAATGGGCTGGGGCCAAATGGTTCCACACCCACCAACGCTAGACGACCTCTGGGACGACGATTAGTCGTTCCAACAACCCCAGCGCCCCGGAAGAGGCGCTTTTTCAATAAAAGACTAGTCCTCGGGGCCGAAATCGGACCGCTCACCCTTAGGCTGTTTCGCTAGATCGCGGAAGCGCATCTGCTCAGCATTAAAGTAGAGGTCAACATTGCCAATCGGCCCATTTCTGTGCTTGCGAATCAATATCTCCGTTATTCCCTTCTTGTCTGAATTTTCGTCATAATAATCATCGCGATAAATAAACATCACGACATCAGCGTCTTGTTCGATTGAGCCCGATTCACGAAGATCTGAAAGTTGTGGTCTTTTGTCCGGTCGATGTTCGACAGCACGAGAAAGCTGGGAAAGGGCAACGACCGGAACATTAAGTTCTCGAGCCAGGGTTTTTAGTGATCTGGAGATTTCGGAAATTTCCTGTACACGGTTGGCATCTCCGGATTTTGATCGGCCTTCTATAAGTTGCAGGTAATCAACAAAAATAATCCCCAAATCATGTTCCATTTGCAATCTACGAGCTTTAGCTCTGATTTCAGTAACATTTAAACCCGGGGTGTCATCAATAAAAAACGGGGCCTCCGACAACGTTCCCATAGCGTAACCAATTTTCGGAAAATCATCGTCAGAGAGATTTCCAGTTCTGAGTTTCCAAGAGTCAACTCCTGCTTGCGAAGAGATTAAACGATCAACCAGCTGCTCTTTTGACATCTCTAAGGAGAAAAAGGCAACCGGAATTTTTTCTTCAACAGCTATATGTTCAGCAATATTTAAAGCCAGTGAAGTCTTACCCATCGAAGGTCTGGCGGCAAGAATCAACAGATCAGACTTCTGTAAACCAGCGAGTTTACCATCGAGATCACGAAAACCGGTCGGAAGCCCTCTCAGGGCCCCCTTTTCTTTGTGAATCTTGTCAATTCGGTCAAAAGCCTCAGTTAAGATATCTTTAATTGGAATAAATTTTTGACGAAAAAATTTTTGCGAAACGGCAAACAGGGACTGCTCAGCTTTATCCAATATCGCCGGAACATCTTCGTCTTCGCTAAAACCGAGATCGGAAATTGTAACCGCTGATGTGATCAGTCTCCTAAGAACCGCTTTATCGCGAACAATATTGGCATAGTGAGCAACATTTGCAGCCGAAGGTGTCGAATTTACCAAAGAAACTATGTAACTACCGCCACCAATTTCCGACAGCTCCTTTGTCCTCTCAAGTTCATTGGTCAATGTCACCATATCAAGAGGTGAACGCTTCTCAAAAAGTGCTAGGATCGCCCTATAGATTCTCGAATTTCTCTCTTCATAAAAATCCTCCGGTGACAAAATCTCGACAACAGTTAAAATTGCATCTTTGTCTAGAAGCAAAGCACCGATCACTGAATGTTCAGCGTCGATATTTTGTGGTGGGAGTTTCGCCCCTAAGTGTCCGCCATTTTGCTCGTTTTTCTTTTTCCCTTTTGCCATATAAATTTTTACACCTTTTGCTTGATAGACTTTACAAACTTTTAACTTTATAGACTATTTTATTCGGTTTCAAATATCTCTACCGCTGCTTTTTCTAAATCTTGATCAACGTCCTTGTTTGCCCTACTAACACTTTTCTTTTCGGCAATTCGGCAAACCACTCGATATTTTCTACCAACAATCTTTTCTAAAATATCTTCCACCAGCTGACAGTTTCGGCTTTCCGATATTTTGTCCAAATGAAATTTGAATTTGACATGAATAATTAGCTGGTCCCCCTCAATTCCGGCCGGATAAGCGTCGCGGAGGAGGGCGCTCAGGGAATGATTTTCTTTCTTCATTTCAGACAATACTTTCTGCCAGTTCTCATCAGTCAGTTCCAGAACTCCAACTTTATCACTATTTTTTTCAACCTTCTTTTCGGGAGCTTTTTCTTTCTGAGGAATATTTTTAGTCTTGACTTCGTTTAGACCAGCACTTTCCACTTTCTTTTCCTCTGGCTTTTCGTCTTTTTTGATCTTTTCTGGCATGACGACCGCTTTCTCTGGCAAGCTAGCCTCGACAATCGCCATCTCCAGGGGCAGTGATCTGATTGAGGTTTCTTTCACTCTTCGACCCGACTCAATAAAAATCGCCAAAATCCGATTTATATTCTTGGCATCCTTTTTCTCCGATAATTTTTGAAGTTTATCCTCGCGATCATTGGTAATTTCAAAATTAATCTGACCTCCAGAAATTTTATAAAGCAAAAGTTGTCGCAGAGACTCGGTAATCTCTTTTATCAGCTGCCCGGGGTCAACACCACCAGAGATAAGTTCGCTGGAGGTTTTGATCGCCGAATCAGTATCGGCAGAAAAAACTTTTTCAATAATTTTCAACACCTCTTCATCTCTTGCCAAACCAAGAACGTGGCGAACATCATCGATCTCAATTTCTCTCGTTAGAGAGGCGACCTGTTCCAAAAGAGAGATTGAATCACGATGACTACCCTCAGCAGCAACAGCGATCGCTTCTAGAGATTCGTCAGAAATTTTGATTGACTCTTTTTTGGCGATCTGTTTGAGATTTTTAATAATATCGCTTTTTTTGACTCGGCGGAAATCAAAGCGCTGGACACGGGATAATATCGTCGCCGGTATTTTGTGAGCCTCTGTTGTTGCCAGGATGAAAATCGCATGTTTCGGTGGCTCTTCGAGCGTTTTTAGAAGGGCATTAAAAGCCGGAAGAGTTAGCATGTGGACTTCATCGATAATAAAAACTTTATATTTTCCGGAAGAAGGAGCAAATTTTATTTTCTCTCGAAGTTCGCGTATTTCGTCAATTCCACGGTTTGAGGCAGCATCAATTTCAATGATATCCAAACTTTTGTTCTGCGATATCTCTAAACAAAATTGACACTTATCACAAGATTCACCTTGCTTATCAGCTCGCTGGCTACAATTCATCGCCTTCGCCAACAACCTAGCAGCCGAAGTCTTACCGGTACCTCGCGGACCAGCAAAAAGATAGGCGTGTCCAACACGACTTTCGGTAATTGCTGAAAGCAAAGTGTCGCGAATATGATCTTCTCCAACTAAGTCGGAAAATTTTTGTGGACGATATTTTTGGTAAAGAGACATAAGTACTTCCTTGCGCTTTTAGCTTGACGAACTTTATTAACTTTCAGCTAGTTAGCACTTTTTATTATAACCGATGAATTATTCAATTGCGGCAAACTACTCTATAAATTTTCCTGGATATTAGCTGTCAGACGAATTAATCAGCCGCCAAGATTAAAAATTAAAAGTCGCTTATCAACATTTTTTTCACAGCTTTTACACAAGATAAAAGCTGGTGGTATAATAAGACTAATGGATAAAAGCCAATACGCGGCAAAATTAGCCACCGAGATGAAGAATGCCGGTCTGAATTTAACTCGGAATAACGCCGAAATTTTTCTTGATGCGATGGCGCAAGCGATGACAGAGGGATTAGCTCGCGATCGCAAGTTAACCTTATCAAATTTTGGCACCTTTATCGTCAGTCGCTTTGGTGCTAAAATTATCAAGAGCCCTAGAGGTGATAATAAGCAGTTTTTCATGCCACCGACTGATGTCATTAAGTGGCGGCCAAGCATGAAAGTCAGAGACCGAGCAGCATCTTCAAGGGTTAGCGATGAGATTTATGACAAATTGGTTAAAGGCGAAATCGTCGAAGAACTACCGGAAGAAAAAGAAAAACAAAGTTTTGAAACAGCCAGTGAGAAAAAGCTCGGCCGCTTCGAAGTCAGAGTGGATATTGCCGGAACAACAGGTCGCGAACATATAGCCGACGAACGATCACCAATTTCCAGATTAGCAAAGAGATTAATAGAGGATTTTGTTAGCTCAAAAAACGATAAACTCGAAATCAGACCGGGTAAAAACCAAATGTTATTCGTTTATTATCAGAATAATTCCGCTTCAAATGTTAAATATCTTCCCAGTGTTTCTCATCAGATAATAATCGAGAAGTTTAAATCAATGGCAAAAAACGGAACAGGAAATGGGGCTATAAAAATCGATGATACCAGAGAGATCAACTTGTCGTCGTTGTTAACACCAAACGGAGAATCATTAATTTTGCAGCGAATATAAAAGCGGCCAAATCGAGGGGAAATGAAAAAAATATTGAAAAAAAAGAAAAAAGCTGCAGCACTTTTAACAGCAATTTTGCTCTCCTCAATAATTGGTGCGGTTGCAATTGGAGTTAGCGCCTTGGCGGTTCGCCAAGTGAATATTTCTGAAACTTATGGCAATGGACTTGTGGCTTTCTATTCTGCCGAATCAGGCCTGGAAGAGGGACTTCTACGCTATAGATTTAACAAAGACACCCAGGTACCATTTGTTATAAACACAACAACAGACACAATTGGACGAATGCCAGCCAGAAAATACCGCAGTCTTCTAGACAGAAATCCGATGAACACTTACTCGGCTACCGGCATCGGTAACAACAATTTTTATTTGCTCTCTGACCGTAGTCAGGTTTATGACCTTCAGACCTATTATAAACAGAGTTATTACGGTGACGATGTTGATAATAATGGTTATATTAGTCAAGCTGATTTTACAAATCTCAGCCGACCAAATAACGATTTTTACAAATTAGCTAAAGACGAGCAGAAGGACTTTACAATTACCGGCAGCAATAATCCAAGTACAGACAATCGAATTTATCTTTATTGGCGCTGGAGCAGCAACTGCAATGCCGGCAAAGCGCGAAGAGCGCTGGAGGTGAAGCTAAAAGTTGACACAGCTGCTTCTGGCTTGCCCGCTGACCGAGACGAATACACGGCATTGTTCAAAGACACTACCTGTGGTCAAACAATCGCAAATGCTGATACTCCGACAATCCTCGCAAGCGGACCTACAGTCTTTACTGCAGCCGGTGGCGGAGCTGACCTCAAAACTAAAATGAACATTCTATCTTTGAAAGTCGTTTCAATGTCTCTAAAATCAGTCGGTGGTTCGAATAATGATCATATAGCTTTTGGTTTCAACCAAGGCAACCAAAACGGCGGAAGCAAGGTCGCCGGACCAACAACAACTATTAGATCACTAGGTTATTTCGGTGGCGTTACCAGAGAGATATCAGCCAACATCGACCGCCAAAGCGGCACAATCTTAGATATTTTCAACTACGTAATATACAAAGGCGAGTAAATAGAGGTTCTAGTTATTTTTTAAGTCTTATTAATGACTATACTAGTTTCGGCGCTGTTGTTTGTAGTGTCATAGGCTTTTGCCTTTAGTGTATAGTTCCCGGGCCCGACGTTGTTCCAGGGCCAGATACGATCTATTTGAGCAGCATTTTCTGTGGCAACAAGTGTGTTGTTTATATAAAATTCGATCTTTGAAACCGCAACATTATCAGTAGCTGTTGCTTGTAGCGAAAGGTTACCGGAAACCCAGGAATAAGGATTTGTAGCTGGCTGAGTAATCGAGACCGTCGGATTTTGGCTATCAGCTCCAGCGTTGTTGACAGTGATAGAGACTGAAGATTCGGCGGTCTGACCAGCGCTGTCAGTCGCCACCGCTTTAAGCGCGTGAACACCATTTGAATAACCGGCTGAATTTAATGTTGCCGAGTAAGGGGCACTGGTATCCTCAGCCAAAGTTGTACTATCGATAATAAATGCCACCTTCGTCACGCCATTATCATCTGACGCATCGGCAGAAAACGCTACCGAAGCAGAAATTGTTGCACCATTAGCTGGAGCGGTGATAGAAACAGTTGGCGGATTATCAGAAGCAGGTGGTGCGCTCGGTCCAGAAGGCTCATTCACAAGCCACGTGCGAGTCCCGGCTGACGGATAACCGTAAGTCCCAGCCATCGCATGGTAGCCGTAACCGGAATATAAATATGAGTAATCCTCAGCAATAATTTCTGCATCACAGTTTCCCCAACCGAGTGAATAATCGTACGTGGTTGTCGCTTTTGTCAGAGGTCGAACTGTGTAATAGGAATCAGGAAACCTGGTGCTCATACCCAAATCCCATTTCACCCACTTGTGATACAAGGTGTAATGATGACCATACTCATGTGAAAGAACTAACTTCATGTAATCAACAAAGTAGGGAGAGCTCTCGTAGTAGTAGGTGTTTAAGGTTACATAACCCCAGGCTGACGTTATATCACCATTCGGCTGAATGGTGTAACTGCCGGAGTAAAGACCAGCCCAGCCGGAATCACCAGCATTCTTGACGATAATTGAATAAAGGGAATTTACTTCATCCTTAACTAGTAAATTGCTGGACATATAATTTTTCAATTGGTTACCAAGATCGGAATATTTCCCTGTCTGGTCGATATATTCAATATCACCAATCGAACCCGATGGTCCAGCGGCAGCAGCGGCTGCTTGATCAGAAGAATCAACAGCTCCGGTTGAGGCAACAACGGTCGTAGAGCCATCGGAATTTGGTGTTGCCGATCCGGAAATATTCCCCCCGCTGGAATATTTCGGTGGTTTTTTCGCCACCTCCTTTTTTGCCTCCTCTGGCGCAGGTTGTTCCTCGGTTTTCTCTTCTTCCCCTCCTTCAATTTTTACCGGTTCATCGGGGGCAACGGCGCGAAAATTTTTTACATATGCCAGACCAACCGAAGCTAAAACAATGACAACAAAAATCGAAACAATATAAAAAATTCTGTAGTGCTTTTTGATAAAACTTAGAATCCCCTCAAACTTGTTCATATTTCTATTTTAACTTAAAAATTACCAAAAACAAAAAACCCAACAAAACTATTTTCGTCGCAACTCATAACCAAACTTGGACAAAAGACCGTTCAAAGCATTTTTGAGGCGATAACTGATAGCTCGCAATTTAAATTTTTCTTTCTTACCTGCCCCCGATTCCCAATAAGGTTGCCACTGGCCGATTTTACCCATTTTTCTTTCGATCTCTTTTTCCGAAATATCATTTAGCCAAGGGTAGGTTGATAATTTGGTCTTGTCACCTTTAATCGCTACTAAAGTGATTCTGTCACCTAGCATTTTTTCCTTAGTCGGCTCCAACGGGGAATGACACTCAAAAACAGTTGTGAAACCCTGGTCATTGAGAAGTTTTACTAGCGAGTTCTTCGTAAAACGAAAACTATACAAATTTCCCACTGAAGCACCAGGTCGTGGTAAAATTTTATCTTGACTTTCGTTGTCTCCATGTTCTCTTAACCTAATGCCAGCGTATTTTTTCCCCTTATTAGAAACGAACTCTTTTGCTACAAGAGATATATGTGTATCAATAATTAAGAAATGTCGACAGATTTGAAAAATTTTGGGCAACAAATCAAATATATCTTTTGCGTCAAGATGATAGAGCAAACCGAGAAATAGAACTAGATCAAAACTACCAGTTTTTTTCGAAATTTCCCGAACATCCTTTTGGACAAACTCTAAGTTCGCGATTTTTTTCTCCTGGGCAATTTTTCGACCAAATTTCATCCTCTCTTCTCGAGCATCAATACCTAAAACTTTCGCCCCGCGAAGCGCTAATTCAATAGAATAGGCGCCTTCAGCGCAACCGAGATCCAAGACCTTCTTACCAGCCATGTTTCCACCGGAAAGATCTTCGGCAATCTGCAACACACGCCTAACCTTGACAGCATTTTGGTCACCCTTTAATTTAAAAACTTCCAAGGCTGATTTATTTAACAAAAATAATTTCTTGGAAGTTTTTTTCATGGATAAATAATCAATCGCTCAACTTGAAAATTCTTTAGACTACAACGAACAAAGTAAGATGGTAGCCCCGGCGGGAATCGAACCCGCGATCTCCTGGATGAGAACCAGGTATCCTAGGCCGCTAGACGACGGGGCCATAATATCTTATTCATAAAATCAATGGTTCCCGGGCCTGGGGTCGAACCAAGATTACTAGGGCCAGAACCTAGCGTACTGCCATTATACTACCCGGGAGTACAGCAAAAATTCTAGCACACTGAGCGTAATTTCTCAATAATCATTATTATCAATTTTTTGTTAGACCAGAAAATTTTAAAACTAAATTCTTGATTCGTGATGACGAGAGAGAATTTCAAACATTCGTCGATAGCTTCGAGGACCGATAGCATAAAAAGCTTCGGCATATTCCCCGGCACCGGTCGAAAGACCACGGTAGTTATTTAAAGCCAGAATTGACTCTTCATAACGCTTGTATTTAAGTTGCGACTTGTGCTTGCGCAAAGCTTCTTTCTTGTCGCCAAGAGTGTCGTCAATAGGAATAATACGATTGACTCTTGAGCTCGCCCAAACCTCATATAGCCAAATATTAAGATGCTTTTCTAATCCTTTGAGACCAATATATAAAATTTCCGCAACGGAGTGGTGGTCAGGATGAATATCCTCGAAATGGGGGGCAAGGAGCAGGTCGGGCATATCGAATTCAATCTCCCGTCGGATCCTAGCGGCAATTTCGAACGAAGGTTTCATCTCCGAATCAGGTAGTCGAATAAATTCTTGGGCACCGATACCGACTACTTCTCCAGATTTTCGCGCCTCCTCTTCTCTCTCGGCAATAATATCCCGCTTGGACTCCGCGCTTTTAGTACCACGAGAACCATCAGCAAAATATATTACTTTAATTTTACTGCCATTATCAGCGAGAATTTTCAACAGACCACCACAACCCAAGATGTCATCGTTTGGATGCGCAGCAAGAACTAATACTTTATCGGCTTTCACATATGTCAAAATCTGTATCCGCAAAATTTGGCGCATAATTCCACTAATTTGGCGCTCGGTTTCTTTCTGCCAAAAGGACAAAACCCCTCCCAGGTAGTGAAAATCTGACTGCTTTAAGTTTCGTTCGCCTTAATTTTCACCAATTATCTAATATAGTCTATGTTATTTGTTGAATTATTACCGTTTGGAAAGCAAAACGCAAGAACGGTCAAATTTCTACTACCTGGCTCCGCTCGTTAGTTTTTGATACCGTTCTTCTATCTCTACAATAATTTTACTCCAATCGTAGCGATCTCGCAAAGTCTGACGCCCTTCCTTGGCCAATCTTTCTCGGTCGGTTTTTTCTGCTAGAAGCCAAGAGATTGTTTTTGCTAATCGATCTGTATCTTTTGGTGGAACCAAAACCCCATTTTCACCACTTTTTATGATCTCCGGTATTCCCCCAACATTTGTCGCCACCACCGGCAATCCGGCCTCAAAAGCTTCGAGAATTACTATGCCGAACACCTCAGAGAGTGAAGGCAAGACAAACAGGTCCCAGCGGTTCATAAACTTTTCCGGTTTTTTTTGCTCCCCGAGAAGCTGGACTCTAGATTCCAACCCCAGATTTTTAATCTCTGCCCGAAGTCTTGCCCGTTCTGGCCCCTCACCCACGATCTCCAGACGCGCTTTTGGCAAACTCATCGCCACCCTCGAAAAAGCTTGTAAAAGATAAACCTGGCCCTTTCTTTTGACCAGAGCTCCAACAGTTCCGACCATTAACTGATCGCTCTTTTTGTCAATTTTTGCCACTAATTTCTTATCATCGAGATCAATAGCATTTGTAATAACGACAATTTTCTTTTGTTCTTTCAAAACTCTGCGTTCTAAAAATTTCTTCACTGACCTGGAAACCGCAATCACCAAATCGGCTCTGGAGCAAATTGAGCGAATTCCATAGAGCTGTAAACGCTGGCTCAACCAATTTTTCATCTTGTATTCATCACTCCAAATATGCTCAGTATAAACAAAACGCTCGCCAGGGCGAACAGCCAATCGGCAAAAAAGCCCAGCTCTTGGTCCATGCCCATGGACAATTAAAGGGCCAAAAGGATTCTTCTTTGTCCGAAAATCAGCGATATCCTTTTTCAGCTTCGAAAGAGATTCGAGGCTAAACTTGCTGGAAAAATCAACGATCCTGATCTCAACCCCAGGAATTTTAGTCGCTTCGGAAACCAGCCATCCTCGCGGAGCGATTAAAAGTAGATCAAATTTTTCTTTGTCGATATTTGAAAGCAGCCCGGAGACATGCCTCGGCCCTCCGGTTAACGATGAGTCGGCGATAACTTGCACCAACTTAATTTTATCTCTCCGACTTTTTGAAGCCATAAAATTAAATTTAAGTTTGAAGGATTAGCTAGATAATTTTTCGATAGCGGTCTTGATTCTCTTCAGTGACTCTCTTTCCTCGAGAGCCAGGAGCAACTCGACGGGGCTTGGAGACTTCTCAAGCCCAGAGAGTGCTACCCGCACTGGCCAAAAAACATCTCCGTTGGTTAATTTTTCCTCCAAAACAACTGTTTCTAAAACCTTTTGCAACAATTCCTCACTCCAATTTTCCAAGACCGAAAGTTTTTCGAGCGCTCTGCGAAGTCCAACCAGAGTTTTATCACGGTTTGATTTCTTAAAAATCAAAAGGTCTTTTTTGTAGCTCGGCAACTTATCTAATAAGATTAAATATTCCGCCGCCTCCTTCAGAGTTGGATACCCCCCTCTTTTGACCAAACTAATCTTTTCATCTGACAATTCTCTAGCACCAAAAGCACCCAAATAACTACGGAGTTCGTCTGAATTTGCATTCATAATGTAATTTTTGTTCATCCAATTTAATTTCTCCAGATCAAATATCGCCGGTGCCGAATTAACATTTTTTAATTTAAATTCAGAAATTAACTCTGGCAATGTAAAAAGTTCTCGATCATTTTTTGGGTTCCAACCGAGAAGTGCAATAAAGTTAACGATCGCTTCCGGAAGATAGCCCAGATCACGATATTCGAGGACAGAAGTCGCACCATGGCGCTTTGACAACTTTGATTTATCTTTGCCCAAAATCATCGATAGGTGAGCAAATTCCGGTGGTTTCCAGCCAAACATTTTATATAATGTCAGATGTTTGGGGGTTGAAGAAAGCCACTCCTCCGAGCGAATGACATGTGTGATCTCGGCGGCATGATCATCGATCACAGAAGCCAAATGATAGGTCGGATAACCATCGGATTTTAGT
>Ga0209718_1004582_pt1 | contig 11444 bp, 10 predicted proteins | sample AD_JPNAS1_MetaG_FD_184420 | JGI IMG/M metagenome (GOLD analysis project Ga0209718, IMG submission 184420) | Active sludge microbial communities of municipal wastewater-treating anaerobic digesters from Japan - AD_JPNAS1_MetaG (SPAdes) (version 2) | ecosystem: Engineered > Bioreactor > Anaerobic... | reverse complement strand
AAATGGCACATCGGCATAGAGCGATTTATCCAAGATCGCCATCATTCGCTCTTCAAATTCCGACTGTGCATAAAATGGACGAGTACCTCTTTGCTTATAGCGCTGAAATGCCGTAAGAAGCTCTGGTGTAGGAGCCAGGGGCAAGGGAACATTTGGCGAGAAAGGGTCGCAGGCTGGATAGTTCTGGCCTGTTTCGAGGGCAAGGAATTCTCGAAAGGAGAGAAGCGGCATCGAAATCGGGACAAAGCGACGAGATAGATCGCCCACCCCGCGCCGCAACACGAGCGAAGATGAATCGCTCGCCCATATCGAATGGCGTGGAAAGTCATCGCTGAGCGCCTTGAGGTAAAGGCTCCAGTTTGCAGCAAAATGCACTTCATCGATAATGATGCCTTCGTATCCTTCCAAAAAAATGGCTCGGACGAGATCATAGAGGGGAAAGTTAGCGAGCGAAGGATTATCCATTGAAAGATAAAGAAAGCGCTTGCCTGTCGCATGATGGAGAAGAAAGGTCGTCTTGCCCACGCCGCGCGGACCAGTGAGCACCAATGTTTGAGGAAGGTCATGATATTCTCGCGTAAATGGACGAAGCGCGGAAGGCAAGATGGAAAGCCGCCGCTGCATGGCTTCCTCGAGGTTGGTAATTATTTCATGTTCGATACGCATAGTAGTGATTATATGTGAACTTTGTATCTGTGACAAGTACAAAATGCATAAATCGTATCTGTGATAGATACACATAACGATATAAGCGCTGTGAGCTTTTTTGGCTCTCCTACTCTATAAAATATCCTGTAAATCAAGTAAAATTCTGTTGGCCTGTCGAAGCATCCTGTGTATCCTTCAAAGGTTCTATGGCATTTTGTTTATCCAAATAACCAAAAATAGAGCAAAAATGGTTATTGCACTATTCAATCTTTTTCAATTTGTGATATACTTTGATCATGGAACGAATTATAGAACAGTATAGGCGAAGAATCGCTGCCACAAACCAGGAATTTATTCGCTCGATCGCCGACACGATTGCCTGGGATGCTCGCCTTGTCGGTATACGCGGCGCTCGCGGAGTGGGGAAGACGACACTATTGCTGCAACATATCGCGGAGGCTTTTAGCAACAACCTCAATGCTGCGCTCTATGCGAGCTTGGATAATCTATGGTTCGCGAATCATAGCCTCATTGAACTCGCTGATGATTTTGTAAAGCGAGGTGGAACTCACCTTTTTCTCGATGAAGTGCATGCATATCCGCAGTGGTCGCAGACAATCAAGAATATCTATGATGACTATCCTGATCTGCATATGGTATTCACTGGCTCTTCCTTGCTGGAAATTCTCAATGCGCGCGCAGATTTGAGTCGACGCGCAGTAGTGTATACGATGCAGGGATTATCGTTTAGAGAGTTCCTGAATCTCCAGACAGGGGAAAATTTCCCCGTGATATCTTTGCCAGAACTCCTGCAGCACCATGAAACTTTGGCTCCTGAGATTGTTGCGCACGTGCATCCTTTTCAATACTTCTCTGGGTATCTGCAGACTGGATATTACCCTTATTTTCTTGAGGGGCTCGATGTGTATCCGCAGCGCCTTGAAGAGACAGTACAGATGATTTTGGAATTGGAATTACCCCAATTGAGGGGCATCGAGATTGCGTATGTCCCAAAACTCAAGCAGCTTTTGCACATCATTTCAGAATCTGCGCCATTTATTCCCAATATCTCAAAATTGAGCGAACGAATCGGTATCAATCGTCACACGCTTCTTGCCTATTTGCGCTATCTTCATGAAGCAAAGCTTATCCTCTGCCTGTATCGCGACGCCCATGGGATCAGCGCGCTGCAAAAGCCCGACAAACTCTATCTTGAAAATACCAACTTGATGCATCTCCTGAAAGATGCAAGGCCAGATATAGGAACAGTTCGAGAGACTTTCCTCGCGAATCAGCTTTCCTATGGACATGAGCTTGAATATTCAGAAACGGGTGATTTTCTTGTCGATGGGCAGTATACCATCGAGGTCGGCGGAAAAAACAAGACACGAGCGCAAATCAAAACCGCTGCTGATGCATATATCGCGGCGGACAATCTTGAGTACGGGAACGATCGAAAAATTCCGCTCTGGATGTTTGGGTTTTTGTATTGAATTTTGGTCGGAATAAAGAGGATGTTCTTCAACAGGATGGCATGATGAAGACTGGATTGACGGGATTTTTCTTTGGCAAGAGAAAGAGAAAAAGGGGGCAGCGCGCGCAGGCTCTGGTTGATGAGTATTGAGCAGCCTGGACTTGGCGCGCTTAGATAGGAAGGGAAGATACAGACGATCATTTACAAAAATATACATTTATGTGTATTATCGTAATCGATGAAATTTGAGCAATTATAAGAAAGCGTATACACAAGGTTCGTAGCAGTATTATAAGAATCCGTTATCCTTTCGAGGAAGCTGCGACAAGGCGGCAAGTCTGTTCTACGAGATACATAGGTATTGAGAGAAGCTCGAAGGGGATTGCTTCCTTTCCGGCGATCGCGGTATGCGTATGATGGAGTGAAGGTATATCACTATTAAAACGGAGCGCGAGGGGAGCGTGCCTTTCCTGGACAAACATCTGCAAAGATTTGAGCCTTCCCGTTGCACCTGCCTTTACCTCAATCGGGAGGATATGCCCATCATACTCAATGAGGTAATCTACTTCTGCAGTCGATCCCTTACTCGGTCTATTCCAGTAATAGAGCGAAGGCTCAGCCCAAGGCTCATTGGTGTACAAAAGATGCTGGCCCACAAATTGCTCTGCAACTGCTCCAGAATGGACAAGGGTGAGCTCGATGTCTGGCAAAAAATCGGTGAGTTTGAGGCCAAGCGCAGCGCTTACGAGGCCTGTATCGAGAAAAATGAGCTTGAAATAGGAAAGATTGACTTCTGCGCCTAAGGGGGCGCCATTTGCATCGGAATGGAATACACGGTAGAGAAGGCGTGCCTTTTCTAGAAGATCAAGGCTTTCTTTGACAAGAAGCGATTTTGCAAGCGGATTCAATGCAGTATATTTGACCGTTTTGCCTATTTGTGTAGGAATTTTCTTGAATATATCTTGCAGAAAAGACACATTCACTTTCTTTTTGTACTTTCCAAAGTCGACATAGTAGGTTTGGAGGATGTTCTGCTGTTCCCGAGAAGTGACAATGGGATCGAGGCTCGATTCGATATAGGCTTTCACCACACCAGGAAGACCACCTACCACGAAGTATTCTTTTAAAAAGCCCAGCAATTTTGTATGAATCGCTTCGGGCATTGGCGTGGCAAGCGTATAAGAATTGAGATACTCGTGAAGTTGCTCCTGCCCTCGCGCACGCAAGAATTCCTCGAAGGTCATCGGCCCTAAGTACAGAAACTCAATGCGTCCAACGGGCACCGAATAGTCAGGTTCAGAGAGGATAAAATCTAGGAGCGAGCCTGCACAGATGACATGCAGCGCGGGCATCTTTTCGTAGAAATAGCGCAGGCGAGCAAGCACCATTGGCGCTGACTGAATCTCATCGAGAAAGAGGAGCGTTTTGCCAGGCACAATTTTTTGGTTCGCATCGATTTCGATGAAGCGAAAGACGTTCTGTATATCATCGTCTGAAAAGAGGCTTGCTTTTTGAGGATACTCATCGAAATTGATCTCGATGAGCGAGTCGAACTCCCGGCGAGCAAATATACGAACGAGCTCAGTCTTGCCGACTTGTCGAGCGCCGCGGATTATGAGAGGCTTTCTATTGGCTCTCGCCTTCCATTCGATGAGCACATCGAGTGCCTTACGTTCCATAGGAGATATTATAGGACATTTTTATATATAATTTCAAGCGATTTAGGATATTTTGATAGGATAAATAAATAGATAGATAGATAAATAGATAGATAGCGATGCGCAATGATTGCTCTCCATACCTAAGACTTGAAAAATCGTCAAATAATAAGGAATTTTGAGGTAATTGACAAAATATAAGAGGAGAAAGATATTTGATTTATGGAACAAATCTTGATCCAAATCGATGATTCACAAATAGCCACAATCGCTCACAAGTTTTCTATTCAGAAAATATCCATATTTGGATCTGCTATTCGCGATGATTTTAGTCCTAATAGTGATATTGATTTGCTTATAGAATTATCCCCTGATAGGGCATATTCTTATTTTGATGTTTTAGAGATTCAGGAACAATTTGAGAGAATATTTCAAAGAAAGGTGGACATAGTAGAAAAGAATAGTCTGCGAAATCCTTTCAGAAGAGAATCGATTCTTAGATCTGCAAAGGAGATTTATGCAATATAGCATTGAAGATAAGGCTTACTTATGGGACATAGTCGATGCATGCGAAGATATTCTACAATTCACGAAATGCATTAGTTTTGAACAATTTGAAAGTGATAAAATTCGTAGGTTTGCAGTAGAACGGCAGCTTTTGGTCATTGGAGAGGCATCAAAAAGGCTATCTTCATCGGCCAAGGATAATTTTCCAACAGTCGAGTGGAAGAAGATCACGGGGTTAAGAAACATTATTGCTCATGAATATGGAGAAATCATAACGGAAAGAATCTGGATCGTCGTTTAAAGAAATATTCCAGAACTATATAAATTATTAAAGGCCGAGGCTCTTTCAAAAGTCATTAAGTAAAGCAGTTTTCTAATGCAAAGCGGGGACGAGCCATAGATAATATAATTAATATTGTCATTTAACTGACAATATTTTGCCTAATTTGGTCAATTTATTGACAATTTTTCTATTAAGCGCGATACTTGCCGTGTGCAACGGATTCCGCGGATGTACGAAGTAGAGCCTGGCTCGCTTCTTCGAAAAGGCAAGGTGGTAGTGCTCTATGGAGCACGGCGGGTAGGCAAGACAATGTTGATGGAGAGGGTAATCGCGAACCTGCAAAGTCCGTCGGCGCAACGTGCGCTTCAGGGTGCGCAGACCGCGGGTACCGGCGCCTTCAATGGTTCAATAGTAAAAGTATTTCGAGGTGTAGGCGACGACTTCGAGCTCGCTTCGATTCTCGGTTCGAGAAAAATCGAAACCTACCGGCTTTTCTTTTCGCCATACGATATCATCTTCATCGACGAAGCACAGTATATCCCTCAAATCGGCGCGTGTGCAAAGCTCCTCATCGATCTCTTTCCGGAAAAATCGATTGTGCTCACTGGGTCGAGCATGCTCACACTGTCTCAAGGGTCTTCTGAACTGCTCACAGACAGAAGTGTCGAGCGACGCTTGTTCCCAATTTCTCTTTTGGAATTGAGACAGGAACGCGAATGGGCCGATATTTATCGCGAGATCGAGGCGTACCTCGTCTTTGGACTCTATCCTGAGGTGCTTGGCTTGGGTAGCGCCGCAGAAAAGGCCGAATACCTGGTGAATCTACGCAATAGCTATTTGTTTAAGGACATTTTGGCGCTGGAACAGCTTCGGAATTCACAGAAATTGCAGGACATTGTGCGGCTGCTTGCCTTCCAAGTTGGAAACAAAGTTTCTCTCAACGAGCTTGCCACACAGACAGCCTTGAGCAAAAACACGGTAGAGCGCTATCTCGATCTGCTTGAAAAGGCGTTTATCATCAAAAGAGTTGCGGCTTTTTCGCGCAATCTTAGGAGCGAAATACGCAAGAGCGCTAAATATTATTTCTATGATGTGGGTGTGAGGAATGCGGTGATCAACGACTTTAGGCCTATCCAGCTGCGCAACGATGTTGGTGCTTTGTGGGAGAATTTCGTAGTGATGGAGCTCTTAAAAAAATATGAGTATGAGCACCGCTATGCCAATTTTTATTTTTGGCGAACCTACGACCAGAAAGAGCTCGATCTTGTGATCGAGGAAAATGGCGCGCTTTCTGGCTACGAGATCAAATTGCGCGACAGCGCGGCCAAGGTTCCGAAGCTATGGCTCGACACCTACAAGAGCGAGGTGCGCGTGATCACCAAAGAAGCTCTGCCTACGCTCTTGGAGCCGAGTACCGTGCAGGTGTAGAAAATCTAAGACACAACAATCCCGTTGCCATTATAAAAGGCTGAGGGCTGCGAAGGCTTTGTGGATAGGCGCAAAATAGATCGTACAATGGTCATGGCGGCTTGTATATTCTGGGCCATCGTAAAGCACCACCGCATTTTTGGTCTCTGGGTAGAAGCTCAGAAAATGGCGTAAGCCAGAAGGAAGGAGAGGAAGCTGCCAGGAGGATTTGACCTCAATAGGCAGGAGCTGCTGATCCTTTTTGAGCACAAAGTCGACTTCCTTGCCATCGGCAGTGCACCAGTAATAGAGCGAATAGCGAATGTCGAGATGTTTTTTGAGTTCCCAGAAGACAAATTGCTCTCTGAGGATCCCTGCATCGGGCCTTCGATCGATATCCCTAAAATCCTGGATGATGCTATTGATAATTCCTTGATCGTAGAGATAGAACTTCGGTGTTTTGGTGAGCTCTTTTCCTTTATTGGTGGAAAGCGGTGGCACGAGCGCGAGCACAAAAGTACCCGCAAGGACGTCGAGATAGCGCTCGATCTGTCGGCTCGAGATGCCTGCGACGCTGCAAAGCGTACTTTTCTTGAGTTGTGCACCATTGTTGAGCGCGAGCCAGGTGATCGCTTTATTAAACGAGAGTACCGATTCTTCCTTAAGAAAAGCCTTGATGTCTTTTGCGATGTAGGTTTGATAGATTCCGAAGAGATACTCTCTCTTTTCAAGGTCATCTGAAAGCGCAGTGAGCCCTGGAAGTGCACCATAGCGCACAAATTCACGGAGGCGTGCGCGATGCGCTTCGAGCTTATCGGGCGGTGTGACTTCCTCGATATGGGGCGATAATGGCGGCCTTTGCGATGCATCCTCTTGATAGAGCCATTCGCCATAAGTCAAAGGATAGAGGACTGTCTCGAGTTTTCGACCTGCAAGCGACTGCTTGAGATGCGTTTGAATCTCCATAGAGGATGAACCTGTCGCATAAATCTTTATTTGAGGATTGAGATCATATACCGCTTTCAGAATAGAAGAAATGTTGCTGCAGTACTGGAATTCATCGATGAAAATGAGTTTTGTGCGAATCGTGCGGATAAATGAGGTATATCCTTCATTAAATAAGGAGAGATGAAGGGGATTCTCAAGATTGAACATTTCAGATTGCTGCGCAAGTTGCGCTCGAATCATGCCCAGCAGTGTGGATTTGCCGACTTGTCGCGCACCGATGATGATGCTGAGAGAATGATTCGTAGCCTGCTTTAGAAGCCTATCGAGGTCTTTACGAGGGATCATGCGGATATTTTATACGAAAGCGTGAAAAATATCCAGATATTTTTTGCGATTTCGTGAGAAATATCTCGACAGGATGGAGCAGTCTGGACTTGGCGCGCTTAGATAGGAAGGGAAGATACAGACGATCATTTACAAAAATATACATTTATGTGTATTATCGTAATCGATGAAGTTTGAGCAATTATTGGAGAGGCTTGGCGACCAGCCGATGTTCGATTTTGCGATGGTCTGCACGCTCTTTGGGGAAAAGAAGGAGACCGTGCGAACTGGACTCTCGAGGCTGAAGAGAGCTGGCAAGATCCTAGAACTCAAGCGAGGGCTCTACACATTTGCAGAGCCGTATCGCCGCGCTACCCTCAATGCAGCGTATATCGCGAATATGCTCTATGCGCCTTCCTATCTCTCTGAGCGATGGGCGCTCTCTTGGTATAGTGTGATCCCTGAGAAAACTGCATGGTACACGTCCATCACGACGCGACCGACACGGACTTTTGAGAATCGCTTTGGCGTGTTTCGCTATCGAACCATAAAACCATCGCTTTTTGATTCCTACCGCATCGAGACTATTCTCTCGCAAGAGGTCAGAGTGGCAACACCAGAAAAGGCATTGCTCGATCTATGGTACTTGGAAGGTGGCGAGTGGACGGCAGCACGCATGGAATCGTTTCGATTCGAGCCAAAGGCGATCGATACCGCCCTTGTTATCGATTTCGCACGAGCCTCGAAGATTCCAAGGCTCATTCGGGCAGCAAAATACTGGCAAACCTATGCCGATAGCGTTTCGGGGGCAGTACTGCTATGAAGCACGAACTCATTGTATTGGCTCGTACGGTTTCTGACCCCACTGATCGGCTCAATGTCGTACGAGAATATCTCCAAGCGCTGATCATGCGAAGTCTTCACGAATCGCAGGCCTTTCGCTCAATCGTATTTATGGGAGGAACGGCGCTGCGATTTTTGTATAATCTGCCGCGCTATTCAGAGGACCTCGATTTTTCGCGTGAATCCGCCGAGGGATACGAGCCTGCGCTTTGGATGCGTAAAATCAAAAGGGATTTGAGCTATCAGGGCTATGAGGTCTCAGTAACATGGAATGCTACACATACCGTCCATGTCGCGTGGGTTGGTTTTGCAGGAATTTTGAAGGAAGTGGGGCTGTCGGGCCACGCATCTGAAAAGATTTCAATCAAGATCGAGATCGATACCAATCCACCACAGGGCGCAACGATGAGCTCGAGCCTCGTGAATCGCCACATGCTTTTTGCAGTGCGGTATCATGACCTTGCATCGCTCATGGCAGGCAAGATCCATGCGATCCTGACGCGGCCGTTTGTAAAGGGCCGCGATTGGTATGATCTCCTCTGGTATGAAAGTAGGCGGCCTCCTATAGAGCCGAATCCGATTCTGCTGCGTGCTACCATGGCGCAAAGTGGGATTGAGGATTTTAAGGATTGGCGAATCATGATCAAGGAACGCAGCGCACAGGTAGATTTTGGAGCGATTGCCTCGGATGTTGCGCCTTTTCTTGAACACCATGAGGATGCACGTTTGCTCACCAGAGAGAACTTGATGAGCTTGCTGGGTGTTTGAAATGTATTCCATAAATTGGCCTAATTTATGGACTTTTGCTCCATAATATATTATAATTTTAGGCATGAAGAACCGTACAATCGTTTCTTTTTTGATGAATCGCATGAAAAGGCCAGAAAATCGCATCATCGTCCTGACAGGGGGGCGCCAGACCGGTAAGACAACGCTCGCGCGCACGCTTTTTCCAGATTATCAGTTTCTGTCCATCGAGGATCCGATTTTGCGAGGCACTTACGCACGCCTCACTGCAGCACAATGGAGAGAGCTCTATCCAAAGGCCATTCTCGATGAGGTCCAGAAAGAGCCATCGCTCATTGAGAGTATCAAATCGGTCTACGACCAGTGGACTGAGCCTCGATATATCTTTACGGGCTCTAGCCAGCTTCTTCTATTGGAAAAAGTCCGCGAAAGCCTTGCCGGTCGCTGTATCATTGTGGAACTCTATCCGCTTACAGTGCCAGAACTCGAAACTGAAAATTGGGCTGAGCCCGTGGTGCCTTCGCCATTTCAAAAACTGCTGAGCGCACCAGATAATACTCAAGAATATATCAAATCGCTGTTACCCGATTTTGCGCTCGACCCCGCATATGCGAAAAAACTCAGGGCGTGGGATTTTTACACGCGCCTTGGCGGCTATCCGGCGCTTGTAAATCCCGAACTCGATGACGAGGATCGCTATCTGTGGCTTTTACAGTATGTGCGAACCTATCTTGAACGCGATGTGCGCGATCTCGCAGCGTTAAGGGATTTGGAGCCTTTTGTAAGGCTTCAGCGCTATGTCGCGTTTCAGACAGGTGCTATTTTGAATTATTCAGGCCTCGCACAACAAATCGGCATATCGACCAAGACTGTCCAGCGCTATATTCGCTATCTCGAAATGAGCTATCAGACGCTGATTTTGCCTGCCTGGGAGCGAAACAAAAGCAAGCAGCTTGTTAAGGCACCGAAATTGCATTTTCTCGACTATGGGGTGCTCCAAGCGATCACACAAAAGCGCGGCACCCCTAGTGGGCAAGAATTTGAAAGCCTCGTTATCGCGGAGCTTTTTAAACAAGAACGCTGCATCTTTGTGGATGCGCACTTCTTTTACTTGCGGACCTTTGATGGTAAAGAGATAGACCTCCTCATTGAGCTACCGGAAGGTTATTTTGCCTTCGAAATCAAGATGGCGGAGCGCGCGCTCGCGACCGATACCCGTCATCTTCGTGGTCTGCAAGAAATGCTTGACAAGCCGCTTCTTCATTCGTTTGTGCTTTCCAATGACCCGCAAACAAAAAGTCTAGGAGAGCATATCACCGCGGTGCATGCGGCGTATTTCTTAACATGATTACTGCTACGAACCTTGTATAAAAAGTAGAAGCAGGATGGAGTTATGAGGGCGATAAAGAGGATGTAAAGAAAACTCTGGCTCCCTTCCTTCCCCACTCCCCTTAAAAATAAACCAGAGTATGTGCCTTCCTATGCCTATGCTTGAGACAATTCCTTATAGAATGCCTAAAGTATACACAAGGTTCGTTGCAGTAAAAAAAGGAACTAAAAATCAAGGAGCAACTGACTGGAGCCCTCATCGCTTTCCGAACTGCCTACGTTGTATTTTCTGCATTTATTTTCGAGGCGTTTGACCTGCTTCGGATAACCTAGCTTCCCCCAAAGGCAGATGGCAGAAGCGAGATCGCCCTTGTGCTCATACATCCTCGCAATCGACTTCTTATCTCCAAGACTCTCGTATAGCGACAAGGCCTTATCCCAATCCTTTATCGATTCATAAACCTTAGCTGCTTCCTTTATTAAAGAGCGCGATTCAAGAAGCTCAGCTGCCCGCCTCCCCTCCCCATGCAAACGAAGCACATCGGCAGCCTCCTCCGTCAAATAGTTATCGACAAGATAACTCACAACCTTCTCTTTCAATTGCGAATTCATGCTGAGAAAACTCCAATTGAATTCGTCGATAACTAGATTTTCAAGAAGAGGCTTGTCTACGGCCTTATTTGCTATCTCCGAAGCACATACCTTTAGAACATCATCGCCTAAAGCAACCGCAAGCTCATCGAGATAATCGCCAACCGAGAGCATCTTTACCACCGATTCCTTAGTCTTGATCCACTGCTTGACTTCCATGTAAATGGCAGAATAATCCTTAAGGACCGCAAGAATATAGAGATAGTCCTTTCCCTCGTGGAGGAGATTTTCCGCAGTATACGAGCAGAAACGACCTAAGATACTGATAGATACGAGTAGCTCTATGCGCAGCTCCTCGAGTATTCTCCGCTCCGCAAAAGATAGAATATCCTTGACAAGAAGAAATAGACCTGTCACGTCTGGAATGGCCTCCTTGGCGACGGGATCGATATTTGTAAATTTATGGCTTATATGCTTTGCTGCCTCGAGAGGCTCAAGCGAAACGCCCCCTCTTCGTTTTCGATAATTGGTCCACATGGCGTAATTGTCGATGATACTGATGACATAGATCGCAAGCAAATCGTCCCCAATGCCAATTAGACACTCGAGGATAGGATCAAACTCCCTAAACAGCATGAAAACTGCCAGCGCATTGAGAAAATCGCCTCTCTCGAGGGCATCCGAA
>Ga0209718_1004579_pt1 | contig 11451 bp, 7 predicted proteins | sample AD_JPNAS1_MetaG_FD_184420 | JGI IMG/M metagenome (GOLD analysis project Ga0209718, IMG submission 184420) | Active sludge microbial communities of municipal wastewater-treating anaerobic digesters from Japan - AD_JPNAS1_MetaG (SPAdes) (version 2) | ecosystem: Engineered > Bioreactor > Anaerobic >... | reverse complement strand
TCGTATCGCGATTTCCTTAAAGGTAGATCGCGCTCTTTACTTAATCAGTCGCCCGCTTCACAAAACTCTTGCGATTGACTTCTAGGCTCCACGCTGTTTGGTTTTCAAGGAACATCCGCGGCCTTAGCGCCGCGCGCAAGTGTTACTATATCATCTGCCGTCGGTTTGCGCAAGGGGGCGGCCAAACGATTTTTCACGGTTGGCCAGATGACAGCAGCCCCTTCACAAATGAACCCGGTTCGCCCATGTGCACGTAGAACTGCGGGACATCGCCGAGGATAATCGACTCCGCAATCGGCATGCTGGTTCTCACCGTGAGATTCGACGACACCAGCGGCACTAGGATCTTCACAGATGCTTCAATTTCAAGATACACCCTGTGCCTGAGCTGGTTTATCCCCGCCGTTTCGAACTGATCGGTTACCGATGTGCTCACAACCCCTATGGGCACTACCGACACCGTGAGCCACGGGCCGAGATTCGCAAGTATCGCGCTTCCGAACACTTGCCCGATGGGCACCGATATCCTGACGTTCTTTATGTCGCGCAGCGCGGCCTGCACCCTAGTTGTAGTGCTTGCCGCTATTCTGTTTATCTCCCCTGTGTTCGGCTGCACAGCTACGATATTGCCCTGGCTGTCCGTCTTCCAGTCCATGAGGTCTTCATACTTTATCTCCAGCGCGGACGTCTCCGAGAGCGCCGTGTTCACAGCAGTCGTCGCCACGGCTCTGGCGCGCGCCTCCGCCAGCTGCAGCAGAGTGGGCTTGAGGCGAACCTCTACGAACACGAACCCCAAAAAGCCCGCAAGCACGCAGGCCAGCACCGCAAGGAGCAAGTCGCGTCTGCGCCGGCCGGAGCGCCCGCGCCGAACCTGGCTGCTCCCCAGCCGGCCCAACCGCACACCTCGCAGCAGGCCGGGACCGCGCGGCCTGAATTCGGTCCTCGCCGATCCGCCCGACAGGAACCTCAGAAGCCAGGCAGGGGCGGGAAACCCCAACGGCAGCCTGATACACAAAAAAGACCACCCCTCCCCATCGTATGCAGGAGGGGTGGTCCCAGTTCACACCTATCAAGCACGCCCTGCGCTTCCGAAAAGGCGCATCTTGCCGGCGGCCACCGACTTGACCCTGGCCATAGCTGGTTTGAGCAGATCGCGCGGGTCGGTCGTCTCCGGCCTCGTCCAGAGCGTTTCACGCACACTGGCGATGAAGGCCAGACGCATGTCGGTGTCGATGTTGACCTTGCTGATGCCCCGGCTTATAGCGTCGACGATGCTGCTGTCGGGGATACCCCTGGAACCGCCCCACGCGGCCCCGAACCGCTCGCCGACCTCCATTATCTCGGCGGGCACGCCGGAGGCCCCGTGCAGCACCAGCGGTAGGCCCACCTTCGCCTTGATCTTGGACACAAGATCGATCGCCAGCACCGGCTCACCCCTGAACTTCCTCGGGCCGTGAGAAGTACCAATGGCCACGGCAAGCGCGTCCACGCCCGTCTTCTCAACGAAAGCCAGGGCCTCATCGGGATCAGTGAGAAACGCGTCTCGCTCATCCACGACCACGTAGTCCTCGATGCCCGCAAGCTTACCCAGTTCCGCCTCGACGCTAACGCCTGCCGCGTGCGCGACGTCCACAACCTTCCGCGTAATCTCCACATTCTCGTCAAAAGGCAGATGGGAGCCGTCTATCATCACCGAGGTGAATCCGTTTGCGATACACTGCACGATAGTCGCCCAGTCGCGTCCATGGTCCAGATGAAGCGACACGGGCACATCGGCCTGGCCCGCAAGGCCCGCGACGATCCCCGTTATCTGCTTCATCCCCGCGTAAGCAATGGCGCTCTCCGACACCTGGACTATTATGGGCGATCGTTCTTCTACAGCAGCGCCTATGACGGCCTTGGCAAACTCCAGGTTGTTGACGTTGAACGCCCCTATCGCATAACGCCCTTCGTTGGCCGCATCAAGAACCGACTTCGAGGGAACCAGACCCACGTTTCGCCACCTCCAGTATTCTCCTAGCCCACAAGGACTCTAGCGAACCGGCGTTTGCCGACTCTGAGGACCATGCCGTCGCTGGGCGCGATCTCCTCAGTCGGATCCGCCACTCGCCGGTCGTCTAGCCGCACGCCGCCTTGCTCAATAAGGCGCCTGGCCTCACTGTTGCTCGACACAAGCCCGGATCTGACCATGAGAGCGACAACCGAGATCATCCCATTTGCGAGGTCGCCTGCCGCGAGGCGCACCTCCGGCATGTCATCCGGCAGCTGGCCCTTGCTGAACACCCTGCTGAATTCGTCCTCAGCCATCCGGGCCGCATCCTCGCCGTGGTACTGCGCCACCAACTGCATCGCGAGCTTCCTCTTGGCTTTCATGGGATGCAGAGCCCCGGATGCCACGTCGCGCTCGATACTGACCTTCTCGGCCAGAGCCAACGTCGTAGTGCTGTTGATGTACGGCATTATGAGCTCATCAGGTATAGACATGGTCTTCCCGTAGATCTCGTACGGATCCTCGTTTATGCCTATGTAGTTGCCCAGGCTTTTACTCATCTTGTGAACTCCGTCCAGACCAGGCAGTATTGGCATTAGCACAACGCATTGGCTCTCCTGACCGAACTCGCGCTGCAGCGTGCGCCCCATGAGGTTGTTGAACTTCTGGTCGGTGCCGCCCAGCTCCACATCGGCCTCGAGGGCGATTGAGTCGTATGCCTGCATGAGCGGGTAGAAGAACTCGTGGATTCCGATGGGCCTGCCTTCTCTGTATCTGGTTTCGAAGTCGTCGCGCTCCAACATCCGCGCCACAGTGACTTTCGATGCCAGTTCGACGATGTCAGCGAACATCAGCCGGCCCAACCACTCCGAGTTGAAGACGACCCTCGTGCGCGCCGAATCGATGATCTTGAAGACCTGCTCACAGTAGGTGGCCGCGTTGGCTCGCACCTCTTCCCCGGAAAGCTGCTTTCGCGCCTCTCTGCGCCCCGTAGGGTCGCCGATCCTGCCGGTGAAATCGCCGATCACGATTATGCCTTCGTGCCCCATATCCTGAAACTGCCTCATCTTGTGCAGAACGACGGTATGCCCTATATGAATGTCGGGCGCCGAAGGGTCCAGCCCGAGTTTCACCCTGAGAGGCCTGCCTGTGTGCGCCGATCTTGCGAACTTCGCAAGCAGGTCCTCCTCAGAGATGACTTCGGCGGCGCCCCTCTTGATCACCTCTAGTTGTTCCTTGGGATCCATTGTCAAATGCCCCCCATAACACGACCGTGTGCGACGCCGCAGCGTGCAGCGTCAAGCATTACGTAGAGTCTATCACAGCCGCGAAACCAGGGTCAATTCAGTGCGAATCATTCTCGTCCTTGCCGGGAAATAGCTTCATCAGCACATGCAACATGATGTAGAACAGAAACAAGACCCCAAAAACGGATAGAAGCCCAATGCCGCTCACTCGCCAACCCTCTGCGATCTCGTTCACTCACAACCGGCCCCTTTCTCTGTCATATGGGATCAGTGTATCAGCGCCAGAATCATGGCGCCTGCTATTATGGAGCCGACTTGGCCCGCCACATTCGCTCCCACAGCGTGCATCAGAAGATAGTTAGTGGGATCCTCCTCAATGCCCATCTTGTGTATCACCCGTGCCGACATTGGGAAGGCCGATATGCCCGCTGCCCCAATCATCGGGTTGACCTTGCGCTTCAGAAACAGGTTGAGCGCTTTGGCGAAGAGAACCCCACCGGCAGTATCGAATATGAACGCTACCAGGCCCATCAGAATGATAAACAAAGTGCTGGGCTGGAGGAACCGCTCGGCGACCATGGTCGAACCTATCGCGATACCCAAAAAGAGCGTTACGATATTGGCCAGTTCGTTCTGGGCCGATTTTGACAGGCGATCCACAACCCCCGATTCGCGCAGCAGGTTGCCGAGCATCAGCGAGCCGATTAGGCCCACGCTGATCGGCGCCATGATCCCGGCAATCAGGGTAACCATGATGGGAAACAGCACTCGCACGGTCTTGCTCACCTTGAACTCCTGGTATTCCATGTGGATCCGCCGCTCCTCGGGCGTGGTGAGCAGACGAATGACCGGGGGTTGGACGAGGGGCACAAGCGACATGTAGGAGTAAGCGGCCACGGTGATGGGCCCCAATAACTCCGGAGCGAATAGCCCGGAAACGTATATGGATGTTGGACCGTCCGCCGCCCCGATGATGCCGATGGACGCCGCTTGCTTTAGGGTAAACGCGGGGATGAAACTGGCTATACCATGTAGCTTCCCCACGTACAGCCCTGCCATGAGAGTCGCGAAGATTCCAAACTGCGCAGCGGCCCCGAAAAACAGCATGAACGGTCTCCTTAGCAGTGGGCCGAAGTCTATCATCGCCCCGACGGCGATAAATATGAGGATGGGAAAGAGCTCATTCTCGATACCCGCACGGTACAGAACGGTCAGGAATCCATGCTCTCCTATGGCAGACGAACCGGGTATGTTAGTGAGAATCGCCCCGAACCCGATGGGCAGAAGAAGAGTGGGCTCGTATTCCTTCTTGACAGCCAGGTAGATCAGGACTCCTCCGATGGCAAACATGACTGCGACACGCCAGTAGTCTACTACGAGTTGCAAGCCATTCACCTTCCATCCATAGCGTGAATTGTTTCGATTACCAGCTAAAGATTCGTCGCTGAAACTCGAGTTCCTTTATTCGTAGCCTATCCCCTGAAAGCCGGCCTTTTCGGAGGGCGGGGTCAACTTTGCGCTGAAATCGGGCTGTGATATAATGTATCGGAATTCCAACCCGAGGAGGCTCTTTGGCCGACATGCGGTCTGATACGAGAGGCTTCATACACATTGTGACGTTAGCCCTCATACTGCTTGTTCTAGTGGGCCTGGGCATGGCTGCAGGCATAGTGGCCGGCTACCTCAAAAATGCCCCCAGCGTTGAGGATGTTGATGTCGAGGCCCGCCGGGTTCTGCCCACAGTGGTCTATGACGTGAACGGCAATGTCCTGACCAAACTGAAGATCGAAGATCGTCAGTGGGTGCGACTGGCCGACATCCCGCAGCATCTCATAGATGCCGTGATAGCAGTGGAGGATCACAGGTTCTACGAGCACCACGGAATCAGCGTGCGCAGAATCCTGGGCGCCCTGTGGTACGACATTCGACACCTATCTGATGATCAGGGCGGCAGCACTATCACTGCGCAATTGGCCAGGAATGTATTCCTATCTCATGAGAAGACCATCAGCCGCAAGATCTGGGAGGCGCTCTACGCTTTCCAGCTTGAACGGAGATACACGAAGGATGAGATACTGGAGTTCTACCTCAACTGGGTGTACTTCGGTCACGGCACCTACGGCGTTCAGGCAGCGTCCAACCTGTTCTTCGGCAAGCCCGTCGACCAGCTGACACTGGGCGAAGCAACCTTGCTAGCCGGCATCCCCAAGGGCAACGAGCTCTACTCGCCGATAAAGAACGAGCAGACCAGGCAGAATGGACTGAATCGGCGGAAGATCGTGCTCAGCCGGATGGTGGACGTGGGCTGTATCACCCCTGAGCAGGCAGCCCAAGCAGCTGAAGAACCGCTGCGCTTGGCGTCCCACGCCAGCAAGGCAACTCCTATGGGCAAGTACGTCAGCTTCATGGTCCGCGACTATCTGCTCCAAAAGTACGGAAAGGACGCCGTATACCGTGGCGGCCTGAGCGTCAAGACTTCTATAGACCAAAACGCGCAGCGCGCGGCGGAGGAAGCCATATCTCGACTGCTGCCCACGGGTAGCACCCCCGAGAGCCGCAAGGACAACAGCAACCTGACGTATCCACAGGTCGCGCTGGTGGCCATCGATGCGCAAACGGGCCAGATACGGGCCTTGGTGGGAGGGCGCGGCGAGGATGAGTACAACCGAGCGCTCCGGGCGGAGCGCTCGCCGGGCTCTTCGATCAAGCCCTTTGTGTACACTGCGGCGATAGACTCCGGCTACACAACAACAACCGTAATAGTAGACGAGCCTATGGAGTACCGAGCAGGCGGCGGCAAGACCTGGGCCCCCAAGAACTTCAACGGCAAGTTTCTGGGGCCTCTCAGGCTTCGGCAGGCGCTGGAGCAATCAACGAACATTGTGGCCGTCAGGCTCACCGAGCGCCTGGGGCCGGCTAAGGTCATATCGTATGCCAAGAAGATGGGCATCACGACGCTGGTGGACACTGGCCCCAAGAACGACAGTGGGCTGGCCCTCGCCCTGGGAGGCCTTACCCGCGGCGTGACGCCCATCGAGATGGTCGAGGCCTACAGCTCTTTGGCCAATGCAGGGGTGAAGGTGACCCCCTATTTCATCCTGGAAGTGCGGGATGCCAATGGCGTGCTGCTCGAGTCGAACGTTCCCCAGCGCGAGATGGTGCTGGATGAGCGCACCGCGTATATAGTCGCCGACATGATGCGGGGCGTCATCTACTCCCCGAACGGAACAGGGAGACGCGCCGACATAGGACGTCCCGCCGCAGGCAAAACCGGAACCGCCGACAGCAACACGGACGCCTGGTTCGTAGGTTTCACGCCGGACATGGTGGCCGCTGTGTGGATCGGCGAAGACGCCAATCGCGAGATGCGTTATCCGAACATCGGCGTCATAGGCAGCGGAAAAGCCGCTGAGATATGGGGAGCCTTCATGCGAAAAGCTCTGGCTGGGGCGCCTCCGCGGGATTTCGCGGTCCCCGAGGGCGTACTGACAGGGGTACGGGTATGCACCGCATCCGGTGAGCTGGCCACCTCCAACTGCCCTGCATCCGGAATCATAACGGAGAAGTTCATCGAAGGCGCCCAGCCGACGCACGCGTGCAGTGTTCACTCAGTCTCCAGCTCGTTCGAGGCTCCGTGGCGGGGCAATGAAGAGGCCCCGCCTGAAGAGCCCTGATTGTGAGGACAGGCGTGATCAGTCCTTCTGAAACGACACGACTGTCACGCCGTCGCCGCCCTCGCCCGCCTCTCCGGGCCTGATACTGGCCACTCGCCTGTCCTGCCGAAGCTGATCGCGCACTGCTTCCCGCAAAGCGCCCGTGCCCTTGCCATGGATTATCCTTGCGCGCGGGAGGCCGGAAAGCACTGCGTCGTCAAGATACTTGTCCACCCGAGCCAGAGCTTCATCGACGCGCATGCCTCTCATATCCAGCTCAGTCATGATGGTGCGCGCCTTCTCCGATTCCATGCGTATGGTTCCGCTGTCTGAACCGGGCGCCATCGCCTTGCGTCTGTCGTCGGCGCCGCTTCGCAGCCGGCGAAGCGAATCTCGCTTTGCGTTCACCCTCATGAGCCCTACGCTCACTACGAACTCGTCTGCGCCGGTTCGCTCCAGGATCCTGCCGCGCTGGCCCAGGGCGATGATCTCCACCTCATCGTCCGGACACAGCTGGGTCGCGCTGTCATCATCGGCGAGTCCCTCTTCCGGCCCGGCGCCTTGAGCGTCCAGGGCGCCCGGCAGATCGTCGATCGGCGTAAGCTCGCGCACCAAGTCTCTCAAGGCCTCGAGATCCCGCCGAGCGGTTCGGATTTCGTCGTCAGCGATTCCCGGATACACATCTCCCGGCGCGGATAGGCGCGCCGCTTGTTCAGCCTGAGCGGCTCGCAGTTGACCGATGATGGCCTCGGCCTCCTTCCTCGCCTCCAGGGCGACCTGTTCGGCCTCGGCTCTGGCTTTGCGCATCATCTCTGCCCGTTCGGCCGCGAACTTGCTCACCTGGGCTTCGTACTTGTCCTTGAGATTCAGGTAGCGCGCGCGAAGCGCCTCAGCGTCCGACCTTGCCACACTGGCGCGCTCATGCTCCTCCTTGAGGCTCGTGATCATCGTCTCCATGCGCTGCCCGCCGGCGCCCACCAAAGACCTGGCTCTGTCCAGTATGGCGCCGTCCAGCCCGAGCCGTTCGGCAATGGCGAAGGCGTTGCTCGCGCCGGGCACGCCGATTGACAGCCGGAAGGTGGGCCTCAGAGTCTGCACGTCAAACTCCACACTCGCGTTGCTTAGCCCCTCGGCAGTATGAGCGAATACCTTCAGCTCGCTGTAGTGCGTCGTAGCTACTGTGCGGGCGCCGGTGGCATGTAGATGCTCCAGAATCGCCATCGCCAGTCCGGCGCCTTCCTGCGGATCTGTGCCGGCCCCCAGCTCATCGAGGAGTACCAGGCTACGCCCGTCCACCCGCTTCAGGATCTCCACTATGTGCGTCAGGTGCGATGAGAAAGTCGAAAGGCTCTGCTCGATACTCTGCTCGTCCCCGATGTCTGCGAACACCTGGTCGAACGAAGCCACTTCGCTGCCCGGCTCGGCCGGTATGTGCAACCCTGCCTGGGCCATGAGAGTCAGGAGGCCGATGGTTTTCAGCGTAACGGTCTTGCCGCCGGTATTGGGGCCCGTAATCACCAGAGTCGTGAAGTCCCTGCCGAGATACGGATCGATGGGCACCACGTCTCCTCGAAGCAGCGGGTGCCTGGCGCCTGTCAGGCTGATGTAGCCCTCTGAGTTCAGTATCGGCCTGGAGGCGCCCATCTGCTGGGAGAGCTTGCCCCGGGCCATGATGAAGTCCACCCGGCCCAGAGTAGCCAGGGTGATGTCAAGCCCGTCGCGGGCTGCCCCCACACGTCCGGAGAGTTCCGTCAGTATTCGCTCGACCTCGGCCTCCTCCTGGGCCACTGCAGCGCGTATCTCGTTGTTCAGCTCCACCACTGCCATGGGCTCAATGAACAGCGTGGCTCCCGAGCCCGATTGATCATGGACAATTCCCGATGCGTGCGAACGCATCTCCGCGCGCACGGGCACCACGAACCGGCCGTTCCTTATGCTAACAACCGGATCCTGAAGAATTCTGCCCCACTGGGGCGAACGGATGATAGAGTCGAGCGTATCCCTAACTCGGCTATTGAGAGAGCGAATCCTGGACCTAATGCTCCTCAGGGCGGGGCTCGCCCGATCCAGCACCTCGCCTGATTCGGAAATGGCCTCCTCGATAGCGCGCTCCAGCGCCTCCGGCACATCGATGCCGCGCGCCGCATCGCTCAGCACGGGGTAGGCCTCGCCCAGAGCGGCAAGGCACTTCTTCAACCTTCGGCTCGACGCCAGGGTGGAGAGCACATCAAGCAGTTCGTCGCAACTGAGCATGGCGCCAACAGACGCCCTGTGTACCGCCTGGCGGATATCGCGTATCCCGCCCAGCGGAATCTGCTTCCCGGCATCCAGAGCGGCCCTGGCTTCGCTCGTCTCGTTCTGCATTTCCTCCACAGCCGCAGCTTGAGTTCGGGGAAGAAGAGCTCGCACCCGTTCCCTACCGAGCCCACAGGACACGCAGTTCTCCAATAAGTCGCGTACTTTGTGGTACTCCAGCACACGCAGCGAACGCTCGTCCATCTACACCTCTCCACCTTTCATGACGACAGGCCGCCCGGGGCTCTGTGCGCCGCCCGGACGTACTCCCCTGAGACGCGCGCCACACGCGACGCCGGCTCGCCTCTGAGGTCCAACCACACGCGCCCTAGGCCCACGCGTCGAAACCTCGGGAGACTGTCGATAAGGTCCAGTTCGTCGCAGTCGAATACATGGATACGGCAGGATCTATCGCAACGAATCGGGTAGATGTGGCCGACGCTGTCGCAAAGCGAGAAAGGACCCCGCATGCACGGCGCCGAGCAGGCACGACTCCCGGACCTGCCTCCCAACACGCTGCCGATTACGCAGTACTCGCTGACGCCCAGTTCGACGCGGCCGAACGCGAACACTTCGGGCCCGCCGGTCGCGAGTCGCTCAGCGAGTACGCACGTTCTCTCCAAGCCGAGCCAGGGAGGAACAATGAATCCTGCCGCTCCCATAGTGGAGAGCAGCCACCATCCAAACGGATCCTCAATGCCAAGTGACCAGTCGGCCACGACCGCACCCGGTGTCAGCTGCGCCGCGAAGCTCACAAGGCCAAGGTTGGCGACGAGGAACCCATCGGCCCCAAGGTCAGCCGCCCGCCGAAGTCCCTCCCGGGCAGCGTTCATCTCACGATCATGCGCTATCCGAGATGTTGCGTAGTACAGTTTCGCTCCGCTCCTGTGCGCAGCCCGCGCCGCATCCTCTATTTCTGAGGCTCTGAGCGGGGCTTTCGGGACAAATGTCTCGCCCCCGATACAGACCAGCGCGGCCCCTGCCTCTGCCGCAGCGGTCGCCCCTTCGACGCCGCTCACTCTGACGGCTGCTTCCAGGCGCGAAGCCGACGGGTCCGCAGCCGGCAGGCCCGCAGCGGGCGGCCACGGTATGGGAACGTCTAGGCGGAGCTGTTGCTCACGCGGCGCAGCCCTCGCAAGTTCCAGTGCCCGAGCAGCTCGACGTCGTACATCGCTGATATCGCTAACGGGAACGATTGCCACACCATCCAGCTCGCACTGAAGGCTCTCCAGCACGAAAGGGGTGTCGCCCAGCCGCGACAGCTGGCGGTGGAGATACTCGTACGAAAGAGGCGCCGTTCGCGCAGTCTCAGCCGCAGCTGATCCTGACACGGTCACGGTATGGCCCTCGCTGTCGGCCAGCTCCAGCCGTAAAGGCGCTCCGATCCTCGCGGTCGCCCGCATGCACACGGGTATGCGCGGAGGCCCGGCAGCAATACGCGCCCTGGCCCTTGCCGCCGCGCTGGCCTGTTCCTCTGACCGTATCGAAGGCTCATCACCTGATGCCAGAGATAGAAGCGACATCTCCGACGCCATGGCGGCGAAGGAGCCGGGCGCGCGTGCGAGCCTGCCCAGGGCGGCGCTGTACACGCCGGTGACGATTGCCGCGTGCTCCGGCCCCCCAAAAGCCCCGTCCACCACCAAGCACTTGAGCCCTGCCCCCACGAGTTCACGCAAGACAGGCAGGGCCTCCAGCATGCCAACGCTGAGAAGGCGGCGCTCGGCTCGGCGCCTACCGGGCACGCTCGCCTCGCCGGCTTCCAACGTATACCTGTGCCTGCACCAGTGATCACACTCGCCCGCTCGGGCCCCCAACCTGAGCGCGCCGGGGGAGACGCAGCGGCCTGCGTAAAACGCGCACCGCTCCTGATGAACAAGGGCCGCGAGCTGAACGCAGGTGCGCCCGGCGATCTCCGCGATCTCGCCCGCCGTGAGCTCAGGGGGAAGAACAACGCCCGACACTCCGGCCTGCTCCAGATCTACTACGCTATCGGCATTGTGAACGGCCAAACCCCAACCGGCCCATATGGGCCAGTCGGGGTAAACCTGCCTGGCTGCCCCCAGGGCGCCCAGGCTGTTGACGACGGCATACTCCGCCCCAGAGCGATAGAGGGCAGCCTCCGGGCTGAACTCCGCATATGACGCACCGCAGTATGCCGGACTATTCAGAATCCCGTAGACCTGGACTCCACGCACGCGGCAGTAATGTGTTGCCCGACGGATCGTCTCATAACACGAGTCAGTACTGCACGACCCGCCATGTCGGT
>Ga0209718_1004568_pt1 | contig 11472 bp, 7 predicted proteins | sample AD_JPNAS1_MetaG_FD_184420 | JGI IMG/M metagenome (GOLD analysis project Ga0209718, IMG submission 184420) | Active sludge microbial communities of municipal wastewater-treating anaerobic digesters from Japan - AD_JPNAS1_MetaG (SPAdes) (version 2) | ecosystem: Engineered > Bioreactor > Anaerobic >... | reverse complement strand
TTCCAGCCACGCCGCCATCCTTTCGGTGGTGCCTCAGTTACCTTGCCATGACGATGCATTACCATACCACAAAAACGCTCCGCAACTCTCGAATGTCTAATGTCAAACTACGACCCCGCTACGCACGACCCTTGTTATTGAGTGTTTTCATGCCAGATGTCCTGACAGCCCCGTCATGCTTGGGGTGCTCCGCACCCCGATCCCTGTTTAATGATTGTCGGCGTTCAGGCGCGTGAATCTAAGAAAAGCGCACCCGCTTGAGCCCGGCAACACCACTCATCCATTAACCGGCACTTATTTAATACCGGGGCGGGACGGAAGTCAATCAGGAACGGTTTTTTACGACAGGTTTTTCTTTCTGTGGGGATCATCAATCCCCTTGCCTATAAGTTGACAGGATTTCCCGCTGCGGATTTCGAATTACATCCTCATCTGACCTTGACGCAAGAGCGAAGGGTGTGAGAAACTCGCCACGTTTGTTTGGGCGCGCGGTGGTGTGCGCGGAGCGGTCCGGTTGAAATGGGGATGGTAAGATGGCTGTAAAGGTAGACGGGGTAGAGATCCCAGAGCAAAAGATTCTGTCCGAGATTGATGCGCTGCGCCCGGCATATGTCGAATACGTGCAGAAGCACGGCGGCGAGCCAAGTGAAGAGCAGCTTCGCGATTGGGCGGTAGAGAATCTGGTCGAGGGGGTGCTGCTGCGGAATGAGGCGATTAAGACTCAGCCTGTACCGAACGAAGAGCGGGTGCGCAAGGAGTTGGAGTCGGATGACTACTCGGCTTTCCCTGAAGAGCAACGGGCGGAAGAGGCGCGCGTCGCTCTGCAGCAGCGCAGGCTTTTGCGGGAGATGCGCAAGGGTGTGAAGCCGCCGAGTGATGAGGAGGTGCGCGCGTTTTACACGGAGAACGCCAGTTCCTTGATGCTCGGCGAAGGCGTACAACTCGGCCATATCTGCCGTTTGGTCACCCCCGCCACGAGAGCGAATGAGTTTTTGGAGTTGTTGCGCATCAAGTCTGAAATCGAACAGGGCCAAATCGGGTGGTTTGAGGCGGTGAGAGCTTACTCAGACACGGTAGAGCGTGACCTCGGATATTTTGACTTTAGCACGGTGAGGCGTGGCGAGTTGCCTGAAGCGGTGGAGGAGGCTCTGTTCGCGCTGGAGCCGGGCGCGATCAGCGATGTGATTGATCTCGACATACAGACGCTGCACCTCTTTAGGCTGCTGCACAAAGAGGAGTCGCGTCAAGTGTCGCACGATGAAATTGCGGCGGATCTCAAGACCGTGCTGTTCGAGCGGGCGTATCAGGAGGCGTTGGACGCGCATCTGGATGCCCTGAAGGCGACAGCGGTGATCGAGGGCTGGTCGCTGCCGGAAAAAAAGGAGCCTACGGCTGCGCAGTAGCTGCCGCGCGCTTCGCCGCTTCGGTGAGCAGCGGTGCGACAAGCGGCGGACAGGCGGTCGCGTAAGCGGAGACCTCGCCGCGCCGTGACGAGTGCATGAGCACCAGGCAGTAGGCTGCACTCCGAGCCATGTCCGTGGGGCGCTCTATCCAACGAAGTTTCTCGTCGGCCGTAAGGTCGCTGATCGCGATGTCGATGCCGCGTCCATTGGTTTCGATGCCGATGACGCCGTCCCGGACACTGCGCAGAATGACGGTGCGCTGCTTGCCGTTGCGTTCTAATATCAGCGGTCTGCCGATTTGCGAGCGTAGGAACTCCGCGACCAGATCGTCGACCTCCGGTACGCTGCCGAGAAACTCGGCCAGTCTGGTCTTGCCCTGAAATTGGGCAGGGTCGGCCTGCAGCACACGCAGGGCGGCAGCGGGCGAGCCGGTGGCCAAGGCGTCGGCCAGTCGGGCGGCAAGCGTGTCGGGGATGCCGGAAGGCGGGACGGCCTCTTTTATGGGTTCAGGACCCTCGGGCGTGGGCACAGGCACGGGCGGCGGTGCCGCCGACGCGACCTGCTCGGTTGGCTCGGCGGTCGGTGTGTCCGTCTCTTCCGGTTGGCTCATCGGCGTGGCGTCGGTGTCATCTGCCAAGTCGGTGTCGGCCGCAGTTGGGGGCGGGTCGGTGCGCGTCTGTGCCGACTGCTCCGACGGGCGAGCGTCATCGTCAGGTTGCGGGGGTTCCTGCCGAACCGCGCGAAACCAAAAGATAGCGACCAGCCAGACCAGGAGCGCCAGCCAGCAGAGGGACTCTTTGATCCGTGTCTCGCGCCGGATGTCGCTTGCGTGCTCTTCCTCAATGTTTTGGGAGCGGTAGGCGGCCAGACGGCGGTTGGCACGGCGGACAGGCTTGAACCGGATCTGCGGTTCGTTCTCCTGATCGGTCGGTGCGGGAGGGTCGATGTCGTCGAAAGCCTCGATTGTGCTGAGGGACTCCTCGCCGGGACGGACGCAACTCGGCTGGCGGCCGACGAGCAGGAGGCGGATATCCTGCAGGACGCTCTTCCAATCGGGATAGCGGTTGTCCGGATTTTTCATCATCAGCCGGTGAAGCAGCCACGAGAAGGAGGGCGACAGGGCCGGGTTCAAGCGATGCGGCGGCGGGATCTGCCGCTTGACGTGCGCGGCAAGGATGGAGACCACATCTTCATTTTCGAACGGTACCGTGCCGGTGGACAGATGATAGAGCACGACTCCCAGCGCGTACATGTCTGACTGCGTGGTGAGTGTATGCGCGCCCCGCGCCTGCTCGGGCGAGAGGAAACAGGGCGTGCCGACGATGTTGCCCTCGTCCAGAGCGGTCGCATTAACGCCGGGCATGGCTTGAATGGCTAAGCTGAAATCAGTGATTTTGGCCACGCCGCGCCGCGAAGTCCGGATGGTCGAGCTTTTCAGGTTGCGGTGTACGACATACGCCGTCTCCCACAATTGATCAAGGCTCACGATGAGCGACGCCGCGATACGCAATATGCGCTCCATCGACAGAGGACCATCGGCATTCACCACTTCTTCCAGCGTCGGTCCGTCGACGTGTTCCATGACGACATAGTGCAAACCCTTGTCACTGACAATATCGAAAATCGACGCGAGCGAATCGCTCTTAATGCGCGAGACGATCCGGGCAATGTCTAGAAAATGCGAAACGACGACAGGGTCGGAGGCCGCCTCGGGTTTGAGAATCCGCAGAATAACCGTCCGTTCCAAGGTCCGTTGCACGGCCTTCCACACGACGGTCTGGCTGGTCTCGGCGACGGCCTCAACAAGGTCGAAGCCCTGCTGTTCTATGAGATCGAGATTCACGGCGAAGTTTGCATTAAATAAGTACTTACGAGGCTCCAGTTTAGCAAGACCGATGCCCCAAGGGAAGGGCGCTTTTGCCTTTTCATGCCGTGTGCAATTTTCATTGTCGAACCTTGTGGCGATGTGCTATAAAACGACATAACGACGTTGTGTATGGTTTGTAAGGAGGTGCCGCTATGAGACAAACTTGGAGAAGGTATGGGGTCATCCGCACACTTGCTGTCATGGGGGCGCTGGGCGGGTTCGGCACTTCCGCGTTCGGCGGCTGGGTGTATAAGGCGGACAATACGCGATCGCTGAATGATCCGCTGAGTTGGGAGGGTGGCATTGTGCCGGGCCCCGAAGATGTGGCGGTTTTTGACGAACGGGTCACCACCAACACGCTGACTTTTGTCGTGACGGATGACCTTGCGTGGGCCGGGATTGTCTTCACCAACCAAACGTCTCCCGTGTCCGGCGTGCTCGGTACAGCGGTGCTCACCACCAATGGTACCGATGCGGCGACGTTGACACTCGGCGCGGGCGGTGTGGAGTTGAGCGGATCGGGGCTTGCACTTTCGTTGGGGCTGCCGCTGGCGCTGAGCGCCCCGCAGGTCTGGCAGCTCGACCGGCGTAACGTGACGTTCAACGAAACGGTTTCGGGGGCCTCTGATTGGACACTTGATATGCCCAGCCAGACCATGTGGAACGTCGCATCCGGATATTCGGGCAACCTGACCATCACAAATGCCGTATCTACCAGTCGCTTCACAAAGTCCGGCCGCTGGGCGAAAGCCTTCACGATCAAGGGAGGTGGAAGATGGGAGATGACGTTCAAGGATTCCATTCTCTGGTCTGATCTCTTTGCTGATCGCCTGGCCTCCGTCACATGCTGGAACGGGCTGACCGCCGGCGGCACGTTGCAATTCGAGGAGGGCGACACTTTCCTTTTTCCCGGCGGACGGTTCACGATCGACAATGGGTACGGCATTCAAAACGGAGGCACCTTGAGTGGTTACGAACTTCAAGTGCAGTACTCTACTTACAACGCGCGGCACACCGTCAATGGCGGTTCGCTTGCGTTGACAAGCGGCATACTGATCGGTAATGGCACGTCGTCGCTCAGCACAGAAAGCCGCTTTCTGCAGACAGGCGGTACGGTTTCGGTTAACAGCGTCAAGGTCGGCTGGTGCAGCGGCAACTTCTGGGGGCTCAATACGCTTGAACTGACCGGTGGTGACTTCCGGATCACAGGTGCCCGCGGTGTGGATTCGGGGGTACACCTGTCATGGCTCGATTACGTCTACACACCGGCACCGAGTATATCGGGTGTTTTTCTGATGCGGGGCGGACGGGCTGACATCGACCAGATTGTTTTGGGCCGGTCGATAGACAATCCGGCCTATGCCATTACCAACGCGTACTCAATGTTCAAGATGACCGGCGGCGAATTGCTGCTGGGCGCGCGCGGGCTTTATGCGGGACGCACTTGGAACAACGGTGCGTCCGGATCGGCTTACGCGATGAAACTTCAAGGCGGCACGTTGAGAGCCGGCGACTCTTGGTCGTCGCCGCTGGATCTGATGCTGAGTGACGCTGACGGCGGCACCGTGTTCAATACCGCCGATACGAACGGCGTCGGACGGCGTATCGTGCTCAGCGGCGCGGTCTACGGTCCGGGACAACTTACCAAGCGCGGGGCGGGCACGCTGGTGCTGGCCGGCGAGGCGGCGTATGAGGGGAAGACCGTTGTCGAGGCCGGCACGCTCGCGGTGGCCGGTACCGGTTCCGGCCCCGATTGCTATCGGTGGACGGCCGATAGCCTTGCCGGAACGAATAACGCGCTGGTCTCTGAATGGCCCGCGCTGAACAATTTGGTCTCGGCCACAAATGCGGTCGAGGCGCGGACGCCGCGCCTGGTCCGTAATGAACTAAACGGGCACAGCGTTGTGAGGTTCTCCAATGCGGCGCAGCAGTATTTGGCGATTGATGCCGCGGAGAGTCCGATCTCTGGTGCCACCAGTTTCTCAATCGCCATCGTGTTCAAGACTGGGACGGCCGGTAGTGGCGGTGCCGCTAACTGGTACAGCAACACCGGTTTGGTCGATGGCGAGCAAGGCGGTATTCAAAACGATTGGGGCTTGGTCTACAATGCCTCCGGTCAGGTCGGCGGCGGTGCGGGGTTCCTCCCCACGGCGAACAAAGATACGACCGTCTATTCTGCAGCCGGACGCTCCGTGGTCAACAATCAGCCGCATGTCGCGATATACACGTGGGAGGGTACCAATCTCACGATGAACGTGGACGGCCGTGTCACGACCGCCGCGTCGACAGCCACCACGGTCGCCGCCCGCAACGCTTATCGCATGCTGTTCGGCTCGGTCAATCTTGAGAATGGCAAGTACTTCAACGGCGACATGGCCGAGATCCGTATCTATCGCAATCACGCACTCTCGCCGGACGAACAAAACCTCATCGGCAGCGAGTTGGCGGCGGCCTACGGTGTCTCCGATGCGTTGTTCGAGGAGCCTGCGATCGTCACGCCCTCCATTGGCGAGATGGGTGTGCCTTCAAGCCCGGCGGGCGATACGCTGCCTTACGAAGCGGTGGTGTGGGATGCCGACACGCTGACTGGGGAAAACGGCAGTCCTGTTGATGAATGGGCATCAACGAACGGTGCCTGTAAGGCCACGCCGGCGGGCGTCGGAAAGACCGGTATCACAGCGCCGACACTGGTGACGGATGCCTTCTACGGACATAACGGTGTCCGATTTGATGGCGTGAGGAACGCTTTGGGAATCCCGGCCGGCGACAGCCCGGTGGCCGGATCAACCAACTTCACGGTGGCGCTTGTTTTCCGTACGACGGTCCCTGGCAAGGATGTGCCGGCGTGGTATAGCAGCGTCGGTTTGATCGATGCCGAACAGGCGAGCATCCAGAACGATTGGGGAATCGCTTTCTCCGGTTCGGGCCGCATCATGGCAGGTATCGGCGGACCCGATGCCACTAGTCTCTCCAAAGTCTATGACCTGCATGACGGTATGCCGCATGTGGCGGTCATCGCCTATGACGCGCTGGGTGGACAGACCCGGATCATGATCGACGGGCTGGACGTCGTCCACACGGTCGCGCAGCACCTGACCCCCCGCAATCCCTATCGGATCGTGGTCGGTTCGTTGAACGCACTGAACGAGCAGTTCTTTGCCGGTGATATCGCGGCTTTCTGTTTCCTGCCGCAGTGTGCGTTGACTCTGTCCGAGATGGCCCTGCTGTCGACCGAGATGGGGACTAAATTCGGTGTGCGCCCTGTCCCACGCGGCAATACGCTCAATCCGCAGCCCACGGGGCTCGGGCGGGGCGATGTTGAGATCGCGGCAGGCGCGGCGCTGGTCGTGCCAGTCGCCGAGTCCGCACCTGTTACCATACGCGGCGGACAAACGCTGCGCGGTGCCGGTGCGGTGCGGGGCACGCTGGCCGTGGCGGATGGCGGCAGGATCAGCATCGACGCGCCGACGGCGTTAGCGGTGGAGACGCTTTGGTTGAATGACGGCGCGCATGTGGATTGGAGCCATATCGACGGGATCGGCGGTCTTCTTGAGGTCGGCAGTCTCAGTGGCGGCGGTACGGTGACGCTGCACGTCACCGGCGAGGGTAACCTGCCGGTGCGCGTTCCGGTGATCCACTACCAGCAAGTTGAACCTCTTGATACGGTCACGTGGAACGTGTCGGGAGGCAATTCCCACACCCGGGTCGTGCTAAACCCGGCCACCCAAACGCTTGATCTGTTTACTGCGCGGGGAACAACCGTCTTAATCAGGTGATCGGAGCAGATCGGGGTTTGACTCTCACGGTAGAGTTGGTAAACTACCCCGCTTGTACGAGATCTTTATCAATTGTATCCGGAAGGAAGTGCCGCAGTGAGTGTCGTTCAACCGTTGCTCGATCTGCAGGAAATCGATGGTCGCATCCGAGACCTGCAGCAGGAAATCCGTGACATTCCGCAGCGTAAAGACCAAGAGCAGGAGCGTCTGAGTGGCGCCCGCGAGGCTCTGGACCGTGCGCAAGCGGAGTTGAAAAACGCCCAGTTGAGAGTCAACGAGGTGGAGCTGGAGATCGAAGCCCGTCAGGATAGAATCCAGGCCCTGAAAAAAAACCAAGTTTTGCTCAAGACGAACAAAGAGTTTCAGATGCACAATCTGGAGATCGCCAAGCTCGAGGGTGAGATAGCGAATTACGAATCGCGCCAGATTGTGGCGTTGGACGACGTGATCTCGGTCAAGCACCGCGTCGCCGAGGCGCAGGCCAAGCTCAAGGAGGATCAAGAGACCGTGGACGCCTACATCGCCGAGTTGGATGCGCGGTTGGCCGCTGTGCAGGAAGAGCTGACCACCGTCAAGACGGAGCGTGCTGAAGCGGCCAAGACGGTGACGCCGCAGTTCATGTTTTATTACGAACGCCTGCTCGCCAAGAAGTGGCCGGTGGTGGTGGGTCTCGGTGAGGACTGCGTCTGTGACGGGTGTCACTTGGTGCAGCCGCCCTCGGTCGGGCAGATGGTGCGGCGCAATCAGGGAATTGTGGCCTGCCAGATGTGCGGGCGCATCCTTTTTATGAAGCAGTGACAGGCACGCCCAGCAAAGGGGGTGCCTTTTTTGATGGATTTAACCGACAGGAGAGTCGCTGCGGGGCGACTCCCTGTGGGTCGGGTTGCCGCATGGCGATGCTTTGCGGCGGCCGCACGGGGAGTGACCGATCGCTCCTGCTTCTGCAGGGGAGGAAAGTCCGGACTCCGTAGGGCGAGAGGTCCGGCCGTCAAGGCCGGAGAGGCGCTGCCAGATCGGCGCCGACGGAAAGCGCCACAGAAAACAAACCGCCCGGCGTTCGCGCCGGGTAAGGGTGAAAAGGTGGTGTAAGAGACCACCGGGCGGACGCGAGAGCGCCGCCGCATGGCAAACCCCCTCTGGAGCAAGATCAAATAGGGGACTCGAGACGCGGCCCGCGTCGTTCCGGCGTAATAACCGGATAGGATCCCGGGTAGATTGCTCAGATGAATGATCGGAGCCGCCTCCGGGCGGTGAACAGAATCCGGCTTATTCGCCTCCGTGCGGTCGCCGCATCTTTTATAGGTTCAACTTTCAACGAGGCGCGGCAAAGGGTATACTCCTGACATCTAATCTAATCGAGGAGGGCGATGTGAATTGGGCGCTGTTCGGAAGCACCTTTGTGTTGATTTTTTTGGCGGAACTGGGCGATAAGACCCAGTTGGCGGTGATGAGCCAGTCGGCTGCATCATCGTCAAAATGGACGATCTTCGCTGCCGGGACGCTGGCGCTGATCACCGCGACGGCGATCGGTGTGCTGGCGGGCGATCTGTTGCGGCGTTTTGTGCCTGACGAGCGTTACATCAAGTGCGCGGGCGGTCTGTTGTTCTTGATTTTCGGCGGACTGATGCTGCGGGAGGCCTTCTTCCCGCGCAGGCAGGTGATTGCGGCACCGGCGCGTGAAATCTCCACGATCACTGATTGGATGGGGCGTTTCGTGATTCAGCAGGCGGCGATTTTCGAGCGGGCCGCATGTGAGGATTACGAGGCGTTGGCGGCATGTACGCTTGATCCCGAGGAAAAAACGGTTTTCGAGCGGCTGGCGTTGGAAGAGCGTTGGCATCACGAGGCGATGCTGAGCGCACTGGCCACAGGCGCCGAACGCGACTTGCCGATCACGCAAGAGATGGCCGGTGCGTTGCCTGCCGTGTCGGATTTGATACAGGATGCGGCCAAAGCGCCTCAAGGGATCGAGCACGCGATCGAGCATGAACGCGCGATGGCGCAGTTCTACCGGACGCTCGCCGAGAAGAGCACGATCCCGCGCTTGCGCGAGACCTTTGCGGCGCTGGCGGTGGCCGAGGAGAATCACGCGCAACGTTTGATGGCACTGAGGAAAAAATGAACGAGTGGGTCGATATCCGGAAAGACGAGCGGCATGTGGCGCGTGAGCGCGAGAAGGCGCGCGTACTGCGCAAGAGCGAGTGGTGGCAACGGCAGATTCAGAAGGGCGTCTGCCACTATTGCGGACAGCAGGTCGGCGCGGCCGCGTTGACGCTCGATCATGTGGTGCCGGTCGCACGTGGCGGCACCAGCACCAAAGGCAATGTCGTGCCGGCGTGTAAGGCGTGCAACGCTGAAAAGAAATACCTGACGCCAGCGGAACGGATCTTGGCGGAACTGGAGCGGACTACGGACGGAGAAGGGGAGGCGGCACCGTGAGCGTGCGTAAACGGCTGGTGGTGGTTGAACCGCACGGCTTCTGCTCCGGCGTCGCGCGGGCGGTGCAGACGGCGGAAGCGCTGCTTGCACGTTATCCCGGCGAGACGATCTACTGCCTTAACGAGATCGTACACAATCAACTGGTGGTCGGGCGGTTGTCCGGCTTGGGTATGCGGTTCGTCAAATCGGTCGATGAGGTGCCGGTGGGAACGCGGCTGCTCTTTTCCGCGCATGGCGTGGCACCGGCCGTGGTGGCGCGCGCGGCGGCGCGGCAGTTGCGTACGATTGATGCGACCTGCCCGTTTGTCGCCAAGGTACATGCTGCGGTGCGGCGTTTCGCGGCGCAGGGCGCCTGCGTGATCTGCATCGGCCACCGTCAGCATGAAGAGGTGATCGGCGTGGCCGGCGAGGCGCCGGAGCGGGTGCGGATCGTCGAGAACGCGGCCGAGGCCGAAGCGCTGGCGGTGCCGCCGGATGTGCCCGTGGCGGTGGTGGCACAGACCACACTGGGCGGCAAGCAATTGGACGCAGTCATGGTGGTGCTGCGTCGACGCTTTCCCGCGTTGCTCCAGTCGGCTGCGACGGATGTCTGCTATGCCACGCACAACCGTCAGCAGGCGGTAAAGGTGCTGGCCGACCACTGTGCGCGCGTGCTGGTGCTGGGTTCCGCCAACAGCTCGAACAGCCAGCGGCTGGTCGAGACCGCCCGCGCGGCCGGTGCCGTCGCGGAGCTGGTCAGCACACTGGAGCAGATTGACGGGCTTGAGCTGGAGGCGGTGTGTGAGATCGGGCTGACCAGCGGCGCGTCTACGCCCGAATCGTTCCTTGATGCGGCGGTGGCGCGGTTGCGTGAGCGCTACGGATTCCCGGCGCCCGAAAGACTGACGGCGGTCGAGGAAGACTCCCTGGTCTTCAGGTTGCCGGTGCTGGACTGTTGAACTGCGAAGGCACTAAGGCTCCGCGGGATGGCGGCGTAACCGCCGCCGGCCAGGCAGACGCTTGCCCCTTCTCCCGGTGCTTCGCAAGCCCGGTCAAAGGCGAGTGTCCCTGCGGGCCGCATGGCTGTTGCCCATCCTTTCGCCGAACCACACACCCAGAGACTTATATCTCCCAGCCCTTGCGGTAGCTGCGCTTCAGGAATGTGTTCGCGCTCTCTTTGTTGGTGAAGCGGCCCGTCTTGGCGTCCCACTTGAGTTCGTCGCCGCTGTCTTCCGCGATCGCCGCCACGCCGAGCATGACCACCTCGTTCAGGCGCTGCGAATATTCGAGGTTCGCGCAAGGCGCGGGACCTCCCATGCAGCCGCGCAGGAAGTCGACCTGATGCCCGCCCTTCACACGCGGAATCGTCTTCTCCGGCGACGGCTTGCTCAACTCCCCAGGGAAAAAGCGTATCCATTCCCCGAAACAGCCCATCACGATATACCCCTTCTCGCCGACAAAGATCGACCCGTCGTCACCAAGATCGACGTTGTATTTCTTCTCGATCTCTTCCAGAAGCGGCGGCGTGAACCAAACTTTGCGGTCCTTGATGAGCTTGGAAGTCGAGCCGCCGACAAACCATGTGGTATCGTCCCACGGCGTATCCCCCTTGAGGCCGTCATACCAGTGAACCGTCACCGGCGCGAGATTGCCGCGTGCAGGGAATTTCCAAATCACGTGGTCGCGCAGGTTCCACGAATCCTCCGATCCATGCCTCACGTCCGTCACGCGGACGCTCTCCGGCGCGCCGAGGTTCAGCGACCAGAACGCGGGATCGAGGATGTGATTGCCCATGTTGCCGAGCGTGGCGCTGCCAAAGTTTTTCCAACTGTACCAGCCCATCGGATGGAGTCCCTCGCGTCCGCTGCGGAAACCGGTATGGGGCGACGGTCCGATCCAACTGTCCCAGTTCATCCCTGCCGGGACCGGCTCCTCCGGCGGCAACCTGTTCATGCGCCCGTTCAAGCGCTGCGTCCAGGCATGCACTTCCGTGACCTGCCCGAGCGCG
>Ga0209718_1004563_pt1 | contig 11476 bp, 6 predicted proteins | sample AD_JPNAS1_MetaG_FD_184420 | JGI IMG/M metagenome (GOLD analysis project Ga0209718, IMG submission 184420) | Active sludge microbial communities of municipal wastewater-treating anaerobic digesters from Japan - AD_JPNAS1_MetaG (SPAdes) (version 2) | ecosystem: Engineered > Bioreactor > Anaerobic >... | reverse complement strand
CGTACGCGAACGTAACCCCGATCGAGAAGGAGTTCAATCTGCCGATCGATCCTGAGGAGTTCGATCCCGAGGATATTGACTGGGCGCGGCTCTATGTGTCATCCTACATCGGGAACATGCAGGCCAACTACCCCCTGAACACGACCGTGGAGTTCGACGGCGGGGACGGCTACGAGACCCTGGGCATCGAGATCATGAACACGAACTACGTCTACCCCATAAGCGCGGCAAACGGGACCGGGACGATCTGGTTCAACGACCACTTCAACCGGGTGACGAGCGACTGCCTGATGTGGTACGACGTGACGGATGCGATAACCTCACCAACCGTTTCGGCGCGCGTGCAGACGCACCCGGTGGGTAGCCCGCCGGTGTTCGACGGCAGGGTGAAGATGATCGCCCTGGTGGTGGCGCACAACGATCCCTCTTCCGGAGACACGATCCACTACTGGGTAAACCAGGGACACGACACCGACTCGGCTGTTGCCGATAATAACGATAAGTCCTACATCGGGGTGACCAATTTCAACACATCTGTAGTCACGAGTCCCGGTGAAGCAAACCTCACGGCCATCTACCTGGGGAGCTACAACGCGAACTACGATTTCAACAACAACGTCCTTCCCTGGGACAATCCGCAGATAGGACCATATCTGGGTGCTCAGAGCTGGAACGTCACCGGCTACATCGACGGAGACAGTGTTATGAAATTCGACCGAAACGCGACCACCGGCGGGCCATACAGCGGCTACTTCAAGATACCGCTCGCCCTGCTGACGGTGGAGGAGTAGGCGCGCAGTTTCGCTGCGGCGATACCGTGGCGGTGCGTCGCTTCCTTACGGAAGCAGAAGACGCAGAATCGTCGGTCAACCTCTCGGGTTGGCCCCCTCTTTTTTCGACCGGCACGGGGAACCGACAGACCACCGACTCCTCCATTCCCGGCTGCATCTGGTCGGAGACTGGATTATCCACCCGTTCGTGCCACGAATTTTCAAAACATATACATAAATTAATACATATTTTATAAAAGTGATGATCGAGTATGAATGATCTCACTTAATATAGTACTAAATGTCATCTTCTGATCGTCCGATTTGACTACCAACGCTCTCCCGATCGCCGGGGCGCAGTGCCGACGTGCCGGGCGAGATAAAACGCTAAAGAAGGAGCTGAACGAAAAATGCAACGAACATTGTTGATTTTTAGCATCGCTGTACTGCTGTGCATGATCGGGCTCGCCGCGCCCGCGGCGGCGGCTGGCACGGTGGTCGGGGTCCAACTGGTGGACCTTGCTGTGCCGTTCATCGAAAACCAGGGGCAGCTGCCCGATGAAGTGAGGTATTATGCCAATACCTTCTACGGTACGGCGTACGTCACCGATACGGATCTGACGCACGCCGTCACTGTCGGCACGGAGGACGGGACGCAGGGGGTCGCGTTGAAAGAGCGGTTCCTTAACCGCGCAGGATCTGCGATCTCCTTCACTCCCTCGGGCGAAGAGCCGGCCGATACACAGGCCTCCTATTTCATCGGGAACGATCCGGCAGGGTGGCAGACCGGCCTTGCAACGTACAACCTCGTCTCGCTCGGCGAGATCTATCCCGGCATCACTGTGAAGGCGAAGGCCCGCAGCGTAAACATCGAGAAGCTCTTCTACGTTGCACCCGGCGCCGCACCGGACGAGATACGGATCGAGATCCTCGGCGCCGAGAGCCTCCGGCTTGCAGACGATGGAAGTCTCGTCGTCGTCACCGGTGCAGGCGAGGTCAGCCTGACTGCGCCGGAGGCGTTCCAGGACGGGCATGGGGTCGCGGTCGCTTATCGAGTGCTGGGCGACGATACCTACGGGTTTGAGGTCGGAGAGTACGATACGGGCAGGGCCCTGCTCATCGACCCGACTCTTGCCTATTCGAGTCACCTCGGGGGAAGTGACCGGGACTATGGAGAGAGTATTGCGGTGGATGGAAGCGGCAATGCCTATATCGGCGGTTATACCAAATCATCCGACTTCCCGGTGACTGCCGGTGCAATACAGGCTATTAAAGCCGGTTCTTCCTCTTCATATGATGCATTCGTTGCTAAAGTGAACGCCGATGGTACGGGACTTTCCTACTGCACCTATCTCGGAGGAACCGGGAAGGAGAATTGTTATGGTATTGCGGTGGACGGCGACGGCAACGCCTATATCACCGGGTCTACCGGGTCAAGCGACTTCCCGGCGACGGTCGGCGTATTTCAAACCGCCAATGCCGGAGGGAGCGATGTATTTGTCACCAAGATAAACTCCAGCGGCACCGGCCTCGTCTACTCCACGTATCTTGGAGGAGCCGGAGCAGATACAGGGTATGGTATTGCGGTGGACGGCGACGGCAACGCCTATATCACCGGGTCTACCGGGTCAAGCGACTTCCCGGTGACGGCCGGCGTATTTCAAACCGCCAATGCCGGAGGGAGCGATGTATTTGTCACTAAGATGAACTCCAACGGTACCAATCCTGTCTACTCCACATACCTCGGGGGTATCGGCGGTACCGAGCAGGGGTCCGGGATCGCCGTCGACGGGTCAGGAAACGCGTATGTTGGTGGTTACACGTTATCCGCCGACTTCCCGGTTACAACCGGCACTGTTCAGTCGACCTATGGGGGGGGGATGTACGACGGATTTGTCACCAAGGTGAGTCCGGGCGGATCCCAGCTCACGTACTCCAGCTACTTCGGAGGGAGCGAAAGTGATCAGGTCAATGGAATTGCGGTGGACTCCGCAGGTACCGCGTATATCACCGGCCAAACCAACTCCGACAACATACCGGTGACAGACGGCGCCTTCCAGGCGACCAGAAACAGTCCCGACAATGCGGAGGCTTTCGTTGCCCGGATACTCCAGGACGGTTCCGGGCTCCTGTACTCGACCTACCTAGGAGGAAGTGGCGCTGACGGTGCAAGTTCTATCGACGTGGACGGTGCAGGGAATGCCTATGTGGTAGGCCAGACCAACTCCAATAATTTCCCCGTAACAGGCGACGCTTTCCAGACAGCCCATGCCGGATCATTTGATGCATTCGTTGCCGGAATAAATTCGGATGGTTCCACGCTCGACTACGCAACCTACTTCGGGGGAAGCAGTGGCAATGACTACGGGCAGAGCATTGCGATGGATGATTCCGGAAATCTCTACGTCGCCGGATATACCACATCGTCCGTCCCGGTGACGGACGGTGCGTTCCAGGCGAGTAGCGGCGGCAGTTACGACGCCTTCGTAGCGAAATTTAGCGGTTCTGCCCCTGTCCTGACGACCATCGAGGTCTCCCCCGCGACGGCGAACCTGGCGGTCGACGCCACCCAGCAGTTCACCGCCGTCGCAAAGGACCAGAACGACGATGAGATGACCGGCGTCACATTCGACTGGTCGAGCGGCAACGAGACCGCCGGCACGGTGAACACGACCGGGTACTTCACCGCCCTTGCGGCAGGGACGACAACCGTCACCGCTGCTGCAGGGAGCGTGACCGGGACGGCAGAGGTGACGGTGACTCCGGCCGCCCAGATCGACCTCAACATCACCGGCGTCGTGAACCCGTATCCCGGCGTCGCGGTCTTTGCAAGGGAACCAAACACGGTTCAGGTCAGGGGCATCAAAAACGCCGGGACTGATACCGCGACCAATATCGTGGTCGCCCTGTACGTGAGCGACGTCTCCGAAGGTACCGTCCCGGTCAACACCACGACCATCGAATCTCTTGCGGGCGGAGCCCAGATCGCCATCACCACCATCGTCGACCCAACGATCCGCAACCTTCAGGGCGGCACCGTGAGATACACCGCCATCGTCGACCCCGATAACCTCATCGCCGAGACCGACGAGGCCAACAACGTAAAGGTCGGTTTCGCCGCTAAACCCGTCCTTTACAACGGCTATAAGGGCAAGATGTACTGGGAGGGCGGCAGCAACGTCACCACGGTGCGGACCTACGACCTTCGCGGCGACATCATCCACTCCTTCGGCGACAGCCAGTACATGTCCGGCAGTTTCGGCAGCGAGGGCTGGACGAACTACACCGTGACCTGGACGGCGGGAGACCTGCCGCTCCCTGAAGGCGCGGCGGTTCACGATGCCTGGCTCTACGTGCCCTACTGCTGGGACAACACCAACTCTGCACCCGACAACGTCTCGATCGACTTCAACGGCGTCCGGATCCCCTACGTGAACTGGTACAACGATGTCTCGAACTTCGGGGCGTATGCCGACCATTACTACGGTCTGCTCACCTACAACGTGACCGACCTCTACCAGACGGGCGCTAACAACACGGCGCTTTTCGCACGGACGGACACCAACGCCAAGATCTCGCCGGCCGGGTTCACCCTCGCCGTGATCTACGAGGACACATCCGCCGCCAGAAAGCAGATCTTCGTCAACGAGGAGTTCGATATCCTCGGCGCCGACGAGGGGAACTATGGCACGAGCATGGCTGAGGCGACGGCATATGTCCCGTTCTCCGGCGCGATCATCGATACGGGGAGCGTCGCCCGCGCGAACCTGACGACGTTCGTCCCATGGGGCAACGACGAGGGCAACCTCTTCTTCAACGGAGAGCAGATCGGAACGCAGGTCTGGAGCCACGGCGGCAGCGGCGCGACCGGCGAAGTCGGCGGCACACAGGTGGCCGTGGACGAGCGCGAGGTGACGGCGTACCTGAACGCGACCGGGAACGAGGCAGCGATCCAGAGCGACGATACCTGGAAATCGCCGGTGATGGTTGCCGGACTGACTTTCCTCGTGGTGGAGTACGCCGACGATTCCGGCGGGGATGCGCCGGTTGCAGCATTCACCGCAACTCCGCTGAATGGGCTTGCACCCCTTGCCGTCACCTTCACCGACACCTCGACGAACTCCCCCACCACATGGTCGTGGGAGTCGCGGCCATCCGGAACCACCGAGAACTGGACGCTCTTCTCCACCGACAAAAACCCGACCTACACCTTTGCAGCGGGAGCCTACGACATCCGGCTCACCGCGACCAATGCCAACGGAAACGACACTCTAACGAAGACCCAGTACATCTCGTCCTCCGCAGGGGCAAAACGCCTCGCCACAGTGCAGAGCGGCACGGTCTCCGGCGATCTTTACGTAGGGGCATACGGGGGATGGAGCTCCGGTATCTCATATGCGACGAACACGTTCAACCAGACGTTCGCCCTCCCGGCATACACCGATATCCAGTGGGCACGACTGTACACGGTCGTCTACGCCGCAGGTACGGATAGCCGGGCGGGGACCGTGACCGTCAGGTTCGACGGCAACGGCACATACGCCACGCTCGGCATCGAGACCCTTGCCACCGCCGGGGATAATACGGCAAACGTCTACCTGGTCAACGACCACGTGAACCGCCAGTATTCGGATTACCTGCTCTGGTACGACGTGACCGATCTCATCGGTTCAGAGGACCCGAAAGCGGAGGTCGTCGCAACCCCGGTGGCACCGAACTTCGACGGCCGCATCAAGGAGCTCGTCCTCGTGGTCGCGTACAACGACGGCGACGGCGATCAGGTGCACTACTGGGTGAACGAGGGGCACGACTGGCAGGCAAACGGCGCCGACGGGGTGACCTCGACCTTTGCAACCGGCGGGCTTGGTGCCGGCTGGACGGATGCAACCCTCCGAAACGTCATGCTCTCCTCGAAAGATGCCCTGTATACGTTCAACGGCGCTCCCTGTACGGGTACGGACTCATCGATCACGTTCAGGACGAACACCTGGGACGTCAGGACCAACCTGACCGCCGGCAGCGACAGCAATTTCACGTACGTGCCGAACGGCGGGTCGTACAAGACCACGCTCGCAACACTCGCCGTGAAGTACCCGGCCTCTGCACAGCCCGACCTCACAGTCAGCACCCTCGCGTCGAACAACGGCGAGGTCTTCTCCGCATCCGAGAACACCTACACGGCGACGATCACCAACATCGGCACCGGTGACGCAGGTGCGTTCGACGCCGGGTTCGACGTCAGCGGTGTGACCGGCACGGTTCCCGTCACGGGCCTCGCGGCCGGCGCGGAGACCACCGTCACCTGGACCGATGAGACGATTCGCAACGCCGGTGACACCGTGACGATCACCGTCACCGCCGACCCCGACGGGCTCATCACTGAATCGAACGAAGCGAACAATATCCGCACCATCGACAAGACCGTCGTCCACAACGGCTACCGCGGCATGCGCTGGACCGACGGCGGGGACATCGCCACCGCCGTCACCTACGACATCCGCGGTGACTTCCTCTGGTCGGCCGGCGACGGCGCCTACCTCTCCGCCAGCACCTACCCGAACTGGACCACCTACACCGTGAACTGGACGGGCGGCGATCTTGCCGTCCCCGAAGGCGCCACGATCGCCGGCGCCCGGCTCTACGTCCCCTACACCTGGGGCAAGGGTCCGATCTTCCCCTCAAACGTCACCCTGGCCTTTAACAGCGAGACCGTTGATCGGTCTGCCTTCTACGAGGATGAGAAGATGTGGGGCTCCTCGTATCCCTACGGCATGGTCGTCTACGACGTCACTGACCAGTTCTCCGCTGAGGGCAACACCGCCCTGCTGGCAAACACCTTCCCCGGCGGCGGCAACGTCTCGGTCCGTGGGATGCTCCTTGCGGTCGTCTACGACGACGGCACCACCGCCCCCCACACCGTCCTCATGAACGAAGGTTTCGACCTCCTCTACGGCGGTGAGGCCCAGGGGACCACGCCGGAGCAGGCAACCGCCTATGCACCATTCTCCGGCGTCGAGACAGATGACGTCCTGAGTGCCACCCTGATCACCGTCGCCCCCGGCGCCGGACCGACCAAGGGCGACCTCCTCTTCAATGATCAGACCTGGACCCGCGTCTGGAATTACACCGGCACGACTCAGATCGGGGTTGATGAACGCGACGTGACCACGTTCCTCATCGACGGCGAGAACCTGGTCGGGTTCCGGAGCAGCGCCGACTACATGGAGGCCGCCGCGGCCATCCTGGTCCTCGAGTACCCGGCTCCGCCGGGCACCATCTTCGTCACCTCGGACCCCACCGGCGCGGCGGTCTGGCTCGACGGCGAAGATACCGGCGAAGTCACGCCCACCACGCTTGAAGATGTCCCGGCCGGCGACCACGTCGTCACCCTGAAGCTCGACGGCTACGCCGACGCTTCGAGGCCGGTCACCGTCGTCAGCGACGAGACCGTAACCGTCGACCTCGAACTGACCACCCTGACCGGCAGCCTCGAGGTCACCTCGGTGCCCGACGGCGCCGCGATCTTCATCGATGGCGCAGACACCGGTGAGGTCACCAATGCGACCATCGATGGGATCGGCGTCGGCACTCACACCGTCACCCTGAAACTCGCCGGCTACGCCGGCGCTGTCGCCGAGGTCACCATCGCAGAGAACGAGACCGCCCCCCTCCACCTTGACCTCATCGAGGCCCACGGTAGCATCACCGTCGCCTCAATGCCCGAAGGCGCCGCAATCTTCCTTGACGGCGCCGACACCGGCAAACTGACGAACGCCCTCCTGGAGAACGTCGCGGCCGGCGAGCACACCGTCACCGTGAAACTCGCCGGCTACATCGATGCCTCGAGGACCGTCACGGTCACTGATAACGAGACCGCCACGGTCAACTTCCTCCTGACCGAACCGGCCGGGAGCATCGTCGTCACCTCGGCGCCCGATGGCGCCCGGATCTTCCTCGACGGCACAGACACCGGCGAGGTAACGAACACCACTCTGGAGAACGTCCCGGTCGGCACCCCCACTGTCCGGGTGGAACGGGACGGCTATCTGGAGGCGGAGGAGACCGTAACCGTCACCTCGGGCGAGATCGCGGCCGTTCACTTCGATCTTGAGCCCGCGGCAATCACCCTCCAGCCCGGCTGGAACTTCGTTTCGACCCCGAAGCGGCTCGCCGACGGGCAGGACACCATCGCGGTCTTCGACGGCGTGGACACCAACGGGCGCCCGGTGCTGTTCTACAACGGAACCTGCCAGTGGGAAGACCTGAGTCGAGAGGATGCGTTCCGGCCGCTCGACGGGATCTGGATCTACTCAAACAGCACCTACGAGATCCCGTTGTCCTTCGCCGCCGCTTCATACTCCCCGCCGCCTACGAAGTACCTCGATGAGGGCTGGAACGCGATCGGGTTTACGGGTACCGTCCCCGAACCGGCGGTCACCACGCTCCGGACGGTCGAGATGACCTGGGCGAATCTCTGGGGTTGGAAGGCGAGAGAACAGGCCTACGATGCCTCGATCATCCGGGGTGCGACCGGCAGGTACGGTGAGATGCGGGAACTCTCCCCCTTCCAGGGCTACTGGATCTACATGAACGACGCGGATAGACTCACCGCCATCGAGGCGTGACGATGAAGTTCCAGCAGGGGATGATCCTGACGCTCCTCCTCGCCCTCGCTATCGGGGTCGCGGCAGGGGAGGATGTACCTCCCGCGCTCCCCCACGATTTCTGGGGCGGCGTGACGATCGACGGTTCCCCGGCACCCGCCGGGACCGAGATCACCGCACTGATCGGGGATACGGCATGCGGTTCAATCAAGACGACAAAAATCGGGGAGTACGCCAGTTCCAGCCGACATGAAGGGGGCCGCCTGGTGGTCAGTGGGACCGACGGTCAGTCAGGGGAGACGATCACCTTCCTGGTCAACGGACGGACTGCACGGGAGATGGCGACCTTCACGCCGGATAGCACGACCCGCCTGGACCTCTCCGTCGTCCCCACACCTCCATCCGGCGGAAACGGCGGTGGGGGACCGTCGGGGTCCTCCCCGGCCCCTGTCGAGACCTCCGCCCCGCCCGCCCCGGCGATGCCTGTCGGGCGGGCGTCCCTCCCCCTCTCGGGGACGGGTGAGGTGAGCGAGTCCGTGACGGTCGGGACCGGCGACGGCGCCGGTTCCCTGACCGTCGGCGAGGGGACGCGTGCCCGCGACGCAAACGGGAACCCACTCGGCGAAGTGACCATCGCGCGCGCCACCGCCGGGTTGCCCCCGGTCCCGCCGGGGGCGACGATCGGGTTCGCCCTCGACTGCGGGCCGGCCGGCGCCACATTCGACCCCCCGGCCACCCTCACCTACACGCTCTCCGAAGAGGAATGGGGGAGGATCGGCAATTCCGCCACCCTGCGGGTGATGTGGTACAACCCCGGGACCGGCGCATGGCAGGAGGTTCCCGCAACCGTGGACCCGGCAACCCGGACCGTGACGGCAGAGGTCTCGCACTTCAGCCTCTTCGCCCTGACGTGGGCCGCCGCATCTCCGGCGGAGGCGACCACCGGCCCGGCCGGCACCGCACCCGGTGATGTCCCGTCCGGTCCGGAGCAGCCCACAGGAGGCGAGACCCCGTGGGCGCTCATCGCAGCCGGAGTTCTGGTCGTCGCCGCGGTTCTGGCGGCGGGATGGTACCTCCATAAGAAGAGATGACCGGTCCCACCCTCTCTTTTTCACCCAAAAACGGGCGGCCTCAGGTCGGTTTCGTGAAAATAGTCCGGGCGGCCCGGAGCGCCTCAGCATCCCAGGGTATGCTGACTTCCGTTCCCCTTCAGAACAGGAGAAACACCAGCGCGACCGTGATCACCTTCGCGGCCATGCTCGCTGCATACGTGGCGAGCGAAATCCGGACGCCGAACCGGCCGAAGAGCGAGAGGTAGAGCGGCACGGAGTACTTGACGTAGATCATGGTGATGACCACCATGCTCCCGATGACGAGCGTCACAAGCGCCGTCTCGAACGTGAGAACGCCCCCGTCGAGCAGGGACGCAACGATCGCATACCCGGCCGAGAAGTGCAGGAACTGGGCCACGAGCGCCGCAGCGCTCTCGCCGGGGAGGCCGAAGGCCCGGAGGAGCGGATCGAATGCGGCGGCGACGCCGTCCATGACCCCCGTTGCGGAGAGGAGGGAGAACACGACCAGCGCGGCCAGGGTGATGGGAACGACCCGCCGGAGCGTCGGGACCGCCTTCCTGCACCCGGCAAGCACGACCTCCCGATTGAGCATAAGAGCGGCCGCGGAAGGGACGGGAGGCGGCGCGCGCCCGGAGCCCGCGAGGAACCGGCGGCTGTAGAGGAGGGCGAAGAGGGCCTGGATACCGCTTGAGAAGAGGTTCAGCCCGGTGTAGACCCCCCCGACGACGGGGCCGAGGAGGACCAGGGCCGTGGGGAGCTGGACGCGGAAGAGCGACTCCCCGAGCACCACCGGGAACGCACCCATGATGAGAACCGGGATCACCTCCCGCTCCGTCACCTTCCCGTCACGGTAGTATTCGGCAAGCATCGACTTCCCTGCCGTGGCGTTTACCCCCATCGCGACGATCGAGAGGACACACGCATCGGAGAGGCCGGAGAACCGGCAGAGCGGCCCGGTGAACGACGAAAGCCGGGAAAAGATCCCGGTCTCGGCAAGGATGTTCGCAAGTATAACCCCGGCGATGACCAGCAGGACGGCGTTTACCACGGAGGAGATCACCGGCATGCCGGATACCCCTTGTACCTATCCGCCGTTCCCTGCACCCCCAAACGCCTCTGTTCAGTAATACAATCCACCACAATGTATACAACAAGTATTACTTTTCTGCAATTAATAGATCTCCATTCTGCCGGGGCCGTTGCGGTGACCACGGAGATCGACCGTCACCGGCACTCGTCGGCGGGATGAATTCGGGATCATGGGTCGAGGAGCCCCCGACCAAGGTCAGGAGTAGTTGATGGTTATTCCGTCCCCCAAAACGCGTATACCCCGATGGTGAACATCACTGCATCGGAGGCGTGCAGTACGCCGATGTTGACGTACATCGAGAGCAGGGGTGCGTGCCCCCCCATCATACGGTTCTGAGTGCGTCGACACCGTACGTGAGCGGGTTAGAGCGGTTGATCCACAACAGCCACTGCGGCACGTTCGACAGCAAAAAGAGCGCCCCGTTCAGGAAGAAGATCGGCAGGTTGATGAACGTCTGAATAAGGCCGAACCCCTCGAAACTCTTCACCAGGCTGGAAAACGTCAGGCCGACGGTGATCAGGAGCATGATCGGCAACGCCTGTACAAAGACGGAAAGATCCGTATATGCACCGATCAGGAAGGCAGACGGGAAGATCATAATGCTCTGCAGCATTATATCGGTGCTGACGCCGAACATCTTCCCAAGAAAGATGGATCCTGCTTTCCACGGTAACAACTACCACTTTCTGAATTAATCAGCCGAATCAGGCTAACCTCAGGCCAGGGCACTACATTTAAGGCATCGAGCCAAACGATGGCCTCGAGGTTAACCCAGTCCCGACGGGATCGTACAACGCAACAATTTTCACTCGATATACCAGAGACTCATCATGGCGCAACGCACCTATCCCGGGCATACCCTCATCGGGAATATCGCAACCACAAAGCGAAGAGCTAAGGGCGATGTCATGCGGCAACTCAAACAGGAGCGGCAGGCCG
>Ga0209718_1004553_pt1 | contig 11493 bp, 8 predicted proteins | sample AD_JPNAS1_MetaG_FD_184420 | JGI IMG/M metagenome (GOLD analysis project Ga0209718, IMG submission 184420) | Active sludge microbial communities of municipal wastewater-treating anaerobic digesters from Japan - AD_JPNAS1_MetaG (SPAdes) (version 2) | ecosystem: Engineered > Bioreactor > Anaerobic >... | reverse complement strand
AGAACTTAAAGATGAATTAATGAAATATGTATATTACTACAATAATATAAGAGCACATTGATCCTTAGAATGACAATCTCCTTTTAATTTTACAAAAAATTTGTTACCGAATTAAGTAACTTGTACAGCAGTAAACCCTACCGTAACGAATGTAAGTGCAACGCCAACAACTTGATACTATAAGTCATGAGGTACTGTAGATATCACAGTAACTTTTAGTGAGGCTGTGTTTGTGACAGGTACTCCTGTTATAACCTTGAATACAACACCAATAAGAACATGAATTTATGTATCATGAAGTGGAGAAACTACATTGTTATTTCAATATACAGTAATTGATTGAGATACTTCAACCGGTTTGGATTATGCAAGTACAACAGCATTGGCATTAGATGGTTGAACGATACAAAATGGGAGTGGGGAAGATGCGACATTGACATTGGCAAATCCATGAGATGAACACTCATTATGATATAATACAGATATAGTGATCGATACAACTAAGCCAACATGCACTTTCGATTATAATCCAACATCATGAACTGTAGTAAATACAGATGTAATAGTGATATGTATTCCAAGTGAGCCAGTGACCTACCAACAACCATCATGAACAGGTGTGTATATATTTACAGAGAGTGGTTCGTATGAATTCCAATTTACTGATAATGCATGAAATACATGAAGTAGTACAGCGACAGTTGATTGGATAGATAAGACATCACCTAAAGTGATAAATGTAACATCAACTGATAATGGGACTCATTCATGATGAAATATAGATATCACAGTAGAATTTGATGAGATTGTGTTTGTGACAGGGGCTCCTACTATAACATTAAATACAACACCAACAAGGACATGAAATTATTTATCATGAGATGGAACTACTACATTAACATTTAGATACACAATAGAGTCATGAGATACTTCAAATGATTTGGATTATGCAAGTACAACAGCATTGGCATTAAATGGTTGAACGATAAAAGATGTTGCAACAAACGATGCGACATTGGCATTAGCAAGTCCATGAACAATTTGATCTTTGTGATATAATAAGGATATAGTAATAGATGCTAAGAAACCTACATGCACTTTCGATTATAATCCAACATCATGAACTGTAGTAAATACAGATGTAATAGCGACATGTACTCCAAGTGAGCCAGTGACCTACCAACAACCATTATGAACAGGTGTGTATACATTTACAGAGAATGGTTCGTATGAATTCCAATTTACTGATAATGCATGAAATACATGAAGTAGTACAGCGACAGTTTATTGGATAGATAAAACAGCACCTGTGCTAACCCAAGTAACAGCAGTACCGACTCCAACAAATAATACAACACCAAGTTATACATTTAGTTCAACTGAAACAGGAACAATAACTTATAGTTGAAGTTGTAGTTCAACGACAACAAGTGCTATTTCATGAGAGAATACAATTACTTTTAATACATTAGTAGAATGAACATATAGTGACTGTGTAATTGTAGTAACGGATTCGGCATGAAATCCAAGTACTGGGTTACAAGTAAGCGCATTTACAATAGATACAAGTGTGCCATCAGCACCAACAGTAACATGTTCAAACTTTACAAGTAATACGACTTGAAATTATGCATGAGAGATAACATGTACAGGAACAGACACTTCATGACCATCACCATTGACAAAAGTAGAAGTATCAATGGATGATTGAGCTACATGGATAGATAATTGAACAAGTTTGAGTACATGATTTACACCAGCAGAGTGAACTACTAAATTTAAGATGAAATTATATGATACATGATGAGAATGATTGCCATCAAGTGCATATATAATAGTTAAGGATACGACAGCACCAACATTAACTCAAGTAACAGCAGTACCGACACCAACGAATGATACAACTCCAGATTATACATTCAGTTCTAATGAGGCAGGAACAATAACTTATGTAGGAAGTTGTAGTTCATCGACAACAAGTGCTATTTCATGAGATAATACAATTACCTTTAATACATTAGCAACATGAACATATAGTGACTGTACAATCACAGTTACAGATGTTGCTGGAAATGCTAGTACTTCATTAAGTGTAAATACATTTACGATAGATACAACAAAACCAACATGTACTTTCACTTATAATCCAACATCATGAACTGTAGTAAATACAGATGTAGTAGCGACATGTACTCCAAGTGAGCCAGTGACCTACCAACAACCATTATGAACAGGTGTGTATACATTTACAACAAATGGTTCGTATGAATTCCAATTTACTGATAATGCATGAAATACATGAAGTAGTACAGCGACAGTTGATTGGATAGATAAAACAGCACCTGTAGTAACATTAAACGGAAGTACAACAATGACAGTAACTAGATGATGAACTTTTACAGATCCATGAGCAAGTTGGGAAGATAATGTGGATGGTACTGGGACAATAACAACAGCAAATAGCGGAACAGTTGATGCAGGAACAGTTTGAACTTATATTTTAGAATATCGACATACAGATACAGCATGAAATAAAAGTGATACCGTTACAAGAACAGTTACAGTGAGAGTGAAAAAAGTGACATCATCAAAAGAAGAACAATTAAGTACTGGACAAACAGAGCCAGAGGTTCTTGATGATGAAACTTCTGAAAAGACTCTTGATGAATTAGTTGGAGATTATATGGAAAAATACAAAGACAATCCTGAAAAACTAAAACAATTGGAAACAGCAATGAAATCGGCAAAAGATTCAGATGTAGATCAAGAATTAAAAGATGCTTATGTTTATGCTTTTCTAAATGGTATTACCACTCAAGCAACTATTGAGAAAGCAGAACTTGATCGTGGAATAACTAGAGCAGAGATGGCAAAAATGATGGCTGTATTTGCTACAAAAATATCCGATAAAGAAAGAGTAAAAACAGGTATAGTTAAATACGCAGATGTAGATAGTAGTTTAGGAGATTTGGCAGATTATATCTTACTTGCATATCAACTACAAATCATGGGAATTGATGCGAATGGAAATCCTATTGAAAATTTCAATCCTCATGCGGAAGTAACAAGAGCAGAATTTGCTACTGTACTTTCTAGAATATTGTATGGAAATAAATATAATCAACAAGGATCTGATTTTTATTCAAAACATCTTCAAGCTCTTAAAAATGCAAGTATTTTGAAAAACACAACACCAACAATGAAAGAATTGAGAGGATGGGTGATGTTGATGCTATACAGATCATAAAATGAAATAATAATATATTCCGAAATAAAAAACCGATTTCCCAAATAGAAGTCGGTTTTTTTGTATAAAAGATTTATGTTTCGTTTATTGTATTTCGTTGAGATTTATGGATTGCTGTTATGGAATGGTAGTATGTACTCTAATGAACATCTATTTGTTTCCTCCCAATTAGTCTAATAACTTTTTGCGAATAAAACTCTTCATTTACTTTCTTTTCCACTAACAATACATTTTCACTCATCGTCTTTTTCTAGATATTCTTTGTTTGGAATACATCTAATTGTTGCCTTAAATTCTTCTTGTATTTTATCAGCACTTTCAACTGTTCCATCCCAATGTGCCATTACAAATCATTTCTCAATTTTTTCAGCAAAATCTTGGTATGAATCTGCATAATAAGTATTTTTTTCTCTAAATTCTTTATTTTTTTGGAGTAGATTTTTTTGGGAATCTAGTAGTTGTTTTTCTAAAATTTCTAAAACTTCTTGGAGTTTCATTGAATTTTTTTCTCAAGTTTCTCTATTGAAAACTTCTAATACTCCGTTTTCAATATCTCTTTTCCCAACAGTAATTCTAATAGGAACTCATTTTAATTCTCGTTCGTTGAACTTTCGTCATGGAGTTTTGTTTGGATCGTCATCAATTTTATATCTTAATTTCATATTTTCTTTGGTATATTTTCATTCAAATTTTAGGTAAATATTTTCCATCTTTTCTATCAAAGGTTTGATGTATTCTTTTATTTCTTTTAACTCTTTAGGAGTTTTGAAAATAGGAACTACAACTACATGTGTCGGTGCTAGAGCTGGAGGAATAATTAAACCATTGTCATCTCCATGAGCCATGATCAATCAACCAATCAATCTAGTACTTACTCCCCAACTTGTTCCCCGAACATAGTCTAATTCATTATTTTCATTAGTAAATTTTACATCAAAAGCTTTTCCAAAATTTTGTCCCAAAAAATGAGATGTACCAGCTTGCAATGCTTTGAAATCTTGCATCATTGGTTCTATTGCGTAAGTGTCTATTGCACCAGCAAACTTATCATGAGCTGGTTTTGGTCAAACTACTGGAGAAATAGCTAAAAAGTTTTCACTAAAATCTTTGTAAACATCTATCATTTTCAAAGCTTCTGCTTCTGCTTCTTCATAAGTAGCATGAGCTGTGTGTCATTCTTGCCATAAAAATTCTGATGTTCTGAGAAAAACCCTTGTTCTCATTTCTCGTCTAACTATATTTGCTCGTTGGTTACAAAGTATTGGTAAATCACGATAAGAATTTATCCACTTTTTGTAACTATCCCAAATAATGGTTTCGCTAGTAGGTCTTACAATCAATTCTTCTTCAAGCTTTGCTTCAGGATCTACCACTACTCATTTTCCACTAGGATCGTTTTTTAATCTATAATGAGTAACTACAGCACATTCTTTGGCAAATCATTCTACATGTTCCGCTTCTTTGCTCAAAAAAGATTTGGGTATAAACAGAGGAAAATATGCATTGTAATGTCATGTGTTTTTGAACATGTTGTCTAAAATACTTTGAATGTTTTCTCGTATGGCAAAACCGTATGGTTTGATTACCATACATCATCTCACATTGGAACTTTCAGCAAGATCTGCTTGTTGTACAACTTGGTTGTATCGTTCACTGTGGTTTTTAAGTCTACTTGTTAATTTTCTCATCTGTCTATTTAAGGATAAAACTTAATTCACTTATAATAAAATAAAAACAAATTTCACTACAAAGTTGTTCTTTTGCTCTTGAAAAATTTTATGATATTAATATACAATTATTAGCACATTTATTTGTAATTATTTTTTTGTTATGAAAAAACTTTTTTTTCTTGCTTGATTTATGTTGTTAGTATTTTTTTCTTTGTCCGCTTGTACAAAAGATGTTCAAGATAATTTAGACGATATTGCATGAACAGCAAAAACTAATGTACAAAACACAAAGGATTACATAGCAGAAAAAATAGCTTTGGAAGAGAAGCTAGCTTTATTAGAAGTTCAAAAACAGAAATTTTCGCTTCCGTCTCGAGCAAAACAATTGAATATTACTACACCAGAGGGTATGACTCTAGATCAAAATTCCTCTTATCAGACTAGTGAAGAAGTAGAGTGATTTAACTCTATGCGTTTTGTGTATACTTGAGATTACAACTTAGCTATGAAACAAGCTGAAATAATTGCACAAAAAGCATGAGTACAGATTAGTGAGGAGTTTAAATTAGCTCAAGATACACTAAAAAAGATGTGAAAGAATACATTAGATCAATTAAAAGATATGGTTTGAGATTTAAAATGAGTGGTCTATACAAATTATTCTATTATAAAAAATCCGGAAACAGATCAGATAATATCTATTTCTGTTGAAGAAGACTGAACCCTTGAAATAGTTGTTGTTGATCGAAAAAATATGCAAAATGTTGTTCTGGATAAAATAAAGTAAAAATTTTATATTTTAGATTTGATAAAAAAATGAAAAGATTTTTGTTTGTGATTGTGTTTAGTTTAGGTTTTTTTCTTTCGTTTTCTTTTGCTCAAGATTATGTTTATTTTTATGGGAATTGATGTACCCATTGTGCCAAGGTAGAAAAATTTTTCGATGAAAATGATGTTGTTTCAAAGTATAATGTAAAAGAATTGGAAATTTATTTTAATAGAAATAATTTGAAAACATTTTCAGATTATATTGAAAAACTTGAAATAGATAAAAATAAAGCTTGAGTTCCTTTTCTAGTGATAGATTCGGAAAATGAGTGTGACTATGTCGCTGGAGATAAAAAAATTATTTGATTTTTTCAGGAAAAATTAACACAAGATTCCTCCAAGGTTTGTGCAGAATGAGAAGATTGTTCCAATTTTGTATGTAATGATGAAAATTGTCCTCATTTAAACTGTTGAGAAATAGATGATAAGGATATTTCTTGAAATGTTTGATGAGATGGTGTAGATTTGACTTCTAAATGGGGTAGGCGAAAATTTTTTGCAATAATGCTACCAGCGGCTTTCGCTGATAGTATCAATCCTTGTGCTTTTGCAGTAATGTTATTACTGCTCTCAAGTATTTTAACAAAAACTAAGAGCAAAAGAAAAGCTATTATTTCTGGATTTGTATTTGCACTAGCTGTTTTTTTAAGTTATTTTGCAATGGGATTAGGACTATTTTCAGCTCTTGCTACAGCTACAAATACTTTTGTTATAAAAATAATAGTATGAATTTTATGAATACTAGTATGATTAGCCAATTTAAAAGATTTCTTTTGGTATGGAAAATGATTTATTATGGAAGTACCGTTAGCTTGGAGACCTAAAATGCAAAAAGTTATTAAATGGGCAGTATCTCCATTATGAGTATTTATTGTTTGATTTTTAGTGAGTTTGTTCTTGCTTCCATGTACATCTGGACCGTACTTTACTATACTTTGATATTTGGCGTCAGAGAGTAAAAATCTTCATACTCGATGATATATATATTTGATTGTCTACAATATAATATTTATTCTGCCTATGGTATTGATTGCTTTATTAGTTTGATTGTGATTTAAGTCTGCTGAGGAACTAGCAGAATTAAAAAGTAAAAACGCTAGATTGATACACTTGATAGTCTGATTGTTGATGCTTGGGTTGTGAATGTATGTGTTATTGACCATGTAAAAAAATTTGAAATATTACAAAAATCCAGCAAATGCTGGATTTTTTGTTTACTTTGCATTTTTAAGATACTATGATTGGTCGCCATTCATTACTAATAATTTTCATCCTCATCATCATCTTCTCGTTCTTCATCATAATCTTCTTCTTCCAAAATGATATCATCATCAGCCATTTTTATTATTTTTAATATATAAAAACAAGGAAGATATAATATTTTTTTATATAAAATCAAGTAATTTTAGTTGTTTTGAAAAACCTTTTCTTAACTGCTATATCATTTGAAAATATATTTGAGTGGTGTTTAATTTAGGCAGGGCTTTTAATTTTCCAACCATCAATATTAAATCCACCCATTTTTTTAAGAGTATATTTTGTTATTGTTTTAAATTCTTCCATCATCTTTGTTTTATCCTTGATATTGATAGCGGAAACAATCATTTTAGTAAATTTTTTATCTGGAAAGTCGCTAACGAGATATTTTTTCTTATCTTGTTCATTTACAAGAAAACGCCTTAATTTATCAATAGGTACTGTATCAAATTGTAAAAACTGTGCATAAGTTTCAAATAACTTGTTCAGAAAATTGTAGAAAACTAAATAAAACTCTTCTGTATTTGAATCAAAGACTTCTTCTAAATTGTCGCACATATCCCAAATATGATATTTGGCTATTTCAATTTGCATTTTATTTAGTTTTGGATTTTTCTTTTTTAAATATTTTTGTGAATATTGAACAAGTCTTTTTAATTCACCTGTTTTATCAAGAAGTATTTCTCCAGTACAAAACATATGGGCATTTATTTTATGTCTTGATTTTAAATCTTCTTCTAAGTATTGATGGTGTCTTTTGGTTGAATTAGCAAAATATTCAATTAAAAAACCGTCAATAATTTCATTTCCCCTTTCTCTCCGAGTAGTTTTTGAATCTAAAAGAATATGAATATCAATATCAGAATGCTTGCTGGGATTCCCTGTAACATAACTTCCACAAACAAGAATTCATGTTACTTCTTTTTTATTTTCCCATTTTTTGAGAAACTTTTCTAGTGCAACTTTCCATTTATCTTGCATTTTTATATGCATTACTTATATAATTCATTATCGTGTCTCTATCTGACATATTTCGCATAATATATAAATTTTTGTATATTTCAATCAAAACACTTCGCATAGCGACGAGTTAGAGGACATACAGATTTATCTTACTTTTTTCGACAAAAAAGTATTGATTTCTTATAAAAAATATTTATTCTACAAATAGTTTTCTAGGAAGACCTATCAGGGATAGGTTTAAGGGACTACAACTAATGTAACAAGGTTTCCTTGCTTGCAAGCTCCCAGACCAACAGCTAAGGCTACTAAATGTAGAAGTGTTGTAATTGTACTGCCGAAGCTTTGGAGTCATGCAAACATTCCAGAAACATATGATCTGTAATGAATGTTAATTCCTTGGAATATGACTGTTAATTCCTTGGAATATGACTGTTAATAGAAAACTATTTTTGAAATAGCCTTGATCAATTTGATCAGGCTTTTCTTTTTTTTAGAGAAAACTTGTAAAAAAAATTATAAAATATAATCTAAGGAAAGATAAAACTATATGTAAATTCTATGGATACTCTAACATACACTATCCTACATATTAACATACGTCAGATTGGTGTGAAACATTATGTGTCATGTCCCCAATTAACTTATTTTAAAAGTTTTTCCAAAATTTCTCCAACTATTTTTGGATTGGCTTTTCAAGCTGTTTCTTTCATGACTTGTCATACAAAAAATCATAAGGTGCTAGTTTTTCCGGATTTGTACTGTTCTACTATTGTTGGATTGTTTTCTAGGACCTTTTTTGCTATATTTTCCAAGTCATTTTCACTTATTTCAGGTGCATCAAATCATTTTTCTTTGATTATTTCACTAGCAGATTTTCAGGTTTTTAGCATTTCGTCCATTACTATTTTCATCTGATTGTCCATAATTTTTCATTCATCAGAAATCTTTATAAATTCAGATAACTGTTTTAGATTAAATGGTAAATCGTTTATTCAGACAAAGTTTTCTTTCATATAGGCGTTTATTGGACCAGAGATCCATTTAGCTATGTTTTTGGGATCAAGTCATTGTTCTTTTAGTTCCGAAAATACAAGCAAGGTATCAAAATCTCCGATCAAAGCATTTATATATTCTTTATGGAATCAATATTCTTGTTTGAACTTTTTGATAATATTGTGTGGGATAATCAGCTTCTCATTGTCTAAGTTTTTTAAAATTTCATCGTTTAGTTGTAATATCGGCATATCTGGCTCTGGGAAATATCTGTAATCCAATGCGTCTTCTTTTGATCTCATCATCTTGCTAATTCATTCTGTATCGTTTCGCATTCTGGTTTCTTGTCAGACCTTTTCTCATTTTTCTAATAAGGTTTTTTGTCTATTGTATTCGTGTAAGATGGCTCTTTTTATCATTCAAAATGAATTTATATTTTTCAATTCAACTCTTGTTCACAAAGGATCGCTTTCATTTTTTCTGATAGAAATATTTACATCTACTCTCATTTGTCATTTTTCCATATCAGCGTTGGAAATGTTGTTGTATCTAACAATTCTTTGTAGTTCTTTTAAAAATTCCACTACCTCATCATCATTTGAAAAGTCTGGTCAAGTAACAATTTCTATTAAAGGAGTTCCTGCACGATTGAAATCTATCAAACTTTGTCATCATTCGTGAATCATTTTTGCGGTATCACTTTCCATATGAGCATCCAAGATTCTTATCTTTTTTTCTTCCTCATAATTGTTTACAAAGAAACTGACTTCACCATTAGTGTTTGTTGGTTTGTATAGTTGAGTAATTTGATAACCCATAGGTAAGTCAGGATAAAAATAAGATTTTCTATCAAATTGAGATTCTTTGTTTATTTTGCAATTTAATGCTTTTCCAAGTTTTAATGCTAATAGTAAAACATCTTCACTTAATGTGGGTAATGCGCCAGGTTGACCAGTACATACAGGACAGATATTTGTGTTTGGCTCTAATGTATCAAAGTTTTGTTCGTTTTTACATTGACAAAACATTTTGTTTTCGCTGTTGAGTTTGATGTGAATTTCTAATCAGATTGTTAGTAGCATAGTATATTTGTAAGACATAAATTATTAATATTTACTTCAAGTAAGATATTTAATTAAGAAAAAAAAACAAGACATATCTTTTGAAAATATTTGGAAATTGTGTTTGGTTTTATTGTTAAATTAGGCTTATAAATTGATTTCAAATCCATCATATGCAAATTGAAAATCAACATCTGAATATTTTTCTTTCATTTTACCTAGATAATCCAATCATCGTCTTTCTATTTCTACATGTTCTATATGAGTGAAAATTGTTTTTTTAGGTTTATATTTTCTAATTCTATCTATGGCATCTGGGAAAGAAATTTCAGATTTAACAATATCATAAGAAAAAATTCAACATTCATGAACTAGAACATCCAGTCCAGATAAATCTTGCTCCAAAGATATAGTATCACAAGGTGCATATAAGAGAGTTTTTCAATTGGAAGAAAACTTATATCAGTAAGTGCTAGATTTTGCTCATTGATATCAAACAGCTTCTACTGTAATATTTTCTATTTGTACCTTTTCCCCATGTTCTATGAAATTTAATTTTGCTGTTCACCTTTCATTAACAAAAAAATCTATACTTGGATATACTTTTTTCAAATCATCATAAACCTGTTTTGGCATATATAAGTTTATTGGATATTCTGTTTTTCATAAACGAAAATTATATCTAGATTCCAAAACTACCCTTAATCAAAATGCATGATCTGGGTGCCAATGTGTAATAAAAAGATTTTTTATATTTTCTATATTTTCTTTGTTTGCTGATTCTCATATACTTTCGGGACAATCTACTAATAATGCTATATCTTCTAGCCAAAAACACGATGAATTTCTGATATATTTTCATCATTTTTCTCTAGCTAATTTAGACAACCAATCATCATTAAACGGTCTTGGTGTAGGAATTGCTCATGCTGATCATAAAATTTTAAATTTCATAGATTTTTGTGTAATGTTGTAAAAGCTTAGTTTCTATTATAGGGTTATTGTGTTAGAACTAGTTTTGTGTGGTAAAAAATTTTTCACAATAAACTAGATTGTGGATACTAACAAAATACTTAAATGTTTATTAAAGACAAGCCTTTTTAACCTTTGTATTAAGAATATTTTAAATATATATTTGTTTGGTATAAGTTTTTTTGCTTGCTTTTGTAAGATGTTTTCATATACAGTGAACATACAAATATCAAGAGAGGATATTAGAGAATGGACTCGCTAGAAATATCCCAGCAACCGCCCCTTGGGAAAGGTGCTACATTCCACCTAAATAGGAAAGATATTATCATATAATATACTGATTAAACTCTTTCCTTGCAAAGAGCTTTTTTATTGTATAAATATAAACAAATGACAAAACAATTTATTACTTCTGAATCAGTAACAGAATGACATCCAGACAAAATTTGTGATCAAATATCTGATGCTATTTTGGATGCTTGTTTGGAGCAAGATCCTTTTT
>Ga0209718_1004546_pt1 | contig 11498 bp, 10 predicted proteins | sample AD_JPNAS1_MetaG_FD_184420 | JGI IMG/M metagenome (GOLD analysis project Ga0209718, IMG submission 184420) | Active sludge microbial communities of municipal wastewater-treating anaerobic digesters from Japan - AD_JPNAS1_MetaG (SPAdes) (version 2) | ecosystem: Engineered > Bioreactor > Anaerobic... | reverse complement strand
GAACGTTTCAAATTTGGCATAACCGGCCAAGCGCCCCGCATTGCGGTCGTGGTAGAGCTGAGTAAGGCAGGTGGCCAGTTTGCCGCTGCCGGGGCCCGGTCCGGTCACGACCACGATCGGCCGTTCAGTCTCGATATACTCATTCGCCCCGTAACCCTCGGGGCTGACGATCGTGTCGACGTTGGCAGGGTAACCTTGGGTCACGTAGTGATAATAGACCTTGATGCCGCGGTGCTCGAGGCGGGCGCGGAACTGCTTGGCGGCATGCTGTCCACAAAAACGGGTGATGACCACGGCACGGATCAGCAGGCCCCAACTGCGTAGACCGTCGATCATCTTAAGAGCGTCGGTGTCGTAAGAGATGCCGAAATCCGCGCGCATTTTTTTGCGTTCGATGTCGCCCGCAAAGACACAGAGCACGATCTCGGCCTTGTCCTTGAGCTTTTGCAGAAGGCGTAGTTTGACATTCGGATCATACCCGGGCAGGACACGGGCCGCGTGCATATCGTGCATCAACTTGCCGCCGAATTCGAGATAAAGCTTGTTGCCGCTCTTTTCAGCGCGGCGTTTGATTTCCTCGGTTTGTTCAGTGAGGTACGTGTCATTGTCAAACCCGATTATGTCCGCCATAAACAACCTGCCTCCGCGCGATAAGGAAGAGAAACAAAAACGGTCAACCGTTAATGCGTGGCCGGGACAGGACTATAGCGCAAAACCGGTGGCGACGTAAACTCATTTTCTGCGGACGCGAATCCGTCGCGGCATGTCATAGTAAAACCTACGGTGTCTTTTCTATAATTTTGACGGACCGCGTATTGCGACCACGCAGCGGCTCGCAACGGCGAATGTAAAAGTGCTGCCCTGATTTTTCACGCGAATCGTCATCCTCTCCGCGCATTTGACAGATCCGACGGCGCGTTGCTATGCTACGCCTCATTCGGATCCGGCACGGGATGCATACCGCAAACCGGCCCTTTCCCTCCGGAGAAATGATGAAAACTCTAATAGCTGTTCTGTTGTGTTCGGGGTGTCTCGCATATGCGCGGGCAGCCCAGACTGCCTGCGAAATGACTGTTGCCGAAGTGTTCACCGATGCGGATGGCGGCACCCTCCCCTACCGGATTTACCTGCCTGCCGGAATCCCGGCGGAGCGCAAACTTCCGCTGGTGCTGTTTTTCCACGGTGCGGGCGAGCGGGGCACCAACAATGTCAGCCAACTGGTGCACGGCGTGATGCCGCTGATCCGATACGGGCAGAACGCCAAAGACCCCGCGATCCTTCTGGTGCCGCAGTGCCCGAACGGTATGCAGTGGGTAAGTGTCCCGTGGGGAGATTCCCGCCACACCATGCCGGCGCAGCCGTCAATCCCTATGCGGCGCGCGCTGGCGCTGCTCCGCGAAAAGATACGTACCCTGCCCGTCGATCCCGCGCGCGTTTATGTCACCGGTATCTCTATGGGCGGATACGGCACCTGGGACGCCATCCAGCGTGAGCCGGACCTGTTCGCTGCGGCCATACCGGTCTGCGGCGGTGGCGACACTGCCTGCGCGCCACGTATCCGACACATCCCGATCTGGACGTTCCACGGTGAGAAGGACGGCGCGGTGCCGGTCTGCCGGTCGCGTGATATGGCGGAAGCGCTCAAGTCGTGCGGCGGCAACGTGCGGTACCGTGAATATCCGGGCGCGGGGCACGGGGTCTGGACACCGACGTATAACGATACCGAAGTGCTTACCTGGTTCTTCTCGCAACGCAAACCGTAGCCTTCCCGCAATCGGCCGGACACCGGGCCTGGCCCAAACTCATCCGGCAGGTGCGGCGGCAACCCCGAACCGTTCGGAACACCGTATTTCCCATGTTGCTTCCGACTTTGCCAGCCTGTCTTCCGGAACTGCCCATCTCCGCGTATGCCGGCGAGATCGCCGCGGCTCTACGCACCCATCCGGTGGTTATCGTCAGCGGCGATACCGCTTCCGGCAAGACCACGCAGGTTCCCGTGTCCGCCAAACGTCTCGCGGCCCTGTGGAAGCGGGTTTTCGCGTGACCGCCCGGATCTTGACACCCCGGTTCCCCTCCGGCATCATGCCCCGGTTCCGGAAAGGCTCGCCATGACACACACACACCGTCGTTTAACGTTGGAATTCGCGGCCCTCTATCTCGTGCTGCCGGTTTTCTTGTTTCTCATCCGCCATCAGGGGATTCCCCTGCCGGTACTGCCGGCTCTTTGGTGCGCGGCGGGTCCGGCGGCGTACTGTCTGGTCCGTCGGCACAACTGGGACCTTCGGGCCTTTTTCGCCCTTCCGGCCAGTGCGCGCCGGATCGGCACACTCGCGTTGCGCGCCGCCTTGGCCGGCGCCGTCCTCACCGGGACGCTGTGGCTGACCGCACCCGACTCGCTGTTCGAGTTGCCGCGACGCAATCCCCGGCTCTGGGCAATCGTGATGACGGCATATCCCGTGCTTTCCGTATTCCCGCAAGGCATCCTCTACCGCGCCCTGTTTTTCACACGGTATGCGGTGCTGTTCCAAAACCGCCGCGCGGCCTGGCTGGCGAGTGCGGTCGTGTTCAGTCTGGCCCACCTGCTCTTCAACAATTTTTGGGCACTTGCCTGGACTTTATTGGGAGGGCTGTTGATCAACCGCTCGTATCTGCGGCACGGCTCGCTGATGGCTGCGGCTGCGGAACATGCCGTCTACGGACAGTGCCTGTTCACCTGCGGCTGGGGTCGTTTCCTGTACCACGGCACCACCGGCCTCGCGGAAAGCCTGATTCCATAAACCGCCGCCGGTCCCTGCCCTGGACGGACGCCTCGGGGATGCGTCCCTACCGTTGCTTCGGCGTTTTCGACGTCGCCCGTCTCCCTTGGGTTGCGGGCTCCCCCCGCATTAGATCCGCATCACGCCAACTGGCTCAGAAAACGGGTGTCGTTCTCGTAGAGCCAGCGGATGTCGGGAATGCCGTACTTGACCATCGCGATGCGTTCGACACCGAACCCGAAGGCATAGCCGTAGACCGTCGCAGGGTCGTACGCCATATCGCCCCGCGCCCGATTGACGTGTTCGTATACGCGCGGATCCACCATGCCCGCGCCAGCGATTTCGATCCAACCGCTCATCTTGCAGATGCGGCATCCCTTGCCGCCGCACACATGGCACGAGAAGTCCACTTCGACGCTCGGCTCGGTGAAGGGGAAGAAGTGCGGACGGAAACGCACGCCCGCCTTGGCGCCCATCATCTCCCGCGCGTAATAGGACAACGTAGACTTGAGATCCGCAAGCGAGACCGGCTTCGTATCAACGTAGAGGCCCTCGATCTGATGGAAATTCGCGCTGTGCGTGGCGTCGGTCGTGTCACGGCGGTAGGTGCGCCCCGGCGTGATGATGCGCACCGGCGGCGTGTGACAGGTCATCATGCGGATCTGTACCGGCGAGGTCTGCGTGCGCAGCAGCCGGTCATCCGTCAGCCAGAAGGTGTCGGACGCGTCCATCGAGGGATGGTGCGCGGGCGTGTTGAGCGCCGTAAAGTTGTTGAAGCGCGTCTCGACATCCGGCCCGTCCGCGACCGTGAAGCCCAGCCGCGCAAAGATCGCGGCGGTCTCCTCGATCACGCGTGAGACCGGATGTTTCGCCCCGCAGGCAGGCCATCGTCCCGGCAACGTGCAGTCGAAGGCCGCCTGTTCTTCCCGTGCCGCGACGGCATCCGCCATGCGTCCGGCCAACGCCTCCTCCAGCGCGGAGCGCCACGCCTGCACCCGCCTGCCGAACTCCGGCCGCTCAGCAGCCGGAACCTCCTTCATCTGCCGGATGATCGCGGGCAGCAATCCGTTGCGCCCCAAATACCGGACACGCACCTTCTCCAGCGCGGCGGCATCCGCCGCAGAGGCCACTTCAGCCAAAGAGTCCGCCTGTTGAGAATCCAATTCCGCAAGAGTCATATACCCGTAACCTTTTTTTGAGAATGCTTTTTAGTTTACCGCGCCTCCTCCCCGAAAAGCAACCGCGTTTTACAGGTCACTTGGCAAAGTAAATGCGGCCAAAACTGGGTCTTTATGACGCACGGTCGCATTCAGTTGCTCCGAAAACGGCGCGGAACGCGCTCCGCGCAGCGCGGCGGCCTTCGCCGGGGTTGTTTTTGGGCACAGTCCACCCTTCCCGGGCGCACCATGTTTTTTCGGAACAGGTCGATGCGACCGGGTTTTCAGGGGCACGTGTGCGACTGGCTATCGCAACTCTTAAGGTTTTGGAGGCGACCTCGCATTCGTGCGGCAAACAGGTAAGATTGAAGCGTCTTACACACACATTGCGGATAGAGGGTAGCCAGATTTACACTCTGAGACAAGCCGGAAAAGGCAATCGGTTAGTGACAGGGGGAAGAGTTGTCGCGTACGAGTACGTGAACGGGGTATGGCCAACGTTCACGTTCACAGCGCAGCGGTGTACGTTCACGTTCTCCAGATCGGTGTCGGTATCGCTATCGCTATCGGGTTCGAAACCGACTGTTGCGCCCACGCAGTGGCTCGTAGCGACTGGTCGCATCAACCCCGTTCGGAAGAAGTGAATGCGACCACCCCAGTCGCATTTACTTTGCCAAGTGAGGACCGCGCCCGTTTTACATCTCCATTTTTTTGGCTATACATCACCCCCCGATTAGCGATATAATCAAACGGCATATTGTTATTTTCATCACAGAGGAGTTTTTAGATGGCCATTCTGTTACAAGGTTTAGTCCTGCTGGTCGCAGGCATGGGCATCGTCTACCTGTTTCTTACCCTGCTAGTCTGGGTCATGAACCGCTCTGCCGCAATTGTGCCGCGTTTCAATCACATCCTGCCGGATGACGAGCCCAAGAAGCGGGCGCGTCCTGCCGCAAGGGCTGATGATGACGCCGTGCTGATCGCGGTTGCGATCGCAGCGGCCCGGGCACGCGCGGCCTAGACCGAACCACCAACCCTTTTTTAAAACAACCCAATACCAACACCCCATCCTGCAAGGAGCATCCCGTGGCTAAGAAAAAAGTAAATTTCATGTGCACCGCTTTCCGTGACGGTTTCCAATCCGTTTACGGCGCACGCGTCCTCACCGAAGACTTCATGCCCGCCGTGGCTGCGGCCCGCGAGGCCGGCATCACCTATTTCGAGGCTGGCGGCGGCGCGATGTTCCAGTCGCTCTATTTCTACTGCAACGAGGATTCGTTCCGCATGATGGACCGCTTCCGCGAAGTGGCCGGACCGGACGCGAACCTCCAGACGCTCTCCCGCGGCGTGAACATCGTCTGCCTTGACTCCGCTTCGTCGGATGTCATCCGCCTGCATGCGCAGCTCTTCAAGAAGCACGGCATCACCACGATCCGCAACTTCGACGCGCTGAATGATGTCAATAACCTGATCTACTCTGGCCGCTGTATCCACGAGGCCGGCCTCAAGCATCAGGTCGTGGTCACCATGATGGCGCTGCCTCCGGGCTGCACGGGTGCGCATGATCCGGATTTCTACGAAAAGACGCTGCGCAAGATCCTCGATGCGGACATCCCGTTTGATTCGGTCTGCTTCAAAGACGCCTCCGGCACCTCGGTGCCGGTTTACGTCTACGAAACAATCAAGCGCGCCCGCAAGATGCTGCCGGAAGGCACGCAGCTCCAGTACCACACGCATGAGACCGCCGGCTGCGGCGTCACCGCCTACAAAGCCGCGCTTGAGGCTGGCGCGGACGCGATCGACCTCTCGCTTTCGCCGGTCTCGGGCGGTACCTGCCAGTCCGACGTGATCGTCATGTGGCACGCGCTGCGCGGCAGCGAATACGATCTGGGCGTCGATATCGACAAGGTGCGCGAGGCTGAGAAGGTTTTCAACGAGTGCATGAAGGATTACTTCCTGCCGCCAGAGGCGACCAAGGTCGAGCCGATGATCCCCTGGTCCCCCATGCCCGGCGGCGCGCTTACGGCCAACACCCAGATGCTGCGTGACAACAACCTGATGAGCCGCTATAACGAGATCATCGCCGCGATGTCCGAGGTCGTGCGTCGTGGTGGTTTCGGCACCTCAGTCACGCCGGTCTCGCAGTTCTACTTCCAGCAGGCCTTCAACAACGTGTTGCAGGGGCCCTGGAAGAAGATCGCCCCCGGCTACGGCAAGATGGTGCTCGGTTACTTCGGTAAAACGCCGGTCGAGCCTGATCCCGAGATCGTCAAGATCGCTTCAGAGCAGCTCGAACTGCCGCCCACCACCAAGACGGTGCTGGAGATCAACGACGCCGATCCGAAGAAGTCGATCGCCCACTTCACGAAGATGCTGACCGACAACAATCTGCCGGTCAACGACGAGAACATCTTCATCGCTGCCGCCTGTCAGGAGAAAGGGATCCTCTTCCTCGAAGGCAAGGCGCAACTCGGTATCCGTAAGAACATGCCTGCCAAGAAGGCCGCGCCCGCCGCAGGCGGTGCCAAGCCGGACGGCTATACGGTGACGGTCAACGGCAAAGCCTTTGCCGTTGAGCTGAAAGGCGACAAGGCGCTGGTGAACGGCAAGGAGTACGCCGTGAGCGTGGCCGACGGCCTCACCGTTGCGCCGTCCGCCGCTCCCGCCCCGGCGGCATCCGCCAGCGGCACAGAGACCGAGGTCAAAGCCGCCGTGCCCGGCGTGATTCTGCGCGTCAACGTGTCGGAGGGCGACGTCGTCGCCGAGGGCGATGAGTTGGTCGTTCTGGACGTGATGAAGATGGAGACGCCAGTGGTCTCGCCTTGCGATGGCATGGTGAAGGCCGTTCTCGTGGCCCAGACCGACAAGGTCAATACCGGCGATGTGCTGGTCGTGGTCGGCTAATGTGTCACCGGGCCGACGCCGCCTCACCGCACGCTCGCCCCGCCATTTTAACCTGATTTGGGGAATTCGCTATGAAAACTTTTCTTTTGACTTGCGCGGTTGCGCTTACGCTTGCAAGCCCGGTGTTTTCGGCGGATGCCGGGGCACAGCCTGCGGCACCGGCTGCGACGGCTAGTGGCACGGTCGCAAAGACAGCCGCAGACGACGATTGGCGGACGATGGTCCGCAAGGTAAAGCAACTCAAGGACGACACCGGGATCAAAGGGTTTCTCGCCAAAGACCCGCCGAAATATTTGACTGAAGGCTACCTGACGCCGTCGGGCGCCCACATGCCGGGGCAGCCGGTGAAGGTCATCTTCGGGCTGCCATACGGGCTGGGTCAGGCGATCATGATCGGCGTTTGCCTTGTGTTGCTCTATTTGGCGATCGTCAAAGAGTTCGAGCCGTTGCTGCTGCTGCCGATCGGTTTCGGCGGCCTGTTGGCCAACATGCCGTTCGCGAATGTCACCGCGCCGCCGGTGGTGGACGCGGCCACGAAGCTGGTGCTCGAACCAGGCGGATTCCTCTACTACTTCTTCGAGTTCGGCGTCAACACCGGCCTCTTCCCGATCATCATCTTCATGGGCGTGGGCGCGATGACCGACTTCGGTCCGCTGATCGCCAACCCGCGTACGGCGCTACTGGGCGCGGCCGCGCAGTTCGGCATCTTTATCGCGTTGCTGGGGGCGCTTGGGCTCTCCCTGCTCTTCCCTGGGCATATCAACTTCGGCCTCAAAGAGGCGGCATCGATCGGCATCATCGGCGGAGCGGACGGCCCGACCGCCATCTGGCTGACGACCAAGCTGGCCCCGAATCTGCTGGGCGCGGTCGCGGTGGCGGCCTATTCGTACATGGCGCTGGTGCCGATCATCCAGCCGCCGATCATGAAGGCGCTCATCCCCGAGCGCGAACGCAAGATCGTGATGAAGCAGCTCCGTCCGGTCTCGAAAATGGAGAAGGTCTGCTTCCCGTTGACCGTGCTGCTGCTCTGCGCGTTGCTGCTGCCCAGCGCGGTGCCGCTGATCGGTGCGCTGATGCTCGGCAATCTGGCGCGCGAGGTCGGCCCCAATGTGGCGCGAATCGCCGACACCATGGCGAACGCCTTGATCAACATCGTGACGATCATGCTGGGCCTCGCGGTCGGTTCCAAGCTGGCGTGCGAAAAATTCCTGAATCCGGAAACGCTGGGCATTCTGATCCTAGGGCTGATCGCCTTCAGCTTCGGCACGGCCGGTGGTTGCTGGATGGGCCGTCTGATGAACAAGTTCTGCAAAGAACCGATCAACCCCTTGATCGGTTCGGCGGGCGTCTCGGCGGTGCCGATGGCGGCGCGCGTGTCCAACAAGGTCGGTCTGGAGTCCGACCCGAACAACTACCTGCTGATGCACGCCATGGGGCCGAACGTCTCGGGCGTGATCGGTTCGGCGGTGGTCGCGGGCGTGCTCTACACGCTCTGTAAATAACCGTCCGAACGTCGTCATAACGTCAAGGCGCGTCGAGTCGCGGTCGTGAGTGGCAAACGGGCAGGCTGGGCAAACCGGGCCGGCGGTTGCCGGCCCGTATCCAGAAGCCCGCTGATCTCCGTCAGTTCGTATACCCGCATGACGAGGCGGAAGTGGGAGAATGCATGCCGGATCGTACCGACGCAGCGAACACGGGCCGCGCGCAGACCGGTCAGACGTCGGAGCGCGCGCTGGGCGTCGCGCCCGGTCGCAGAATTCGTGACCTCAACCGAAGGCAGCTCCCACAACCCCTTCAACAGGCCTTCATCGACGCGTTGCGTGAACAGTACGCGACCTCTGGCATCCCGCACCCGCGCGGCGATGCTGTGCCGGACCGGGATCGCCTGAGACTTGGGTTTCACCGGATATGCCGTCTGTCGCCCTTCACGCCGCGCCTGACAGGAACGCCGCAACGGACAAACCGCGCATGTTGGAATGCGTGGTGTGCACACGGTCGCGCCGAGATCCATCATGGCCTGATTGAAATCGCCGGGCGCCGGCGACCGCATGACATGAGGCCGCAGCCATGCGGCCAGTTTCTCCCGCGACAGCCGGGTCCGGAAATCGTCCTCCCATCCCAGATAACGGGCAAAGACCCGGATCACGTTTCCGTCCACCACCGGCTCGCACGCGCCAAAACAAATGCTGGCGATCGCCGCAGCCGTATAAGGACCCACCCCCGGTAGCGTCGCCCATGCCTCCGCACTGCGCGGCCACGCCCCACCTTGTTCCATAAGGATCTGCGCGGCCCGTCGCAGGTTCCGCGCCCGGCTGTAATATCCGAGTCCCTCCCACTTTTTCAAAACCGCCTGCTCGGGAGCCTCTGCCAGTGTGCGTACGGTCGGGAAAGCCTCAAGAAAGCGCACGAAATACCCACGTACCGTATCGACCCGGGTTTGCTGCAGCATGATCTCGCTGACCCAGACGGCATACGGATCTGGATGGTCGCGCCACGGCATCTCGCGTCGGTTTATGCGATACCACGACAACAACCGTTCTGTCAGACTTGGGGGCATACCCTTCCGTTCCCGGCGCGGCTGACGTCTCACTCCGCCGTCTGACGCAGATCCAGCGCCATCGCGATTTCGGGACAGGTAAAGGGATCGGCGTGTTTGGTGCAATTGATGCACCCCATGTACAATTTGTGCATGACCTGAGTTTTCGGGATGATTTGAAAACCCAGCGCGCGGAAGAATTCAGGCGCGAAGGTAAGCACGATCGCCTGGGCGGGCTGAAACCGGCGGATCGCGCTTAGGATGGAACCCACGATCCGCGTACCCACTTGACGCCGCCGGAAGGCCTGATCCACCGCCACGGACTGGATCTCCACCGACGCGCGCTCGGGCTTGCCGATTTCGGGCAGGATCTTCCAAGCGGCGCATCCCACCACACGGCCCTCCACCTCCCCCACAAAAAAACGGTCGATGTTCTGAATGACATCACCGATGGGGCGCGGGATCAGGTCATCCGGATGATTGCGGATCAACGTGAAAATCGCCATCGCATCGGACAGGATGGCGGGACGGATCAGAATGTCAGAGGGATCATGCATGTGTGAAAGATACGATACTGATTGCGGTCCACCCGCTCAAGCAGAAACCGCAGGTGAGCTTATTCGCGGTCCACGGTCCGCCGTGTGACCGGTAGAAACCGGACTGGTGGGCGCCAGCGGCACTTCAGGGGCCTCGCTTCACTGTGTCACACCGCGCCATTTCGGATAGGCGGGAATCTCCACCGTGTCTGAACTGATTCGCGCCCCTGTCTCATCTTCGAGTAGCAGGTAGGCGATCACCTGTTCTCCCTCGGCGGGCGCGGGGATCATAGCCGAGCACACCTTCTTTTGCAGTGTGGTCGGAACCGCCTCCCACTTCACGTCTTTGCTCTTGCGGAACTCGAAGTTCGCGACCGGCATCCGCTTGACATAGAACACGCTCTTGAGCAGCGGCGACGGCACCTTGACCGCACACCGCAACCGGATCTCTTGTCCGACAACCTCGGCCGTTGGTGCCTCCGCATCCGGGAACGCAGGCGCCTTGCCCAGCAAAGAGCGAAAATACCGGGCCGGGAGAATCTCGTTACCGACCTGACTGTGATTGTCGTTGGGCAGCATCAACAGACGTTTCTCGGACGGGATATTGCGGTACGTTTCGAGCACGAGCGGCATCATGAAGAAAATGTCATCGGTTCCCGAAAGCAGCAAAACCGACGCCGCGTAATCCGGCAGGCCGTGGCGCGGCTCGAAAACACGCAACCACGCATCCTGCTCCGGCTTCGGACAGAGGTACAGCGGACCGAAATAACCGCCGAAGTAACCGGGAAAGTCCCGGATATACGCGCACCCGTATTTCACCGCCGCCCCTTTAAAAGACGGCTCCACGCCCAACACGAGCAGAGATAGGTGCGCCCCCGCCGACATTCCGGAAAGAAAGAGCTGGTCGTGTTGCACCTCCGGACGGCTCTTCAGGAACATCACAGAACGCCGAACGAAGCGGACTCCGGCCCCGATCCCGTCCGCCTCGACAGGCACGGCATGATAGTCGTAACGGGGCTTCTTACCGTTCGCCCCGATCTCGTCGGGAAAGACTTCCACGGTTGCCTGTTTGCCCGCTTCATTGAACTCCGAATAGGGCGGATTCCGGGGCTTTTTCCGTTTCCTTTCGGGACCGCACCAATCGATCGAGATGCAGGCAAAGCCGTTCGAGGCATAACAGATCGACGCTTTCGAATTGAGAACGTCCAGCCCCGCGCCATGGAGCTGCACGACACCGGGATAAACCCCCTTTTTCTCCGGGCGTGAGTAAAACGCGCGAATGCGCGAGGGCTGTCCGTTGAACTCACCGCCGGAGAAAAAGAAGTCTGTGGTGACCACGCCGTTTGAGGTCGTCTCGGAAAGGGTCTCCTCGTTCAAAGGGGATTGCCTCAAATCCGAGGCCGCAAACACAGCCTCACGCGTTTTTCCGGCAGGCTCACCCCCGAGCGCCAGTCCATACGCCGCCATCCCCACTGTCAGACAAATCCCACGAAATATCCTCAATTCCACTACCATCCCATAGGGTAGACCGGCAACCCACCGGCCCCATGGTTGGTACGCATTATGCGGGGGGGGGTAAAAGTCAACCCTAAAATTTTTCAGAAAAGTG
>Ga0209718_1004543_pt1 | contig 11502 bp, 10 predicted proteins | sample AD_JPNAS1_MetaG_FD_184420 | JGI IMG/M metagenome (GOLD analysis project Ga0209718, IMG submission 184420) | Active sludge microbial communities of municipal wastewater-treating anaerobic digesters from Japan - AD_JPNAS1_MetaG (SPAdes) (version 2) | ecosystem: Engineered > Bioreactor > Anaerobic... | reverse complement strand
TAAAAGTAAATAATTTAAACCTTATTTACATTAAACATATATGGGAAAAGAAGTAGTTGCACTAGTTTTAATTTTTGCATTATTCAGCACAGGGGTTGTAGTATTGATTCTTACAGAATCCAAAAACTCTGACTCAGATTATAGAGGGAAGGTTCCTTATTCTAATATTGGTCCAGGATTATTTTATAGCTTAACACCCCAATCAATACTAGATGAAAATGATATTAAATTCTGGTCAAAAAATAGAATTGTAGAAAAAAGGTTTACAATAGATACTAAGTTTGGACAAGACAAAGAACAAGATAATTTATTCAATTATACTATTTCAAGTTCTGGAGATTGTGAAAGAGAATTTGATAAGAAAAATTACACAGTATCTGTTTACTATCAATCCGCAGGAATAGGTCCTGATAAGTATAATGTTTATACTGTAAGAAAATGTTTAATTGAAAGTGTTACACCTACAAAACTAGAATGTACTGGAGAAGCAGAAAACCAAAAATGCCTTTATTCATCTAAAGTAGATTGTGTGTGCTATTATGCAACAGAGGTATAAACCTCTTTTATCTCTATTTTTTCTTTAACAATATTATATATTTCTGGATGAAGACTTGGATGAACCATCCTAACATGGAAAAAATCTACAAGATTACAAGTTCCATTAACATAAATATTTTCAGCTCCATCTAAATATGCACTTGAACTCTTAACTATTCCATCTCCATCAGAACCCTCCCAAAAACATCCAACCCCAACTAAATTATAAATAGGAATATCTGGCAATGGAACACTATTTAAATTTGAAATAAATTCACTACTTTTATTCATCTCACTACATTCCAAATCAGCACCAAAAACTGCACAATAATTTAAAACAAAACCATCCACTCCATGATTAGGTATTCCTATAAGAACTATTTTTTCTAAACTATCCTCCCCATAAAGTTGAATATATTTTCTTGTAACTAACCCCCCCATACTATGGGCAACAATAATTACTTTATCTTTACCTGTAATATATTTAACATTAGAAACAATATCATTTAAACGAGAAGCATAAGTATCAATACTCTCCCATTTAGAAGTAAGCATAAATGAACCATCATCTGTAACAACAGTATCTATATAGTAAGTGGCCTCAACAACAATGGTGCTATTAACTCTTCCAAGATACCCTTTTGAACCTTCATCATACTGGCTTCTATAAAAATAACCTGCATCTAAATATCCCCCATCTTTTTCTAATTGACCTGCCATCCCTCCAAAAGAATCCATACTTAATTCAGGAGAAATCTTTTCATTGAAACTATGTCCATGGACAAAAATAATAGGATAATTCAAAGAAGCATCATCTATACAACTATAGCATTCATTATGTAAACAACAAATAGGAGAAGGCTCTCCCAAAACAAAATCTAAGGTATAATTTTTATATTCAATATTAAATTTAGGTAAATTAACATCATAAATAGAAATATTCAGTTTATTTTCTCTAGAAATATTATTAATCAGTTCATCTTGTAAAACAAAACTAAGATTTTCTTTCTTTAAAGAAAGTTCATTAAATTTCTCAAGTTTAAAAGAAGCGCTATTCTTATCTTCCATTATTGAGATAAATGAATTAAAGTCATTAATAAAAGATTTTGCAAGTTCGAGTGAATATTCACTAAAATTATAATCCTCAAGATAAATAATCTCTTGATGCATAATGGACAAATTGGCTAAAACAAGATTATACAAACTAATATTTCCAAAATAAGAAGAATTCAATTCATTAAAAGAAGAATTTAATTTTACAATCTCTTGATTCAAGTTATAAACATCAGTTCCAAGTTTAAAATAATCCTGAGATAAATACAATGAACTTAAAGAACTCATGTTTTCTTTAATAGAAATCAAAGAGTTATTAATAATAATGCTATTTTCTCTTAAATCCGATAAATTTAAGTAAGGTTTATCAAAATTAAAATCTCCTAAATTATTATCTATAATATAAACCTCTGTATTCATATCTTTAATATTATTTTTTAAATTATTTTTTATTAATTCTTGTATTTCATTTAAATCATGGTCAACAGAAATAATTCTTGTTCTTAAGGCAGGAGAAGGGTTATAAGAATAACAAAATCTATCTTTCACATTATTACAATGAAGAGTGACCTTGTATAACTTTTGACCTGATTGTTCCCAAGCAGAAGATATCTTATATTCTTTAGATAAAGGACTTGATACTTTAATAAAAATATTATCCTCATATATTAATTCATCGTTGCTTAAATCTCTTAATGTAAGAGAACAATTAGCTTTACAGAAAGGATTTGTTAAAACCTTCGCTGTTATTTCAATATTTACTTCTTCTCCATTCTTAATTACAAAATTCTCTTCTTCTATATTCAAAGAAACAAGTAAATCATTTCCAAGCATTGTTTTAATATGAAGATAAAAATTAAAGAAAACAATCATAAAAACAACCATAAAAATTAAACCAACTAAATTAGCTTTTTTCTTCCTCTTCTTTATTTTACTTTCAGTATTATTTAACTTATCGCTTCTATTACTTAAACTAGAGTAAGTTAAACCTGAAACAAATATAAATACAATTATTCCTGCAACCAAACTTAAAAGAATTGAATCAACTGTATCTGAGAAATTAAATCTCGACATTAAAAATAATAATACAACTCCAAAAAGCACCATAAATCCAACTATCACTCTCATACAAATACTAGTATATTAGGGTTTAAAAAACTAAACAATATAAATTTTAAAAACAAAAGGAAAAACTGGGTTAAATGTATAAATATGAACATACTTAAAATTATTTTAAATTTTTAAGATGTTTTTTACCAAATTTTGTTCTTTTAATAGAATCTACTGCTCCTTCCATTGCATCACTACCAACATATCCTGCAATAAAACTTACAAGATAATTAAAACCTAATAATGCACCAATTAAAGCACCTGAAAAAAAAGATAATTTCATTGTTCTAACAACATATCCTAATTTTATCTTGTCATGTCGTGCCTTTGCCTTGAATATTCCAATAAAACTCCTTGTCAAACCTCCAACACAACCAAATGCTGCTGCTATTAACCTCTCTTCCATTTTTCTAACTATAATAAATTGGCAATATTTGAAATTTAAAAATAATATAATCCATAATCTAATATACTATTGTAAAATAAGCCTTTTAAACTTTTGTCAGAATCTTAATTTAAGATAAAAATTAAATCTTTAATTTACTAGGTCCAAAAATTTAGGGTTTCTAAAATTACCCAACTACAAACTGGTTACAAAAATATTTACTTCTAATTTGGGTGACTACATTTTTAAAACTTTTGTTCTGGGTGTCTACAAATGGCATTTTTTGTAGTCACCTAAAAACCCTGTTCTATAGAAAAACGCCAAATATATTATAACTCAAATTTACGCAACGCTTTGAAAAGTATTAAATACTTCCCTATTATTTTACTTCTATGGATTTATCCATAATTTTTCCTGCATATAACGAGAGCAATAGAATTTTACCAGTTCTAGAAAATTATTATCTCTTTTTTAAAGATAAATTAAAAAATGATTTTGAAATGATAATTATTCCAAATAATTGTTCTGATAATACTGCTGAAATTGTTAAAAAATTTAGTTATAATAAAAGCGAAGTTAGTTTCTTTGAAATAAAAGGATATTCTGGGAAAGGAGGAGCTGTCATGAAAGGTTTTGATTTAGCAAAAGGCAATTTAATCGGATTCGTTGATTCAGATAGAAGTACTTCTCCAAAAGAATTTTTTAAATTATACAAAAACATAGAAAATAATGAAGGCATTATTGGTTCTAGAAAAATTAAAGGTGCAAAGATAATCCCAAAAAGAAGTTTTGAGAAAAGAATTAGTAGTTTTGGGTTTAGTTTTGTTGTAAGAATCTTATTTAATTTTAAGTATAAGGATACACAATGTGGAGCAAAAATTTTCAAAAAGGAAATAGCAAAATATTTTTCAAAACATCTTAAAGAAAAGGGGTGGATTTTTGATATTGATTTGTTAAATTTGGCAAAAAAAGAAGGATATCAAATAAAAGAATTTCCGATAATCTGGGAGGATGATGACGGTTCCCACATAGGCACTTTAGATGGAATAAAATCCATATTAAATGTTATAAAATATAAATTTACTTCTTAAACACCCAAAACATTGACCCTAAGAAACTTATTGGTATAGATACTAAAAGTCCAGATGCTGCTGCAATATTTGCCGAAATCAACGAGTCATCAAGTAAGTACAAAACAAATTTACCCACAAGAACATTTGCAGTCATAGAGACTCCATACAAAATAAAAAATTTCCATAATTGATGGTGTGCTTTTTTATGTTTAGCTTTAAAAGTTACATTACGATTAAATGTAAAATTAAATATCATTGAAATTCCGATTCCCCCTACCCTAGATAAAACAAATAATGAAGTCGCTATGAAAAATATATTAAAGAATAACATATCAATAAGTGTTGCTATTCCACCAGTTATGCAAAATAAAATTATTTTATGAAATGTTTTATTCTTCAATATCTCTTTTATTATTTCCATATATTTTAGAAATTGTAAGTTTTTATAAATACTCGGTTCATTTTTTATCTATGAAAAAATGGATAAAAAATAATGGGGAAATCTTGCTGATAATCTTTGTCGCATTAATTCTTTTTTCTAGGCCACTTTTTTTAAATCACCCCTTGGGACTCGACGGGATAGGACATTTGAGTAAGGTTTCATATATTCAACAATTTGGGGTTGTCAATTGGGACATGTCTTGGTATTCGGGAAGTTTATTTCTCAAATTATATCCTCCTTTGTTTTATTATGTGAATGCCTTATTTCCTCATAATTTTATCTCTTTTGGAGCAAATTTAATTTGTTTTCTTAGTTTATTATTTACTGCATTAGGGATATATTTTCTAGTTAATTACTTAACAAAAAATAAAAAAGTTGCTCTTGTTTCAGGATTAAGTTTCTTTACAATTTTAAGTATTTCATATTATTGGATTGCCACAGGGAATTTGCCTTATTTTTCCGCATTATGGACAATTCCTTTTTCGTTATATTTTTTAGAAAAATCCATAAAAGAAAGGGATAGAAAATATTTTGTATTTTTTTCTATAATTTTTTGTATTTCTATAATTACTCATGTTGTAACTGGATTTTTAATTGGATTAATTATGATTATTAGATTTTTATTTGAGGGACTTAATCTTAAAAATTTTAAGAAAATTATTTTTTATGGAGGAATTCCAACTCTTTTATCAGCTTTTTGGTTTTTCCCATTTTTAACATTTTCAAAATCTGCTGGAGAATATAGAGGATATGCTCCAGATATTTTAAGTCTTTTTGGATTTGGAAATTGTTGTTGGGGACTAAAAGCAGGAGCAATAGGTATAATGTTGTTTGGATTTTTATTTATCCTTTTATTAAAAATTAAAAAAATGAATAAATATGAAAAATATTACTTATCTATTTCAGGCATTTTGGGATTTTTAATGATGGGTGGGCTTTGGAAATATTATCCTTTTGGGGTTGACCCAGTAAGGTTTATCTTACCTTTTTCTATAGCAATAATTATTTTTTCTGGATTAAAAATTAATAGTTTAAAATTTTTAGAAAATAAAAAGATTTTTGTATTGATTTTATTGATTCTACTTTTCGGAATAATTTGGAATTTTTCAATTATAAATCAAAACTATAAAGATTATAATTATGTGGGAAGAGGGAGTCGATATTTAATTATGAAAGAATTGACAAATGACAATTCTTTTCCTATTGAAGATAAAATAACAAATTATCGTTTTGGAACTTCGAGATATGTGTTTGGAGAGACAATTAATTATTTTATGCCTTCTGTTCAGCATACTTTTGGTTATCAAGATGCAGGGATGCTAAATATTACGATATGAAATGGCATATTTGGGAGTCAGAAAATATTAATGATTCTATCTATTGGTTAAATTGGTTTGGAATTAAATATTTCGAGGGAACTTTTGAAGAATTAAATAAATTTGAAAATGATTCCAGATTTAAAAAAATAGATAATTATTATCCAATTGGGTATAATTTTGTTTTATATGAATATTTGAATGCAAAACCAATTGTTTCTTTGGTTGAAAATATTAATAACACAGATATAATAAAAGAGTTTGATTTTGAAAGGATAAATCCAGACGAAATCACAATAACTTATGATAATTTTGAAAATGATAATGTTATTTTATTCAAAGAATTTTATCATAAAAATTGGGTTGCTAAAGAATTGAATTCTGATGAAAAATTAGAAGTTGTCGAGATTGAACCAGGATTTATGGCTATATATCCAAAAGAAGATTCTACAGGCGTTAAATTATATTACAAAAAAGATTTTATTGAATTGTTTTCAATTTTTTTAAGCTTACTATCTCTTATTTTTCTTGTTCTCTTATGGAAAAGTAAAAAATTAACTGCTTTGAACCTTTTATAAAATGGCTCAATGTATATTTTGAATATCCTTTTTTGTAGTCACCTAATTAAAATCATTCTTTTGTCTTCTTATCCAACTTTTCCTTAAGGTCTTTGTATTCTTTCATAAAAAGCTCTATTGTTGGTTTAAGGTTTTGATTTTTTTGGTATTCCTGAAGAGAAGAGTAATACTCTACTCTATTTTTCATATCAATATTAATTGGGGGCAATCCATGTTTAATCAAGATATTATTTAATAAAATTCTCCCAACTCTTCCGTTTCCATCTGCAAATGGGTGAATATTCTCAAATTGGTTATGAACTACTGCTCCAAGAACTAATGCAGGGTATTTTTGCTTGTTTCTATTGTACCATTCCACTAATTCTTTCAATAGGTGGTTTATTCTCTTTTGAGGGGCTCCTTCATGAACTACTCTTCCATTTCCATCCATCACTACAACTTCTTCCCCCTTCTTCCTTAACTCTCCTGCGAATTTCTTTGAATTTTTAAAAACTATTTTATGTAGTTCTTTAATCAACTTAACTGAACAATACTCTTTTGTTTTTCTAATAAATCTAATTGCTTCATCCACTCCATATGCTTCTGCAATGTCTTCTTTTGATTTATTAGGCCATTTGTCTTCTTTTAAAATATCTTTAACCTCTCTTTGGTTCAACTTGCTTCCCTCAATAGCATTAGTGTTATATGTAAACAATTCCGAGAAAAATTTCCAGTCCTTTTCAGATAAATGAGAAATTTTTATAGGAATTTCTTTTTCAAGGTTTTTTATTAAGTCAATTTCTTCTTTTGAAAGTTCGAAGTCCAAAGGATCTTTTATTATTTGGTATTTGTGAATTTCTTCAAGAATAAATTTTTCTGCTATCTTTCTTCTTTCTTCTAATTTCTCTGGTTTAAGATTTTGTCCTAAATATTGCCTAAATTTGTGGACTCTTGAACCTTCTCGATAAGAATGGGCAAGATAGTACTTTATTTTGTTTCCTAATTTCCTCTTTTCAACATGCATAATATAGTAATGGGTGACTACATTTTTAAAACTTTTGTTCTGGGTGTCTACAAATAGCATTTTTTGTAGTCACCTAAAAACCCTGTTCTATAGAAAAACGCCCCGACCGGGAATCGAACCCGGGACTCCTGCGCGACAGGCAAGTGTTTTAGCCACTAAACTATCGAGGCCTATGATTTATCTGTAGTTAAAACTACAAGAAATCATACATCTTTTAATTTTTAAAGCTTACTAAAGAAGAAATAAATTAAACTTTAACCTTCAAAGCTTCAGATTTCTTTCTTAAATATTGTATTCTCTCTTTTGGGTTTTTTATTTTCATAAGTTCTTTTGAAGGGATTGGTTCTCCAATATTAATAACTAAATCCTTACCTTCTTTATTCCAGGCCTCTCTAAGAGATAAAACTCTCCTTAATTTCTCTGTTTTCTTAGATCTTGCAAGAAGATTATACAATCCTTCATGATTTGGTCCAGAAGTCCAGATTGGAACAACATATTCTGAATGGTAAATCAAAGGAGCCATTTCATTTTTCCAAGGATACTCTCTAAGTCCAGGACCAGACATTGTTCCTGCAGGACAAATAGCTAAATTCCCCCCATTCTTCAAATAAGACATTGAATCTCTTAATGACTTTAAATTAGAGCTAGAAGTAGTACAATGAACAAAATGCAATATCTCTTCTATACCTTCTATAATTCTTAGTTGATTCATAGCAATAAACTTAACATTCTTTCCCTTCTCATTCAAGGCACTTCCTAATTTTCCCAAAAGTGAAGCACTATCTAAAAGCCCATATGGGTGATTTGAAACATACAAAGAAGAATAGTCAAAAGGAATATTATCCTTAGATAAAACTTCAACATTTAACTTCATCTCATCTACAGCACTTAAACAAGCATTAGCCCACCCATTATACTTAGCATTTTGTTCTACTCTTAAAATCATATCATAAGTTTTGCTTATTTTAAGAAACTCATCTGTAAGGGGATTTAATTTAGCAGCACTAATAATCTTTTCAAGAGATTCTCTTGGATTTTCAGAAGTATCAAAATCCTCAAAAACAGATTTTATCTTTGGATATTCTCTTTTAAAATAAGAAAATTCTTTACCCAAATTGTATATATCTTTTAAAGAGCGAATTATCATGTTAATTTACCTCAAATGTATATAAATAATAATATCACTTAATATATAATTATTTATCTTCTAGTAAGTCTTATTATAATCACCAAAATCAATAAAATTAAAATACCTGCAATAAGTATTAAAGCTATCAATGGTGTTTTATTTGCCTTTAAAGATTTTTCTTGTTTATTTGGCAAATCATCTGAATCATCATGGACTATTGTTACTTTCCCTGTAGGTGTATAATATCTATCATCTAAAGGTTTAGAATCTTTACAAGTAGTACACTCTTTTGGACAAACTCCACAATCATAAGGGCATGTTGAACATGTTTCACCTGCTGATGGATCACATATTCCATCTCCACAACAAGATGTGCAACCTTTTTTAACTGTAAATGTAACTGAATCACTTCCAACATTTCCTGAATAATCTACACAAGTTACAGTCCATGTATTTATTCCCATAACAGAAGTTATTCCTGTAATTATGTTTACTCCATTCTTCAAAGAAAGAACATTAGCTTGAGGAACATCATTTAATTTGTAAGTACATGATTTTAAATTATCATCATAAACACTGAAAGTTAAATTTGTTCTGTGCGAAGTATAAGTTGTATTTATTGGATTAATTATATTTACAACTGGTTTAATATTATCTGGACATACACCACAATCTGTTGGACATGAATCACAAGTTTCACCATTACTACAAGTTCCATCTCCACAGTAAGGTCCTTTTAGAGTAATTAGTTTACATTGAGTTGAACAATATTGACAAGAACTTCCATATAATGGATTACAAACCTGTCCATTTGATGAACCATAATCACATTGTTCTGTTCCTTCTTTTATACCATTTCCACAAACAATAGGATTAGTCTTAGGAAGTATTGTTAATTGTAAATCAGAATATTCTTCATTCCCATTAACTGTTCTTGCAGTAAATCTTAAAGTATATGTTCCTGGAACAAGTATTCCTGAATTAACAGTATAAGTTTTTGTATATAGCCAAGTATAAGTATTTATTTTATCTCCACTAACATATTCTTTAAATATTGTAGCTGAACCTACTAAATCTAATTTTTCATATTGCAAAGCTTCTCCATGCCCATAGGCAACCATAACAACATTAAAAGAATCTCCTTGAGTAACTGTTTTAGAAGTTGCTGAAGTAGAATCTTCATAAACTAAAAAAGTATTTATCTTTAATGTATCATTAGAAGAAACTGAAGGAATAGATGTTAAAAGTACAACTGAGAAAAAGAACACAAAAACTGCAAAAATTAATTTGTAAGCTTTATTCATTTTCTTTTCCCTCCAAATCTCCATCCTGCTTTAACATTATAATTAATTCTATCCATCTTTGAATCAACTTTTCCTCTGTGTTGAGCTTCTGCACCTAAATAAAACCCAGAATTTTTGAAAGGATGAACATCAACTCCAACTTTCTGAGTAGGAATATATTTATCAGAATCTACTCCTTTTTCTATATTTATAGCATAAGGTTTTTTCTCTCCTACAACAGCCCCATTCTGACTCATCCAGTCATATCCTGTCTCAACAACATCACTTGTAGAAACTGCTTCTTTAACAACACCATAACCTAAATTAACTCTAACTCTCCCATCTTTACTTCCTACAGATAAAAACCCGCCAAATTCAATAGGATAAGCTTTCTCAGCATATTCATTTCTAACTCCTTCAGTTATAGTAGATAATTGAAGTGCCTGATTTAGTAAAGTTTCATTGTAAACAGGAGTTGAAGAAAAATTAGTTTCTTTTCCAAATCCAACTGTAGCATAAGGTCCTAACCAAACTGCACCCTTTCCTAATTGAATTGCTACAGAACCTCCAAAAAAAGGACTTTCAAGAGGATTAATAGTTTTATTTCCTTCAATTAAAAGTCTAAGTTCTAAACCCTCTCCTCTAGTCTTTTCTAATTTATTCTTAGTTGTATCCCCATAATAATTATAATTTGTATTTGTAGTGTTGTTTATGTTTGTTATATTATAATTGTTAGATGGTTGTTCTTTAACAACTTCCCTTGGTTTTTCTGTTTCTACTTTTTCCTCTAAATAAGCATGCGAAGGAACCCAGTAGAACGAAGGAAGAACACTTCCTCTACTTCCTAATCCTTTAGGGTCACACACTCCCACTTTTCCTTTTTCTCTTATTGTTAATCCAATTGATTTACCTTCACCTTTTTCATTGAAATTTTTCTTAGAGTAAAATAATTCAAATGCAGAAGTATCATTGTTAAATCTAATATAACTATTTGGATCAGTAGTATAAAGATGAGGTTCTTTAGATTTTTTTATTGCTTTCTTAAGGTCTTCATTGAATCCAAATCTGTAAACCATATGAAGAGGTGTTTCTCTAACAAAAGTTCCAGCATTAACTCCTCTTTGAATACTTGTGCTACTCTGTCCACTAGATAAAAGAGGAAGTAAACATAAACCTGCAGTAGCAACTGCCTTACCAACTTTTCTCATTACCTTTGATTTATTCTTGGCCATTTTAACTATTTTTACTATTAACCAGTACTTTATAAACATTTCTATTTTGGTGTAACTGTGTAATGACTACTTTTATATAAAATTTAAACAATTCATAAAAAATTAGAAAATAAAAAGAAAATTACAACAACAGATTTATAAAATAAATTTCACATTTTTAAGAATGGAGGGGAGAATAATAAATGGATTTCTTGTTGTAGTAATTATAATTTTACTATTATCTATATACTGGTTCATACCATTTAAAACAACAGAGTTTGATTTAGAATCCAGCTCAAATTCCAATTTCAGTGTAAACTCTTATGAATCAACCCAATTACAATTCTATGAAAATATGAGATTTCCAGATAAAAAAATAACT
>Ga0209718_1004539_pt1 | contig 11509 bp, 10 predicted proteins | sample AD_JPNAS1_MetaG_FD_184420 | JGI IMG/M metagenome (GOLD analysis project Ga0209718, IMG submission 184420) | Active sludge microbial communities of municipal wastewater-treating anaerobic digesters from Japan - AD_JPNAS1_MetaG (SPAdes) (version 2) | ecosystem: Engineered > Bioreactor > Anaerobic... | reverse complement strand
TACGAGTTTCTCGAGTCTGCGGCGTTCCTGCTTGCTGACCTGCACTGGCTTCATGCGTGCCCAACGCTTGAGGGTACCAATTTATTTCCATAAATAAGCGGAACGTGCTTCGTGGCTGTAGTACTAGTGACGACAATAACAAAAAATCGGACGACGGCACCGGTGGCGATTCAGGATCCGGGGGAAGCATAGTCCAGCCGGGCACCGGCGGCGGTAGCCCAACCGGTGGTTCCGGCGGCGGTAGCCCAACTGGTGGCTCCGGTGGTGGTGAGCCCGGTGGCTCCGGTGGTGGCGAGCCCGGTGGCTCCGGTGGTGGCGAGCCCGGTGGCTCCGGTGGTGGCGAGCCCGGTGGTTCTGGCGGTGCTCCGACCGGTGGCTCCGGCGGTGCTCCGACCGGTGGCTCCGGCGGTGGACCAAGCTCCGGGTACGGCAACCTCACAAAGGTCAGCTTCAGCAGCGGATTCATCTTCGACGAGTCCAAACTCAACGATCAATCCTACTTGCAAGCGCACATGTCGGGCATCCAGATGACCCCTGCGTTCACGGGCTCTTATACCTCAGCCAACGCTGCGATTCCTCCCGGTGGAGCACAAACTCTAGCGTTGGCCATCCACTTTGCTCCCAATGGGCTCGGTGTGTTGCAGCAATCGGGACAAGGACAAACCGTCGTGGCGCCCATGATCCAGTTTATGTTCGCGTCCGATGTGGTCGCGAGCGGGCCCGTTGATGTCGGCCTCGAGCAGACCTCTGGCGCCATGTTGCTCGTCATGGATCCAGTCGGTGCCAACGATGCCTGCGTGGCTGCCATTGGTATCGGTCAGGTCCAGGTGACCCAGGCCCAGAACACGAACGCTGCCGATGGCGGCCAGCTAGCGTTCAACGGCTCCAATATCGCTTTGTACCATCCATCCGATACCCCGTACGGCAATATTGAGACTGAACTGGCCCAGCAAATCGCCGTCTGTCCGTTCAAGTAATCTCCCCTACCCCCTGCCCCATGCATTGCGAGGCTACGCAATTTTGCTAGCCTCCGCGCCCATGACCCTTTCCTGTGATTACCTGGTCATCGGCAGCGGTGTGGCCGGGCTCGCGTTCGCCCTCGAAGCCGCCAACCACGGCCACGTCATCGTCGTCACCAAACAACGCGCCGATGAATCCAACACCCGATATGCCCAGGGAGGGATCGCAAGCGTATTATCCCAAAAAGATAGCTTCGCTTCTCATATGCAAGACACGCTGACGGCAGGCGCTGGTCTCTGCCATCCCCTTGCCGTTCAGGTATGTGTAGAAGAAGGGCCCGCGCGCATCGACTGGCTCGTCCAACAAGGGGTTGAATTTTCTACGAAACCAAACGGTACGCAAAAAACGGACCTCGATCTTGGGCGGGAGGGCGGCCATTCCGAGCGACGCGTAGCCCATGCGGGCGACATGACGGGCAAAGAGATCGTTCGTGTCCTCGATGCAGCGGCTCGTGCCCACCCCAATATCCAGTTGCTCGAACACCACACCGCGGTCGACCTCATCATGCTACCGGAATATGGGGGGCCCGATATCTGCGGTGGAGCGTATGTCCTCGATGCTTCCAGCGAGCATGTCCTGACGATCCGCGCTCACGCCACCATGCTTTGCACCGGGGGAAGCGGAAAAGTCTATCTTTATACCTCGAATCCCGATGTCGCCACGGGAGACGGCGTGGCTATGGCTTATCGTGCGGGTGCCGAGATCGCGAACATGGAATTTTATCAATTCCATCCAACGTGCTTGTTCCATTCCCAGGCCAAGAGCTTTCTCATCAGCGAAGCGTTGCGAGGAGAAGGCGCGATCCTTCGTCTGCTGGACGGAACCCCATTCATGAAAAAGCATCATGAACGCGCGGACTTGGCCCCTCGTGACATCGTCGCCCGTTCCATCGACTACGAAATGAAACGAACCGGTTCGGACTACGTTTTGCTCGACATCACCCACCGCCCAGCCTCTTTCGTTCGGGAACGTTTCCCCGGAATCCATGCGACTTGCCAGCAGTGGGGCATCGACATCACCTCGACTCCGATTCCCGTGGTTCCAGCAGCTCATTATATGTGCGGCGGCATTACCACCGACATGCATGGGCGTACGACCATTCCGGGCCTTTGGGCTTTGGGGGAAGTGGCATGCACGGGTCTTCACGGTGCCAATCGACTTGCCTCCAACTCCCTGCTCGAAGGGCTGGTGTTGGCCCATCGCGCAAGCCTCAAACTCAGCAGTCAAATCGATGCGTTGCGGTCGCGCCCCCACGTGACGGTCAAAGATTGGGAAGTGGGTGATGCCGTGTCCAGTGACGAAAAGGTCATTGTATCGCAGAACTGGGATGAGTTGCGACGCTTCATGTGGAATTACGTCGGGATCGTTCGATCGGCAACCCGATTGCAGCGCGCGGCACGCAGGATTGCATTGCTGCAAGACGAAATCCACGAGTACTACTGGCGTTACCTGGTGACCCGAGATCTCATCGAGCTACGAAACATCGCCACCGTGGCGGAACTCATCGTGGCATCCGCCGCATCACGGCAAGAAAGCCGCGGGTTGCACTTCACCCTCGACTATCCGGATAAGGATGATCGCTTCCTCGATGATACGGTGATGAAGCGTGGCGTCTCCGCGCGGTTGCGTGGAGTGTGAAAGCCAGCGCTGAACAGCAACCGCTTATTTGGCGGATGCCCCCCGTTGCGGATAGGCTGAAGCCATGGCGTTGTGGTGTTTGTGTATTGTATCGATGCTGCTTGCTTGCTGCTCCGCGCCTGCTCGCTCCGGGGCTAGTTCTCCAACTTCTCTGAACGCACGTTCGCCCGAGACGACGACTTCCCCACAAGCATCCTCTCCCGCCGCGTCCACGACATCCGGGCCCACGGAGCCCATGCCATCAGAGCCTTCGGTGGTCCTTTCGCCGGAACAGCCAGATTCCCCAAATGAAACGATGGCTATCGCTGCGTCACCCTACGAAGACACGCGTATTCTCGTGCTCATGTATCACGCTTTCGATCGAGGGAAAGAACCGCTCACGGTCGATGGCTGGCAGTTCGAACGGCAATTGCTTTGGCTGCGCGACAACGGCATCGCGATCGTGCCAACCTCTGCCCTGGCAATGTTTTTACGAAAGGAAAAACCTCTTCCGAAACGCGCCGCGGTCATCACCATCGATGATGGGGACAAGAGCGTGCATGCGGTCGCATGGCCGATTCTAAAAAAACTAGAGGTTCCTTTTACCCTCGCGCTGCCCACCAAGCTCATGAATGAAAACAAGAAGCATCGAATGCTGACGTGGGACCAAGTTCGAGAAATGGTGGACTCCGGGCTGTGCGAAGTCGCAAGCCACGGACACGAGCACAAAAGCATCGTCCACTTCTCCAACGAACAAGCTGTCCGACAGCTCGAAACCTCGAGGGATATTCTAGAAAAAGAAACGGGCCAGCGCCCTATCGCTTTTGTGTATCCGTTGGGAGCATTCGACGCTCGCACGAGCGCGCTCGTGGAAAAAGTGGGATACAGTATGGCGTTCAAAGCCTCTGGTGCTCCCATCGGGATGGACTGTTGCGATCCTTATGCGCTTCCCCGCATGGGCATCGTTCATCAAGACACCGTCTGGTCGCTTGGTTGGTACTTTAGTCCAAGTTTTCTCGGACGTATGACGCGCTTGCCTCGAGGCCGTTGAAGCGCTTGCCCTTCGTGATTGAAACGCGATGCGCCGTATCTTACGGACCCACCAGCACCGTTTGTTCGTCTCCCACGATGATAAATGACTCCGGAGCGTTCTGGTTACGATAGCTCGCGGCGATCCAAGCAGCACTTCGCGCCACGTTGCTGATGGATACTTCGTCGATATCACCCTTCCAATAATTCGTCAGCAGTGTCCCCATGGGGCTTCCAATCCAAAGACTATGTCCCGTTCCATCTTCGCCAGTGGTATAGTCCCCCTTACCGTTCTGCACCCCGTCCACATAAAGTATCCACCGTTCGTTGAGACCGACGACATCTTTTTGTTGAGTCCAGACCACGTATCTCCATTGGTTGTCGTTGACGGGTTTCGTGGAACTCAACCACACTCCGAAGCCATTGGTGACGACAACAACGTTGTCGAGCATCCCAAACGCTTTGCTCTCCGGTGGCCATTGCGCGGCAGGAGATTTGGTTACCAGCCCAGCACGTTGATGCGCCTTGGTTCGTATCCAGGCCGATATCGTAACATTTGAATTTCCCAGGGAAATTCCATCGGCTTTCACGATCTGGATGTGCTGATTTTGCCCGTCGAAACGCTGCGCGCGTCCCACTTTTCCCGCAACGGCATGATTACCAGCTTTGGCTCCGTGAAAACGATCGGCAGCCGAATTGACATGCGATGTCGCGGCATCTTCTTCGTCCAGATGCCATACCGCGGAAAAACCATCTGTCCAAACCGGGATAGAAGGCGCTGGTGAAGGCGGCGACGGGTTGCCGTAATACATGAGTATCTTGGTATCGAATAACGCGCTAAGGGCAGGCAGGCGTACCCACGCCACGAGTGCCCCATTTTCCGAGTTCCACGACACGATTTCGTGAGCAAGTACGGTCGTACTGCCCCCCAGGGTGAAACGAAAGTCCGCAGATGACGTGACGTGGGCGGCAAGCGACGGGTCCACCACGGTTACGAGTAAGGGGAAGCCCGACAAGGTTTCATCGACGAGCTTGTTCGGAACGGTGATGAGGCGTCGAAAGCGCCATTGAAGATCGCCCCAATCCGCTGAGGGAACGAGGCACTGGCTCTTGTTCAGGGTGCAGTCATTTTTGCAGGACAGCACTCCGGATGCGTAGTGGAAGGTCTCGCATGTCGCTGCTCCCAGCTCGTTCCCATCGCATTCTTCTGGCCCTTCGATGATCCCATCGCCACAAGTATGGCAGCGTGTCGTATCGAACGTGCAATCGTCAGAGCATCTCACTTCGCCGCTTTGTCGACCCACGACAGTTTCACACGTGGCGGTGCTTGGCACAATCACGTCGCATTGTTCGTTTCCTTCGCGAACGCCATTGAGGCACTTGGAGCAGTTCGTAAGATCCCAGCGACATTGGGAAGTGCAACGCAATTCGCCGTCTGCAAGGCCGATCACGGAAGCACAGGTTTGCCCGGCCAGGTCGTTTCCGTCACATTGTTCATTTCCTTCGCGTATTCCATCGCCACAACGACCGCATCTGGACACATCGAATGTGCATGTTTTTGAGCAGCGAAGTTCTCCCCCGGAATATGCCAGCGTCATGCAAGTCATATCGGCAACAAGCGAGCCATCGCATTCTTCGCCTTCCTCGAGGATTTCGTTGCCACACGACACCGAAGACGTTCCGCGACCTTCCGCATCGAGAACACAAGCACCGAAAATGATTCCAATCAGCGGTAGCGATAATCGGAAAGCAATGGTCCGAGCGGCTGACTTATTGCGCAACGACACGACGGCTCATCTTATCATCTTGCTGGGCAGAATGCACAACGACTCCATGGGTTGACCGAACGGAGCCTTCCCACCAAGATTGGGTCGTGATGGGTGTATTTTTCCAATCTGCCACGAGCAACGCGTTTCGGATCGTTCAAGTCGCATTCATAGCGATATCCGCTGCTCTTGCGTATTCCTATGTGGCTTCCGCGCGTGACGGCGAATTGCGCAAGTCCTGCACGAGTCTGTGTACGATGGCCCCTGACTACGCGGGAGAAGACCGAATGGCCCCGGACTTCGAGTTGACCACAACCCGAGGTTCTCGTTTTCGCCTCGCGGATCAACGGGGAAAAACCGTCTTGCTGGTGTTTTGGAACACGGCTTGCGATGCCTGCAAAAAGCAGATGCCAGCCCTGCGACAGCTCGCATCGACCCTGAGCGAAGAACCACGATTCCAGCTTCTTACCGTAGCCGTCGATGAGTCGGCAGCCGAGGTGGTCTCTGTCCTCGAGCAGCATACAGGCAGTAAGGACCCTTTTGCCGTCGCCTTGGATCCGGATGCCAAGGTGGTGACAGGACGTTATGGAACGAAGATGTATCCTGAAACGTGGCTGATTGATCCAGCCGGTAAAATTCGCTTGCGTTTCGATGGACCGAGAGACTGGTCGAGTCCGATCGCCATGGATGTGCTTCGTGGTTTGTCACGTGATGAGTCGTGTCCCATGACGATCGAATCGATGGTGGCCCGGGGTCCTGGCGCGAGGATCTGCCAAGAGATCATGCCGTGATTCTGTGGCAATCGGCCTAGTTTTCACGAAGGGAAGCGAGAAGAACTGCCCTCTGTCGCGATCGCGAATCGTCACCGTTTCAGCGCTTACCAAAGGATAAAAGGGGTGGTATGCCTTGATGGGAGGCATGCCATGACACGAATGCAAGCAATCGGAATGGGAGTCGCGGGGGCTTTGGCTCTGCTCGTGATGAGTTGCGCAGCGGATGAAGGCGAGACATCTCGCGCGTACACGCCGCCTTGTGGACCTTCGAACTGCACCGGCTGTTGTAATGCTGCCGACCAATGCATTACGACACCTTCCGCTTCGTTTTGCGGGCGCCACGGAGCTTATTGTGTTTCTTGTGGACCTGGGCAGTCCTGCTCTTTGGGCACGTGTGTCGACGACGTATGCAGCCCGTCCAATTGTGCGGGGTGTTGTCAAAACGGACAATGTGTGAGTGGAGACTTGGAAAGTGCATGTGGAACGGGCGGGATCGAATGTTCGATTTGCAAAGCGAACGAAAGCTGTGTGACGGGTGCTTGCGTTGCGAGCAGCGTATGTGACGCCAACAACTGTGGAAACGGTTGCTGTATCAAAGGTGTATGCATGCCGGGCCGCACGGGGGAGGCTTGTGGAAAGGGGGGAATCCAGTGTGAGCAATGCTCAGAGGCGCAACAATGTGAGGATCAGGTTTGTCGAGCCACGGTTTGCGACGCGGATTCTTGCAAAAACGGTTGTTGTTATCAGGGCAAGTGTATGGCTGGAACGAGTGCCGGAGCATGCGGAACAGGGGGTGTTCCTTGTAAGAAATGCAGCGACGGTGAGCAATGCCCGAAAGGTTCTTGCGTCACGGTGACATGCGATGCTTCGACGTGTTCGGGGTGTTGCGATGCGAACGGCAATTGTCAGCTTGGCGTCAACCAAGCCGCCTGTGGAAAAGGCGGAGAAGCTTGTGTTTCCTGCGATGCCAACCAGGTTTGTATCCAATCGACATGCACGACCCAGACACAGAATTGTGGACCTTCGAATTGTTCAGGATGCTGCAACGAACAGGGTAAGTGCGTGAAGGGAAATACGGCAGCGGAATGCGGAGTGAGTGGCGGTGCCTGCACGGAGTGTGGCTCGGGCCGAGCATGTGTCGATGGCCAATGTACGTGCAATGCATCCTCTTGCCCCACGGGCTGCTGTCAAGGCGACCAATGCCTGTCCGGCTCGCAACAATCCGCATGCGGAAAAAATGGTTCCTCCTGCGCCGTTTGCTCAGGAACGGACAAATGCGTCAACGGCTCTTGCAGTTCAACCTGTGGTCCTTCCAGTTGCGTGGGCTGTTGCCAAGGGAATGAATGCAAAGGGGGAAGCTCAACCTCCGCCTGTGGAACCAATGGTCAAGCCTGCGAAACCTGCGTCAATGACCAGCAGTGCGTAAACGGCACATGCAACAGTGCCACCACGTGCAATGCCGCCAACTGCAACGGATGCTGCAAGTCCGGCGTGTGTCAAGCCGGAACCTCGGACAGCCAATGCGGTTCTGGCGGCAAAGTCTGTTCCGTCTGCAAGTGGTACCAATATTGTTCCGCCAAGAAATGCTCTTTCGACCCCTCCTCGCTGTGGTTCGTCGATATCGTCGAAGTGACCCTCGAACAAACCTCCTACAAATGGGACGTAGGCTCCGCCGAGGAATCCAAACCCGACCTATTCGTGGAATTCAGCACTGGCTCGGTTTCCCACACCACCGCCACCGTTTGGAATTCCTATACGGCCGTTTACAACGAGTACATGTTTCTCGTCCCCGCTTCGGATTTAATGACCGAAATCCATTATGTCGTAAAGGACCGAGACACGGTCTTTCACGACACCGTATGCGACATCACGGAGGTCATCTATCAATCCGAAATCGAAAACGGCTCGGCCACGATCTACACGTCTTGTGTCAATGGCATGGTGACCTTGAAACTCAAATTCTATTGAATCGCAGTTCTGCCGTGACAAAACGCGGTGTCCAAACGTAGTCTGAAGACCATGCAATTCACTTCCTGGATGCGAATGGCAGGGCTCGTATTGCTCGCAGCGGGCTGCTGCAAGAACACATCGGAACAAACACCACAACCTGTACCGGATCCGCCCGTAGGCAGGATAGACAGCCCGATCGTCAACACGGTCGACACACCCGTTCCTCCCTCGCCTCCCCCGCCCACCCCGGCAGGTACGATGACCGATCCCAATCGTCCGGGAAGGGGTCTCGATGGTCTCCCCGCCATCATTCCGCCTCCTAATTCCACCGTGCCGACCATCGCGGAATGGGATGCCGCCCCTTGGGAAATCACCGTCTCCCGATCCACGCCGCTAGGATGTGAAACCAAAATGGTTCGCGAATGGCTTCGTGTCTCCTGCCGCGACGAGAACACGGATGGAGGGAAAGTGCTAGGTCTTTCGATCGAGCAAAAAGGTGGCGTACAGGCCTATGTCTACGAGCGCAAGGGAGTGGCCAGTTTGGTTGTGCAAGTGGTCAAAGGCAAAAAACACGTGACGCGCTTTCGTTGGACCGATCGCACGCAACGGCTGGTGGTGGATTGGACGAGCCTCGGTCCCCGGCCTACGATCGCTTTTACGGATTGAGCACCAAACCTGTAACACACCGTTTTTATTATATTTTTATCACTCCAACCCATCGATCGGTGGTTCCCTATCCTGCATACGCAACGGGCACCCGCCGCGTGATGAGATTGACTACTTTCTATCGACATGCTCGTTCATCGGACGGTCGAAATCATCGCTTCGCTTTGTCGTAAGAAACGAACTCCAGCGCCCAACCCGCCGAACCTCACTCATCTTTCACGTTCTTCGCCACTCGTTCATGCCGAACGTCCTAGGGCAACCTCACCGGATGACCCTTGGCAATACCGTTATCAGACCCCGTCCTTGCCTCATCAGGACATCACCCATCCTTGCCGATGGTCTTTCCCACGGAAAACACGGTACAATTCGAGGGCGCTCATGAGCAAACCTTCAGCGATTCTGACCTTCCCTGACTCGTGCGAATCGGAAAAGTGGGAACCACGTTCGACGCGTATCAACCTCTTCGATGTGGGAGATTGGGTGGCAGGATTGTACGAAGTTCGATCGCTGCTTGGCTCGGGTGGCATGGGACAGGTATTCGAAGCGCAGGACCATGCCTTGGATCGTCGTGTGGCCCTCAAAGCCTGTTGGCCCGACATGCCTGCAGGAGCGTTGCATCAAGAAGCTCGCGCGCTTGCCGCCTTTCGCCATGAAGCGCTTCCTATCGTCCATGGCATCGGGATCCACCGAAGAACCGAGTATATCGTCATGGAACGGATTTATGGCGTGACGCTCGAGGAACATCTTCACCAACGGCAGCGCGTAGGCGAGTCGTTTTCCTCGGAAGAGGTATTGTGGTTGGCGCGAAAAGTTGCCGAAGGGCTTGCTGTCGTTCATGTGGCGGGCATTGCCCATCGAGATGTCAAACCCGCAAACATCATGTTATCGCCGGACCGCCGTGTCGTGCTGATGGACTTCGGACTGATGCTGCCAGAAGTCGTGATGCAGCAACAAAAAGAAATTGCCGGATCGCCTGCCTACATGGCTCCCGAAGCCATCGACAACGACTTGACGCCGGGCGCGGGCAAGCTGCTCGATGTATTCGGTTTGGGTGTCACCATCTTCGAACTGCTAACCGCACGATTGCCTTTCGATGGGTCCACACTCGATGAAATCCGCGAACAGCAATCCCGGGGGGCTCCTGATATTCGAACCTTTCGTCCCGATATCGAGCAGGGGTTTGCCGCGCTCATCACGCAAATGCTCTCTCCTGTTGCTGACGATCGCCCCGACAACGCAGAGACCTTGGTTTGGCGATTTCGCGACTTGCAACAACGAAAACCCATCAGTCAGGGACCGCTTCGGGTGTTGGTCGTCGACGATGATCCCGCCCTTACCAAACTCGTGGAAATGATTGTGCGATCCGTGGTCCCCCGCGTGGAGGTAGCAGCGGTGAATGACGCGGAATCAGCGGTCAAACGGCTTCGGGAGGATCCTCCCGACGCGATGTTTTTGGACTTGCACATGCCTCGTATGAATGGCGTCGAAGTGTGCATGTACATGCGCGGCGCGGGAATTGCCCGAAGAACCACCGTTTTTGCCATGAGCGCGGGCGCGCAAGATGATGATCAACAACTGTTGCATCATCTCGGCGTTCGAGACTTCATTCCCAAAGGCCGCGACTTGCGTTCTCAAATCACTTCCGTTCTTGCGCGAACCTTTCCGGATCATATTCAGCGAGTCTAGGGGCTCGCCGTAAGTTGTTTGCCGGACAGTCGCTGCTCTTCGGCGATGAGTTGCTCCATCCACTGAATGAATCGTTGGGATTCTCGCTCGGACCACCCCGGTTTGATCAGGAGCAGCGGAACACAGCACAACAACGTCGTTCCGAGCGCAGTGGCTGCCCTGCATGCCATCGTTTTTCGCGACGACCCCATTTTCGGCCAAAGCACAACGATAACGACCGCCAGCATGAGCAGTACGGCCAAGGGCAACAGGCTCGCAAAGCCCTTCCATCCGATCCATTTCGTGCAGAGATTCGGAGAAACGACCCCCGCTCGCCATGCCGGAACAATCACATCTTTGAACGGATGCGTAGCGCTTTCCGGAAGCTCAGGAAATACCGCATGAACGGTTTGATGGTAGAGGATTCCCACAATCAAAAGCCCTCTCCCTAACCCGTCGAGAACAGGGATCTTGCCCATCCCATGAAAGCAATAGGCAATGGGAATCATCACCCAGCCCATGACTGGCACGAGCAATCGAGGACCGAAAGACCAACCCGCAAACCATATTTGGGTACTCGATATGAACAGCAAAAAATAGAGCCACGTCATTCCCACCAAGATGGCCAATCGAACTCGTCGTCGAAGAACCATGATGATGAGACCTGGCACAGCAAGTCCAAATACGGGTGAAGTGGTAAACAGACCTCGATGCAAGCTGAACAATCCGCCGTACGCGTATTGCCATTGCGGAGCAGCCACGCCACCGATTCCTTTGCCGTGTAGCTCTCGCAACGACGGGTCGATCAGATGGTGGTACGACAATTCAAACGGGCCACCGAAAGCCAGAGTGTTGTATCCAAACAGCATAACCATGAAGGGAAACGCGCCCAAGGCCACGGCCAGCCATAGCGAACCATGCCGACGCATCGGTCCAAAGACAACGTACACGAGCAGGCATGCGGTTGGGATTCCCGCTTGATATTCGGTAAGACCGGCCAGTCCGGCCATCATCCCCGCGCCC
>Ga0209718_1004537_pt1 | contig 11511 bp, 8 predicted proteins | sample AD_JPNAS1_MetaG_FD_184420 | JGI IMG/M metagenome (GOLD analysis project Ga0209718, IMG submission 184420) | Active sludge microbial communities of municipal wastewater-treating anaerobic digesters from Japan - AD_JPNAS1_MetaG (SPAdes) (version 2) | ecosystem: Engineered > Bioreactor > Anaerobic >... | reverse complement strand
CGCGCCCGTCAAGCATTCATCCCGCTTCCTGACGGTTTTTGTCCCGCGCGTTGAGATTGCATCCCGCTATTGAAATGAATGGCCACCTTCATATCACATTTGCTTTCCAGAGGGCCAGTTGATTATTCCTGATGAATAGGTCGGCTGCCTTGATGTCAGAAAGCCGCCGGATGAACTCCTTGTCCAGGCGATACCGGATTTCGCCGCCGGGCAGCGGTTTTTCCTTGTCAATCATGATCTTGAATTCACTCTTGATTTCACCAATCACCCGATAGGCCTGCCGCGTCAGATCGCATCATTAATCTCCTAATGCATCATTATCATTGATTATAAATAATCACGAGGCAATTTACTCAATGACTGATCTTAAATTACTCAATGATTGGTTTTTGAAGGGACGCTTTGTTTCAAAACACTTGAGGATGCATTGTGTATTAACCATTTTTATAATACTCATAGGACATTTCAGAAGAGACAAGGGGGTACAGTTATTTCCAGCATTTGCCTAACAATTATATGAAAATCATATAATTGTTAGGCAAACTTATAATTGACTTTTTGCCTAACAATATATATCATTTCATCGTTATGTTAGGCAAAGGTGGCTTATGGGAATCATTAGAGGCATTCTGGAAGACGAACATGAACGGCTGCAAAATCTAATCGTTTTCTACAAGAAAAAGATTTCGGAATATCCACAGGGTGCAATATCGGTAAAAGAAAGAGGCGGCCAAAAATATCTTTATCTTGCGTATCGTAAAGACAAAAAGGTTGTCTTTGATTATATCGGGAAAGATGTCCCTGAAGAGCGGAAGGCTCTTTGCGCAAAATTGAAACAGAGAAAAGAATACGAGGCTAAACTCCAACAGGTGAAGGAAAATCTCAGGGAAATCGAAAGGTCTCTTCGTGGAAAAAGAACATGATCTGTTTTTTGCCGTATTACTCAGCCTGAAAAAAGCGGAAGTCCTCCGGTATATTGTTCTCATCGGCGGCTGGTGCCCTCTCGTTTATAAGGAATATTTTGGCAATCCGGTGGAAATTTCCGCGCAACGTACTGCCGATCTGGATATTCTTGTTCCTAATCCTCCACGCATTCATAAAGAAATTGATGTATCGCTGATTTTAAATAAGTTGGGATTTGACAGACAAGTATCACCCCTGGATGGTTATGAGAAATATGTCCATCCTGATCTTGATGTTGAATTCCTGACACCTGAAAGAGGCAGAGGCAGAGAAAAGCCATATACGATTGATAAGCTTCACGTAAATGCCCAGGGATTGCGGTATCTTGATCTTATTCAGAGCCACGTAATGGAAATTTCTTTCAGGAGGATTTTACTTAATGTGCCGGAACCGGCCGCCTATGTTTTGCACAAGTTCATAGTAAGCGGGAGGCGCAACAAAACTTTTAAAAGGGAAAAGGATATCGAGACTGCACGGCAGATTGGAGAATATCTCTTAGAGCATGAAAACCAAAGAAAGAAGATGCGGGAAATATATCTGGGCATGCCTGAAAAATGGAAAAAAGACCTTATGAAAATTGTCAGGGGAGCTTCGGAAAAGATTTACGCCTTTTTGAATTCTCCGGAGATTTAGTCCCTCGATGACACCATACTAAATAATCTTTTCATGGTGCTAGGTGAACATGATAGCAGAACTGATAACTCAAACCGCGGCGCCACCTACCGGCAGGCTAATTGTCAAGCGAAACGGCCACAGCATCACCCGGCAGATTCCAAAGCCTGTAGTCTTGATCGACACACGGGAAAAGTATCCCTTTGACTTCAGCCGGTTTTCGAACTGGATCGCCGAATCAAAAAGCCGGACGCTGAAAGCCGGTGATTACAGCGTTGAGGGCATGGAGCAATTGCTGATCCTGGAGCGGAAAACGCTAACAGATCTGATCACAACTGTCATTCAACAACGCGCCCGCTTTTTCAAACAATGCGAGAAAATGTCAAAATACCGATGGAAAGCCCTGCTGATTGAAGCAAGCTATGAAGACATCAAGTCTTCATATGATCAGGATCAATACGAAACGCTGGCCCACCCGAACGCTGTCTCAGGAACGCTCGACGCCCTGGAAGCCCGCTATGCTATTCCGGTGATCTACACGTCGCGCTTTCGCCCCTTGGCAGAAGAAAAGGCCGCAAGCTGGCTATCCAAACATTTCACATACTGGTATCTGGAAGAAAACGGCTTCGGCCGCGTTCTGCGGGAAGGGGATTTGTAAAAGTCAGAATACCTGAAAGAAAAAAAGCGACGTGGCATAATCTAAAATTATGGTTTTCATATCCCTCTCTTAACAGATCCGAAAACCCCTTGATATGGTTCAATAATATTCTTGCAAACTTTTCGATAAGTTGTATTATGCCGAAAAGCTACAATAATGCATATCTTCTGATTATAATGCAAAAGCACTGAAAATATTGAAGATAGCGACCATTGCTTTGATTGACTGCACATTTTCTGAAGGACAGTAGCTTTATGCCTCAAATATTCGACAATATAGAAAAACATCTTTTATCTGCGCTTAAAGATGCGATGTGTCTTTCCGAGCGGGCGGATTTCTGTGTTGGTTATTTCAACCTGCGTGGATGGCGAAAGGTTGATTCACTGGTCGAGAAGTGGGCAGGCGGGGACGGTCGTTGCTGCAGGCTTTTGGTTGGCATGCAGCAGATGCCGCAGGATCAACTCCGCTCAGCCATGAGCCTGGTTAAATGCGAAGAGCAGATTGATCAGGCAACGGCCATCGCCTTGAAGCGAAAGCTCGCGGAGGATTTTCGCAATCAACTGACCGTGGGGATTCCAACAAACGATGATGAAGAGGGGCTTCGCCGTCTCGCGGCGCAAATTACCTTGCGGAAACTGGTTGTGAAGCTATTCCTTCGCCATCCGCTTCATGCAAAACTCTATCTGTGTTTCCGGCAAGACCCCCTTAACCCCAAGATCGGGTACCTGGGCAGCAGCAATCTGACTTTGGCCGGACTTTCAAAGCAGGGTGAACTCAATGTAGATGTCCTGGACCACGACGCCTGTGACAAGCTTGCCAAGTGGTTCAATGAACGTTGGGACGACAGGTTCTGCGTTGACATTTCCAAGGAACTCGTTGAGATCATCAACACCAGTTGGGCGCGCCCCGAGCCGATACCCCCGTATCATATATACGTGAAGATGGCTTATCACCTTTCCCAGGAAGCACGAGCCGGGTTGACGGAATTCCGCATTCCCGGCGATTTCGGCAACATGCTCTTTGAATTCCAAAAGGCGGCGGTGAAGATCGCCGCTCACCACTTGAACAACCGCGGGGGTGTCGTCATCGGAGACGTTGTGGGTCTCGGCAAGACTTTGATGGCAACCGCGCTTGCCCGTATCTTCGAGGATGATCACGGCGTTGAAACACTCATTATCTGTCCGAAGAATCTGACACGCATGTGGGAGGATTACCGTCAGCAATATCGCCTCCGGGCCAGGGTGCTTTCCATCACCCAGGCGCAAAGGGACCTTCCAGACTTGAGACGCTTTCGTCTGGTACTGATCGATGAAAGCCATAACCTGCGAAACAGGGAAGGTAGCCGCTATCGTGCCATCGCTGAGTACATCGCCGCCAACGACTGTCGCGTGATTTTGCTTTCGGCCACACCATACAACAAGACCTATCTGGATCTGTCCAACCAGCTCCGCTTATTCATTGACGAAAAGAAGGACATCGGCATTCGACCTGAGAAGTTGATCCGGGAGCTGGGCGAGATGGAATTTATCAAGCGCCACCAATGCCCCACTCGATCACTGGCAGCCTTTGAGAAGAGCGAATACACTGACGACTGGCGGGATCTCATGCGGCTTTATCTTGTCCGCCGCACCCGAAGCTTCATCGAGGATAACTACGCCAAGCTGGACCCGGAGCGCAAACGAAAGTACCTCGAATTCTCGGACGGAACCAGGTCCTATTTCCCCACACGCATTCCCATGACGGTGAAGTTCGCAATCAGCGAGGGGGACCCCAACGATCCATATACCAGCTTGTTTTCCGACGATGTGGTCGATACCGTGAACAGCCTGTCGCTGCCAAGATACGGCTTGGGCAACTATGTGAAGCCGACACCCCACGAACCGCCGACGCCCGACGAAGCCAGGGTGTTGGCTGATTTGTCCCGTGCCGGCACTCGGCTGAAGGGATTTTGCCGCACGAACCTCTTCAAGCGGTTGGAGAGCAGCGGGCAGGCTTTTATTCAATCCGTCGAGCGGCACATCCTCCGCAATTTTATCTGCGTCCATGCAATCGAGAATAAACTGCCCCTTCCCATCGGAACACAAGACATAGGCATGCTTGATACCTGGGCGAATGACCAGGACAGCGACTTGTGGGATCCAGCAGCCGACGGGGACGACAATAACAATATGACGTCAGGTCCTGCCGTTACCGGTCCGCATGTGACAACCGAAAAGGAATTTCGGGAGCGAGCATCCGATTTATACGACACCTATGCGAAACAATTCCGCCGAAGGTTCAAGTGGCTCAAGTCTGACCTCTTCAATGATGATCTGGCCAAGGACCTGCGCAGGGACATCAAGTCACTTATGAACATTCTGAAAAAGGCAGGCGGTTGGGACCCGAAACGCGACACGAAGCTGCGGGAACTGCTCACTCTCCTCACCAAAAAACACGCCAAGGACAAAATCCTTGTATTTTCACAGTTTGCCGACACGGTGGATTATCTTGCCGGCCAACTCAAGGCAGCCGGACTGCAGGCTCTCGAAGGCGTAACCGGAGATACCGAAGATCCTACGGGGATGGCTTACCGTTTCAGCCCCGTGAGCAACAACAAACGGATCGACCCGGAAGATGAGCTGCGCGTGGTTCTTGCCACGGACGTGCTCAGCGAAGGCCAGAACCTTCAGGATTGTTCGATCGTCGTCAACTACGACTTGCCCTGGGCCATCATTCGGCTGATCCAGCGCGCCGGACGTGTGGACCGTATCGGGCAGAAGTCGGATACGATACTGTGCTACTCGTTTTTACCTGCCGATGGTGTGGAGAGGATCATCCGCCTGCGTGCACGGGTACGCCAGCGCCTGCGGGAGAACGCCGAGGTCGTTGGCACTGACGAGACATTCTTTGAAGATCAGGACAATGCCCAGGTTGTGCGTGATCTGTTCACCGAGAAAGCGGGCATCCTCGACGGCGACGAAGACACCGAGGTTGACCTGGCTTCTTATGCATATCAGATATGGAAGAACGCCATTGATCGAAATCCTGAACTGGAGAAGATCATTCCATCCATGCCGAACGTGGTTTACTCGACGCGGCCGCATAAGCCGGCGGCCAGTCAACCGGAAGGAGCGCTGCTATACCTTCGAACCGCCGATGGCAATGATGCCCTAGCCTGGATCGACAAGAAGGGAAACAGCGTAACCGAATCACAGTTTACAATTTTGAAAGCCGCTGAGTGTCACCCCGAGACCCCGGCGTTGCCTCGCCACAACGATCACCATGAGATGGTCGCCAAAGGGGTGAAATTGATAGTGGATACCGAGAGATCCGTTGGCGGCCAACTCGGCCGCCCGTCCGGCGCACGGTTCCGGACGTACGAGCGTCTAAAAGCATACGCCGAAGAAATCAAAGGCACCCTTTTCGATACACCTGAACTGCGCAAGGCCATTGAGGAAATATACAGATATCCGCTGCTACAGTCCGCAACCGACACACTGAACCGGCAGCTCAAAAGCGGGATCAGCAACCAAACATTGGCCGAGCTGGTGCTGTCGCTTCACGCCGATGCCCGCCTTTGCCGCGTTGCTGAGAATGTTGAATCGACCGAACCGCAGGTGATTTGTTCCCTTGGCTTAAAGAGTGAGGATGTAAAGGGGTAGAAGCATGAAGATTAAAGTCGCCGAAGTCCGCCAGTGCCTCAAATCATTCGATTTCAGTACGCTCTTTCGCGAGCATCTCGGTTGGGATAACTGCCAGATCAAGGTGGATATCCCGGTGGAAAACCGAAACATCCCCCTGTGCGCTCTCGCGCAGAAACGGGGGTTCGTCGCATTCGTTTGCGATGGGCCAATTCCTGACCGTGCCACTCGTCTGAAGATCGATCACCAGACGACCAAATCCGTGCGCGAGCATTTTGTCATTTACGCTGACAAAGCAAAGGGCCAGCAGGTCTGGCAGTGGGTCCGCCGCGAGCAGGGCAAACCCCTGGCCAGTCGCGACCATCGGTTTGACATCCGCCAGTCCGGCGATCCCCTGATCCAGCGACTCGACCAGATAGCGGTCAGCCTTGACGAGGAAGAAGAAATAACCGTTGTGGATGTAGCCGGACGGGCGCGCGCCGCCTTTGATGTGGACAGGATTACCAAGCGGTTTTACGATCGCTTCAAGAGCGAGCACACCGCCTTCCTCAATTTCGTCAAGGGCATCAAGGCCGAAGCAGATCTTCAGTGGTACACGTCGCTCATGCTCAACCGGTTGATGTTCATCTACTTCATCCAGAAGAAGGGCTTTCTTGACGGTGACACGGATTACCTGCGCAATCGCCTGCAGAGGGTTCAGCAGGCCCGGGGCAAGGACAAGTTCCAATCCTTCTACCGCTATTTTCTCCTACGTCTCTTTCACGAAGGCCTGGGCAGATCGCCCGAGGAACGCCGATTCGACCCGATCATGGAAGAGCTACTCGGGAAGGTCCCCTTCCTTAACGGCGGTTTCTTTGAAGTCCACGACCTTGAAAAGCGTTACCCTGAGATCGATATCCCGGACAAGGCGTTCGAGAAGCTCTTCGACTTCTTCGACCAGTACTCCTGGCATCTTGACGAGCGCCCCTTGCGGGCCGACAACGAGATCAACCCAGATGTGGTGGGCTACATCTTTGAGAAATACGTCAACCAGAAGCAAATGGGGGCGTACTACACCAAGGAAGACATCACCGAGTACATCAGCAAGAATACCGTCATCCCATTCATCTTTGACGCTGCCCAAAAGAAGTGCGCGATAGCATTCAACGTTGACAGCGCCCTTTGGCGGCTGCTGCGCGATAACCCCGACCGCTACATCTACCCCGCTGTCCGTCATGGGGTGATCCATGAAGACGGATCGGTCGTTCCCGAAACCGAATTGCCAGACTATGTGCAAACGGGCATGAACGATCCAAGCGCCCGTATGAGCGACAACCGTTACAACCTCCAACAGGCCCCGGCCGGAGACCCTTTGCGGCTCGTCACCGAGACCTGGCGGGAATACGTCTATCGCCGCAACCGCTGCCTGGAGTTCCGCAAGAAGCTCCATAAGGGCGAAGTCCACCAGATCAATGACCTGATCACGTTGAACCTTGATATATGGCAGTTGGCCCGAGATGCCATCATCAATGCCGAAGGGCCGGAACTGCTGCGCGCCTTCTGGCAGGCCATCGAGAAGGTCACGGTTCTTGATCCGACGTGCGGTTCCGGGGCATTTCTGTTCGCCGCCCTGCGGATTCTGGAGACGCTTTACAGCGACTGCCTGGAGCGGATGGAAAGGTTTATCGAGGATCTTGAAAGCAAACCGCACCATCCGGAACAATACGGCGACTTCAAGAAAGTCCTGGCCCAGATCGCAAAGCACCCCAATGAACGCTACTTCATTCTCAAGTCGATCATCATCAACAACCTCTTTGGCGTGGACATTATGGAAGAGGCAATTGAAATCTGTAAGCTGCGCCTATTCCTCAAGCTCGTAGCCCAGGTGGAAGCGGTAGAACAGATCGAGCCTTTGCCGGACATCGATTTCAATATTCGCGCAGGCAATACGCTGGTCGGCTTTGCCTCATTGGAACAGGTTAAAAAATCTATGGAAGGCGATTGGATTCGCCTTCAATCGCTACCCCGCATCGAAGAAGATGCAGAGATGGTCGAAAGGGCATTCAGGCAGTTTCGCGCCCAGCAGACTATCCATGGCGGCAAAATCACCCACAATGACAAGCTGGAACTCCGCAAGCGACTTGCTAAACTTGATGATGAGCTCGATCGCTATCTTGCTGGCGAATACGGCATCGACGTGAAGAATCATAAGGCGCTCGAAGCCTGGAAGATCAGCCACCAGCCCTTCCACTGGTTCGTAGAATTTTACGGCATTATGAGCAGCGGGGGATTTGATGTCATTATCGGGAATCCACCGTATGTTGAATATAAAAATGTCAAAGAGACTTATCGCATTCGTGATTATTCCACCGAAGAATGTGGTGACCTCTATGCCTATGTCATGGAAAGATCCCGAGATCTCATTGGGTCGACGGGGACATTTGGCATGATTGTCCCAGTGTCAATTGTCGGAACGGATGGCTTTCATGCTTTACGTGAGCGGCTTCTCTGTGATCAAAAAACTTCATGGTTTATGGGCTTTGCGGAGCGTCCTTCGAAGCTCTTCAATGGAGTTGAAAAACGTCTTGCGATTTGGCTGTCAAACGGGAGTGAAGCAGCAGGCAATCTACACGCCTCCAAGTATCATCGATGGTTCTCGGATGAGAGGTCTCATCTCTTTCCCGCGATTCATTTTACCGGTAAATGTCAGACACCCGACTTAGTTTCTTCTTCACTTCCCAAGATAGCAAGTACGCTGGAAAGAAACATCCTGGAAAAGCTAGGAGACAAACAAGATAGGCTCGATGCCTTTTGGAGGAAGACATCGCAGTATATAGTCTATTACACCCGCAAGGTACGATATTTCGTTCAATTCTTCGACTTTGTTCCTGAAATCAGAAATTCAAAAGGCAAGCTGATTGAGCCATCGGAACTTAAGACTATTGCGTTATCAAACGAGATCGAAAGAGACTTAGTTCTCGCCGTTCTAAACTCAGGCATCTTCTTCTGGTTTTTCAATACCTACTCTGACGTCAGAAATGTAAACAAACGGGAAATAGATGCGTTCCCATGCTCTATTTCCAGATTCAGCAGTGATATCAAGGCGCAAATAAAAAGGCTTGTGAAGAGATTGATGAAGGATTTCAAGCTGAACGCGAAAACACTAACCAACAACTACGGTGCGTATGGAACACTTTCAATTCAAACTTTCCAGCCTAGGCTGAGTAAGCCCATCATTGACGAAATTGACCGTGTATTGGGGAAGCATTATGGTTTTACCGACGAGGAATTGGATTTCATCATCAACTACGACATCAAATACCGCATGGGAAGCGCCGGCGATGAAAACGGGGATGATGAATAGGCGGCATGCCGGAATTGCAAACAACGGCGTGTTCGGAGAGCCCGCCCTACATCTCTAAGAACCGTCAGGCTCGAAGACAGGGCCAGAGCAAACTATTATGTCATACGTTGACCGGTTGTCGATTATAAGGTGGATTTGCGGGATTTTAAAATGACAATGAATAAAACAAATAATTACAAGCCATTATTGATGTGATATACAGTAATTAAAGGCCAACTTATTGAGGAGCGCATCATGAAGGTAAAAGGGAAAAAAAATGGCAAAAGCCGCGCAGCGGAATCAGTCAGGGAGGATGTTGCTCCTTATATGACGGCGCAAAAAAAAGCCGATACATTGTTACCCTATACAAGCTTCAGGATACAACGTTTTCGGTGTTTGAAAGAAATCACCCTTGAACCGCTGGAACAAGTCAATCTGATTACAGGCAAGAATGATGTGGGGAAAACCACCTTATTGGAGGCATTGTTTCTTCATATTGGCGAAATCAATCCGGAACTGGCGTTACGGATTGATAATTGGCGAGGATTAAGCTTGGAAATGTTTTCTTCCTGGCGCTCGTTATTTTGGCAATTTGAGGACAACAAATCCATTGAGCTTACCGCCACGACTATAAAAGACATCAAACGCACGCTAACCATTACAGTAAAAGCAGCCGAGGCGACAGTTATTGAGGAATTGTCGCCAAAAGAAGGAGCGGATTTTATCAGGAGTTCAGGCATCGAAATTAGCTTTGACTATGCCGCAGAAAAAGGGAAAAGTGCGAAAGTTGTTGCTGTGCCCTACCAGGTCGGTCAGGGAGACCTTCTCAGATTTGAATTGCGCATGAAAACGCCCGCGCGACGTCCTGCCTCATTGCGGGGTATATTTTTACATTCCCGCGGTATTCCAAACGCCGTGGAAGAAAATCGACGCTTCAGTCAATTGATCATGAAGAAAAGGGATCACCTGCTGCTGGAAGCTCTGCAAGTGATCGAACCGCGCCTCGAAAAAATCGAGATTCTTTCCCCTCAGGGTAAGCCCATGATGTGGGGTAATTTGAAAGGCAACCACGAACCGGTTCCTCTTGCCCTGTTTGGCGATGGAACTCGTCGGCTTGCCTCACTGATCCTGGCTATCGGGGAGGCTCAAGGCGGCGTGGTGCTGGTGGATGAAATTGAAAATGGCGTCCATCATTCCGTCTTGAAGGATATGTGGCGAGTTGTTGCCGAGACGGCAAGCCTTTTCAATACCCAGATATTTGCTACCACCCACAGTCACGAATGTCTTGTTGCCGCGCATGAGGTTTATATGGAAAGAGAACATTATCGTTTCAGGCTTCATCGACTGGATAGAAATAACGGCGAAATCCGAGCCGTCACCTATGACAAAAACAGTCTGGAAGCCGCTTTGTCCATGCCTCTTGAGGTGCGGGGATGAAGAAGATTGAATGTCTCTCATGCGGAACAGAAATTAGGAATGTCCCGATAAAATTGCAGAAAAAGAAACTGCTTCTTGTAGAAGGAAGAGATGAAGAAGAATTTTTCAACGGTTTATTGAAACTGATGGAGATTAACGAAATTCAAGTGATACCTGTCGGTGGCAAATATAAATTCTCCAATAATATTAAGGCATTGATTAATGATGCCGACTTTTACGACATCGTTTCCCTGGGCATCGCGCGGGATGCCGATGACGACCCTAAAGCAGCGCTGCAAAGCATTGGCGACGCCCTGAAGCAAGTAAACCTCCCTGCTCCCCAGAAAGTTATGTCGAAAGTAAAACGTAACGGTTCCCCTGATGTCATTGTCATGATTCTCCCAGGGGCAAACAAAAGGGGCGCGCTTGAGGATCTTTGCCTTGCCTCTGTTAATAACCACAGCGCAAGTATATGTGTTGAAAGGTATTTGACCTGTCTCAAAGAGCAAAATATTGCCGGTCCAAAGCAAAAATGGTTGAATAAAGCGCGTGTGCGGGTCTTTCTCAGCGCTCAAGAAGAGCCAACCTTATCTCTCGGTATTGCCGCCCAAAGAGGATATTGGCCGCTTGATCACAGCGTTTTTGACGAAGTCAAGATGTTCCTGAAATCAGTATAACGGCGAAATATGTATATTGCGTGGCCATAGGTAAATATCCCTACAACGACACATAACGCAGTCTCTCCAATGCCGTTAGTTTTCGTTTCCGATGAGAGACATAAGCCCGATAGTTCTTCATCTGTATCCATGAGACAAGCTCAATGAGATCGACGGCGTCAAAAACTTTCATAGGCAACACCGCACTGATGAGCAGCCTAAGCTGCGACAGCGTAACAGCTGGTGCTTTTTTCCCCCAACCGG
>Ga0209718_1004536_pt1 | contig 11514 bp, 8 predicted proteins | sample AD_JPNAS1_MetaG_FD_184420 | JGI IMG/M metagenome (GOLD analysis project Ga0209718, IMG submission 184420) | Active sludge microbial communities of municipal wastewater-treating anaerobic digesters from Japan - AD_JPNAS1_MetaG (SPAdes) (version 2) | ecosystem: Engineered > Bioreactor > Anaerobic >... | reverse complement strand
TTTCGCACATTCCCATTCTCATCCTCAATCTCGGTGATGACATTCGGAAAGAGTCCGGCAATCCTTTCAATATTTGCAGCGGTCATATCCGCAGTTTCCATCTTCAATTTTTCAGGCCTTGATATGCTCATAGAATTTCACCGAAATGGTTCTAAATTTTGTCAACGAGTTTCCTCTAAATTATTCAGAGACAGCAGTTCGTCAAGTTTTGCCTTCTCTTCTCGCAATTTGCGGTTGAGTTGCACCTGCACATTGAACTGACTCTCGTTCTTCATTCGTTTTTCAATTGATTCGCATAGCGCCGCTTGTTTTTCTATCTCCTTCTGGATAGCAATGGTTTCCCTGAGATCTCTTACTTGCGGTCTTTCTTTAGGGATAAACTGCCTCAAGAGATTTTCATAGATCCTATCCAGATTGAGACCCTTCAGTTCAAGGACCAATTCATTGGTAGAGGTCCACTCTGAAAAGTAGTATCTTTCAACCCGATATTTAGTATCTTTCTTTTGGCTTTTCTCCTTATAACCGATTGCGACCTGTACCTCCTCTTTAAATGTCAGGGCAAAAACAATATGATACGGAATGCCACGATCCATGATCTCAAGAATATTATCGCTTACACCCCTCTGGTGAAGTCGAATCTCAATAACCTCGATCTCGGTGACTTCCTCGCCCTTGGGGACGGCCATCGTATCCGGTGAAATTTTGTTCTGCCAGATAATGGTATCAATCTCGTCAACAAACTGCTGCTTAACCTTGTTCGGAAGATCCAGGTTCCGATAGAATTGCGTCTTTGGGATCCGCTTATTGTATTCAGTGCTCTTTGGCAAACCCAGCATACAAATGCCTTCTTTCCCCAATCATTTAACGATCAAAAAGCAGATCAGTTCAAAATCATCCATACCAGATATATTTGTTAAAAGAGCTGACGTCCCTCCCGGCTTAAAGAGACTGCCGATATCACTCTCGTCTTTTACATCGATAATTGAAGATATGGCATTCTCAAGTAGAGCAGAATACTTCTCCATATTCCTGCCGTCCTTTGTTTCACGGTTAAATGCCTTACAGAGAACCGTATCCGGTTCATCCTTGCCCCTGCAGAGATACCTGATTGTATCAAGAGTCTTCTTGGGAGAGAGATGATTGTAAAAAGCCTCCCCGGAATCACTGACATATGCGATGTAAAATGGATGCAACAGGTTGGATTTGTTAATATTTACATCTTCGTTGACGTTTTTCAGGATGAATATCACGCCGGGGGGTGTCTCATCGCCGCACCCCTTTGCAACCGCATGCATACCAAAAGGAGTCCTTTCAAGGTCGGGGTTTTCTTTTATATAACTTAGAAGGTCAATCCTGAACTCATTCAGCCCAAGATCCATAATCGAGATCCCGCCTGACATATCCTCAATATCCACAACCTCGTTCTGGAGTCTTTCGAGTTGCCGTTTCCTGTACTCAAGGTCTCCCTTCTCCTCATTGATAGGATCGTCATCACCGGTTGAAGTCATCACCGAGATCCTCATTCGGCTCTCGACCCGTGATCTCAGGTTGATGTAATCATCAAGAGAAATGTCCGGCCAGAAGTTTATAAGCTGGATGACCTCGTTTTTGCTCCCGATACGGTCAATACGCCCGAACCTCTGGATAATACGAACAGGATTCCAGTGAATATCATAGTTTATAACACAATCACAGTCCTGAAGATTCTGCCCCTCTGAAATGCAATCTGTTGCAATCAGTATGTCAATATCCGCCTGTTCTTTAGAAGAAAGCAGGTGTCGTTCTTTCGATATCGGGGAAAAACAGGTGAGAACCTGGTTAAAGTCAGCCTTAAGGCCGGGGACTGTTGTTCTGCCGTCGACAGATCCGGTTATCATTGCAGTATCAAGGCCGAACTCCGATTTAGCCATCCTACTGATATATCCATACAAGTACTCGACTGTATCGGCGAATGCAGAAAATATCAGGATCTTCCTGTTTCCAGGATTTATTGGGTTATTAACCTTCTTCCTGATCTCGTTACACAGAACCCGTAGTTTTTCATCAGCCTCAGGAGTGATGACTGATACTGAGTCAAGAAGTTCCTCCAGAATTTCCTTATCATAAGTGAGATCATCAAGCCAACTCTTGTAATCCATATCCCGAAGGTCGATACTGACTTTTCCGGACGTCATGAAGAGATCATAGTTCTGGTCATCGAGATCAAAATCATCGGAGATGATCCTGCCATTATATTCGATAGATCCCTTTGATCTAAACTTCTCAATCTGATCGATAGTCCTGGAGATATTATCTAGAATCTTGCCGACAGTAAGCCGGAAAGCATGGACAGAACTCTCAAGTCTCTTGAGAAGGTTTGTCCTCATAAGGAAACGCAGGCTGTTTTCACGATCAATCTGCTTAAATGAAGTATTTCTTACTTTTGTGTTGTATTTTTCCTCATACCTTGGAATTTTGCTCTCGTAGATGAAAGCGGAAGGAGTATAGACGCTTAAATTCAACTGAGATAGTTTGTCATATACCTCGTCGTAATCTATTGCACCCGGAATTCTTGTCAAAGGACACCGAATAGAAATCGGTTTATTTCTCTCCGGGAACTTGCCAATTTCTTCAGTATTGTAATATTTTTCGATATGCTTCCTCGATCTGGCTATAGTAACACTGTCAAGAACTTCAAAGAATTCATAGTCAAGCATCTCAAGAAGCTTTCCGGTAGTTCTCTCGTCAGCATCAAATTTACTCCAAGCATTGTATGCCTGCTGTGCCTTTCTGAAAATATCCTCAATGCCCTGTTTGGCATTTAATTTTTTATTGATGAGATCACTGTTCCCTTCGTAAGCAAGTGCGAGCTGGTTTTTAAGGTCTGAAAACCTGTTGTTTACAGGTGTGGCAGACAACATCAGGACTTTTGTTTTCACACCTTTCCTGATAACTTGATTCATCAGACGTTCATACCTGTTCTCTTTCCGGTTTTCATCACCATAATCATTTATCTCCCCCCCATTACGGAAATTATGCGACTCATCTATTACAACCAGATCATAATTGCTCCAGTTTATTCTGTCGAGTGGAATGCCATTTGTATAACCGCTGGTTCGCGAGAGATCGGTATGGTAAAGAACATCATATCTCAGCCGATCTCCGGCAATAGGGTTGTTAAGAAGATTCATTTTAAAAGTATTCCAGTTATCTGACAATTTCTTTGGGCACAACACCAGGACGGACTTATTGCGATTCTCGTAGTATTTAATGACCGAAAGGGCAGTGTACGTCTTTCCAAGTCCCACACTGTCAGCAAGAATGCAACCATTATATGTTTCAAGTTTGTTTATGATTGAGAGCGCAGCGTCCTTTTGGAAGTCATATAATTTGTTCCAGATCTGGCTGTCTTTAAACCCGGTAGCTTCGTTAGGAAGCACATCCTCGGAGACATCGTCAAGGAACTCGTTGAAGATGTTATAGAGGATGACAAAATAGATGAATCTGGGCGGATTCTCCTTATATACTGTTGATATATTCTCGATCACCTCTTCGGTTACATCATGTAATCTAGTTTCATCGTTCCAGATTTCATCAAACGTTCTGAGATACTGCTTACTAAAGGGGGCATCTAATTTAGTTACAAAATTATAGGCGTTATTTCCTTTCTCGCAACCGATATCAACGGTAGTAAATCCGTTCACTGGCTGATAAGTGAAACAACCTGCATCGTTTTCAACATTGATGAAGCCGCCCATGTGTTCATCGGTGATATTGGACTTAAAGACTACCTTTTTCCGAACCCACTCTGCACACTCTCTGGCAATCGCTTTTTGTGTCAGTTCATTTCTGAGTTTAATCTCATATTCAGTCCCATAAAGACTTCTTTCTCGTTGTAATTGGGGGATATCGAACTCTCTTCTCTCTTTTTTGGTTTTCTCCGTTAAAAAAGTGGGTGATGTGAAAATAAAGCGTAATTCGGCGATATCTGTCAACTGGTCTTTTAGTTCCTGGAAAGCGTATATGGAAAAGTAGGAGGCAGCGATAGCAACCTTGGTATCTGTTTTAATTGTAGCCTTTAGATCGTCTCTTAAGGTTTCGTTTATGTTATCAATTATTTTCAATGTACCCCTCCAGCCACCGTAATTGTTGAAAATATTTACCAAGCACTATATGTATTCTACGAAATGGTCGTATAAACCTCTGTTGTGGCATCAAATGTGAATCGATCTAAAAATCGATCTAAAACTAGAACAGTTTATCGTCGTTTCACACGGGTAAAGTTGGATTGCAGTTGTTTGGCCTCAAGTACGCAGTAGTTAACTATGGTGAGCAGGGTCCTTGGGTGGTGTCTCGGCAGGACCCTCGATCAGGTTCCAATACTGTTGAATCCTATGCTCCCCCAAAACCCAAACCGACGCCTTTAAACCCCCCTGCAGGAATAAAAACCAATACGGAGAGGCGGTTAGATGGTCAGGTTCCTGCACACGGCCGATTGGCAGATCGGCATGAAAGCATCTCATACCGGCGAGAAAGCAAAAGCTGTCAGGCAAAAGAGGTTTGATGCGGCCGGCCGTATCGTTGAACTCGCCGAGGAGGAGGACGTCGATTTCGTGCTCCTTGCCGGCGATACGTTTGAGGATCACAACGTGGGCGATGTCGCCGTGAAGCGGACGGTCGACATCCTCAACCGGCTCGACCCTATCCCGGTCTACGTCCTGCCGGGCAATCATGACCCCATGGTGCCGGGAGGCATCTGGGATCTTGACAGCTGGCAGCGGGTAGGGTCGCATGTTGCCCTGCTTCGAGAACAACGGGATTACTATCACGGTGACGACGTCGCCCTCTATGCATGCCCGCTCATCCAGAAGCAGAGCGGCCTTGACCCGACAGCGTGGATCCCGGACCGCGAGGACGGAGACGATCGCATCCGGATCGGCGTCGCGCACGGCTCGCTCAATAATCTCCCGGATCGCGTGAACTTCCCCATAGCTGCAGATCGCCCGGAGCGGAGCGGGCTTGACTATCTCGCGCTCGGGGACTGGCACAGCCACCGGATCTTTGGGCGCGCAGTATACCCGGGCACGATGGAGCCTACCCGCTTCGGCGAAAAGGACTCCGGGAATGTGCTCGTCGTCGATATCGATGAAGCCAGCGCCAAACCCCGGATCGAAGCCTGCCGTGTCAACTCCTTGACGTGGACCGAGTTCGAACCGGCGATCCAGACGGTGGACGATGTCGAGAGCCTCGATAGAACGATACAGGCCCTGGGGCCACTGACCTCAACCCTCCTCAAGATCTCGCCGGATCTCAGCGGATGCACCGATAGCAGAGCTCTACAGCGCCTTGAGACGCTCCGGGAGGAACTCCGCGAGAGCGCCTTCTTCCTGGAGTGGATTGACCCCGCGCATCAGCCCATCATCAGCGAAGGAGTGGACCGGATCCCGGACGGGATACTCTATGAGGTAGACGAAGCTCTCGCCACCATCCTTGACGGCCGCATCCCCGAAGGACCCGGGCACCAGTTCGCAGACCAGGACCCGGAGGTTGTCCAGGCCGCGCGGATGCTCCTGCACCGCCTTGCCGGGGGGCGATCGGCATGATCGTCGAAGAGATCATGATCCGGAACTGGCGCAGTTACCGCGAGCCGCACACCTTCCGGTTCGGCGAGAGATTCAACCTCCTTGTCGGCCGCAACGAGGCCGGGAAATCGACCCTGTTTGAGGCTTTCACACGGGTTCTCTTCGATCGGCACACATCACGGACCGAAGAGATCCGGCAGATCCAGCCGCTGGGAAGCTCGCTCGGACCGGAGGCGACGATCGTCTTCCGGGTGAACGGCGATCGATATAGAGTTCGGAAACGTTTCCTGCAAAACCCTACTGCCGAGTTCTTCACCTGGCGGGGCAACGATTGGGATCGTGATCACGAAGGAGATGCGGCGGATAAAGCAGTGCGAGACATCCTCCGTGGTGAAGTATCACCCCGAACGTCAGCAAAACCAGAACACCGGGGGCTCTGCCAGGCGCTCTGGTACCTCCAGGGCGACGCCCCTCTCCCAGAAGGGGCATGGGCAGAGGGAGTGAATGAAGGACTTTCGGGTATTGTCTCGCTGGCTGCCAAGTCCCCTGAAGAGGACCGAACTCTCAAGAAGATTGAGGGCATGTACAGCGCGATCTACACTCCAAAATCCGGCGAAGTCAGTTCCAAAAGCGATCTTGCTCTCCTCCAGAAGGAGATCCAGGCTCTCGAGGGAGAACTACAGACTCTCCATGAGCGTGCCCGGCGCGTGGAAGATCTCCGCCTGGAACTGGAGAGTTTCGCCGAACAGCAGCAAATGAAGGACGCTGCCCTCAAAGCCGCCAACGCCGAGGTTGCCGACCTTAAACAGAAACTCAAAGAGGGGGCCGCCCTCGAGGAGAAGAAGAACCAGAAGGAAGAAACTCTGCGGCAGGCAAGGGAGACCCGGGAGAAACTCGCGGGAGACTTTGCGGCGATAGATAAGCGCATAACCCAGATCGATGAGCTAAAAAGGGATCTCGAAGAGAAACAGCGTGAGGTAGACGTCCTCCAGGCTGATGCACGCATTGAGCAGAGGATGGCTGACGCTCACCATAAAACCTGGAAGACGGTCCATGAGCCCGAACTGCGGCAGGTGGAGAAGGAGTTCGGTATCCTCCAGGCAATAGAACGGATAAGGCGGTTCGAAGAGGAGGTGACGAGAGTTCTGGCAGAGATCGGCCGTATCGAGACCACTGAATCCGAATTCCGGAAACGGCAGCAAGAACTCTCTACAACCCCACTCCCTAAGAAAAAAGACCTCAAAAGATACCAGGATCAGAAACTGGAACTTGCCACCGTCAACGGCCAGATAGAACAGGCTGCCATTCGTATTGGGTTTGATCTACAGGCAGAAGACATATCTATCACAGCAGAGCCTGATGTGGAACGTCTCACCGAGGATGGCGAGTATCTGGTTCTCGGGCCGACGAAGTTTAGGATCGGCGATCTCGGAACGATCACTGTCAGGGGCGGTGGTTCATCGCTTGAAGAACTGCAGGCGAAGGCAGAATCTCTCTCCGCCGAAATTACGTCAATCTTTGAACGTTTTGGCGTGGCGGATGAGCAGGAACTCTCTGACCTCCAGCAGCGCCGCCAGGATCTTGAGCAGGAGATCAAGCGTCTCAAGATGACCCTTGAGGATCTCACCTCCAAAAAAGGACTTGACCAACTCAAAGAAGATGTTGCCCGGACCCGGCAGAAGATTACAGACGAGAGGAGCAAGCTCAGTGCAGCCCCTCCTGGATGGCAGGAACTTTCAGGCGATGTTATCAGGGAGATGTCTGAAGATCTCACCCGGAAGAAAGTGGAACTCGATAAAAAGATCCAGCATGAGCAGGACAACGAGACTGAAGTCCGAACCGCCTTTGCCGAGACATCCCGGAAAGCAGAGGAAGCATCCAGCCGCCTGGTCGAACTCAAAACAGAGATTCGAGGGCTTGTGCGGGCGAACGATGAGACGCTGAGATCATACAGTACATACGAGAACCTGCAAGCGGCGCTTGCGAAAGAGACTGAAGCACTCAAGCAAGCAGAAGAGGATTTTGCACGTCTACTTACTGAGTACAGAATCCGGGTCGAAGAACCGAAAGCGCAATATGAGGAGGCCCAGGAGACTCTCAAGGGTCTCAAAGAGCAGATGCAGTCCGTCGAGAGGGAGATCGTAGATAGAAATGCCCGGATCGAGGAGGCTGTATCCAAGGACTTCTACTCCAGCACCGGAGATCTGGAAGCATTACTCGATCTCAAGAGACGCAGACTCAATCAGGTCACCAGGCAGGCCGAAGCCGTAAAACTCCTGCGTGATATGGTGCAAGCATTCAAGAAAGAGCAATCCACAGCACTCTCCGGCCCGGTGGCTGAATTGATAAATCGCTGGCTCTTGACGCTCACCAGCGGGTCGTATGATTCTGTTCAGATAGATGAAAACCTCTTCCCGGTGGGAATCTTTAACCCACAGTATGACGAGGCATTACCCCTGAAATGCTTGAGTTACGGAACCCACGAACAGGTCATTGTCCTCCTGCGCCTTGCAATTGGTGTCCACTTGAGCAACAGTGAGCGTAACCTTGTCGTCATCGACGACCGGCTGGTGAACGCTGATCCGATCCGGATGCGGCGCCTCTGCCAGATCCTTGAGGAGGTTGCAACGAACCATTGCCAGGTTGTCGTTGCCACCTGCAACGACACGCCGTACGCTGGAGTCCGGGAGAAGAAGACAATCCCGGTCCCGGGGGATGGGAGGGCGGATTGAAAAAGCGGTTTGGCCTGGATGAGTGTCGGGAAAGCATTCCCGACACCCAATTCCATTAAAACCCGGAAATATGAGTCAGCTGATCGGAACACTCGATTCGGACGCCTGAAACCCGATAAAATCCAAAACTCTAAATTAATCCACCTCGTATCCTTCTTTCGTATGGGCTTTCTCGATAAACTAGCAAAGACGCTCGACCTCTGGCTGGCGGACGAAGAAGCGGAAGACGTCAACTACCAAAAAGGGACGGACTTCGAGAAATATGTCGCAGGCCTTTTCACCCGGAGATCCGACTACTTCGCCATCAGCGACTGGACGCGAGACAATCACGACAAGAGCAAGGGCATCTATGTGGAGTCCAACACCAACCCGGATCTCGTTATTCGCTACAAGCCGACGAACGAGAAGTTTGCCGTCGAATGCAAGTACCGCTCCGGATTTTACAGGAGCCAGAAGATCAATGGGCCCGTCGTCAAATGGGCGGCCCCCGACCAGATCAAGAGATACAATGCCTACTCCCGGTCAAACCACATCCCTGTCTTCGTGGTGGTCGGTGTCGGGGGCAGCCCGAACAACCCGGCAACGATGTTCTGTATTCCCCTCAACGATGCAAAATATCCGGAGATCTTCCCGAGCGTCTTTGAAAAATACGAGCGCGATCCCGGCAAGACCTTCTTCTGGCGGGACGGGATGCTGAAGTAGTCCTCCCGTCCCCGGCGACCCCGCTGAGTATGCTAACGGCTTTTTAATCAATTTTGGGGAACGCACTGGCTCTACCGGCAGGAGAAGGGCTCCGAGTCACGGTCTGTCAAGACAGGTAGCCCATCTTGAAGGGTGGAGCGATTGCAGGGAGTGAGCGGGGCATTTATATGGTAGCCGTGGTAATTGGGCTGTATCTCGAGGGGCATGCGAGGGGTGTTCTTTCAATCAAAACAGTATAGGCTCAAACGCACACAACTCTCCAGGTAGCGTATGCACGATTATCTCCCACAGTGAGTTCTCTGTTAATTTTCTCCACCACCTGCCAGAGTCCGATAGCGACATGGCATCGCGACAACCGGGACATGCACGGCCCTGTATCTCCCCCGGGAAAGTATGACTCAGGAGGAATTTGTTTTGATGGAACCTTCAGAGAGGAGTGAGTTAATCGTGGTGAGAACTCCTGAAGAAAAGTTAGAGATTATCGACGAGAGATTCAGTTATCCGCATCAATCAGGTCGAAATTATGAGCGCTCTTACATGGGAGAGGTTAGGGAGATCGCAGCATCTACTCTGAACCTATCTGAACCCGACCATGCGGTCAGTATCACACTCACTCGCTCAGATTGTGCCCCAACCTATCTCCGTAATGTCATGACGTTCTTTGTAGATGGTACCACCCCGTTCTTTATGATTAAAAGCGTGGGGGACTATTATAAGAAGTATATCCCGGAGGAAGCAGCCAAAACTATCGATATACCGGGTCAGGATCCCGAGGGGTGGCGGGAGATATCTGAACTTCGAAGGCCCGGGCAGTTTAAGGGAACGGATATCGAATTGCTTTGCGAATACATCCGGTATACCTTCAACTGCTGTATTGGACGGCGACAGGAACCAATTGTTATTTAATTCGGAGAAGGGGCATGAATAGCCTCTAAAGCAATTTTATTGCCCCTAAACCCGGTTAATCTCCCTTTTTTACCCACGGATGTTACCTGATTTATCGACTCTCTCAGGCAGAAAACAGTGCCACACAATTCAGTATCCATCATCGAGGTCTCGTCCAGAGTCTCTTTTGACACCATTGTTCTGCCTCAGGACCCCGATACTACTTTGTTATAATCGGTCTGAGTCAGCCTCTGGAAGATTGCCATCATTTACGTAAGTTGGTCTACCCATAGAGATTCTTAAAAATCCGCTTATATGCCGCTCGATATGAGATGCTTGAGCGCCTCAAAGTTGTTGTAATTCTTGAACTCGACGTTCTTGGTGCTGGGCTTGTACTCAAGGCGAGTTGAAGGCAAAAAAATTCAATGACGCCGGATGGCCTGCAGGGTTACTTGCCTATACTTACCCCCCGAAGAAAGTAACATCGATCGACCACAATATAAACAAGATGATGAACACGACCAGCGCGGCTAACGCCATTCTGCCCTCGTACTCTTCTTTTGTCATATGTGAGGGTCTGGGAAAAATTCGCGTCAATGAAAGTCACCTCCACAACCAGAACCGGTAGAGTACCGGGTTGGCTGTAAACAACGCGACGAGAAATAGCCGTTTATGCCATCATGCTGGGAATTTCTCAACCTGTTACATTCTTCACCTACAGCGTATGCTGTTCGTTCGCCCATACATCCGGCTGCGGTGAGAGTCTGGATCAGGGGCATGCGAGTTCTGTACACGTGGAGGAATAGAAGGAGGAGATATATTGCTGTTTCTACCGGCACGCAAGGGGCGGGGAGTTTGAGGCCCGGGGAAGCAACACCAAGACCGTCGTCACCCCGGACTCGCCTGCCGGGCCAGTTCCATGAACGCCCCCCGGCAAAAGACCCTCCATCCCTGGACCCGGCTGCAGGTCCCCCACCGGCCATGGCCGGTGTGACAGGCGTTCGCCTGTGCCAGAAGAGGGCACACCCTTATCCCGCCCGACAGTTCCGCCAGACCCCCGCCGGCGGGGGTATGAAAGCAAACCCTTTTATTCCTGTGAACGAATGACTCTCTGATGCCCGATCAGACCCTGGAACCAGACCGCGCAGGTTCCGGAGAGATCGAACCCTTATTCGTATCTCTTCATCCGGCGAATAATTTTATGCACTATTCTCAATAAAATTGAATTTGAACCAGCAGGAGTATCGACAACGTGAGTCAGCCCCACCCCGTTCCACCCGAACTGCTTTTAAAATCAGCCATTCTCGATGCGCTCATCAAGGGTGTACTCCTGATCGACCACGAAAGGCGGGTGGCATGGATCAACCGCCCGCTCGAGCGCCTGCTCGGCGTCGACCACTGGCTGACAGGGGATGAGGTGGCGGTTGTGGAGGAGGTTGTGTGGTGCAGGGGCCAATGCCTTGGAGATCCGGCGCAGGAGTGTTGTGAGATTTCATCGAGAGTAAGGATGTGATGGCATTCCGCTTTCAGCAATCATCAACGGTGAAAGGGTTATCGGCCCGGATCTGTCTGATAGCGAATGGAGCGAACTCAAGGCTCAGCATGGGGAAGGCCTCGCAGTAACGATGCCCTGC
>Ga0209718_1004531_pt1 | contig 11518 bp, 6 predicted proteins | sample AD_JPNAS1_MetaG_FD_184420 | JGI IMG/M metagenome (GOLD analysis project Ga0209718, IMG submission 184420) | Active sludge microbial communities of municipal wastewater-treating anaerobic digesters from Japan - AD_JPNAS1_MetaG (SPAdes) (version 2) | ecosystem: Engineered > Bioreactor > Anaerobic >... | reverse complement strand
TAGTAGGATTTTCAACACGGTTTTCGGCAATCCATCCTCTGTCAATGTATTCACTGAGATAACGCCTTCCGCCTCTTCTTGGTCCTTCTGCCACTTTAGTGGCGTTGTTCAATGCTAAATAGTAAGCACTGTCAATATCATAATCACGAATACCGCGAAGATAACTGCCGGTAATAAATGATGTGGAAAAGTCCCCATGAAAACCACTTGACAAGAAGCCTCCTACTTTACCCCTTTCAATATCTGAGCGAATAACATCAGCTGTTAATTCGGATTCCAGCATCTCCATCAACACCATTTTAGATTGCCAGGTGTCCCAGTAATTATTACTGGTATAATAATTAAACCCTTTATTGACTGTATTGCCACGTGAATCAGTGTATTCACCATCAATATCGCTTCGAATCGCCGGCCACTGTAACGCTCTATACAGGCACGAGTAGAATGTCCGTTTTTGTTTTTCAGTTCCGCCGGTTACCTTTATTTTCGATAAAAGGTCTTCCCATGTCTTATCAGCCTCTTTGACTACTTGTGCAAAATTTTTGTCATTCATTTCCGCTTCCAGGTTTTTCCTGGCCTTGTCAACGCTTACAAATGAAAAACCGATCTTCAGTTCAAGCGGTCCTTTTTGACCGGTAAAATCAACAATGGTAATTTTTTCTCTATTGTCTGTGAGTGAATCTATGCTTTTGATATCGTGGTTGGCTACTGCATAAAAGTAAATAACTTCGCCCGAGCCTTGAGAACCGGAGAATGTGTTTCTGTTTTCCTGTTTGAAAGAAAATCTTGTTCCGACACGCATGCTATTTGTCCGGGACAGATTGAGTAACAATCTTTTTTCGACGTTCGCCCGGTATGTGAATTTATGATATGCACAACGCATTGTAGTAGTCATTTCAGCGTTTATGCCGTACCGTTCAAGGTAAACCTGATAGTAGCCGGGCTTTGCTGACTCGTTATCATGATTATAGGTAGAATGGTAATTATCAACTGTTATTTCTCCGGTAAAGGGTAGAATGGGTACATGTCCCAACCCCCATTGTCCCTTGCTGGAATGAGAGAAAGCAAATATAACTGTATCCTCGTACTGATAGCCAGAACCGCTGCCATACATGGTTACGGGAGTAGCCTGCACCATAGCATGTGGTAATGTCGATCCCGGATAGCATTCGCCTCCCCATGCCCTGGTAATGCCTTTCGCCGGCCTTCGTCCGAATTCAGTAAGGACAGTACGAAATTCAGGCTCGGGGCTGGGCTTATATCCCAGATCAGAACTGTCCCAAAGCGTTGTAGTACCATAAAATGGATTTACATAACCGGTTACCGTTTTGGGATCAGTCGAGCAACAAATAAGTAATGCCAGCAACAGGATGAAAATAATTATTGATCTGTTATGCATGTTTATAACTTGTTATAGTTTAATAAGTATTTCTAATTATCCGGACTTTAAAAAAATCACTTCACTGGAACTGCAAAAATAAACCGTATACACTATTAAGCAACTAATTGATTTTTAAATTTCTCTCTCTTATTTCTGATTGATGTTTTTATTGATGTATGAATACGGCTAACATCATACCATATTTCAATATATTCAAAGGCAGAAAGTTCAGTTTTTTTAAAATGTTACGCTCTGACCGGGCTTCCCGAAGTTACTTCTTTAACCAAGCTATCTCCATTTATTCCCCTGTCATGGTTTTGTCACCCCGCTCCGGGAAGCTAGCCCCCAAATTGACCAAAGCTAACTGTCTTCAAATATAGATAATGTTGGCTTGAATATTCACTTCCTTTGCCAGTACAGTCAGATCATCTCTTGTGCTTTAAAGCTCAACAACCTTTCCCCGTTTTGGGGAACATCCATAAACCTGATAATGGGTCTTGACCCTTTGGGACTTCAAACAACCTCTATAATACTCTCCAAAACCCACTGTTTCCTAACGGTTTGGATATTGCCGAAGGCGAGGATTTTTAGCACGGAAATTCAATTGAAGAACGATAGTTGAACCTTGCACAAATGTCCAATCGAAGCCGTTCAGCCCCGCTTTTGGTAATACCTTGTTACAGGCTGGCATTCCTTTCAATCAATAGTATTCATAAAGATGTTTAGGTTGTCGTCTTCCACTTCTAAAATCTTCCAAAATTGAGTCCCGAAGTTGAATCGCTTGTAATACTGCTTCTTCCACTTTTAAAATAGATTCTTCGTCTCTTTGAATTTCTACAAAATGTAAACAATCATTTAAATTGCTTAGTCTTGGATCATACGAAACAAAATAACTATGAACTGCTCCTGATACCCACATCTCTCCTTGTATTTGCCAATAATATTCTGACTTTTTTTTCTTCAAAGATTGTGTGTCTAAAATTTTATTCAAATAGTCTTTGTGGTATTGAGCGTTATACGGGCATTTTATCTGAGCAATGATTAAATCATCAGGATTGCTAATGTCTATAACCCGAGCGTCTGGTGTAGCTCCTACGGAATTTATAAGAGGATGTTCAATATAACCAATATCTGCAACCTCCTTACCGATGCGTTCTGAAAACAGTTGTATAGCACGATTCTCGTACTTCAATCCCCAACATGTCGAATCACTATCCGGTCGTTCGTAATATGCATTAAAATAGAGTTGAGCTGCAGCTTTTTCTATGCAATTTAATGCTGATTTGGAAATTGTAGCGTTCTTGTCAGCGGGGCGAGCTAATAATGAATGAAAATTTGAAGCAGTAAATTTACCAATTCTTGCCATGTACCATTCTTTGGTTCGATGTTTAATCATATAGTTTAAAGTTTATTTTTTCCCAAAAAGTTTCTGATACCATTTTAGATTTCTAAGCCTATTAATTTCTTGTTCATTATTATTAATTTGGCTTTTTAATTTTTCGTTTTGCCTTTCAAGGTCTTTGGTTTTGTCAAGTAATAGTTTAATTGCCTTGTTTTGTTCGTTTATTTTTGACTGTTGTTGTTGTTTTTCACTTTCTAATTTAGAAACGGAAACTTGTAATTCTTCGTTTTCTTTCGTTGCAGTTTCAAATTTGTTTAGTATGTCAGTGTATTTTTGTTTGAACGAAGCAAGTTTATTAGCCGTTACAACAAAATACTTTTTAAACAAATCAGTTTCAATATCGTTTCTAAATTTGATTGCCTTTACAAAACTGTCGTATGCTTCTAAAAAGTTTAATGCTTTAATTTCTTCACGAACTTTTTTGTAATAAAAATCCGCTTTGCCTGAATTTAACTCCTGAACAATTAAAGTGCTTGGTGTTTCGTTTTGTGCAAATTGTAAAACTTGTGGGTCTGTTTTGATAGCGGTGTTTCCAATTTTTGATTTAAGAACCAATCCGCTAAAAGAAGTACACCTACTTAATGCAACATAAACTTGTCCTGATGTAAATGCCGCTCCTAAGTCTGCAATAACTTTCTCAAAGGTCAAGCCCTGGCTTTTGTGTACCGTGATAGCCCAAGCAAGTTTTATTGGGAATTGAGTGAATGTGCCAATAATTTCTTCTTCAATTTTTTTCTCTTTCTCGTTCCAAGTGAATTTTATGTTGTTCCATTCTTGTTTTTCTACAGTAATTTCGTTGCCTTCTGAAAACTCGACAATAATTTTATTGTCTTCTATTTTGCTTATTTTTGCAATTTTACCATTGTAGTATCTCTTCGCTTTATCGTTTTTGATGAACATAATTTGCGATAAACCGTATCAGTGAAAGGACCCCAACGGGAAAGATGATTTTCATATTCATACAATCCCTGGATATTTCGGACGATATTGACCCCTAGAAATGGATTGAAAAAGATCGTAATTTTCAATAAGTTTTAATGACATTTCGGCATATTTTGACCCCCCATCGGTAATCTGGTAAGGGATTTTTGTTTTTTTTGGGAGGGTGCGCGTGAGCGCGTTTAACTTTTCGGAGCAAGTTGACCCCCTAGGGAACGTGTTGGACTGGATCGGTTCAAAACTTTTCGGAGCATATTGACCCCTTTCCTGATTTGATTATCAGAGGTTTTATTTATTAGAGTCAAAAACTCTAAAACAGGACAGATGGCAGGAAAATTAAAACCAATGAGTCAGATCAAACAATTATTGTTATTACACGGTCAGGGCAGGAAAATCAAGTATATAGCCAGAACACTGGGTATAAGCAGGAATACTGTAAAGTCATATCTGGGACGGATACAAGATTTAAAACTGGATAGTGGGGATATTTTATCTATTGATGATCCGGAACTTGAACATGTTTTATCGGGTGGCAATCCTGCCTACAAGGACGATCGATTTGAATATATAAAATCAAAGCTCGATTATTATCAACAGCAGTTAAAACAAAAGGGCGTCACTCGTAAACTCCTGTGGGAAGAGTACCTGGAGGAAGTTCCTTCCGGGTACGGTCTTACACAGTTTTGTTTTCATCTCAAACAGCAGCTTCTGGCACGTAAGCCAAGCATGGTGCTTAATCATGAACCGGGAGAGAAACTTTTCATTGACTTTGCAGGGCACAAGTTGTCCTATATTGATATTGGTACCGGAGAGTTGATTCAGTGCCCTGTTTTTGTAGCCTGTCTACCTTACTCTGACTATGCATTTGCTATTGTAGTCAGAAGTCAGGGCATTGATGATTTTATATTTGCTCTCAGACAGTGTCTTGAGTTCCTGGGCGGCAGTCCAATAATACTTGTGCCAGATAATCTTAAATCAGCCATAGTAAAAGCTAATCGTTATGAGCCAGAGTTAAACCGGGCTCTTGAAGATTTTTGTAATCATTACGGTATTACAGTTTTACCGGCCAGGGTTGCAAGTCCAAAGGATAAAGCTCTGGTAGAAAACCAGGTTAAGCTTGTCTACAACCGGGTTTATGCAAGGATCCGTAAGCTGCAGTTTTTTGATCTTCATTCTCTTAATGAAGCAGTGCTGGATAAGATAAGAAAGCATAACCAGACACGCATGCAGAAAAAACCATATTGTCGTGAGGAACGGTTCCTTTCAATGGAAAAGGGAAAGCTTTTACCATTACCTGAAACTCAATATGAGATTAAATACTATCGTGAACTGACAGTTGCCCAGAACAATTATATATATCTGACTATTGATAAACATTATTACAGTGTGCCGTACAAATGGATCGGAGAAAAGGTCAAAGTGATCTATACCCGATCCATCGTACGCATTTACATACGGGGAGAGATGGTTGCCATACATCCCCGTGACTATACAATCGGAGGCTACTCAACCATATTAGATCATCTGTGTTCGCATCATCAGCACTACCTTAAAAGGAGCCCGTCATATTACATGGAAAGGGCGGAAAAGATATCGAAACCTTTATTACAAGTTATGCAATCGCTCTTTAATGGAGGCAGACCACCTGAACAGAACTACCGCACTTGTGACGGCCTTCTTAGCATATCCCGTAAAACCTCTCCTGAGATATTTGATGAAGCATGCCGGAGAGCTATTGAGTTCAAATGCTATTCTTACAAGTATATACTGAGCATGGTTGAGAAGATGCAAAAATATGGGCTGCCCGAAAAAGAAATATTTATCCCTCTGCCTGAGCATAAGAATATACGTGGACGGGATTATTATAATCAACTTTCATTAAATCTTTAAAAATCATTTTATGGAACAACAAATTGAATTAAAACTTCGACATATGAGACTTGCAGGTATGGCTCGCGGATGGCAGGCTCTAAATGAAACCAGACAGGTCCATGAGCTATCTTTAGGTGAAGGTCTGGAGATACTAATACAACGGGAAGAAGAAGAGAGAAAGAACAACCGTTTTAATCGTATGATAAAGGGAGCAAGGTTCCGATACCAGGCAAGCCTTGAGGAATTGCTCTATGAACCATCACGTGGTCTTAATAAATCGATGATTGCTTCTCTTGCCACATGCCAGTACATAACAAAAGGAGAATCTGTTTTAATCAGTGGTGCCACTGGCTGTGGTAAGAGTTATCTGGCATCAGCTCTCGGACACCAGGCTTGTCTGCATGGGCATAGTGTAATATATTCCAACACACAGAAGTTCATGCTCAGAACAAAAATGTCAAGGGCAGATGGGACTATCTTGAAATATTTTGATAAAATTGCAAAGGCATCCCTGTTAATACTCGATGATTTTGGGTTGACTAAGATGGACCAGCAACAGCAATTTGATCTTATGGAGATAATTGAAGACCGGCACGGAAAAGCATCGACAATCATTGTAAGCCAGCTACCTCCGGCAAGCTGGTTTGATGTGATAAGTGAAACGACCATTGCTGATGCAATACTTGACAGACTGGTACACTCATCAAACATAATCGAATTAAAGGGTGAAAGCTTAAGAAAAAAACGGTAATATTGTCAGTTACCATCTGTTCTTTCAAATAAAACCTCAGGGGGTCAACATGACCGATTTGAGGGGTCAATATCACCGTTTTTTCCACCACTAACAGTTGCTTCAAATAGTTTTAATTCTGTTGGAAGTTCAGCAAGTTTTGTAAGGTTTGTGCTATCAACTAACTTGTTGTGTGTCGCAATCGTTATATAGTTTGAATTTTCGTTTGGCGAAAAAGTTGGATTATATTTTGAGTTCAGCAAATTCAGTTCGTTTGCTGAAACTTGGTTTATACGAACTCTGTTTAATAAGTCAATAAATTCTTGCTCATTTTGTCTGTAAATTTTTTTCAGTTCGATGTAAACGGGTTTGTTTTGCTCAATAACTTTTGAGCTAAAAAAGAATGGACTTTGGTAATAAGGCTGTAATAAATTCCATTGTTCAAAGTCTGCGATTGGAGGCAACTGAAATGTGTCTCCAATAAGTATTACTTGTACACCGCCAAACGGTTCACTTTCTCTATGTCTAAATACTCTTAGTAATCTGTCAACTACATCAAGCAAGTCGCAACGAACCATTGAAATTTCGTCAATGACTAAAAGCTCTAAACCTTTGATTATTTCATGTCGTTCCTTAAAATATTTGAAATGGTCGTAAATAGTGCTTTTGTCTGTATCGGTTATATCTGCTCTTGTTCTTAATCGTTTATCGTTAGGAATATAAACACTCGGTTTTATTTGGAAAAATGAATGAATTGTTTGTCCGCTTGCGTTGATTGCGGCTACACCTGTTGGGGCAAGAATTACAGTATTTTTTGTTGTGGTTTCACGAAGATATTTTAAAAAAGTTGTCTTACCTGTTCCTGCTTTTCCTGTCAGATAAACAAGTCTGTCTGTGTGCTTAACAAATTCAGACGCATTGTTGAACTCGACGTTTGTTTCATCTAACTCTATGTTGTCTATGACTATTGCCATTGTTGAATTTGTGCAGGATGCCGGTCTATACTTGCCTGTAGCGATTGACCAGCTTTGCGTTCGGGCGGGATCTTTTACCCAAAAATCTCAAGCGAGCGACAAAGCTCAAATTTACAATAAGGTGTCGAACGGGAACATTCGACCCGCCTGACGCAAAACTGGCTGTTGGTAGTAGTTATTTATTCATCTCTTTTTCAATTTCTGCTCGTGTTATGTAGTCTGGGTTGTCATTAAATTTTTCTAATGCGAATCCATAATACATTTTTGCAGTTTCTTTTTCTCCTTTTGCTTCATTAATTTTTGCAAACCAATAAAAGATTTCGTGAATGTCAGGAAGCCCTTCTTTCATTGTTATCATATTACACTGTCCAAAAGCTTCTTTACATTCTTCAAAATTTCGCTCAAGAAACTTTATTCTACCTAAAAGGTAGAAATATCGTATTAGTAATTTTGGATGCTGTCCTTTGGAATTAATTTCATCTACAACACTATTAATGGTTGGAATAATCTGATTTATATTAGCGTCTAATGGAATTCGTCCATTTGTAACACTTTTTGAGGATTCAAGAAGTTCTTTTTTCCATAATGCTCTAATTCTTATATCTCCGTCACGCATCATCTCAGGGTCAATTAATGCATGTTTTTTATTCGCCGAAAATCCTAATTTTTCAACGACACGTTCAGAATGCAAATTATCTCTATCAATATCTGCTTCGATTTTTTCGACACCTTCCTTTTTAAGGTTTTCTATAACAAGTCTAACAGCATTTGTTGCTATTCCTTTTCGCCTGTATTCAGGTAAAATAGCATAGCTAACTCTTGCTTTTTTTAAAGAGTCTCTAAATTCAAAAGCTACGAAACCAACTTGGTGATCGCGTGCAAATATTCCATGCCCCTTTTTTATTATTACCCAGCAAGTTCCAGCTCCATTCCTAATGTCGTTTAGCCAATAATCCACCAGTTTTCGATAGTCTTGTTGTGCTTCTTTGGGGACTATGTAATATTTCTTTATTTCATTGTCGCTGAATAAGCCATTGATGAAATTCCTGTCTGTGTCAGAAATAGTTTTAAGCAACAAGTCTCCTTGTGCAATTTTTTTATTAATGTTATTAAAGTTCATTTGATATCGTTTTTATAATTATTGCTAACGGCTGGGTATATGAAACGTTTGGCATTTCAAAGCGATTCCCTATCAACCCGTTTCGATGTTTATTAAATGTAGTGTTCTTAAAGTTAGCACATTTTGCCAAATGTTTTATACACCATGTTACCTGCTGGTTTTGTTTATTTTCAATCTATTATATTTGCCAATCTTTCGGTCAGCGTGGGATCCAGGCTCTTTTGCAAATTTTGGTATGCGGGTGGCAGATGCGATTTGCAAATGTACCTGTCATACCATCAGGCTAACTGTTTCTTAAAACATTTTTTTATCTTTTCTTCCATATCTGCCGGATGGAATGATACATCCCAATTCCATTTTCCAAATCCACCGTGAACATTTACCGCATTTACCCATTCGTTTAAAAATTCTCGTTTGGCCTGGTTTTGTTGATTATCAACTCCTTTTGTTTCAAGTATCAAATATTCCCCATTTACCAAACGAATTAAAAAGTCCGGGTAATACTTTCTAATTACTCCGTTAAAATTGTAGAGTATAAAAAAACCTAAATGGTCATTTTTTACAAATGATTTTACTAAATCGGATTTTTCTAAAAAGTAAGCTTCGCTTGCCTCCCAACTACTATCATAAACGCAATGGCTGATATGTGATTTCGCAACCCATTCGCAAGGTTTGCTAGTGTACCAAGTCCTCATGTCTCTGGTTGAGCGTATCGGATTTTCTTTATTGAAAATTGCTGTTAATCGTTCTGTGTTTTCAGATCTGATTTGTGTCCAAATGTGTTGAATAATCTTATTCATGTTGAGCATGATAAGAATTTTCCTTTTAGAATTATTCTGATGGAACAGATCATGCTTTATAGTGATTTTATCCGATTCGATAAATTGCTCAACCAAACGGACTACCTGAGCTAAGAATATCTCTTTACTGCCTTTCCAGTCAGGTCGTTTTTCCGAATTGTAAATAGATGAAGCAATTCTGAAAACAATAGTTTGAATTCTTGTGTCCTCAGCAATTTGCTCTAATCCAATAAGCGATTTTAACTTTTCATTCGCTTTCCCGGAAATTATTGCAGCAAGTTCCGCTTTGGTGATTGATTCGTATGGGTCAATTTCCAAGGTGGGGACTCTATTCCAATCTAATTTTAAAACAGGACGATAAACATGGTCAATTCTTAAAATATTTGGCCAAATAATTTCATGTTCAGCTTTTTCAAGAACAGGTTCGATTTTAGTTTTTGGCGGTGGCGGTGGCGGTGGCGGACCGTCTCCTCCTTCGTGTGGAAGGAAAGTAAATGGAACTCCGAATATATTTACATACTCAGCTTCGAATAAGCCATCGTCGCCAACATCGTAAGAAACACGGCGCAAACCTCGACCTATTACCTGCTCGCAAAGCAACTGACTTGAAAAAGCACGTAAACCCATTATGTGGGTTACTGTTTTCGCATCCCACCCTTCAGAAAGCATCCCAACCGAAATCACATTTTGAATTTGTTCGCCAAGTTCACCAATCCTGCCAACAGTGTCAACAGTTTGGCGGAGTAATTCGGCTTGCTGTTTCTTTGTCAGTTTTGATGTTGTTTCTTCTTCGTTTTCATCATCTGTTTCAGTTATTATCTCAATGGCTTCGGTTTCCGATTCGGCACTCTCCAAAACTTTGCTGTCAATTTGCAGTATTTTTTCAGGTATGCACAATTCAGGTATTAATATTTGGTTGTGGTCGAACGCATATTTTATCCTTGAAGATGTTTCTGTGCGGTTGGCAACAGTAATCATTACGGGCGGCACTTTATGCCCCGCCTTTCCCCAATCGTTTTTGGTTTCCTGCCAGTCTTTACCCAGTAAATAATATGCGTTTATAACCAAATCGGGCAAAGGTTCGGTTTCGTCTGCTTTACGGTTGATGTTATCTTTTACTTCACCGTCCATGTAAATATGATAAAGCTTTGACTTCAATTCCTTGGTGCGCTCGCTGTCATCGCGAATAACCACACGGGGCGTTTTTACCAACCCCGATTCAATGGCATCGTTTAACCCAAAATCGGATACAATCCACGAAAATAAAGACTCTTCAGCTGCTTTTTTACCTGACGGTGAAAACGGTGTTGCCGATAAATCGAAACAACGCAATATATTACGTTGTTTGTGGATTCTGTCTAAACCACCAACCCAAATAGTGGCTTCTTCTGCACTATCTTTGTCAGAACCCAGACGTTGATATTTTCCTTCGGCTTCGGGATTTACCCGCCAAGCATGGTGGGCTTCATCGTTTATAACAATAATATTTCGGGCATTTGACATTTCACCCAAAACCTGCTTTACATAAGCCTCACCGCTAATCTCCATCCGTTGGCGTTTGTCAACAGAGCGGAGCTGCCCTTTGGCTACTTTTGCATCCAGCTTTTCCTGTGTGTCCCAAGCTAAAGAATGCCAGTTGTGGATTATAATTTTCCCCTGACGGAGTTTATCCATAAGCGAAGCAGGGACAATATTAAATTCTTCATAATAGTTCCCTTTATTGGTTGGTTGCAAAACCTGCAAACGGCTTTTTACAGTTAATCCGGGTGCAACAACTAAGGCATATTTACTGAAACGGGCATCGGTTGGGTTAGTAACCTTATTCAAAAAATTCCATGCAATAATCATTGCCATGATAATGGTTTTACCCGAACCGGTTGCCATTTTACTGCACCAGCGTTCTATTTCTCCTCCATCGCTTTCTATATCAATTCCCACTTTCTCGGCTGCTGGGGCTTCGGTTAGCCAGATTAAGGTTTCGATAGCCTCTAGCTGACAAAAGAAAAAACGGCGGTCTTTCCGTTCTTCGGGATCTTGCCAATGGTCTAAAAGCCTTTTGGTAATTCCGGTAACACCCGGATAACCGGCTTCACGCCACGATTTCACACGGGGGCGAATTTGGTTAACAATGTCTATTTCTACAAAAATACCCGGATCATCAAATGCTTGCGAATTGGGCGTAGCTACAACATACCCTGCCGGACGGCGACCTTCTTTGATGTGAAAATCACGGTTTTCCCGATCGTAAAACCAATACTGAGTTGGCTCTTCGTAAGGGCTGTTTATAATTAGTTTCTCTA
>Ga0209718_1004526_pt1 | contig 11526 bp, 5 predicted proteins | sample AD_JPNAS1_MetaG_FD_184420 | JGI IMG/M metagenome (GOLD analysis project Ga0209718, IMG submission 184420) | Active sludge microbial communities of municipal wastewater-treating anaerobic digesters from Japan - AD_JPNAS1_MetaG (SPAdes) (version 2) | ecosystem: Engineered > Bioreactor > Anaerobic >... | reverse complement strand
CTGATCTCGAAGCCCAAATCGCCGCCCTCCGCAAAGACGGATGAGTCGGGATTTCAAACCGTAAATCCCTCAACGCAAACGCCGCAACCGCCGCAAAAGGTCGCAACGACGAATGATGCGGTTCTTTGTTGGCTGTTGACTGTAGCCGCGGGCGGTGACCGCGGTAGGAGTGGTCAGGGTTCGGGGTTCAGAGGTCAGGTAAACACCATCTTCCCTTGGCGTTCTTAGCGTCTTGGCGAGAGATGCTGAAATGGTTTTTCCTGTTTTCCTGGGTTTCCTGCTTTCCTGCTCGGCTGTTACGGCTGTTCTCCTTCAACCTGCAACTTGTAACTTGTCACCATCTTCCCCTTGGCGTTCTTGGCGTCTTGGCGAGAAGATTTTAAACCGAAAACCCGTCAACGCAAACGACGCAACCGCCGCAAAAAAGCGCGAGCGTTTTCTTTTTGGCTGCCATGGCTGTTTCTGTAGCCGCGGGCGGTGACCGCGGTAGAAGGAGTCAGGGGTTTGGGTTCAGAGGTCAGGTCAAAGCCGTCAAACCACCAGCCCGGACAGCACGGAGGCTGTCCCTCCATAAGATTCAGAAAATGATTTTTCCTGCTTTCCTGGGTTTCCTGCTTTCCTGCTCGGCTGTTATGGCTGTTCTCCTGCAACCTTCAACCTGTAACCTGACACCGTCTTTCCACCGTTGGTCTTTCCTGCTTGGCTGTTATGGCTGTTCTCCTTCAACCTGCAACCTTGAACCTGTCACTTGTCACCGTCTTCCCCTTGGCGTTCTTGGCGTCTTGGCGAGAGATACTGAAATGATTTTTCCTGCTTTCCTGCTCGGCTGCTATGGCTGTTGACTGTAGCCGCGGGCGGTGACCGCGGGGATTTTTTCTGGCCTTTTCTCCGCCCAAAAGAAAAGCGGCAGGGCTTTCGCCCTGCCGCTGCAAGCCGGTATGACCAGCTTTATGGGGCCGGCAAGAAGAACACGCGGACCATCCGCGCCACCGGCACGCCGCCGCGCGTGGCAATCACGACATTGGCACCGTCAACGGTGTAATCCACGCCCGCCGTCAGGTCGGTCCACTGCCAAGCCTGGTCCACAACCTGATTGGCGCCCTGCACCCGGCTGATGGTCAGCCCATCCGGCAGCGTGAAGCCCAAGCCGCCGTTGGCTACGTTGTAGGTGATCGGCGGGATCGGCGTTTCGGCCGGCGCCGCGGACACCACCAGATTCACCTGCTTGCTGGCAATCGGGTGGTCATCGCCATCCATGGCCGTGGCCTTGAACGTATAGGTGCCCGCCATGTCCGGGGTGAAGGAGAACGCGCCGGTTTCCTCGTCGAAGTTATACACCACGACCGCATCACCGTGCGGGTCCTTCAGGTCAATCACCCAGTAATCCGCCACGGCTTCCAACAACGAGACCGTCAACGGCAACACCACGTTCACCGTGCCCGTCAGCGCGCCATCAATGACCACTTGTGCACCCGGTCCCGGGCCGCCGCCAAAAGAGACGGCAATATTGTCAATGTTGATGCGCTTGCCAGACGCCGCGGCCGCGGTGGCAAAGAACTGCAAGTAGCGCGCACCCGCGGGGATGCTGTCCACCGTCACCTGGGTTAACGTATCCGTAATATCCGCCGCGCCAGTCAGGGTCTTGACCGTCGTCCACGAACTGCCATCGGAGCTGACATTCAGCTTCAACTCGACACCCGCCATGCTGTCGCTGCCATAGCTGGCCACCATGAACGATACGCCGGTAATATCCTCCGCGTACGCTTCGGCCATGGTCAGCGTGGCGTTGGTGGTCGTCACCGGGTTGAGGCGCGCCGACACTTCGCCAATCTTCTTGTCGTTGCCATCGGTGCCCCGGAGCGCGCGCAGCGTAGCCCAGTTCTTGCCATCTTCAAGGGTTGCCGTGGCTGCTGAATAATTGCCCGGCAGCGTCTTGTTCTCGAAGGTGATCAGGGTTTCTGGCTCAGGCTCCTCCTCCGTCACCGCAAAGTTGATGGTCTTGGTGGCCGTAGCCGTGCCACTGTCCTCTGCGTCCACCTTGGCCCAGTATGTACCGACTGGCGCGGTGGCCAGGATGGTGAACTGGTTGCCGCTGGCGCTGTAATAAGCGCCACCCAACGAGCTGGTCCAACTATAGTCGTAGGGCGGCAAGCCCCCGGACGCCGTGGCGGTAATGACCGCGCTATTGCCTTCCACCACCGTGAAGTTGTCCGCCTTGTCGAACGAGACGCTCATGACCTGCGGGCCCGGCGTGCCGAAGGAAACGCCAATGTTATCAAGGTTGATGCGCTTGCCAGACGCCGCTTGCGCGGTGGCAAAGAACTGCAAGTAACGCGCCCCCGCGGGGATGCTGTCCACCGTCACTTGCGTCAACGTATCCGAAATATCCGCGGCGCCAGTCAGGGTCTTGACCGTCGTCCACGAACTGCCATCAGAGCTGACATTCAGCTTCAACTCGACACCCGCCATGGTATCATTGGTGCCATAGCTGGCCACCATGAACGACACGCCGGTAATATCCTCCGCGTACGCTTCCGTCATGGTCAGCGTGGCGTTGGTGGTCGTTACCGGATAGAACCGCGCGGATACTTCGCCAATCTTCTTGTCGTTGGCGTCGGTACCCCGGAGCACCCGCAGTGTGGCCCAATTCTTGCCATCTTCAAGGATGCCCGCACCGGCTGCATAGCCGGTCGGCATCGTCTTGTTCTCAAAGGTGATAAGCACATCGGGCTCAGCAGAGGGCTCCACCACCGAGAAGCTGATGGTCTTGTTGGTTATGTTGGATTCAGCGTCCTCCACTTCGGCTTTCACGAAGTAGGTGCCGATGGTTGCGGTGTCGTGAATCGTGAAGGTTGCGCCATCGTCGGTATACTCTCCCGAAGCCAAATCCGTGTCCCAATAAATGGAGTAGGGAGGGGTTCCGCCGGACGCCGTGGCCTGCACCACCGCGATGCTGCCCTGGGTCACCGTGAAGCCGCTTGTCTTGTCCAAAGATATGCTGAGGGGCTGCGGGCCACCACCGCCGGACACGATTTCGATGTCGTCAATGTTCATTTGACGGTTGGCAGTACCTGTCCCGCTTGCTTGACGAATACGCACGCGCGCGGCGCCGGGGGCGCTGATGGTTTCCGAGAAGGTCTGCACTGTATCGGTCGCCGTGAAGTCGGAGCCGATCTGCGTCCAAGGGTCGTTGCCGTCGGCGCTGTACTCCACCTTCCATGCCACCTGCTGGGCTGTGCCGTACTGGCGGTATAGGAAGGTGACCGAACTGATACCCGGGATATCTTCCAGCAGGGTCATGGAGGAGGTGCCATAGCCGCGGAAACGTGCTGACCGGGCTCCGTTCTTCCAATCGTTGGTATCCGTGCCAATCAGGGCATCCGTCAGATCCCAATCTTTTCCATTCAGCTTGACCGTCGCCGAAGCATAGGCCGCTTTGGTTTCGCCAGCGCCTTCGAAGTCCACGATGTAGGACTCGCCAGCCGATTCCTTGAAGGTGACGGTCACAGTGACGGCCTGGCCGGGCATGGTGAACTTGCCGCCGGTTACCGGCACGTTGCTGCTGTCGGCCGCGGTGACGGTGATGGTGTCCACCGCGTAGCCGCTGTCGGGTGTCGCGTTGACGGTCACTTGCACGCCCGCCGCCGCTTCGGTGGCTGGGGTGGTGGAGGCCGACCCGTTGGCGCCGGCGTTCACGGTAATCCCATACTTCATGGCCGGGGCGGTAATGGTGAAATCAATGGTGGCGTAAGCGGTTTCTTCCGCGTCGTCTGTCACATCCACCCTTACATCGTAGTCGCCCGCGGGAGCGGTGGCGAGGATAGTGAACTGGTTGCCACTGGCCGTGTAATCGCCCTCTTCCAAGGTCGTGGACCACGCGTAGACGTAAGGAGCCTCGCCGCCCTTGGCGGTGGCGGTGATGACCGCGCCTTCGCCTTCTTCGATGGAGAAGTTGTTGGCCTTGTCGAGGCTCACATTCAACGCCACGGGGCCGCTATCCAACTTGTATATTTCGATATCTTGTTGCGTGCTGCCGTAGCAGGCGAACCGGGGTGTGCCATTGTTCCACTGCAAAACGCGACCAGAGAATTCAGCATTGACGATTTTCGTCCGGTTGGAGGCAGTGGCTGCAAAGGTCCATTGATACTTGGCTCCCGTGGCGGTGGAGGAAGAAGCAATCCCGTTCACGGTAGAGCCCGCATTGCCGATGTAAAATCCGGCCGCTTCGTTGTAAATGGTGAAATTGCTGCCGGCAGAATCAATGCGCCATACGCGGTCGGTGCCGGGGTTTTCAACTTTCCCGCCGCTGACGTTCACCACCAAACCGGTGAACGCGGCTGCTGTGCCCACGCGAACGTTCGCCATGGCTTTGTCGGTAGTGCCACCGCCGATAAACACATAGTAGCCGCCGGAAGTGATTTCCGCGGGCGTTGTGACCAGGCTGAAAGAGCCGGAGCCGTCATATGCCGCCTGCGCGGGCATGAAGGAACAAAGGGTAATGGTGAGGAACACAGGAATCAGCAACTGCCGCAGTTTCATAGGTAGCAACCTCCAATTAGCGTTTCAAAACTCAAGCCTATATCAGCAGCGTACGCTTTGTGGAGCGTGTCACCAAGCCATTTCGGGCAGCCGGGAGTGGAGCGTTTTAGTCGGGTGGTTCGCAGCCACGATTGGGCTTTTATCGTGTGCATTACTCAACCCAGTGCAAAAACAAAACGGCCCCCGGCAGCTTGCCGGTTTGCCGCTTTTGCAGGAAACCCTGGAAAACAGGAAAGGGGAAAGCATCTCGCAAAGACGCAAAGCGCGCAAAGGGTAGACGGGGGAATGTGCTTGGTTCTTCGTGCTGCGTTGTAGGCCGCCGTTGTACCGGCGGCGGGATCAAAAACCCAGCAGGAAATCAGGAAACACAAGAAAACAGGAAGGGGAAAAAATCTCGCAGAGACGCAAAGCACGCAAAGACGAACGGTGCGGTTCTTTGTTGGCTGTTTCTGTAGCCGCGGGCGGTGACCGCGGTAGGATCAAAAACCCAGCAAGAAATCAGGAAACACAAGAAAACAGGAAGGGGAAAAAATCTCGCAAAGACGCAAAGCGCGCAAAGGGGAATAAACCGGGCAAAGCGCTTGGTTCTTCGGGCTTCGTTGTAGGCCGCCGTTGTATCGGCGGTGAGATCGGACTGTAGCCGGCCTCGCTGAGGCCGGCCATCACACCCGCCGGGGATTTCAACCCCGGCCTACAAAAGCGCAACATCCCCCCGAAATGATTTTTCCTGTTTTCCTGGGTTTCCTGCTTTCCTGCTCGGCTGCAATGGCTGTTCTCCTTCAACCTGCAACCTGTAACTTGTCACTTGTCACCGTCTCCCCTTGGCGTTCTTGGCGTCTTGGCGAGAAGATTTTAAACCGAAAACCCGTCAACGCAAACGACGCAACTGCCGCAAAAAAGCGCGAGCGTTTTCTTTTTGGCTGCCATGGCTGTTTCTGTAGCCGCGGGCGGTGACCGCGGTAGAAGGAGTCAGGGGTTTGGGTTCAGAGGTCAGGTAAAAAAAACGTCAAACCAACAGCCTGGATGTCACGGAGGCCGTCCCTCTACAAGATTCAGAAAATGATTTTTCCTGCTTTCCTGGGTTTCCTGCTTTCCCGCTCAGCTGTTACGGCTGTTCCCCTTCAACCCTTAACTTGCAACTTGCAACTTGTCACCGTCTTCCCTTAACGACGGTACGAACGCGATGGGCGATGATGCGGCGGCGGGCCGTAGGGCCGCGGCGGCGGATAGCGCATCGGGGTGTAATACACCGGCGGCGGTGGGGGTGGCGGCGGCGGGCAGTAGTAAACCGGCGGTGGCGGGGGCGGCGGCGGGGGCGGGCAATAATACACCGGCTGCGGGGCAACATACACACCGCTCCCGTTAGCGGCGGAGGTTAGAATCGAGCCGGCCACCACGCCGATCAAGGCGCCGGCCAGAATATCTCCCGAGCGGTTGCGGGCCATTGCCCCCAGCGGCGCGGCAAGGCTGACCGCAAGGGCGATGGCGGTGATTTTGGCGGTAGTGCTGGCTTTCATGGCTTTCTCCTGGATTGGCTTTCACTTCACATAGTCGCCGGCGCCTCCGCCAAGGTTACAGGCCCGCCACGCCATCCGGGGCTTGCTTTTGCGGCGCCAGCGGATTATTCACCGCATCATGAAACAGCGGGTTGATTTGGATTTTGGCGACCGCGCGTGGCGCGTGGCGCGGGTGTTGGCGGCGGTCGTTGCGGTGGCATTTTGTGGCGGGTGGGCCGCCACGTCGGCAAGCGGGCAGGATGTGCCGCCAACCGGCGGGGAGTGGGTGCTGGACCCCGTACTGTGGACGGCGGATGCCACCACCGTCGGCATCCACCTGCGGCCGCACGGCTTCCGGCCCGTGGGCGAGTCCGGCGGACTGCGCGCCATGCCCGTCCGCGGCCCGGTGTTTGGCCTGCCACCACTCGAAGCGCTGGCCACGTTCCAAGATGACCGCCTCGCCCAGTTGGGCGTGGTGCTGTATAGCCGCGGCGATGCCGGCGACCTCGCCGAGCCTGAGTTTTTTGCCCGCAAGGCGGACTTGGCCACCCGGCTAAGCCAATGGGTGGGCGGTCCGGGCTTTCCTCAAAAACCGCTGGCCAGCGGCGGCACCACGCAGGAAATCCATGTCTGGACCAAGGGGAGCCTGCGCCTGGACCTGGAATGGGCCTACACCCGCAACGCGCGCGCCCCCGATGGCAGCGTCATCAAGTTCCGCGCGGAATATATCCGCCTGCGGTGCCGGCGCTATGATGCCGCGCAACAGGCGCGCTTGGCCGGCGGCAGCGCCCAAACCGCCGGCCCCGCCACCCGCAAGCCTTTCCTGACGCTCTACGACCTGCGCGCGCGGGTGAAAACGCTCCCCGATGGCGCCCACCTCGTCAGCGGTGTGCCCATGGTGGACCAAGGCCCCAAAGGCTACTGCGTGGCCGCCACCGTCGAACGCGTCCTGCGCTTTTTTGAACGCGACTTCGATCAGCATAAAATGGCCCAGATGGCCGACACCAGCGCCGCCGGCGGCACCAGCATCGAGGGCATGCTGCAAGCCCTACGCCGGATGTCCACCGCGCTGGATATCCGCGTGGTCGAACTCTATGGCGCCGAAAGCGGCACCGAGGCCTACGACGACCCCGCTGCCCGCCGTCGCCTGCTCGTTCCCAAAAGCCTCGCGCGCACCATCAAGGAATACAACCGCGTGGCCAAACACGCGCGCCAACCCGAAATTGCCGATCTCACCGTCGCCCGCAGCGCTTCCGTGGATGACATTTATAATCTCATGGACCGCGCCATCCTCAAGGAAGCCCGCAACAGCCGCACCATTGATCGCGATAACTTTTTCCGGCAGGTGCAGCGCCATGTGGACCTCGGCATCCCCCTTGCGTGGAGCCTGATGGTCGGCCTGACCCCCGAGGAAGCCGAAACCGTCGGTATCCGCGGCGTGGCCGGCCACATGCGCATGATCATCGGCTACCATCCCACCACCCGCGACATCCTGTACAGCGACAGTTGGGGCCCCGGCCACGAACAAAAACGCATGAAGCTCGAAGATGCCTGGGTCGGCACCACCGGTCTCTTCGCCATCGTCCCCCGCGAATTCCGTTATTAGCCTAAAGCGGAAATCCGCAAATCTTTCAACGCAAACGACGCAACCGCCGCACAAGATCGCAAGCGTTTTTTGGGGGCTGCCATGGCTGTTTCTGTAGCCGCGGGCGGTGACCGCGGTAGGATCAAAAAACCAAGCAGGAAATCAGGAAACCCAGGAAAACAGGAGGGGAAAAGAATCTCGCAAAGACGCAAAGCGCGCAAAGGGGAATAAACCAGGGAAAGGTGCTGGGTTCTTCGTGCTTCGCTGTAGGCCGCCGTTGTACCGGCGGCGAGATTTCAAACCGCAAACCCTTCAACGCAAACGACGCAACCGCCGCAAAAGTTCGCAACGACGAATAATGCGGTTCTTTGTTGGCTGTTTCTGTAGCCGCGGGCGGTGACCGCGGTAGGATCAAAAAACCAAGCAGGAAATCAGGAAACCCAGGAAAACAGGAAGGGAAAAGAATCTCGCAGAGACGCAAAGCGCGCAAAGGGGAATAAACCAGGGAAAGGTGCTGGGTTCTTCGTGCTTCGCTGTAGGCCGCCGTTGTACCGGCGGCGAGATTTCAAACCGCAAACCCTTCAACGCAAACGACGCAACCGCCGCAAAAGTTCGCAACGACGAATGATGCGGTTCTTTGTTGGCTGTTGACTGTAGCCGCGGGCGGTGACCGCGGTAGGAGTGGTCAGGGTTCGGGGTTCAGAGGTCAGGTAGAAACCGTCAAACCGCCAGCCTAGACAGCACGGAGGCCATACCTCTATAAGAACCAGAAAATGATTTTTCCTGCTTTCCTGGGTTTCTTGCTTTCCTGCTCGGCTGTTACGGCTGTTCTCCTTCAACCTGCAACCTGCAACTTGTAACTTGCCACCATCTTCCCCTTGGCGTTCTTGGCGTCTTGGCGAGAGATGCTGAAATGATTTTTCCTGCTTTCCTGGGTTTCCTGATTTCCTGCTCGGCTGTTACGACTGTTCTCCTTCAACCTTCAACCTGTAACTTGTCACCGTCTTCTCTTGGCGTCTTGGCGAGAGATGCTTGTCGGCCGCCGTTGTACCGGTGGCGGGCCAGCGTCACTGGAAAAAAGCAACGGTTCGAAAAAGGCTTGCGCCGCGCCTTGAAGCGTCTATAGTCCCCCCTGTTTTGCCGCCATGGCGGCCAAAACCGGGGCGTGGCTCAGCCTGGTAGAGCGCTTGGTTCGGGACCAAGAAGTCGCTGGTTCAAATCCAGTCGCCCCGACCACTTTAGATTCGGCTTTTTTTCGGCCCAGTTTTTCCAAGGGCCGACAAACTCCACGCACAGACGCGGCGGGAGGTTTCCCCTATTGCTCACCCTTTGCGATGACCACTTTTTCCCGGCGGACAGATCGGGGGCGGCGGCTACGCCGTTGGTTTGGCAAGGGTGTTCAGCGGCGGCGCGACGAGCTCGGGAGGCGCGAACTTTCAGGCTGGGGTACAAGGATTTGCGGCACGGATCGGCGGAAGCGATGCGCGGGGGTTCCTGCGGGGTCGGGAGGTCGGCGCGTGCGGCAAGGCCGCCGCGCCGAGCGGCTGGGTCGGATTTCTGGCCCGACCGTTCCGAAGGGGGGTGCATCCGGCTTTCGTCCTCGTTTTCCCCGGCTTCCGGGCGCTCTAAAAAGAGGTTCAATTGGAACCGCTGGAAAAATTCGCGCAATTCCGCATAGCTGCCCGAAATCGCCGTGTTTTGGGCCAGATTCGCGGCTTTCACAAAATCGGCCAGAGGTTCAATCCAGCAGTTGCCTTGAGACTTGATCCGGTCGATTTTCTCCCGTAGGCGGGTCTTCTCGGTAAAATATTCGGCTTTGCGGGCGGCGTACTCCTCCCGCGTGATAGACCCATCGAGGAATACATCCAGCAGACGCGCCACCTTCGCATCGATCTCCGCCAGCCGCTTTTGATGGGCCGAAGCCTCCGCCGTCGCGCGGTCCGCCCCATCGCGCCGCCATTCCTCGATCCGCCCCAGCATCAACTCCGCCCACTCGTCGGATATCCCCACGCGCAGGAGTTCCCGCCGCATCTGCTGGGCAAGGTATTCCTCGCGGATGTACCCAACCAGGTCGCAGGAACCGAGTTTCTTGGCGCAACGGTAATAGTGATAGGTCTTGTGCCGCTCCACCGTCACCCAGGACCCGCACACCCGGCACCGCACGAAGCCCAGGAACGCCACCGGCTGCAACCCCTTCTTGGTGCGGTAGCGCCCCCGGCCGCGCTCCAGCAAGACCCGCTGGACGCGCTCGAAAAGCTCCACGGGGATAATGCGCTCGTGTGTGCCCTCGTACTCGTCGCCCGCCCACGCGAAAAACCCGATGTAGAACCGATCCGAAAGAATCTGCGGAATCACGCTGCGGGCGATGGGCTTTTCCTGATGGCTCAAAAGCCCCCACTGCGTAGCCAATTCCACCATTTGGTCGTAGTTGTAGCGGCCTGTCGCATAGGTCTCGAACAATCGCCGGACCATCGGGGCTTTCTGCTGGTGCACTTCGATGGTCCGCAAGCGCGGTTCGTTCACATAGCCCAAAGGCGGTTTGTGCGGATAGACGCCCCGCCGAATCTTCTCCCGCATACCCCGCCGCACATTCTCCGAAAGCGCATCCACATAATATTTCGACTGTCCGAACGCCATATTGAGGACGAATTTCCCCTGCGGCGTGTTCTCAAACCAGAATGTCGGGAACTTCAACGCCGTGATTTTCCCCGTGTCCACCAGCCAGATGATTTTTCCGCCGTCCACGCTGTTGCGGGCGAGGCGGTCTGGATGCCACGCCAACAGCGCATCCGCTTCGCCCTTCTCCACCCTTAAAAGCATGTCGTTGAAGATCGGTCGCCCCGGCTCCTTCGCCGTCATGGACTCGACAAATTCGCGGACAATCACCAGCCCCTGTTTCTTTGCGTACTCGCGCAATTCGTTTCGCTGCGCATCAATCGAAAGAATCTGCCGCTCTTCATCGTCCGTGCTTTTCCGCGCGTATAGGAATACTTTCATTTTGCCCCCTCCTTGGCCTTGGTTTGCGCCCTGGCCTTTGTTTTCTCTGCTTCTGCGATGATTTTCTTGAAGCCCTTCACATCCGGCGCGGCAAGCGGTTGCAAGAGGATGTTTTTACCATCCGTGAAAATGGCGAACTTCGTACCCGTGCGCAGACCAATCACCTTCCGCGTCACCTCTGGAATCACAATCTGCCCCCGCGAAGAAAGCCGGGTCAATTCAAAGTGCATTCGCAGCCTCCATTTATAAGATGATCTTATATATTCACTTTACCCGAGGAAGGAAACGCTGGCAAGGCGATTCCTGGAAATAATCTAAATTTAACGCGGACGGGATCGAACCGCTCCTGCCCGCGTGCGAAGAATGAGCGCCAAAGGGCAGGAAGTGGGGCGGCCTGGCCGCTACCGACGGCGGCAAGCGAAGCGCGCAGGGATGCACCCCCCTTCGGAACGGTCGGGCCAGAAATCCGACCCAGCCGCTCGGCGCGGCGGCCTTGCCGCACGCGCCGACCTCCCGACCCCGCAGGAACCCCCGCGCATCGCTTCCGCCGATCCGTGCCGCAAATCCTTGTACCCCAGCCTGAAAGTTCGCGCCTCCCGAGCTCGTCGCGCCGCCGCTGAACACCCTTGCCAAACCAACGGCGTAGCCGCCGCCCCCGATCTGTCCGCCGGGAAAAAGTGGTCATCGCAAAGGGTGAGCAATAGGGGAAACCTCCCGCCGCGTCTGTGCGTGGAGTTTGTCGGCCCTTGGAAAAACTGGGCCGAAAAAAAGCCGAATCTAAAGTGGTCGAGCTTACTGGACAGCCAAAGAAACTGTTTTGCGTAGTTTCCCCCTCTGCCGCCGCTACGCTCTCTCCTTTACGCCCGCCTTGCTCAAGCCCCCATTGCGCGGGCTGCTTCCCTCCTGCGC
>Ga0209718_1004502_pt1 | contig 11577 bp, 8 predicted proteins | sample AD_JPNAS1_MetaG_FD_184420 | JGI IMG/M metagenome (GOLD analysis project Ga0209718, IMG submission 184420) | Active sludge microbial communities of municipal wastewater-treating anaerobic digesters from Japan - AD_JPNAS1_MetaG (SPAdes) (version 2) | ecosystem: Engineered > Bioreactor > Anaerobic >... | reverse complement strand
GGGGCGGGTCAATTGGCCGATGCCATCGCCAAGGACCTCCTTGCGGCGATCTTTGTGCGCTCTTCCCTTTGCACCATATTCACGTACGGTGAAGCTGCCATCGACCGCGATCTCAAGCCAGGCAGAGACCAGCTGGGCGATCTTCTCCTCAACCGTCATCATACGAACAAGCGCGCTGGCTTGTTTCATGCTCGTGTGCATTGGTTACTCCTTCAGTGCCCCGAGGGCAACCCCGGCGATGATATACTTGGAGAGGATAAAATACATGACGAACAACGGCAGGACCGTCAACGTCAGGCCCAAGTATACAGAACCGTATTCAGTCTTGTAAATATCACCTCTGAGCAGGCTCACCATGATCGGCATGGTGTACTTCTCCTGCCTGGTGAGGAGGATCAAGGGGATGAAGAGGTTGTTCCAACTGGCCACGAAGGTGAAGATCGCCTGGGTGGCGATCGCCGGCTTCATGATGGGCAGGATGATCTGGTTGAAGGTGCGGAACTCCCCCGACCCGTCGATCCGCGCCGAGGCGACGATATCGAGCGAGAGGGTGGCCTTGAGGTATTGGCGCATGAAGAAGACCATCGCCGGGGCCGCGATGGAGGGTAAGATCAACGGCAAGAGGCTATTGGTCCACCCGATGCGGTACATGAACTGATAGAACCCGATGCCGCTGATCTGCGCCGGGATCATGAGGACGGCCATGATGAACGAGAAGAACGCATCGCGCAGACGCCAGGTATAGGCGACCAGCGCATAGGCGGTGAGGCTTGAGAAGTAGACGGCACAGACCGTCGCACCGCAGCTGATGATCATCGAGTTGACGAACCCGACCCAGGGGTTGAAGCTCTTTCCGTTGAGGATCTTCCAGTTGTTCAGGAGGCTCTTGCCGGGCAAGAGCGCCACCGATGACTGCTGGATCTGGTAGGTGGAACGGGTTGCATTCATCACCATCACATAGAAAGGGAAGATGCTGAGCAACGAGAGGAAGATGCAGACGACGTAGATGACCGTCTTCATCGTGATGGTCGAAGCCTTGATGCTCTTCACACTGCACCTCCTCTTCGTTTGAGCTGTCGCTCCCGTTTCCGGGCCTTCGCCTCATCCTTGTCACGCATGATGAAGAAGAGGGCCACCGAGAGGACGACGATGATGAGGAAGACGATCATGCTCGCCGCCGAAGCGCGGTTGTAGAGGTAACTGCCGCTGAAGGCTTGGTTGTAGATGAAGACGCTGCTGGTCAGCGTGGCGTTATCTGGTCCTCCCAAGAGGTAGAGGCGGGGGATGTCGAACATCTGCAGGCCCCCGATCATGCTGGTGACCAGCACATAGAGGACGATGGTCTTGAGCCGTGGCAGCGTGATGCGGAAGAAGATCTGCGTGCCGTTCGCCCCGTCGATCTCCGCTGCCTCAAAGAGGGTGATGTCGATGCCCAGCACTCCGGCGATGAGGACGATCATCGAGTTGCCGTACCACATCCAGAATTGGATGAAGGCCACTACACCCCGTGAGGTCCACTTCTGCAAGTGGAAATTGGTGGGGGCATCGAGGATTCCCAACCGGATGAGCAGGTCGTTGACCGGCCCCTTGGGGTAGCCGAAGAGGGAGTTGAAGAGGATGGCGATGGTCGCGGCGGTGATGATATTGGGCATGTAGATCAGCACCTTGAACGCCCCTTGGGCCTTGACGCGGAAGCGACGGGTGGTGAACCAGGCGGTCAAGAGCAGGGCCAGCGTGATCTGGGGGATGAAGTTCATCACCCAGATGATGGCGGTATTGGCCAACGACTGCTTGAACGTCACGTTGGCGAGGATCAACTTATAATTCTCAAAGGGATCGGAGAGGAATTTGAAGGCGGTCTTTCCCAGGCCCCTGAGGTCGGTGAACCCGATCACCACCGTATAGAGGGTCGGATAGAGCGAGAAGATGAGAAAGGTGACGACAAATGGAATGGAGAATATGTATCCCCACTTCGCATAACTGACTCCCTTTTGGGCCATGGCAAAATCCCCTCCTCAGTGTGTACAATAGGGTATCCACAGCTGCCGACGGGCAGCTGCAGATACCATCAGAATGCTCTTAGACGTCAAGAGCGAGGTTGTCGGCGACCATGCGCTTGAAGTCGGCGATGGCCTGGGCCTTGGTCTTCAAGCCAGCGCTGTAGTTGCGCACCTGGTCGCGCCAGTAGATGTTGATCGTCTCATCGTACTGGGTCTTGTTCTTACCGGTGGCGAATGCGCCGGCAGGGACGAAGACATCAAACATGTTCTGGCCACCGAGGAACGGCAGGGTGCCATCGCTCTTCTGCATGACCGTGCCGCTGGCCACCGTGTCCTTGGTGCCGCCGGGGCCATCCAGGGTGCCGTTCGCCCAGTAGTACTGCAGACCGGTGTTGGAGCTGTCGAGGGTGATCCACTCGATGATCTTCCCAACCGCTTCCTTGACCGGGCTCTTGTTGTTTGCAAGGACCCAGGTGCCGCCCCAGAAGAAGCCGACGGGAGGCTCACAGACAGCCCAGTCGCCGTAGGTGCCCTCTCCGGGCTTGTCTCCGCCGCTGTTGCCGGCCATCACGTAGTTGATCAGCCAGGCGGGGCCGAAGAAGCCGAACGCCTTCCTGGCACCGGCATCCTTCATGTCGGCGAACCACGCATCGGTCCAGTCCTGGGTGTCGTTGGTGTACCCTTTCTCCAACATCATCTTCGCTATGTCGAGGAACGCCTCGCGGGTCGGGTCGATGAAGAGCTTGTCATCAACGATCCACCCCTGCGGGGAGCTGCCCTCGATGGCATGCCAGATATCCCCGTCACCACTGATGATGGGATAGCCCTTTCGCGCCAAATCCTCGGCGGCCGCGAAGAACTTGTCCCAGCCCGGTCCAACCTTGCTGGTGACGAACGCCGGATCATCGGTGCCCCAGACAGCCTTTGCGATCGAGCGGCGGTAGATGAAGGCTCCACCGGTCGCCTGATAGCCGAGGCCCACGAGATCGCCAGATCCGTTGGTGCCGATGTCAACCGTGTACGGTGCGATGTCGGCTTCCTTCAGCTTCGCATCGACGTTGATGCCCAGATCCTTGTACGGGGCGGCGAAGTGTGCGGCATCGCCCTGGGTGTACTTCAGTACGAAGGCCGCTTCGGCGCAGTACATGTCCGGGGCATTGTCACCACCGCCGGCCAACGCCTGGTCCAGTGCGGGCTGGTAGGCACCATCGGTCGTCGCAATGATCGTCGTTTTCACCTCGTAGTCGAACTCGGGGTGCAACGCTTTGTACTTCTCGATCATCTTGGGCACTTCATCGGTGAAGCTCCACAGGTTGATGACCTTCCGCGCCGGCTTGGCCTCCTCGCTCTTTCCCGCCGCGAAGAGCGAGACGGCAAGGGTTGCCACCAGGAGCATCATGAGCATAATACGCATGGTTCGTTTCATTACAGACACCTCCTTAGTATCGTGTAGGTTCTCATAGGTTGGGTACAAAGAGAGGCGGGCCTCCTCTGTCCCATACTCATGGTATGACACTCCAGGAGGGCCCGCCATCGGCTGTTCGCCCGTTCTTCTCCTAGGATGTTTGTCCTATGTTTCCCGACTCTTCGTCCACTTGATGGCAAATCGCCTCAGCGTCGCCGCGTCCGGGATGGAGAGCTTGTGTCGGATATTGTCACGATAGACGTTGATGGTCTTCACCGAGAGGTTGAGGGCCGCGCCGATCTCACTGACCCCGTACCCCGACCCGATGAGGCGCAAGACCTCCAGTTCCCGGAGGCTGAGCAACTTCACCGGATCGATCGTCATCTCCGCCTCCCCGGTCGCCATGGAGCTCAAGAGGCGCTGCTGCATGTCGAGGGAGAGGTAGACCTTGCCATTGAGGACCTGGGTGATGGCATCGATGAGCGAGGAGGTCGCCTCCTGCTTCATGACGTATCCGCGCGACCCCGCCTTCAGCGCCGCCGAGGCATAGATGGTCTCATCGTACATGCTGATGATCAAGGAGAGGACCCTCGGGTACATGCTCCTGATGGTCCGCACCAGATCGAGGCCGTTCTCCTCGCGCAGCGAGATGTCGATGAGGGCGACATCGACGGGATGGGCTTCAAGCAGCGTCAGGGCATCGGCGATGCAAACCGCCTCCCCGACGACCTCCCACCCCGAGACGTTCGAGATGAGGCTGGCAAGCCCCTGGCTGAAGAGCGGATGATCATCGACGATGAGAAATTGAATGCGCTTACCCATGGTGTTGCTCCTTGAATCGAATACGTACCACCGTCCCCTCGCTGGACGACTCAACCGTAAGTTCGGCATCCGCCATGGCGGCGCGGTTCTTCATGATCCGCATGCCGAGCCCTCTTTGATTGGGCTTGGCGTCCATGCCGGTGCCGTCATCGCTGACGGTGAGGGTGTAGCTCACGCTTCCATCCTCCTCCAGGACGCTGGACGACGAGAGTTCAATGTGTGAGGCCTTGGAGTGCTTGACGGCGTTGGTCAACGCCTCCTGGACGATCCGAAAGAGGTTGAGGGAGCGGGTGGAGTCGGCGATCTGAAACGCAGGATCGACGTTGATGTCGATCTCGATGTCTGCGCGGCGCAGGCTCTCATTGGCCAGCGCCTGGAGGCGTTGGACGAAGGATGAGGAGGAGAGCTCGAGGGGCATCAGCCCCCGGCTGATGGTCCGCACCTTCGAAATGGCGTCGTTGAGGTGTTCGCTGATCTGATCAAGTTCCTCAAGGTGTATGCCGTGGTGTTCCACCAGCTGTTGGCTCGCCGCGGTGGCGAGCAGGGAGATGCCGAGCAGGTACTGGCAGAGATCGTCGTGGAGGTCCTGGCCGATGCGCTCCATGGTCCGGGTGGAGATCTCCATCACCTCGTCCTCCAGCTCGATCCTCCGCTTCACCTCGGTGCGGAGCGCCGCGGTCCTCGCCGCCACCTGCTCCTCGAGGGTGCGTTCATGGCCTCGGATCTGCTCGAGCAACAGCGAGCCCTTGAGGGCACTGGAGATCTGCTCCTGCAACACCGCGTAGAGCTCGCTCACGACCATGCCGAAGGGGACGAGCAGATACCCCAGCGGTTCATCGAGGTAGACGAGGGGCAGCAACACCCACTGCCGCCGCCTCCATGCGGAGCCGAGGGAGGGGGGAAGGATCTCCTGCACGGGAAAGTCAGTGCCAAGCGCCTCCTCCATCTCAAGGCGGTGGGTGGTCATCATCAGGCGGGCATGCTCCGGCGTTTCACTGAAGGCGACAAGGTACCCCTCATCCAGATCGAAGAGCTGCAGACACTCACGCAGGCTGGGGATCAACTGGGCCATATCGAAGGTGCCGGAGAGCGTCGCGCTGACTTTGCGCAGGTTGTCGAACGACTTCTGCACCGCCACCCGTTTGGCGGCTTGGAAGCGCCCGAGCTTCTCCCCGACCAGCGTCCGCGCAGCCGCCATCATGGTCAGGCGGCGCTCCTGGTTCCCCTCGCTTGCCCGGTTGGCTTGGTATTCGATCACCGAGAGGTAGTCGTGCCAGCGATGCAACGCCCCACTGGAGGAGGCGGTGGCATCGAGGGCGCGGTTGAGCCGGGCGATCAAGAGGTCGTACTGGCCCCGATTCATCAGGCTGACCAGCTCCTCGGATGCCAATCGCTCCGCGATGGTGGCGGTCTTAGGAAGCTCCGTGAGGCCGGGGGTGAGATCGACGTGGGGGTTGCAGCCGCACGACTCGCGGATGATCGCGGTACAGGGAAGGCGCACATGCTCCTCCTCCCCTCCCGCCATGATCCGATCGAGCATGTCGACGGCGAGGACTCCCATCTCATAGAGTGGTTGCACCACGGTGGTGAGCGGCGGGCTGGCATAGCGGGCAGCGTCCAGACCATCGAACCCGACCACCGAGACGTCGTCAGGGACGCGTACTCCCCGCTGGACAAGCTCACTCATGGCCCCGAGGGCCATCCAGTCGTTGAGGCAGACCAGCGCATCGAAGGAGACGTTTCTCTCGAGCAAAGACCGCACCGCCTCTCGCCCACTATCCTCAGTGAAGGTCCCGTCGAACACCATCTCATCGGACAGGGGGATTCCATGCTCAGAGAGGACGCGGGAGACGGCGGCGAGCCGACTGATGGACTCCTGGTGGTTCGTCGGCCCTTTGACGACCGCAAAGCGGCGTCGGTGATGGACGGTCACCAAATGCTCGACCAGGCTGCCCATTCCCTGCCCTCCCTCCACCGTGATGTCGCTCATCCCCTCCAACTGCATCCCAATGGAGACAGTGGGGATGGCTGCCCACGAGGAGAAGAACTGGGAGAGGTCCAGCGTGGTGAAGAAGGTGGCGAGCGAAGAGGCGATGATGATGAGGCCGTCGATGTTGTGTTGACTCGCCAGATGGTAGGCGAGGTTTGAAGAGGCCTCGCTGGCGATGGGGCTGCCGAGGCGTGAGCCGATGAAGGAGATGGTGCCCAGACTGCGACGCGAAGCCTCCTGCTCCATGGCATGCCAGAGGTTTGCCTGATACTCATCATCCAAGCCGGCGGTGAAGATTCCGATGCAACGGTGGGTGGACATAGTTCGTTTCGTGGCCTCCTTCCCTCCATCATAGCGCACGAATGGAAAATTGTAACGAAAGGGAATTCTGGGAACAAAGGGGCTGAAAAGAAGGAAGGCAACCCACTGTGCGACCTCTGTCGCCCCAACGAGTTGCCCGAAAGCCTGGTAGAATCTGGAACCACCGTCCTGTCCTGCACCTTTGTGCCTCGGACAGTCCATTATCAAACCAACTATTTAGCAGGGGAAGGACTCGAACCTACGACCTTCGGGTTATGAGCCCGACGAGCTGCCAACTGCTCCACCCTGCGCCGAATTACCTGCTTACTATAGGAAAATTGGGAATTCTTGTCAACTAGGCACGAAGAGTAATAATCCATCATTGCAAGCCATCTTGCCCCTGAAGTGATTCACGGAGCTTGACATTATTGGTGGAGATGCCATTATTCTTAGTTATTGACACAACTATTGATAGTGTTCGCAATCGTGAACATAGAGGAGCATATATGCGTATTACCGTTCTTGGAGGAGGGGCGATGGGAGGATTGTTCTCCTGTTTGCTGTCAGAGAAGAATGACGTGACCGTGATCGACCACAAGAGCGCCTTGGCGGAGAAGATCGAGAAGGATGGGTTTTATCTCACCTCCCCTGCAGGGGAGCGAAAGCGCTACACCATGAAGGCGAGGACCAATAGCGACGGCATGGAAGTGCAGGATCTGGTGATCCTCTTCGTGAAGTCCATGTACAATATACCGGTGCTGACAGCCAATAAGGCGATCATCGGCCCTGACACCTTCGTGATGAGCATGCAAAACGGCATGGGGCACGAAGAGGTGCTCCGCCAATTCGTCGATGATGACCATGCCATCTTGGGAACGACGCAACACAACGCCGCCATCGTGGCCCTGGGGGAGAACAAACACAACGGAGCGGGGCCGAACGCCATCTGCAACCTCTCGGGGAGAAGTGAGCTCTGCCAGCATATCGCCACGGTATTCACCGAAGCGGGCCTTGATACCTCGGTCTCCACCGATGTGCAGCGCATGATCTGGCACAAGCTCTTCACCAACGCCTCGGTGAGCATCCTCACCGGCATCCTGCAGGTGAAGCTCGGCTACATCGCCGAGAACAGCGCGGCCCACAGCCTCTGCGTCCTGCTCATCAAGGAAGCGGTGGCAGTGGCCCGTGCCGATGGATTTGCCTTTGATGAGGCAGAGATCATCGACGAGGTGACCGCTGTCTGCACCCGGTCACCGAACGGGATCACCAGCATCGCGTACGATCTATCAAAGGGGAACAAGACGGAGGTGGACACGATCTCCGGCGCGGTGGCCAGGAAGGCCCGACTCCTGGGGATCCCGGCCCCGCACACCGAGACGGTGGTAGCGCTGGTACATGCCCTGGAGGGGAGAGGGAACGCCCATATGTTGTCATCATAGTACACGACAGTTCCCTTCCTTCTATCATGGGAGAGGGATGACACAAAGGCAAGAACAGAGACCACATGCTGGTATTCTCCAAACCATCGATGGGCATAAAAACAGAATCAAAAAGCTATCTCATTATTTAAAAAGCAGTTGATATCATTGACATTCGCTCTATCCCGCCCTTTTGCTTTTACATCCCATCTGCTATCATGATTTCACATCCTCAGATCTTTCGCTGCAGGAAGAGAAGGAGCGCTCTACGAGCAAGAAAATCATCATCCTGGGAGCCGGCAGGCGCGGCCTCAGCCTTGCCAAGAAGCTGATCAGTGACGGCAACGACATCGTCATCATCGATCACCGCCAGGATCGCATCGAATATGCAGTGGGGCATCTCGACTGCTTGGGCATCCTGGGCAACGGCACCGACATCGCCAAACTCGAGGAGGCGGGCGTGGAGCACGCCCAGGCGTTCGTCGCGGTCACCGACAGCGATGAGGTCAACCTCGTCTCCTGTGGCCTCGTCTCCTCCTCCTACCCCCAGACCAAGACGGTGGCGGCCATCAGGTCGCTGGTCTACACCGGCCCCGATGGACTGAAGGAGGGGCTCCTCGGAATCGACTACATCGTCAACCCCAACGCCGAGACCGCCGCCTCGATCCATCAGATCATCGAACAGGGAGTCCATGGGAACATCCTCGGGTTCGTGAACTCGCACCTCTTGCTCTACAACTTTCAGATCGCCCACGACAGCCCCTACATCGGAGCCTCCGTCATGCAGATGCGCAGCAAGCTCAACGCCATCTTCATCATCACCTCGATCATGCGCCGGGGAACGGTCATCGTCCCCTCCGGCTCCACCGTCATCCAAGGCGGCGACATCCTGACCATCGTCGCCGACAGTGAGGAGGTGCGTGATATCCTCAAGACCGTGGGGCAGCTGCAGAAGCGCCCCAACTCCATGGTCCTGGTCGGGGCGAGCAGCCTGACGAGGGCCCTGCTCAACCGGATGGGAGCGGCGATGCGCTCCAAGGTCGCCGTCGTCGACCGCGACGAGGAGGTCTGCCGCCAATTCAGTGAGCGGTTCCGGGAAATTCTGGTCATCAAGGCCGACATCACCGATGAAGAGATCATGAGTGAGGAGCAGCTGGGCGCCTATGATCTGCTCGTCGCCCTGACCGACAATGACGAACTGAACATCATCACGGCCAGCTACGCCAAACGGATCGGCATCAAACGTTCGATGGCCCTCATCAGGGAGAACAACAACTACGTGCGCATGGCCCCCTCGCTCGACATCGATGTGGTCATCTCCACGACCAACGCCACCGTCGAGTCGCTCTTGCGCTACCTGAGGGGGACCAATGTGACGAGCCTGCACTCCCTCTTCGGGGGGCAGCTCGATGTCTACGAGTTCATCATAGGCAAGGAGAGCACGGTCTGCGCCAAGCAGCTCAAGGACATCAACATGCGCAAGAAAGCCATCGTGGCCGGGATCACCGACCGCGACGGCGTCAGCCACATCCCCGGTGGAGAGTCGCGCCTCAACGAGGGGGATACCGTGCTGGTGGCCGCCTTGCACAATGCGAGCGACCTCATCCAGCACCTCTTCGGGTAGCCTATGGTAAATTACAAGAACAATCTAAAAATCCTGGCAATCATTGAAGTGATCATCGCCTTGCTTATGGCAATCCCGACGATCATGTCGGTCGTGCTCAAAGAGCAGGAGGCGTTACGGGGCTTCATTGCTGCATACGTAGCAATCCTGCTCTTTGTGGCCATCGCCTTCATCATCTCCCACAATTCAAAGGGGACGACATTTCAGCGTAGGGATGGGTATCTCATCGTCACTCTGGCCTGGGTCATCGCCACGGCCTTCTCCGCCATCCCCCTTGTCATCTCCGGCTCCTATGAGAACTACTCCGGTGCTTTCTTTGAAATCATGAGCGGCTTCACCACAACGGGGGCGACGGTCCTTGAACAGACAGAGCACCTGCCACGGTCTATCCTCTTTTGGCGAGCGCAAACCAACTGGATCGGGGGAATGGGAATCATCGTGCTCTTCGTCGCACTCCTGCCCACCCTCGGCGTCAACACCACGATGCTGGTCAACGCCGAGACTGTTGGCCCGACCAAGGACAAGCTGACGCCGAAGACCAAGAACACCGCCCTCATCCTCTGGTCGATCTACCTCGGCTTCTCGGTGCTGCAGACTGCGCTGTTACGCCTCGGAGGTCTTGATCTCTACGATGCGATGACTATTACCTTCTCGACGATGTCAACAGCTGGGTTTTCAGTGAAAAACGGGTCAATCGGCAGCTACAACAGCGCCTACATCGATGTAGTGGTCACCCTTTTCATGCTGTTGAGCGCCACGAACTTCGCCCTCCACTTCAAGGCGTTGACCGGGCGATTCTCATCGGTTCTCAAGGATGGGGAGCTCCGGGCCTACCTCGGTATCTGGTCGGTGACCACACTGCTGATCACCGCCGCGCTCGCCGTGACAAAGACCTTCCCCTCCTTGGGCCAATCCCTTCGCTACGGCGCATTCCAGAGTGCCTCAATCATGACCACCACCGGCTTTTCCACGACCGACTACCTGTTGTGGCCCTCATTCGCCCAACTCCTGCTCTTCCTCCTTTTCTTTGTCGGTGGGTCGGCAGGCTCCACAGGGGGAGGCATCAAGGTCATCCGTATCGCTACCCTCTTCAAGATGGGCAGGGCGCAGATGAAAAGCCGGATACATCCCCGTGGCGTCTTCCAGGTGAGGGTCGGGGAACAAACGATCCAGCGGGACCTGCAGATTTCCATAGCCACCTTCTTCGGAGTCTATATAATCACCGGCCTGGTTGGCTCATCTATCATCTCCCTGGGGGGCGGCGATCTTGCCACCAGCATCTCGGCCTCGTTCCTCTGCCTTGGCAACATCGGTGTCGGCTTCGGTCAGGTCGGACCAACTGGCAACTTTGGAATCTTCTCTCCTGCACTGCTGTGGTTCTGCTCCCTCCTGATGCTCGTCGGCCGCCTCGAGCTCTTCACCGTCTACGTGCTCTTCACCGGCCACTTCTGGCGACACTGACGAAGGAGAGTGGATGCAGGGGCCCGATCTGTTGTACCATAGGGCCCAACAGCAGGGAGGTACCCACCGTGAAGCATGTCGTCTTGATCCCCGATTCCTTCAAGGGAACGATGTCCAGCCAACAGATTTGCTCCATCATGGAGCGCGCCATCACGGCTCACTACCCTGAGGCGATGATCACCAGCATCCCCGTCGCCGATGGCGGCGAAGGGAGTGTCGACGCCTTCCTCGAGGCCCTGGGCGGAGAGAGGCGCACCGCGGTGGTCCGCGGTCCCTACGGCGAGGAGATGGAGAGCTTCTATGGGGTGGTCAATGGGAAGACCGCGATCATCGAGATGGCCGCCTGCGCCGGCCTCCCGCTCGTCGGCGATCGCCTCGATCCCTCGCTCACCACCACCTACGGCGTGGGGGAGTTGATGCTCGATGCCGCGCGAAGGGGAGCGGAACACATCATCGTCGCCTTGGGCGGCAGCGCCACCAACGACGGTGGCTGCGGAGCGGCCGCATCCTGCGGCATCGGCTTCTACGATGCAAGCGGTAGGCAGTTCGTCCCCACC
>Ga0209718_1004491_pt1 | contig 11593 bp, 7 predicted proteins | sample AD_JPNAS1_MetaG_FD_184420 | JGI IMG/M metagenome (GOLD analysis project Ga0209718, IMG submission 184420) | Active sludge microbial communities of municipal wastewater-treating anaerobic digesters from Japan - AD_JPNAS1_MetaG (SPAdes) (version 2) | ecosystem: Engineered > Bioreactor > Anaerobic >... | reverse complement strand
GGGATTACCCCTGTCTTTGCACCCCGTCACCTTACACCAATGCAAGGGACTATACAACCCTTCGATGAATCCGCGCGGCCCTGCGTTGGTTCAAAATGAGAGAACAAACGCGGCCAGTGCCTTTATCTCCTCTAGGGTCAAAGATTGTGTCGAGCCATGCGTGTCGTTGGGATTATGCGTGGTGAATAACTCCTCAATTGTCAGCGCGCGTCCGTCGTAAAGATACGGAGCGTTCCGCCAACTCTCCACGAGCGTCGGCGTGTCAAAAGCGCGTCCCTTTTCGTTGCCTACGCCCAGACCCAAATCGTATTTCTTGAGATTCGTGAAGAGTTGCTCGCCCTGAGGCCCCTTGGCAGCGGGCGGATGGCACATGACGCAGCCGGCTTTTTGGAAAACGATTTCTCCGGCCTTGGCTTGATCAGAGAGCGCACCGTTTACACGGTACGGGCTCGGCACCGGTTGGAGCGCACTCACGTAAGCGTCCAGGCACAAGGCATCCGCTTCTGGACGCACCGAGAAATGAATGTGCGTCAGCCCTTTGCGGTTGCAGGCCTGCATGTCCGGGCGGATGCCGGTTATCATGGTGGGCGGCGTCAAATGGCAGTACACCAGACTCTTTGACTGTTTGGGGTTGCCGGCCCCGTCGTTCAGCAAGTCCCAGTTCAAGCCGTCGGCGCGTCCGTCCGGGTGGCAACTGGCGCAGCTCTGCCACTGCTGGAAACAGATGGTTCCGTCGTTGAACAGCATCTCACCGCGCCGTACCGGATCGGTTGGTTGGCCGGTGGCGATTCCCAGCGGTATCCGGCGAACCGGATGGGTACCGGCCGTATCCAGCGCGACGGAGGCGACAGCATCCTCGAAGTAAAGCGGCACGTAGGCACGTCCGCCCGCCACCGCAACGCCGCGCGAGCCATGCCCGCCGAGCCGTACGCGGCGGCGGATGCCGGTCAGGAAGGAGAGATCGTTGGCGACGTCAGCGGATGACCGGGTGACATCGTTGACGCTTTCATTTCGCGCGGCCTGATTCAAACGGGCGTGAAGGGCGGCACGGTCGATGATGCTGATCTCCTGTGTTCCGGCATGCGCGATAATCAACAACTTACCGTCCGGCGAGACCGTTGCGCCCCATGGATTGGCTGCGCCCAGATCCACCTCATCCAGCAGCACGGTGTTGATGTATACGCCGGTCCTCCCGTCGAGAATACTCACAGCCGCCGTATTCATCCAGCCCCGATCGAGTTGGGTGGTCGGCAACTGGTGGCGGGCGAGTACGTGCGTGATGTAAATGAAAGCACCGTCCGGCGTGGCAGCGGCTCCGCGCAGGCCCGTGCTGCCATTGGGCAGCGGCACGTTGCGGAGCGTCTCAAAAGTCAAGGTGTCGATCAACGTCACGACCGCTGAGACCGAGAGGCTGTCCGCACGGGCAAGCGGCAAGAAGTTCGCTACGAACAGCGTTCGACCCCGTGCGCCAAGCGCGACGGCATGCGGTTCCCGCACTGCGCGACACCTTCCCTTGACGGTCATCGAGGCAGTATCGACCGCCACGACATCTCCACCGAATCTGTTGGGGACGTACACCGTCGCACCGCTCTCATCGAGAATCGGCGCGAGCGGCGTATGGCCGACAGCGACACGGCCGATCGGCTTGCCTTCAGAAGAGAGTGCGTGCAGCGCGCCGTCCACGCCGCCGCCCGTGATGTAGACCGTGCCGTTCGCGGCGACGGCGACACCACTTGGCTTGCAGGGCAGAATCCACTCTGCGGCCAGTTTGTCAGTGGCAGTGTTGAACACCAGCAGGCTGTCCGATGTTGTTACGGTCACATAGAGCTTGGTGCCATCGGGAGAGGGTGCCGCGTATTCTGGAGAAAGAGCCGGGACGGCCCAAGCAGTGAACGCGCAACAGGCCGCCAGCAAAGCCAGTAGCATGCGCGGCAAGTGCGCCACCATCTTTGTGCGCGGAGCCGCAAAACTACGACGAACGGAAAGAATAGGATTCATACTCATGTAAACGCTCGGTGTTACTTGTCGATTCCTAAAACCTCGAACTCGGCGAGCGCGTTGTCCGTAAGCGGGAAAGACTGCTTCAGGTTGGTCAGTTTCACCCATGCGCAGGTTTGGGGCGGGAAGGTGAAGGTTTGCGGTTCGGCTGTACAGCGGAGCGTGATCTCCTGTTTCGCACCGTTCGAGAACTCCAGCGTGGCGGAGGTCCACGTCCGCGTCTGGTTTGGATTCAGTGCCAGCGTCAGGACCGCCTTCTCGGTTGTGATCTCGCGTCCGAACTCGATGTTGAGCCAGAGGTCGGTGCGGCGATTGGGACGCCAACTGCCGCCGTCGCGCTTGCCGTCGATCGTGCACACGGGCGAGCAGTGCGGCAGGTATTTGAAGTGCGAGTTGGCGGTGGCGCGCGGATAGCTGCGCAGCCAATAGGTGTAGGCGTCCGGATTGAGCGCGAGGTTGCGAACCGGATTGCCGGTGACGTTACGGCCGCCGCGCGCGTCGCGTCCTTCGGCCAGACCGAAAAGCGGGACGGTGTTCGGCAGGTTGTCGTAGTCCGCCACAAACTTCGCTTGCGTCGCCTTACCGCCGAAATCAAAGGCGGGGAAGTCGGACGGCGCAAATGTCTTGCCGGTGTCGAGGTGCTCGATCAACTTGGCGATGGCGTCGACCTCGATTTCCGCCGCGCGCAGGCGCTTCGCCTCGAAATAGAGATAGATCTGCCGCATTTTGTCGCGATAGACATACCATGGCGTCAACCCAGAGTCGCGCGCGTGGTTGAGTTTGTCCCAGAAGTTGAGTTCCATCCACGATCCGCAGTAGGGCACGTTCAAATCGATCCAGCAGGCGACCGTGCGCTTCTCCTCGTCACTGAGTTGGACACCGTAATGGGACGGTTCGAGGTAGTCCATGAGCGGCGAGGAGGTCGAGCCGTAGCTATAGGGTGGGAGCATCGCGCAGGCGCTGGAGACATGGAGCCAGTTGATGACGCCTTTGCCGCTATACTCGTCAGCGCAATAGCCCAGTGCGTCGGGGTTCGGCACGTTTTCCGGTTTTCCGCCAAAGTACGCAAGATAGACCTTGTCGGTGGCGGCGACCGCCCTGCCGCCTGAAACGCCGAGCGGCATCTTTGCGTTGTAGCCGAAGTCGGTCAGCGCGATGTAGGACTCCGAGAAGTAACGGCCCGGATTGCCTTGCGTCACTTTGCCGTAGGGCCGACGCGTGAGGCGCCATTTTGTACGTCCGTAGATCTCCTCGTTGCTGATGGGGCGGTAATCTCCCAACAGGTTGAGGGGAACATCCGCCTTGTCCGGATTTTTCTTGCCCGCGTGGCACTGGATGCAGTGTGCATCCCAGATCGGCTGGATCTCGCGCGTGTAGCTGAATCCCTTGGGCACATCCATGCCCTGCGGGGCGTTGGGGCCGAGGAAAGCCATGGCGCGTTTCTGCGACTCGGTTTGGAAGCGGGCCATCTCCTGGATCGGCTTGTGCTCGTGCACGCGGGGCGGCCGCAGTTTCTGCGGTGCCTTCTTCATCGCGGTGGCGGTGTAGAGGCGATCCGATGTCGTGCTGTTTTTGTCTTCGTGACAGCCAACGCAACCGAAGATTTCGCCCGGCAGGACTAGGGTCCAACTGCGCATGTTCTGCACCATGCGGCCGCGCTCGTCGAGCAACTGGAAGAAGACCGGCACGCGCGGCGGGCATTCGAAGGCACAACTGCCGTCGGCCTCGATATCGACCTCGCCAAGCACATGCTTCACATCGTAAGAACCGTTGTTGATGGCGCAGGGTGCAGTCTGGTGGCCGCCCCACGGATGCAGGCCGAGCGCGACGGTGCCTTTAGCACGGTACTCCAGCGCTACGACCCGCAGTTTCTTGACCGTTCCGGGTTTGACACCTTGGAGACCTGGGCCGAAGTAGACGTTCTGCACGTAGAACAGGCCGGTATTCTTACGTTCGTTGACTTGGGGGACACGGGAAAACGCCCCGGGACGTTTGGCGAGCGGGATTTGCTGGCCGGCTGAAATCGTCGGGTCATAAATCAGCAATTCGCGCGCGCCGTGGCGGTGCTGCCAGTAGATGCCGAAGGCCGGAGAGCCAGCTTTCCCTTTAGCATCAATGCCCTTTAGTCCACGGACCGGACCGCCTTCGGGCGAGTAGCAAACGACATAGTTATCCTCATCAAGCGCGTAGGGATACTGCCACTGGTCGCCGCCGGTGTCATGCACGACGGCACCGCCGGTGCCATAGCTTTCTAGATAGGGGTAGTCTTTTTCGGGAGCGAGCAGTTTGACGCCGACACCGGCCTGGGTGCCGACCGTGCGGTCGATCATGATGAGCTTGCCGCGCTGATCGATGTGGTGGGCGCCAGAGACAGCGATCATTTTCGTCGAGTTCGGAACGGCCCGCGCGTGGAGGACGGCGGCGGGGAACTGCGAGTTGTTCCCGTAATACTCGGTCTGGGCGGTGCCGTCGGTATTCATAACGAAAAGGGTGTGCAGATAGCCGGCCGTACGGTCGGAGTATTCCCAGCGCGTGTACGTGATCCGCCCGTCGTGGGTCATGTGCGGAAAGACGGTGTGGCCGTGATCCACACCCAGGCGGCGGATATAACGGCCCTGCGCGTCACAGGTGTAGAGATTGCAGACGCTCGACCACCAGCACGGTGCCGAAAAGTTGCAGCGCGTGGAGGTGAAGACGAGGTCGCCGTTTGGCAGCCATTCCGGCTCCATGTCGGCGACGCCGTCACCGAATGTGATCTGCTTGGGCTCCTTTTTGTCGAGGTCCATCACGTAGAGGTGGAAGTCATCGCCATGGTTCTCATCCGCTGTGCGCATTGAGAACGCGAGCGTCTTGCCGTCGTATGAGAGAGAGGGGTCGCGTACGATGCCGTTCGGGCAGTCGAGGATGACTTCCGTGGTGACGGTCCCGTCCTCATTCACGCGCATTTTGCACAGTTGCGCGCCCATGCGATAATCGCGTCCGGTTTCGCGGAAAACCGCATCAGTCAGGTGATCGGCCAACGCAAACATCGCTTGCGCATCGCCGAAAACAAAATGTTTGGCATAGATGAACGTCCGCGGCTGGTCCTTGAACGCGCGCGCCAGCCGTTCCTTGCGGCGCATACCGCACGCTTGGAAGTAGAGGCTTTGCCAAGCGGGATCGGCTCCCGGCTTTCCGGTGCCGGACAGTGCCGTGAACGCCTTTTCGATTTCTCCGACCGCCGCATTGAGACCGAGAGCTTTAAGGTCTTTCAGCACGGAGCCCATCAGCTTCTTTTCCTGCACGTTGGTTTCTTTGGATGTGAACACATTCTTCACGTCCAGCGAACCGAGGTCCTGATACATCCAATCCCGCTGAAGACGCTGGGCCGGGAACGCGACCGTGTGGCGGTTCGCGATATCCTCCTTGGAATAGTTTTGGGCGGACAGCGGAAAGACGCCGGGAGACAGCAGACAAAAGGCGGCTACCGCCGACAGTTTCAACAACGTTTGTTTTGAGTTGTGCATGAAAAGCTCCCTTGTTTTACAAAAAGCGGTTGCCGTTATTTGTCATTGTCGTGTGATAACGATACGGGCACCGCAGGTTGGGAAGTCCACATTCGGTACTCCACGCCACCGGAACGCGGAACGGCAGTACGACGCGGTGGTGTCGTAACTCGCGCCGCGCCGCACACGGTAGCCTTGACTACTGGAACTGGGCCCCGCAGGATCCGTCCCGCCTGTCACGGTCGGCTCATGCCAGTCCAAACACCACTCCATCGCATTTCCGTACGTGTCGTAGAGTCCCCATGCGTTGGGTAGGTAGGTGCCGACCTTGGCCGTCGCGTTGATCTCCGTGACGTTCCTGTCCATAAGGGTCTCGTTGGCCAGCGCGCCACTATACTTGTAGCGCGCCAACAGGGCCACATTCGCGTCGGACGCCGTGTTGGTGATGCTGGCACCCGAGTAGAGGGGGGTCGTGGTGCCTGCCCGGCAGGCGTACTCCCATTGTGCCGCCGTGGGCAGATCGAGCGTCTCCATACCGGTCCTGTCGCGCAGTACGCCGATGAAGGAAAGCGCGTAGACATCGCTGTTGGTGGGCCAGCCCCCGCCGCCCTGCGCACTCGATCCGCGAAGGGCATTGTAGGAAATCTGCTCCACAGGCCGCGTGTTCCGGTGGAGGATGTTTGTGTAGCGGGAGGGCCAGTTGCCCATCACGTTGTACCACTGTTGCTGGGTGATCTCGAAGATGCCGATGTAAAAACCCTTGGTCAGTGTGACGGCCGCTTGATTTTCGGTCGAGTCTCTTCCCAATTCGTCGGCGGGCGAACCCATGGTGAACGAGCCCGCCGGCACGCGGCGCAGCCACAACTCGCTCGTGCGGCAGGTGTCGTTGGAGACATCGGGTGGTTGGGCTGTGTAGCGCACGGGGTAGGAAGTGGCGGCCGCTCCGCCGGAGAGGTCGACCACCAGATAGGCGGGTGTTTCAGCGATCTCAGTCGAGACGGTCACGCTGATCGCCAGGTCGGCCGCGCGAAAACCGGGGTAGTCCGCACCCAGATTCCAAGTCACGCGGTTGGTTCCCGCCACGGCAAAAAAGTCTGAGGCAAAGGTGGCGGCCGTGACGGTTTTCATGCCGTTGGCGTAGGTGCCGGTGACGGCAACACCGAACTCGGACACGCTCTCGGTTCCGTTGGTGACCACGGTAAAGTCGATGTCCACCAGATTGTTCCAAGGCCAGCGCTGGCGGGCCGTCACGTTCATAACCTCGACCGCGTGGACGCAAGGAAGGATCGTGAACGTCGCGAGAAACAGTGAAAGAGTTTTTGCACGCATGTTTTTGATTCCTGATGACGTGAGGTTGGGTTAGGGATTGTTGACAACGAGCCGCAGACCCTTTCGGGCATGGCATTCGTGAGGCGCGCTGGGAACGCGCATGGCCGAACGGCAATAGGCGGCGTTGTCCCAGCATCCGCCGCCGCGGTCCGCACGTCCGGCAGCAGTTGCGGAGACGGCGCCGACCGGGTCCGTCACGCCAGCCGTTCCCAGATTCCCGACGAACCAGTCGAGGCACTTCTCCCACACATTGCCGTGCATATCATACAGGCCCCAGGCGTTCGGCAGGTACACGCCGACCTTCGCCGTGGCGCTGGTGTCATCCACGCTCTGTGGTGGCTGCGTGGTGCCGCCCCCCAAATAGCCGCCACTGTACTTGTAGCGTGCGATGTACCCTAGGCTCGGGTCAGATGTCGTGGACGTGGTGTTCGTGCCGTTGTTCAGAGCAGTCGTCGTACCTGCGCGGCAGGCGTATTCCCACTGGGCCTCGGTGGGCAGGTCGAGGCAAGCAAGCCCCGAACGGGCGCGCAGTTTACCGATGAAGGAGGTGGCATCCACGGTACTGCTGGCAGGCCAGTTCGTTCCATCGGTACTGCCTCGGATCATGTTGTAGGAGACGTTTTCAACGGGGCGTGTGCTCCAGCAATCGGCGTTGTTGTAGTACGACGGTTTTTGTCCGGTGACATGGTGCCACTGTTGCTGTGTGACCTCGAATACGCCGATGTAAAAACCCTTGGTCAGCGTGACGGCGTGCGGAGTCTCATTGGCCGTTTTCCCGACTTCACCGGCCGGCGAACCCATCGTAAATGAGCCTGCCGTAACGCGGCGCAACCACAACTCGTCGGTGCGGCATGCGTCATTGGCGAGGTCGGGCGGCGTCGCTGTGTAACGGACCGGATACGACGTGGCCGATGGACCGCCGGAGAGGTCGATCACCAGATAGGTCTGGTCAGGCGAGGCGGTCACGGTGAGCGTGAGGTCGGACAGCCGCATGCCGGGGTAGTCCGCACCCAGATTCCAAGTAATACGGTTGGTTCCGGCCTGCACTTCAACGGGGGTTGTGAAGGTGGACGCCGCCACTTTTCTGACGCCGTTCGAAAACGTGCCAACAACATCAATGACGAAACCGGCCGAGCTTTCCGTTCCGTTGGTGACCACGGTAAAATCGATGTCCACCAGATTGTTCCACGGCCAGCGCTGCCGTGCGGCGACACCTGTGACATCGAGCGCCTGTACGGACAGACACGGCAACCACACGGCACTGGCAAGTAAGAGCGATACGAAAGATCTACGTTTCATTTGCAACTCCTCACACGGGTTTTAGCGAACAACAATCAATGTCCCTGCTGGACGAAGAATATCAAACTCTGCGATCAGGGCATCGCCGACAGGCTGGCTGGATGCGTCCAGCGTGATGTGCCGCAGGATGTAGTGTCCGCTCGGCAGGCTTCCTGTGGCAAGGGAATAGGCGGATTCAACCCCCGCTTCGCTTTGGAGCAGGCTGTTGGTCGTCACCGAAAAGGGATCAACACACTGGCGGATACGTTCGAGCCGGACCGAGGTGCCGTTCTGCCACAGCGGGCTGTAGGCCAGACCGGCGGTGCCGTTGGCGTCCGCGACCTCCTGCAGACTATTGGTGCGGGTGTCCGCCGAGAGGGTTGCGGTAACGCCTGATTGGATGCTGATCACCGCGTTGCATACCAACGGCGAGCCGATCGGTGAGCCGCCGTCCAGCGTCCAGTGCAGCAGACGGCAGAAGGGCTGCGCTTCGGAGGCCGGCGTCCATGCGTACGTGCTTTCGGTTCCGCTCTCCGTTGTAATAAGCGTGTTGGTCGCGGCGTTCTCCGTGTCGGGATTCGTCACGACATCGATGCGGACGGAACGGTTGACGCCACTCGTCGCCTCCATCCAGTAGGGGCTGTAGGTCAGTGCTTCGGGGCTGACCATACGGCGGTGCGACATGTCGCGTGCATCGATATTGATCGGCGTGGCCGTGGCCGAGGCAGTCGCGCCCGAAGACGCAGACACGTATGCGACGATCAGCATCGCAACTAGCCCCCATACGACGGACACCTCCCGTCTTCTGTTTACTGTTGGAGTTTTCATTTCCGACACCTCTTGTTTTCCATCGGGTTGCAACCTTTTGGCACCTACATCAGCAGCCATCCACTCCCTCGGAAAAGGCGGGCCACACCGCTACGGACGTCCCAAACCTTCTCACATGGTGGTACAACGGTAGCACTGTCGGCAAGATTTGTCTTGGATGATTGCGCCAAAAAAGTGTATGATTTTGACACCCTGAAAGACATCATACGCGGGGAGGAAAAACACCATGCCGATCGACAAAAAGAACAAGCTCCAAACCAACTTCCTGAAACAGGTCGGGGGCAACGTCGAGGCCTTCTTGCTCCTGTTGGATGCGATGACGGACACGGCGGCTTATCTGAAGGATCGCAAAGGGCGCATTATGTTTTTGAACACGCGGAATTGCGAGAACTGCAACGTGAAAAATATTTCCGACGCCGTCGGGAAGACCAGCTACGATCTCTTCCCGGAGACCTGCGCGAAAGATTACGCCGACCATGACGACGAAGTCATGCGAACCGGGAAACCGATGTTCAACATGATCTCTTTTTCGCCCGATCTGACCACCAAGTTGGTCTGTACCAGCCGCGTCCCGCTTTTCGGAAAGAATAGACACATCATCGGTGTTGCCGCTATCTACCGCCTTCTCTCCGACATAAACGAAATCCCGGAATGGTTCAACACGTTCTCTGACGTGGCAGCCTTCATCAACACCCGTTATGCCGAGACGATCAGCATCGATGAATTGGCAAGGATGGCCCACTGTTCCAGCAGTCAGTTCCGACGTCGTTTCAAAAGATTCTTCAAGATGACGCCGATGGACTACATCCTCCTGACGCGGATCAATGCCGCGCGGGAGATGCTTGAGCACTCAACCCGCCTCATCGCCGACATCGCACAGGCGGTCGGGTTTTGCGATCACAGCCACTTCATCCGGACGTTCAAACGTTTCCGAGGCATCACCCCACACCAGTACCGTCTGCAGCACCTGCGCAGGTCGGCCACAAACGATGAACGCAAGTCTTTGCGATCCCCGGACGGAGAAAAACAGAAACAAACGACTTCAGAACCCGCGCTGCGGACACATCCCGTCTCCTATTCATCACTCACCTCCTCAAGAGCCCGATGGCTTCGACCATGAGCGGCAGGTCGATGCGGTGAACTTCGACCTTATCGCCGATCGAGCGGGGCAACGTTACGCACAGGCGGCCGCCGAGATGCTCACGGAACTGCTCAAGGCCGACCAGCACATCCGGCTGGCCGTCGGCGCCGGGCCGCTCCAACAGCGGCGACCACACGGGCAAACCGCAGGCCGCCAGGCCATCGAGGATCGATCGGCGTTCGGTTGGCGTGATCAGGCGTTTCAGCATCGCATAAGTGCTGTCGAGTGCGATGCCGATCGCGACGGCCGGACCGTGTCCCAGCGTGAAACCGGAGAGCAACTCCAAGCGGTGCGCGGCCCAGTGGCCGAAGTCGAGCGGACGCGCGCTACCGAATTCAAACGGATCGCCGGCCGTCGCGATATGTCCCAGATGCAGCGCGGCAGTCTTGTGTACGACACGCTCCATCACGCGCTGGTCCCGGTCGCGCAAGGCCGCCGCCTTTTTGCAGAGGTAGTCAAAAAAACGCGCGTCTTTGATGATCGCCACCTTGAACGCCTCCGCGACACCCCCGACCCATTCGCACTGCGGTAGCGTCCGCAGAAAGTCGCCATCGTTGAGCACCGCGAATGGTGGCGCGAAGGTTCCCACGAAGTTCTTGGCACCGACAGCGTTCATGCCGTTTTTGACGCCGACCCCGGCATCGTTCTGCGCCAGCACGGTGGTCGGCAGGCGCACGAACCGCAGGCCGCGGTGAATCAAGGCGGCGGCGAAACCGACCATGTCGAGCACGCTGCCGCCGCCTACCGCCACAAAATAGCTGTGCCGGTCCATATGCTCGGCGGCGGCCAGCGTCATCAGCTCGCGCACGGTGTTCCACTCGTTTTTGGCCTGCTCGCCACCCGGCACGACCAGCGGTGCGCGTACCAGCTCAAGCGATGCGTCATGCATGCTGAAGTAGCGCGTGATCTCGTCGCAGAGCGCGGGCCACGCCGTAGCGACACCGTCGTCGACCACTACCAGCGCGCGGGCGCGCGTCGTGTGTCGGCCGCGGGTCAGGGTCTTGACCAACGCAGTGTTTTTCGGATCGAAAACACTGTGCGTAAAGATGACGGGGTAACGGAACGAGACTGAAATGGCTTGTTGGATGGTTTTCATATCATTCAGGAGTTGCGGGGATCATGCTGGCGTGAGCCACGCGCGCACAGCGGCGGCGAATTCCGGCAGTGTGGAACAGGCGAAGGGTTGGGTTGAAACAAAGGCCGTTTCGTAGCCGGGGCCGACTAAGCCGTGCGTGCCACGGATGCGGGTGTGATCCTGACAGGTACGGAAGGGCAGACGGTCGAAAAACAGCTCGCACGGATCGAAGCCCGGTTTACTGTGGATGTCGACGTGACCGGCGTAATCGGGTGCCTCGCGGGCGGTGTCCCACCACGGATAGGCGAACCAATATCCCGGCGATGCCACCAGCAGCAGCTCGCCGGCGCGGGGATGATTGACACCTAGCGCGGCCTGTCCGGTCTTGTCCAACACTTGGGCCACACCCTCCAGTGCGCCGAGAACCTCGGCTGCGCGCGGCAGGGCGGAGGGATCAAG
>Ga0209718_1004488_pt1 | contig 11605 bp, 8 predicted proteins | sample AD_JPNAS1_MetaG_FD_184420 | JGI IMG/M metagenome (GOLD analysis project Ga0209718, IMG submission 184420) | Active sludge microbial communities of municipal wastewater-treating anaerobic digesters from Japan - AD_JPNAS1_MetaG (SPAdes) (version 2) | ecosystem: Engineered > Bioreactor > Anaerobic >... | reverse complement strand
CGGCGGTAGACCAGATGCACCTCTTCCGCGCCGAGCCTGAGCGCCGTGCGCGCCGCGTCCATGGCCACGTTGCCGCCGCCGAGCACCGCCACTTTGCGGGAATTATAGAGCGGCGTGTGGGCGCGCCCGGTGTCGTACGCTTTCATCAGGTTGGCGCGCGTCAGGTATTCGTTGGCGGAGAAGACGCCCACGAGGTTCTCGCCGGGGATATTCATGAACTTGGGCAATCCTGCGCCGGTGCCCACGAAAACCGCGTCGAATCCGTCCTTGTCGATCAGGTCGGTGAGTCTGCGTGTGCGGCCGACCACGAAATTGGTTTCAAGCTTCACACCCATTTCCGTCAGCATCTCGATCTCGTTATGGACGATGCGCTTAGGCAGGCGGAACTCGGGAATGCCGTAAACCAGCACACCGCCGGGCTTGTGGAAGGCTTCGAACATCGTGACATCATGACCCTCGCGCCGAACGTCTGCCGCCACGGTGATGCCGGCCGGGCCGCTACCGACTACCGCCACCCGCTTGCCGGTCGGCGGCTTGACGGCAGGCACGGCCTGCTTGCCGCTCTCGCGTTCGAGATCAGAGACAAAGCGCTCGATGCGTCCGATCGAGACCGCCTTATCCACATCCTTGAGCGCTTTGCCGAGTGTGCAGGGTGCTTGGCACTGCACCTCCTGCGGGCAGACGCGTCCGCAGACAGCCGGCAGCAGGCTGTTTTCGCGGATGATGGCAACCGCCTCGTCGAAGCGCCCTGCCGCCGCGGCCTTGAGGAAATCCGGGATGCGGATGCCCACTGGGCACCCCGCCACGCACGGCGCGTTTTTGCACTGGAGGCAGCGCATAGCCTCTAAACGCGCCTGCTCAGGCGAGTAACCCAGCGCGACCTCGCTCATGTTGCCGCGCCGAACTGCCGGATCTTGCGACGGCATCGCCTGCGGCGATATCGCCATACGCGCCTTCGGTGTAAGGGGCTGGTTCTGATTCTCGATTTGGCGCAGCAGGTCTGCTGCTGTCGTTTTCAAAGTGTCTGGGTCTTGGTGTGACATGCTAAGTGTATTCCTCGTGTTTATCGGACGATGGGCCAAGCGCCACGGATGCGCCCTTTGTGAAAAATGATGCTACCTTGTGCCAACTCAGTGTCAAGCTCTGGAAGGGGACCAGTAAATAACGCGCCGTCCCTTTTCAAAATACAGGTGCCGGCCTGTTCCGCAGGCAGAAGGTCGAAGAAGCTAGCGGTTTCCCGCAAGGCTTCATGCCAACGGCTACCGAGGGCGACGGCGCAGGGCGGCTCGCCGTCAAAGTCCAGCATGTTGACCTCTTCCTGACTGTAGTGATGTCGACGAATGGCGGCCAGCAAAGATGCCGGATTATAGCCGGGGTCTTTCCCGCATGCAGCCCAGACAAGCAAGCCAAGCGGTTGCACGGAAACGTCAGCCTGCAAGAGGTCAACCCAATCCCGCACCTCCAGACGACCGGCCATAGCCAATACTTTGTTCGTGGCCAGATCAAACGGATGCAGCGCCAATCCCAGCCGATCATCTTCAATCAGAGGAAAAAAGCGGAACGCGCTGTCGCGCACCCATTGCAGTTCGGTCTGGTCGCCATCGCGGATCACACGCGCTTCCACAAAAGCCGGTGCCTCCCGCAAGACTTCCAAACGATAGCCTGCCGATTCCAAGCACTCACGATCCAGCCTCCAACTCTCACTGAGCGCGTGTTGGGTGTCATGGAAAAGGTCAATGTCATGCGAGCGGCGCGGCGCGTCGAGGAGGAGATTGAACGCGACGCCCCCTGCCACGTAACTCTCGCCGAGCGCGCGGCGATGCCCCGCGAGCAGCCTTAAGATGTCACTTTGGAAGCGTGTAACAGCCATTCCCTAGCCTCTTTAACGTGTTTGAAAGCCTCCATATCGCCGTAGCGCTCGATCAAATCGAGCGTGCGCAACCACTCTTCGCGCGAGGCTGGCACGTAATCCGGACGCGCGAACCAGAGGCAGCGGTTCCGGTACTTTTCCAGCAGGGCAATGAGTTTGGCTTGTGCATCGCGGTGCATGTGCGCGTCTTCCCTATTTTGTGTGGGTAGCGGCGGCCGCCTCCAGGCGGGCAGCGGCGGCTTCGAGCCTGCAGTGGTACTTTTCGTGGTCGGCGTCTTCACGCGGCTTGTAGGCGCGCAGGCGCTTCATCATGTTGTCGAAATCAACAAGGTGCCCGTCGAACTCGGGGCCGTCGACGCACACGAACTTGGTCTCGCCGCCCACGGTCACGCGGCAGCCGCCGCACATGCCCGTGCCGTCGATCATGATGGTGTTGAGCGAGACGATCGTGTGTACGCCGTAAGGGCGCGTGGTCTCGGCACAGAACTTCATCATGATCGGCGGCCCGATGGCCACGGCCATGTCCGGTTTGGGCGTCTGTTCGCACAGCTCTTTCAACGGCTCGGTCACCAGTGCCTTGCGGCCGTAAGAGCCGTCGTCCGTCACGACGATCAGATCGTCGGCGATCGCGCGCATCTCGTCTTCCATGATCAGCAGGGATTTGTTGCGGGCGCCGATGATGATGGTGAGGCGGTTGCCGATGGCCTTCAAGGCTTGGGCAATCGGATACAGCGGGGCCACGCCGATGCCGCCGCCGACGCAGACCACATGCCCGACCTTCTCGATGCGGGAGGGCTGGCCGAGCGGTCCCAGTAGCGCGACGATTGTGTCACCCTCCTCTTTTTCTGCCAGCAGGTGGGTGGTTTTACCGACCGTCTGGAAAACCAATGTGATGCTGCCGCGTTCCGGATCGGCGTCGGCGATCGTGAGCGGAATGCGCTCGCCGAAATCATCGTCAACTTGCAGGATGATGAACTGGCCGGGCTTGCGTTCGCGCGCGATCAGCGGTGCCTCGACCTCCATGCGGAAGATCTCTTCGGAGAGCTGTGTTTTTCGGATGATTTTATTCATAATCGTCTTTCATCGAACAGGAGGACCACAAAACGGGGCGAGCATAACACGTTTTTTCCGCAGCCGCAAGAAAGCCGCCGAACCATCGGGTCAGAGCAGATCGCGGATCTGGTTAGCCTCGCGGATCAGCGCGTCGAGCCGTACGTAGTCCCGCTCCTCAAGGCATTGTTTGAACGTCAGCATGCGCTCGGAAAAAGCCTCGACGGCTTTGAGGATGGCTTCGCGGTTCTGCTCGAAAATCGGAACCCACATCTCCGGCGAACTTTTGGCGAGACGCACTGTGGAGGTGAATCCGCCGCCCGCGAGCCGCGGTACGGCGTATCCGGCTTTCTCCTCACTCTGCACCGCAAGGGACAGGGCGTACGCTACCGCGTGGGAGAGATGCGAGACATAGGCGGCGTGGCGGTCGTGCTGTTCCGCATTCATGAATTCGAATTTCAGCCCCACGGCGTGGAAAATCTCCAGCGCGGTTTTGCAGGCGTCGGGCGCGCTCCACTCGAGGTTGCAGAGCAGGACGGTCTTGCCGCGGAACAGATCTTCGAGCGCGGCATCCGGCCCCGAGTTCTCCGTGCCGGCCATCGGATGCGCCGCCACGTAGCGTTCCCGTTTCGGGTGTTCCCGGACACCTTCACCGATGCGGAACTTGGTGGATCCTAGATCGATGACGGTTTGATGGGATTCCACAGCGTCCAGAAGTTGCGGCAGCAACCGCTCGATGGCGTCGACCGGTGTGGCGAGCAGCAGCACTTGTGCGGTCGCCACCGCTTCGGAAAGCGGCACCACCCGGTCGACCAGTCCCAATTCGAGCGCGCGTTCCGCGTGTTCCGGGGAGGTTTCAACACCGAGCAGGGTCCGACCGAGACCGGCTTTACGCAGATCCCGGGCGAAAGAGCCGCCGATCAAACCGAGACCGATAATTGCGATCGTCATGGGTCGCCTATCTTGTTTGAGGGTTGGGCGGCGGAACGGCGAGGCGTTCCGCTACCGGGAGTTGCAGGAGCCGGGCCGCGTTCTCCCAGAGGATCATGCGCTGCTCGGCTTCCCGCAACGGTAGGTTTAGAAAAGCGGCCAGCACCGCCGCAGGTTTTTGCCAGGGCGCGTCGCTGCCGAAGAGGATCCGGTCCGCCCCATGCCGCCGTACCATCCGCAGGATCTGCCCATCCGGCATCCAGAAAAACGTATGCGAAAGATCCAGATAGAGCGGTCGTCCGATCAACCGCTCTTCCGCCTCGTCCCACATTTGGAATCCGCCCAGGTGCGCGGCCACCAGAGTCAACTTCGGATGGCGGTCGAGCAACGCGGCCACGTCCGTCGGTGTGGAATGGAAGGGTGGCGCGAAGACCCGTTCGCCGCCGGCGTGCAGGAACACAAAGAGCCCCAGCGCGGCGCAGGTTTCCCAGACCGGTTCGAGCCGCAGGTCATCCAGCCGGAACGTCTGGTATTCGGGATGCAGTTTGACGCCCCGAAAGCCCGCCGCGAGCAGGGCCCCAAGTGTGTCAGGGATATCGGGCGTGTCTGGATGGAGGGTCGCCAGACTGTAGACTGGGCCGCGGTTGTTGGCGGCGGCCCAGGTGTTGATGGAGTTCACCTGGCCGGGCTTGGTCGCAACCGGCAGATTCAGCGCGCCGCACAACCCGGAGGCCGCCAGTTCGCGCGTCATGCCGTCCACGGTCCCGTCAAAGGCCGCAGGGTTACCGAAACGCCGCGCGAGCGGCTCCACAACGTTACGCGCCAAGGCGTCAGGATAGAGATGAGCGTGGAAATCGAAAACTGGACAGGGGATGTTCATTCGGTCGATGGTATTGTAATCACCCTGCGGCGGCGGCGCAAGCCTCGGCACTCCCTCGACGGGGCCGCGGCTCAGTCCGCGGTTAGTTTTCCGAACGGATCATAGCGTTGACCGCGGTTGCGTCCGCGTTGCCAGAATTCCGTGAAACGGCGCTGGAAGAGGTCCATGTTGACCCCCTCGAAGGCGGCGGCGGTCGCAGCCTCCGCCTTCCGGGTCTGCGCGAGGGCTTGCAGATACGCGTCAGGCAGGGCCGCATACGCGCTTTCCTTCTCCGCTGGTGCGCCTTTGCGCAGGTAGTACACAAGTGCCCAAGCTGCGGTGTAGTTCAGGTCGCGCTGCTCGTTCGATCCCTGATAAAACTCCTTGTGACCGGTTTGGAGCAATTTGGGTAGGTGACGCGTCACCTTGTCCAGATTCCGCATCAGGTAGTCCACACGCGGATTCTCTGGGATGGAGACCCGGTTCTTGGCGTCGACCGTCGCCATTTCGAAGAAACAGGCGTGGCCTTCGTTGAACCAGGCGGCATGCTCGATCATGGCGCTGGCATAAAACAGATACTGGTGAAACGCCTCGTGCCGGATGATGGTGAGGGTCTTGTCCCGATTCCGGCCTTGCCACTGAATCACCAGTTCGCGCCGCATGGGTGACCAGAGTCCCGTGCTCCACGCATACGCTTTGCCCACATACTGCTGATAAGCCTCGCGCGATTCGTAGATACGTAGCACACTCACCTCGTCTACGGCCTTGAAGGGCGGTACCAGCCGAGCGAAACCGGCGCGCAGGGCCGGGAGGGTCTTCTGCAGTTCTTGCACCAGCACTTTGCCCGCCGAACTGCGGATATCGGAGAGGAAGAGGTACTCCGGGGTTTCGGCAAGCCACCAGTCCTTCATATCGGCGATACTTTTACGCACGGCCTCGCGGCTCGGATGCTCTGGAATGACCGCAGGGGTGCCCGGGGGGCCGGAGGCGGGGACAGGCGTGAGCGTTTGGGGCCGGACGTCCCTTGTCACGGCGGCGCTGCTTTGCGGGAGCCACGTCACGTTGGCTAGGAACTGGGTCTCGAAGGCCTGCCGCACTTTGGCTTTCGGTGTGGAATCGCCGATGCGGATGACCGCGCAGAACCAGTCTGAAGGCAAGCCCGCGCCGTCCTTGCCGCGTGTCTTAACGCGAAAGGCGTACACCAGACGCGACGATTCGCTGACCGGGAAGAAGAGGGCGTCGGCGAGGTTGAACCCGGTGCGCAGTCGCTCCGGGGCACGCGGCGTGCAGTCGGCAAAGCGCGCGACCCATGCGGTGAGCGCCTCCGGATTATCCGGGGCGAAGGCAACGGCGGGATCGTCCATGGCCTGGTCGAACATCTCGCGGGAGACGTGTTTTGTCTTTGACTCGATCACGGGGAACAGGTGAGTCGGCCGACCGAGCACCAGAACATTGCCGTCCGCATCGCGCCACTGGCCCGCATGCTGGGTCGCGAGCCAGAGTTCCGTAGGGTCGAACAGGTCACGCTGGAATGACTCGCTGCCGCGGGTGAAGGTATACGAATAGGTCTTGGCCTGCGCGAGCGGTTCGGGCTGCGCATTGGCGAGCACACGGAAACGCAATCCGAGATCCGGGTAATTCCGGTCGGCACGGAACGCAGGCGCGGCATGGACCCCGCACACGGCCGACAACAACAGCAACGCGGACACGTACCGCACATTCCGGCACGTCGCGATCGCAACGGGACTTCGAGAAATACGCATGCGGGGGAGTATAGCGCGTGCCCGGAAATCCGGCAAGACGCGGCCGGTGCAGATACTACCCCGGCCACAATTTATGCCGCACGCGTGGCATGAAACCAAGCCATGACTTTCCGTGTGTTCTTGTGTCCCGTGGTGAAACAATCGATCCCGATAGCGATCCCGACCCCGATTTGGATGAAACCATGAAACCACGAAACCCTGAAACCCAGAAACCATGAAACCCAGAAACCAAAGAGAGTTGAAAGTTCAACTGCTCTTTTTAGGTTAAGCAATCGATCCCGATAGCGATCCCGATTCCGATCCCGATAGCGATAGCGATCCCGACCCCGATTTAGATGAAACCCTGAAACCCTGAAACCAGAAACCCAGAAACCATGAAACCCTGAAACCCTGAAACCCTGAAACTCCGAAACCTTGAAACCCAAGAAAGCAGGGGTATCTTGGTGTTCAACGTGCAATGCTGTTTGTGGCCGGATTCGTAAGCCGTAAGGCACGAACTCGCGCCCGATGCCCGTTTCCAGACGTCTTTCGGTTGGACAAACAGACGCGACAAGGGTACGCTGTCTGTATGGTTTGTGGAGAAGCGGTTCCGGGGGTGCGGTTCCGTATGAAGCGGGTTTTCCCCGGTTCCGCCTGACAAAGGGGTGTGTATGCGTGTTGCCAGAATAACGGGGACGATCGGCCTGCTGGCCGGGGTGTCGTGGGGTGCGGCGGACGGAACGCTGATGAAGCGTGTTCTCGACGGGCAGGATCCGTCGCTGCAACCTTTGGCTATGGAGCAGGCGGCCGCATATGAACAGGGGTTCACGCGGGATGGCGACGAATGGGTGTGCGATAACGGCGACGATGCCGCGGCACGGCGCGGTGTCTGCTGGAGCGTGGTGCTGAATCAAACCCGCGCCGCGCCGGTGATGGCCTCGGCTGAAGCCAAGGCGGAACAGGTCGATGGTCCGGGCAACAACGATTTTTCCCTTTATCTGGATCTGAGCTATATGGACGGCACAACGCTTTGGGGGCAGGCCATGCCGTTTAATCCCGACCCCGCCGTAGGTTGGCAGCGGCGTGAGGTGGTGCTCACTCCCGAAAAACCGATCCGTCGGATCAGCTATTACCTGTTGTTCCGTAACCGCGCGGGCCGCGTGCGCTTTCGCGACGCGCGCATCGGGGTGCTGCGCACCGAAGAGGTGATGCGGTTCGACGGTGTGGCGATCAAGGCCATCGAGCCTCCGCAGCGCGGTTTCTTGCTGCGCGATGTGGCGCGGGAGTCGGGGTTCGTCGCGATCGGGCGCGAGGCGCTCGGTGTACGGCTCTTCACGCACGAGCGCCGTGCTGCGGGCGTGACGTTTTACGAGGTGCGCCTCGAAGAGCAGACCGGGCGGGATCGTGCGCTGACGCTTCTCTACTCCCTGCCGCAACCGGACGGCAGTCTGACGTGGTTTCACCATCCGCGCCGCGCCTTCACGTTGGACCGTACGCAGGCGGAGGCCCTGAATACCGCCAGCGCGCCTCTGGGCGCGAACGGGAGGCTTTCACGCTATCCCTTCGGTGCGGTTGCCGTAGCGGGCAAAGGCTGTGCCGTCGGACTCGATCCTGCGACGCCGCTGTTTTTCCGGATCGGTTGTCAGCCGCAGACCCGCGAGCTGTATCTGGCGTGCGACATCGGGTTCGCTCCGGAGAAACGCACGGCGGACTTCCGTTTCTGCGTTTTCGATTTCAAGGCGGCGGACGGGTTCCGCGGTGCGTTGGCGCGGTATTATGAACTCTATCCTGACGCCTTTGTGACGCGTATCCGCAAACAGGGAATCTGGATGCCGTTCGCGCCCATCAGTCAAGTGGAGGGGTGGCAGGACTTCGGCTTCCGTTTCAAGGAGGGGATTGATGAAACCGCTTGGGACGACGCGCACGACATTCTCACTTTCCGGTACACGGAACCGATGACCTGGTGGATGACCCTGAAGGGCGAGGGGCCGCGCACCCTCGCGCGCGGCAGGGAAGAGGCCAAGCGGCTGGCTGCGACGGGCAGCTCGGCCGCGCGGGCGTGGGAGAGCAGTGCTTTCGAGGATGAGCGTGGCCTGAGGCCCGGTCGGGTGCTGGACACGCCCTGGTGTAACGGCGTGGTGTGGAGCATCAACTCCGCGCCGGGCGTGCCGGGCGCGGTCACGGATTTCTCGAATAAATGGAACGCCGCCTATCTCGAAAGGACGTACGGTGCCTCGCGTAAGGCGGATTGCGACGGCGAGTACATCGATTCGGCCGAGGCATACGTCACCGAGGTGATGAATTTCCGGCGCGGGCATTTCGCGGCTGCGGAACGTCCGCTCTGCTATGCGCTCGGCTCACGTCGTGTGGGAGTGTTCAAGGGGATGATCGGATTCGAATATGTGCGGGCACTGGAACGGGAGATGCGCGCGCGCGGCCGCTACATGATGGCCAACAGCACGCCGATCAACTGGTTTTGGCTGGCCCCGTTGCTGGATGTGATGGGTGCCGAGACCGATTGGAACCGCAATGGCGTCTGGCGGCCGATGACCGACGAGGAATTACTCTACCGCCGCGCGCTGTGCAGGGGCAAGCCTTACTGCTTCCTGATGAACACCGACTTCTCCCGATTCTCATACGAGACCTCGGAGCGATTCATGAAACGTGCCCTGGCCTACGGCATGTTTCCCGGCTATTTCAGCGCCAACGCCTCAACCGGCCACTATTTCAAACGTCCTGAGTTGTACAACCGTGACCGTCCGTTATTCAAAAAATATGTTCCGCTCTGCCGTCTGGTCGCCGAAGCGGGTTGGGAGCCCGTGACCGGCGCGGTATCGGACACGCCCGACGTCATCGTGGAGCGTTTCGGCTGGCAGCCGGGGCTCTGTTATCTGACCGTCTACAATCTTACGGAGGCGCCACGGAAGGCGGTCATCGCGCTAACCACGCTCGCGCAACCGACCGTGTGTCGGGAGTTGGTGCGGGGAGGGGAGGTGGTCTGGAGCGAAAAGCGCGCGAGCTTTGATCTGGAGGCGGACGATGTGCGCGTGCTGGAGTTCAAGGGGCCGTATACGGGGGATGTGCTGAACGCCGATAGTGCGGTCGGCCGGGACGAGTGATGCGTCAGCCGGACAAAATGCGCGCGTCGCACGGGGTTCTGCCATGCGCAATATCTTTCGTCCATTTTCAGGCGTAAGTGCGGTCAAACACCCGGCCAGTACCGTCGCCGCGCACGGTGAGGCTGGAGAGAATTTCCAAGGGTCAAGGACGCTCGCCGTCGTAAGCAACAGCCGGAATTTCACTCGAGGGTGTCGTGAACGCGCGTACCGCGTGGACATACATCTTATAGGGAATCTTCTTGCTGCGCCGTTGTGCCCCCATGATGAGATAGAAGTTCTGTTTCTCGGCGATCGAGGGGACGTACGGGGTTGTGGCGCTCATCTGCATCTTCCCGTTCAGCCACCAGATAACCGTTCGTGTCTTCGGATCGTAACTCGCGCCAAAGACGTTGTGTGCGGTACGGTCGAGTTTCTCGCGCCGCACATTGTTCGGGTTCTGCAGGTGATGGTAATTCGGGTATTTGAATCCCCACCAGTTGTGAACTGTGCCCGTCAAACCGGGCCCGAAACCGGCTTCATCCACATCAAGCTCCATCCAGCGTTCCATACCTTCGGGATCGCCTTCATAAATCGGCATTTTGCCCAAGATCTTTTCAATCGGCATCAACCACAAGGCAGCGAAATGATCGGGGTTGTTGTCCGAAAGACTCACCTCGAATTCCACGTAAAACCCGTCTTTACCTGGAAGAAACGGGAGCTTCGCGTTTTTCACGTCGTCCCATTTGCGCGGACACGATACGAGGTCACCGCTGCTTTCTCCGGGACCGCGAGCTTCGATGCACAGGACACCGTTCGTCGTCGAATAGTAATCAAGCGGCACCATTTTGCTGTACCATTGACCGCTGAACCACTTTGCGGCCGTGGTGCCGCGATCCGGAGAAATGTCTTCGGATGTCGGTTTCTCGTTGATGATGCACTTCGTGAAACCGCCCGCTGCGGCCCCCACAGGCAGCCGGTTGGTTTTCACTGTCGCATCCGCCGCCAGAGCCGTGGACACGCAAGCTGTAAAAAACACCAATACGATCAGACGCTTTTTCATCCTCATCGCTTCTTTCCGGTCAAAGACCTCCGCACATGCGACCGGTCAGGGTAGCACGTGAAGTTTTGAAAACGGCCATTGGTGAAGTGCACACTCCTCGTGTGATGATCACGAACGGAGAAAACACGTCACACACGCACAGGAACGATCGCAAGCATAGCCAGAGTTACATGTTGCGGCAAGCCGGAAACGGCAACAACGGGGCGCCCGGATTATCGGGCGGGCGCACGTTGGCAGGGCGACCGGTTCAAGCACCGTTACACGGACGCCAAAACCGGCGGCGTCCTATGGCTGGAACATGTGCGCGAAGCCTAAGTGTTCTCGCAATCAATTGGTGAAAAAATACAATCGCGATCTCTCCGGAATTATGTCATACTCCTTAACGATATGGTGAACGTTACGGTTCTCAGTTGACCCTACGGCACGCCGGATCAGGCGTCCAGAAGTCTGGACTGTTTGAGCAAGCTGGTATGAACGACGACGCATTGATGAACGACGCGCCTGTTGACGTAATGGTGGCCACGTGGAGTGGCCACCATTACGGGAGCCGGAAAGATGAACATTAAACACATTGCTGTCGGGGTTTTCTTATCTGGGTTGGCCGTAGGTGCACTTGGCGGCGCGACGGAACGTGCCGCGTTCGAGGCTGCGTTCGTGAAGGAGCGCGCGCCTGAACCGGCACCTCCGTTGCGTATCGTGTTGCTGGCGGACAAGAAGGATCACGGTTCGGTCGGCAACGGGCTGCATGACTATCCGTTGTGGCAGGAGCGCTGGGCGTTGTTGCTCGGCGGGCGTGCCGCCTCCGATGCCGCTCAGGTCAATCTTCACGATCCGGCGATCGCGGACGCCGCATTGGAGGAGGGCGCGCCGGGGGTCTCGGTCGAGTGTGCGACGGGCTGGCCGACGGATCAGCAGTTCGCGACGGCGGATGCGATCGTGGCCTTCTGTTATCTGCCGTGGAACGACGCGCGTAAAAAGCAGGTGGGCGCGTACCTC
>Ga0209718_1004486_pt1 | contig 11610 bp, 10 predicted proteins | sample AD_JPNAS1_MetaG_FD_184420 | JGI IMG/M metagenome (GOLD analysis project Ga0209718, IMG submission 184420) | Active sludge microbial communities of municipal wastewater-treating anaerobic digesters from Japan - AD_JPNAS1_MetaG (SPAdes) (version 2) | ecosystem: Engineered > Bioreactor > Anaerobic... | reverse complement strand
GGGGGATGATGACCTTGTCCCCCGGGCGCCAATCGGCCGGAGTGGCGACCTGGTGCTTGTCCGACGTCTGCATGGCGACAAGCAGCCGCTTGATCTCGTCGAAGTTGCGGCCGTTGGACAGGGGGTAGTAAATCATCGCCCGGATCACGCCGGCCGGATCAATGAAGAACACGGCCCGGACGGCCTGGGTGTTGCTGGCCGCGGGCTGGACCATGCCGAAGCTCTTGGCCACTTCCATCGTCAGGTCGGCGATCACCGGGAACTTGACTTCAATGTTCCGCATGTCCTTCCAGGCGATTTTTTCCTTGATCGTCCGGAGCCAGGCGATATGGCTGAAATGGCTGTCGATCGAAAGGCCGATCAGGGAGCAATTGAGGGCCTTGAACTCCTCCTCCATCTTGGCGAACGTCATAAACTCGGTCGTGCAGACGGGCGTGAAGTCGGCCGGGTGGCTGAATAGAATGACCCATTTTCCCTTGTAATCCTCCGGAAAATGGATTTCCCCCTGGGTCGTCACGGCCTTGAAGGCCGGGGCTTTCTCGCCGATCAGGGGAATCCGGGGCTTGCTTTCGTCGCTCATGGGAATCTCCTTTATAATATCGATAATGGAATCATATCATATTCGTAACCATTGTCAAGTTTATTTTCCTCGGAATCGGCCAGGGGCGGAGAAGATCGACCGCCTCCGTTCTGAAGAGGGGGAGCCGGGGACTTGGGAAACGCGGATCGGCCGGGCGCTTCGGGGGAGCATACGCCGGGAACCCTCGTGCGGAGCCCGAGCTCAGCCCGGCCGCGGATAGGCCTTCCGGACGGCCGGCCCCCCGGCGGACGTCGCCGGCCGCCGGATTAAGTCAAACCGGACGGGAGGCCCCGGCCAGGATCATCCGCCGAATTTCCGGAACAAAGAAAGAAATGACCGCGAACGTTCTGTTCCGCCGGCTCAAGGAAAATCCTCAACCGGTTTTCTATCCCGGCAGCGCGGGATCGTCAAAAGGGACGGGAGGAAGCCTCGGACCGGCGCTTCCCGTTTTGCCGCCGGACATGGTAAACTGCGCCCGGAACGCCGATCGACCGGAAAGGAGGAAGGGAAGCCGTGTCCGCCGCCCTTCTGATCGTCCTGGGAGGAGTTCTTCAAGCGGCCGGCCTGGCTGGCTGCGTCCTTCCCGTCATGGCCGGCCCGCCTCTCAATTTCGCCGGTTTGATCCTTCTCGACTGGGCCCGCGGCTGGAATTCGTTCAGCCCGGCGTTTCTCGTGGTCATGGGCCTGCTGACGGCCGGAAGCATGATCCTGGATTATGTCCTTCCTCTTTCCGGGACGAAGCGATACGGCTCGAGCAAGCGCGGCTTCTGGGGGGCCTTCATCGGCATGGCCGCCGGCGTGTTCGCCTTTCCTCCGCTCGGCATCATCATCGGGGCGTTCCTGGGGGCCGTGATCGGGGAGCTTGCGGCCGGGAAGGAAAGCCCCGCGGCTCTGCGGGCCGGATGGGGAGCGTTTATAGGATTTCTTCTGGCTATGGGTTTCCGCTTGGCCTTGTCCGGCGTCATGACGTTCGCCTTTGTCCTCAAGCTTTTATAATTTTGTCTCCCATGCCCGGCGAAGATCGATATGCGTTTTCCGCCCGGCGCGGCCGGCCGGGAGTCGGAGGCGTTCCGTGAGCCCGATCCCGGCGGTGACCATCCGGGAAATGAATCCAGGGGACATTGAATTCGCCGCGGCCTTGGCCCGGGCCGAGGGCTGGTCAAGCGAGAGCCCGGACGCCTTCGCCGCCTTTTTAGAGAGCGACGCGGCCGGATGTTTCATCGCCGAAGCCGGAGGCGAACGAGCGGGCGTCTGCGTCGCCGCGGCCTACGGCCGGAACGGCTTCATCGACGAGCTGATCGTCAGCCCGCGCCTGCGGATCCTGGGCCTCGGCCGTCAGCTCTTCGAAAAAGCCCTCGGCCGCCTGGACGCGGCCGGCTTGGAAAACATCCTCCTGGACGGCGATCTTAACGCGGTCCCCTTCTACGAGGCGCAAGGATTCCGGAAGATCTGCCGCTCCCTCCGCTTCCGGGGAAGGATTGCCGGCAAAAAGCACGATCATATCCGGCGCCTCGATCCGGAGGATCTCGAGCCGCTGTGCGCCCTGGACCGAGAGCTGTTCGGCGACGACCGCGGCTTTTTCCTGCGGCGGAGGGCCGGCCGATTCCCGGATCTCAGCCTCGTCTCGGAACGCGGCGGGCGACTCTCCGGCTGGATCATGGCCCGGCCGGGAGGCGGATTGCTGGCCATCGGGCCCTGGGCCGCTCTTGAACCGGAAGACGCCGGGCCGCTCCTGGAGCACTTGGCCTCGGAGCACAAAGATGAAATCTTCCGCGTCGGCGTCCTGGAAGCCAACGCCGCGGCCGCCCGCCGATTGCGCTCCTGGCCCGGCTTCGAGGAGGGTGTTTTTTCCTGGCAAATGGTCCGCGGCCCCTCCGGCCGCTTGGGCGACCATCCGGCCCTTTATGCGATCGGTTCCGCGGCGAAGGGCTGAATTCAAGAAGGCAGCGACCGGCTTTCCAGGACGCGGGGCTTGACGAGGGACAGCCCCCCGGCTTCGGGCGAATCCCTCATCCCTCGGCTGGGAAAAACAGCCCAAGCCGTTCTTTCTTGGGAAACGGAACGCTCCGGCCGCGGCCGGCTGTCAAGAACGATCCGCCCCGGATCCCGCGATCAGGCTGTCACTTTCAGGACATGGTCGTGCGGATGGACTTTCCGGTCGACCTTCAGAGCCACGTCCTGGCCCGGATTTCCCTCGGACACGTTTTTATGATCGATTTGAAGCGATGTGATCGCCTGGTTGAAATCGGTCGAGTGTCCTTGAAAATGAAGCGTGTCCCCGACCCGGACCGTCCCCGTCAACTGCAGGACGGCGACTCCGATCCGGTCGAAATAATGCGTCACTTTGCCGATCGCTTCTTCTGGCATCATGCCCTCCTTCCAATACCGCGCCCTCCGCTCCGTCCCTTGCGGGACGCCCTCGGGAGGATTCTCTCCCAAAGGACTATAGCATATTCGTGCCGGCGGATTCATTCGGCCCCTTTCCCCGGCGACGGCAAACGCGTCCGCTTCGGATCAGGCCGGGGAATCATGCTTCGATATAAAAACCGGAGATTGACGACGTAAAAGCCCTCGATCAGCCCGTCCTTGAACTTCTCCGGAACGGGAAGACGCGGAACATCGTCCTCGCCGGCGCCCTTCCGGATCTCCTCCTGGACCAGGGTCGTGAGCGTCTCGATATAATCGATCATCTCTCGTAGCGAATCCGCCCCTCCGACGGGACCGTGTCCCGGCACGGCGATGGCCGGGGATTCAGGGCCAGAATCCTCTTCAGACTGCTTAGCAACGACTCCGGATCGCCGTCCCCCAAATAGGGGTGCCGTTTGACAAAGAGCTCGTCGCTCATGAAAACGATTCGGTCACCGGGGAGAGAGACGATCATGTCTCCCGTCGTATGCCCCCGTCCGACGGGCACGAGGACGATGTTTCTTTTCGAGCCATGAATCGTCATCGGGCCCTCGATCGTCATATCGGGAAGAGTCATTTCGATCTCGGGAAACGCATCGACCAAGGCTTTGTATTCGGACTCCCGCAACGCCAGCTCGAATCTTTCGATTCCGGACGCCCTTATGAGCCGGTCCTGAACGATTTTCAATTCGCCCGGAACCGTCTCTTTTTGGGTATCGAGATCTTTCTGGAAATGAGTTTCGATATACGCGCGGGCGTTCGCCGTACTGATGATGACGGCCCCGGGAATGAAGACCTGATTGCCGCCGATGGGATCGCTGTGAGGATCCAGGTTGAGAACCAGCGAAACAGGCCTTCCGGTCAGGAATTCGGCCTGGCGCTTCAAGTCCCGGGCGGCCGTCGGACAGATGAAGGGATCGAGGATGACGGTTCGATCCCCCAGGTCGATGTTCCCCGCCTTGCAGATGGCGAAGCCGCCCAGGTCATTATGGATCGCCGCGTAAACGCCCTCGGCCGGCTTTTCGAGCGTGAAATGCCTCGATTCCGGCAAGGCGTCCCGCCCGGCGAAAGAAAAAGACAACATGAAGAATATCATTAAGATAAGAAGAAGAAACAGAATCGTTTTCGAGCCGGCGCTCATAAGGGATCGACGCCTTTCCCGCCTTGACGAAAAGATAAAACGGCGCCTGGAGGAAGTCAAGAAACGGCGAAAGAGGATTGGCTCCAGGGCCGGTCTTGGGACCGGTCACGGACGCCGGCGGACAACGGAAACGACAAAGGAAAAACCGGATCTTGCGGGAATCGCGGGAAAGGGGGCGTCCCGGCCGCTACGGTTCACGACGCCGGCCGGGGCGGCCGCTTAAACTTTGGAGATCGCCGCGGCCTGGTCCTCGTCAGCCTCTTTTTCCATCTCGATGCCGAGCAGGTTGGCGATGCCTTCGTATACCTTTTTCAAAGACTTCTTGGATTCTTGGAGTTCGGCCAGTCTGAGCCTGACTTTCTGCAGCTCGATCTCCACTTCTTCGTCCAGCTGATCGAGCTGTTTTTTGACGTCGTCCAGCGTCCGCCGATAAAGCGCCTCTTGATCTTTGGTCATGGACATGGATTTCTCCCTTTTTCGCGAATCCTCCTATTCGACCTTGAAGACGAGAGCCACCGGCATCCAGACCTTCACGGGAACACCGTTGACAAGGGCGGGATTGAATCTCCATTTCCGCACGGCCGCCTCGGCGGCCCTGTGCGTTCCACTGTCATTTTTTATTCCCTTGATGACTTCGGTATCAATGACATTCCCCGATTCGTCGATCAAGGCGTTAACGGTGACCGAGCCCTCAATTTTAAGCCTTCTGGCGATTTCAGGGTAGACCGGCATGACCCTTCTGACGACGGAGGGTTTTTGGCTGACTTCATTTAAGGGCACTAACTGGCCTCGTTGAACGGAAGGCGGAGACGGTTTGACGGCGGGGGGCTGTTTGACTTCGGCCGGCGGAGGAGTGACCGCTTGAGCCGCCGCGGGAGGAACGGACTCCTTGACTTCCGGAGGAGGGGCGCTCTCTTGAACCGGCTTTTCAGCGGGGGTTGAAGCCGCCGGCGCGGGCGTGCTTTCTCTCTTATCTCCGACCGTTTCGGCCGGCCGCTGAACTTTCGTTGCTTCGGGTTCGACGGATCGAACCGCCTCGGGCGCAGATTCAGGGCGCCGGGCCACGGGTTTGGCCTGAGCGGCCGGCGGAGCCGCCGGTTGCTCGGAAGGCCGGGGCCGGGCCGTCTCGATCTTATCGACGGGCTTGGCCGGCTCAGGCTTCACTGCGTTTTCCGGATCGGTCTCCTGGATTTCGGATCCGATCGCCACGGTCTCGGAGTCAAGCATCGAACCGGTTTCCAAGTCGGCGGCGGGTTCGAGAAGAGAGGAGCCGCCCGCCTGGACTTCGTTGGTCGCTCCCGGCGATCCGGGCTTGAGAATTAAGAACGCCGCGACCGCCAAGACGACGACGGCGGCGATGATCACAACCGGCTTGAAATTCTTTTTCGCCGGTTCCTCGTACAGGTCGCCGAAGGGAGTCCGTTCCGTGTGGACGGAGGATTCCGTCCGGGGAGGCGGAGCCGCCGGTGGTTCCGGTTTCGGCGGTCTTTCTTCTTTTTTCGGGGCGATCGGTTCGGTCTTCCGGGTTTCCGGGGCGGGAACGGGACGGCGCGGCGGCTCGGGAGCCGGCGCTTTTTTGGGTTCTTTTCCCGGGGATTTGATCAGCCCCGTCTCCAAGTCGAAACCCTTGAGCGCCTTTTTCAACAGCGCATCGACTTCCACATTCCCCGCATCGGGCGTCCTTTGTTTCGGCTTTTCCGCCGCCGGCCGGAGCTTTTCCAGCGATGGCTTGGAGGAGGCGGGAACCGGCGGGATGAACTCCGGCTGTTTGGATTCAGGCTCCTTTTTTTCCGCGACCGGCCGGGGCTTTTCCGCCGGCGGCTTGAAGGAGGCGGGAACCGGCGGGATGAACTCCGGCTGTTTGGATTCAGGCTCCTTTTTTTCCTCAACCGGCCGGGGCTTTTCCGCCGGCGGCTTGAAGGAGGCGGGAACCGGCGGAATGAACTCCGGCTGTTCGAAATCAAATTCCTTTTTTTCCGCGACCGGCCGGAGTTTTTCCTCCGGAGGCTTGGAGGAAGCGGCGACCGGCGGGATGAACTCCGGCTGTCCGGGTTCATGTTCCTTTCCGACATTAAAAGCGCCGTTGACGGCGGCGAGGAGCTTATCGTTGTCGACGGGCTTCACGAAGTACCGAAAAATTCCGTAAGTCCTCAGGGTCTCGGTTTTATAGATCGGATCCTTATAAGTTCCGGTAACGATGATCACTTGAGTGCGGCCGAGTGAATCCGACCGGATTCTCTGACAAAGCTCAAACCCATGGATTTTAGACAACATCGGTTCGAGCAGAACGACGTCCGGCTTGAGAGCCGAGTACTGATCCCACCCGGCTTGGCCGTCTCCGGCGATGGCGACTTCAAAGCCGTAATTCGTCAGAAGCTCAGAAACCCGGGTCGTGTCCTTCATGTCATAATCGACGATAAGAACTTTTTTCTGCATCATCCGCGCCTTTTTCCCGAAGATCGGATATCCCGGACCCATATCGTGCTCATGGGATATCCTCCATTGCTTACATATATTTCTCTTAGCCTGTTCCGATCAATCACCCTTTGGGGTGAATCTATGGGTGAAAACCTGTTTTTTCTCCCCTATCGGGGCCGTTTCAAGCGGGGAAAAATCTAATTTTGCGGGAATGACGCAAAATTACGCGGAAATAACAAGCCCAGTTCAACGCCCGCGGCACTCCCCGGCCGCCCTGCGCCGCGAAAAGCGCAGAGAAAACCGAGGACAAGGGGATCGGATCGAGGCCTTCAGGGCCGTGGTCCCGCAAAACCGCCGGTTATCCGCGAAGAAAATCCGCAGCCGCCGGGAAATCGTGAAGATGACCCGTCGATCCGGAGCGGCCTCGCGCGCGGAACGCTCGGATCCAAGCGAATCCGCGCAGGACAATCATCCGGCCGGGAGGCATCGCGACGGCGTTCTCGACGACCGGCCGGAAAAATACATCTTCCCGCTCAATGCGGTTCTCCAATCGTCCGGAAAGGAAGAAAAGGAGGAAATTGCGCCCAAGCGAAAAACGTCCGTTCCGGACGTCCGGGCGGATCATCTCCCCCGCGCTCAAGGCGGTCGAAGAACGGCTGGAATACCGGATTTCCCCCCGGCATAAATCGATCTCTGCTTAAGATTCGCGGCGAATGAATTATAACATTATAAATCATTGACATGCAAAATATTAACATAATAAGATAAGCGCCTTGTTCGCCTTGATTCGGCGGACGGCCACGTGAAAACGTGATTGGAAATATGAATCCTGGAATTGAAGGAGACGAACAACATGAAAAAACACATCATGCTCGGCATTTGCTTCCTGCTTCTCCTCACGAATCTCCAATTCGGACAAATCCTGGGCAACGGCAGGCTGCTCTTTCAAAGCCCGGAGAAAATCCGCTGGACGCAATGCGCCTTCACGCCCGACGGCAGGCTCTGGGTCGTCTGGGTCCCCGGCACGACCAACGCCAACAGCGGCGGACCGATCTGGGTCGGGACCTACGATGGGACGACGTTTTCGACACCAATCAACATGACCGGCAGCTTGGCCATCAAGGCCAACCGTCCCCATATCACCACTTCGTCCAAAGGACACGTTCTCGTGGCCTGGGGAGTCGTCGCCACCAGATCCACATACTTAAGAATCTGGGATCCCAAGACAAAAATCTGGGGCCCGATTGAGACGGTGGCCTCCAACTACGGCGGCGACGAACCCATCGCCCAGATGGACAACGCCGGCAACATCCACGTCTTTTTCACCGACGAGGCGGGAGGGGTCGTCTTCGCCCGTTCCAAGATCAATGGGGTTTGGGATAACATCGCGATCTTGAACCAGAGCCGCGGCAAGCAGGGTTCGCTGGTCATCGGGCCGGACGGCAAAGTCCATGCCGTCTGGATCGAAAAAGACCCGGACTCGACCTATCAAAATTATTATGCCACCCGGACGATCTCGACCGCTTGGGAAACAAGGGTCGCCTTGCCGAAAACCCCGACCAATTCCAATCACCCCTGGATCTCCATCGGCTCGAACAATGCCCCGATCGTCTGCTACCAGGATGTTCCGCCGGCGGAAAACGGATGCGAAATCTATGTCCTGCCGATCGGCGGAACACCAGTCAGAGTCATCCCCTTCGCCATGCAGCATTTCGGGCGGGTTGTCGTCGACAGCAAGAACGACATCCACGTCGTATGCCAGACCGGCGGCGGCGACTTCGGCAGCGGCTTCCGCTATACCAATAATGTCGGCGGGATCTGGAAGCCGTTCCAAACCTTCCCGGCGCTCTATCCCAAGGTTCACGGCCTGGCGGCCGATTCCCTGGGGAATGTGGCCGTGACCCAGTCCTCCTACACGACGTCAGGAACCGACCTCTGGGTGTATTCCCTGAATCCGATTGAGCGGGTTGATATGCCGACGGCCGATTTCACATTCTCCCCGGCCAGCGGATATCCGCCGCTGGCGGTCGACATTCAAGCCGTCCCCGCCTTTAGTCCGAACGGCTCGGAAGTCAGCTATGCCTGGACGTTCAGCGACGGCGGATCCGCGGCCGGCCGTCAGACGTCCCATGTGTTCGAAACTCATGGCATGCACACGATCACGCTGAAGATCACCGACAATCTCGGACGGATGGACGAAATCGGCAAAACGATCGAGGTGAAGAAAACCGATCCGCAGATCCCCCTCAACGCCGAGCTCACGATCGTCATCGGCTCGGTGCGGAGAAATCTGAGCATCACCTACTCCCTCGCTTGGCGGATCAATCCGGCCAATACCCCGGCCCACATCAAGGGGTATGCGATTTACATGAAGGAAGGCGACGGGGAGTACGCCCCGATTCTGACGGTCTCGCCGAGCACGTTTGATTCCTCGTTCACCTTCACCGATCTGAAGGTGAAGAGGTATTTCGCCGTCAGTACCCTGGGCTACGGCGGCACGGAAAGCGCCAAGGTGTATTTCCAGTAAAGAAACGCGGCCGGCGGCGGAAGAAACCCGCCGCCGGCCGCGCCGTTTTCGGCGTCTTCCCCCCGAAGCCTCGTTAAAAGCTGTACTGAATTCCCAAGACCGGCTGGAGGTGGAGAAGGTTGGCCCGCTTTCCCAGCGTGACGTTCTTGGGATTCAGATAAACCCCCCGCAAATCGAACAGAAGGCCCAGCCCTTCGTTCAACCGGTATTCCAAGCTGAGGAGCATTCCAAAGGATAATTCCGTGAATTGATCCTTCGCGTACGTCATATTCGCGACCGTGACATGGGCGGCGTCATAAGGGGATTCCTCGGTGAAATCAAAGTCCTCCATGCTCTGCATGGCCCCCAGGCTCAAGCCGATCATCGGCCCGGCCGCGACGGAAAGCATTTCTGTATTCAGGAAGGAGAAGAGAGCAAAGACGGAAAAATCCCAAAGCGTGTTTTTCCCGCCATCGCTTTCGAAGGAGACGTTGCGCGGCGTCTCCGGGAGGAAGGGATGGGGAAGGCCGGCCGTGAACGATCCCGGGTTTTTCAGCGGGCTGTACCCGATACCGATCCCGATTTTGGTTCGGTTGAAGTATCGTCCGAATTGAAGCTCAAACGCGGGGACCGTTCTGAAGGAATAGGATTCAGCCAGGGTCGCCGTTTCCCCGTAAAGGTCAAACGTTTTTTCGACGGAGAGATCCTCCCCCACGAACAAGGACAGGCCGGCCCGGCCGGCGATGAAAAAGCCGGAACGCTCAAGAGCCGCGGACCGCGCCTGAACCGGAGCGACGGGGGCGGCGGGCGCCGTTGAGACAATCGGCTTGGCCGCCTCGGCCGGACGAGGATCCGAAATCGCGGCGATTTCTCCTTCATTCCAGAAGGAAATTTTCAATCCTTCGGCGCCTTGGGTGATTCCATACGCGGGAATCATCGGGCCAAAATCGAAAATGATTTGAATTTTATCCGGCCCGGATTGAACGGCTCGAACGTCGAGCACGCCCATATCGCCGATTTGCGTGACGGGGAGAATCTGCATCTCGGATATCGGCGTCATGTCTACGATCAAGCGGGGCGGCGAAGGCAGGAAAGAGGCTTCGACGACATACGCTCCTTCGACTTTGAACAAAAAATTGAGCCGCGCTCCGCCTTTTTGAAGGGACATTTCCTTCAGGACGGAAGTCGTTTGGCTCATCGAGATTCCGGCGTTAAAAAAAATCAAGCCCACCGCGAAAAGGGCCGGCGCGATTTGTCCGGACAGTTTTTTCATCTGATCCTCCTCTTTTAACTTGCTTCGTCCATCTCATCCGGAAGGCCCTTTCCCGGATTTATCGAAAAAAATCGTCGACGACACGGCGCTTAGTTTATTGTGTTATTATTGTATTTGTCAACGGATTTCAATGTTATAATTCAAGAAGCCGGTCCCGGGGGATTTAACGAAGACGAGAGCCGCGATCCGCCGACGGCGGAGACGGATTTTCCGTTCATTGCGTCGAAAAGACCTCGACGATTTGCTATAATGAAGCAGGAAGCTATGCCCGAACAGGTGAAATCGAATCGCAGCGGCCGGCCCCCGAAATTCCGGGAGCCCCGCCGCCCCGTGACAATGACCTTGCCGGTGCGCATCCTTGATCTCCTCGCTGAAATCGATCCGGACCGCGCTCAAGCCGTGGCCAAAGCCGCGGAAGCCGTCGCCGGAGCGGAGGCGGATCGATTCAAACCGGTGAAGCTCACGGAGATGGCTCAGGGCAAATCCCTGATCGTCGTCGGACCGAGCAAAGCCCTGAAGGAAATCCCCTGGTTGAAGTTGATCGAAATCGCCCCCACGCGTTTTCTCCTGAGCATTCCCTCCGGTACGCCGGTGGAAGCGCTGGAAGTCGCCCTGCGCGATCTGACGAACGATCCCGTTCTCCGGAATAACGACCGGGAAACCGCTATTCTCGCCGAGCTTCTGTCGTTGATCGGTCATCAGAGGCGCATGAACCGGCTGGGCAAGGCCGAGTTTCTCATCATCGACGCTTAATGAACATCAACTTTTACTTAAAAAAATATCCGAAAAGCGACCTCCAACTCTTAAATAAACGTTAAACGTTACGTTAAATTCATCTCGGATATTTCCCAAAGCGTCCCCTTGTTGACAACAAAAACAAGAAGTATTAGAATAATTATGTAAAACGGTTAAACGCCAGGAGTATCAAATGCCGCGTTCAACAAAAAAGAAATCCAAGTTCGTCGGAATGCGTTTGAGCGAAAAACAGAACGAAGCGTTGAGCCGCCTTCAAAAAGACTCGAAAGCCAGCAAGAGCGATGTTCTGCTCAGAGGCCTTGAGCTCTTGAGCGAGTACTACTCGCTGGACCTCGACAAGCCCCCCCTAAGCTTTGATCTTCGCAGCCTCGAAACGGAAGCCATGCACCTGGCCGAGTCCCTCAAGCAAGTCCGGGACAAAAAGCAAGCCATCCACCAAATGGTCCAGGAGCTTGCCGCGGTCGACAGGATTCTGGACAAATACGACGGCCGGGAGAACGCCCTCATCCAGGTTCTCCTCGATATCCAAA
>Ga0209718_1004474_pt1 | contig 11625 bp, 7 predicted proteins | sample AD_JPNAS1_MetaG_FD_184420 | JGI IMG/M metagenome (GOLD analysis project Ga0209718, IMG submission 184420) | Active sludge microbial communities of municipal wastewater-treating anaerobic digesters from Japan - AD_JPNAS1_MetaG (SPAdes) (version 2) | ecosystem: Engineered > Bioreactor > Anaerobic >... | reverse complement strand
CCATACCGCCGCAGTCCGTTTTCATGATCTTCCTCGTCCCGCTCGAAGTAGGTGCTGGTGGTGTCGAAAAAGATCAGATCCACTTCCAGGTTCAGCAGGTCCGCCACGGCAAAATAGACTTCTTTAAATGGTCTGAGCTTTCTCAAGCTGTTCAAAACATTTTATTATACGGCAGCAGTGAGGAAAGTTTTAGTTATTCTTATGAAAATATGTATGGTGAGACTAAAGAGTATAATTCGCCCTTTGAAGGGGTTATGAATATCTTAGAGCGCCGTTATATTGAGACTGATTCAATGGAAGCCAAAGAAGCCTATGAAATATATATGAAGCAAAAAGTTTGCAAGGCGTGTAATGGCGCAAGATTAAAACCTGAAACATTGGCGGTTAAAATAGCAGGGAAAAATATTTACGAAGTAACCTGCTTTACCATTGCGGAATGCCGTGATTTTTTAAATAGTATTTCTTTTACGGAACGTGAAAAAATTATTGCCACGCAGATTTTAAAAGAGATTAATGCTAGACTAGGCTTTTTATTGGATGTTGGGTTAGAATATCTAACGTTAGATCGAGCTGCCGGTACATTGTCAGGTGGAGAGGCTCAGCGCATTAGATTGGCTACGCAAATTGGTTCGGGATTGGTTGGCGTGTTATATATTCTGGATGAGCCTAGCATTGGGTTGCACCAACGCGATAATAACAAGCTTTTGGCAACGCTGGCACATTTAAGAGATTTAGGTAATACTTTAATTGTCGTGGAACATGATGAAGATACGATGTATGCAGCCGATTACATTATTGATATTGGTCCGACGGCAGGAGCTGGCGGCGGTCATATTGTGGCGCAAGGAACGGTTGAAGAAATAAAAGACAATAACAATTCGCTAACTGGACAATATTTAAGTCGCAAAAAATATATTCCGGTACCAAGTAAACGCAGAAAAGCTCAAGGAAAATGGCTAGAGATTATTGGGGCCAAAGAAAACAATTTAAAAAATATCAATGTAAAATTTCCGATTGGTTTATTTACGGCTGTAACCGGCGTCTCGGGCTCGGGAAAAAGTACCTTGGTTAATGAAATATTATATAAAGGTTTGGCGAAAATAATTTATCGCAATCATCAGCGGGCCGGTGCTCATAAAGCGATAAAAGGCTTTGAGCATATTGATAAAATTATTGATGTCGATCAGTCTCCTATTGGGCGAACACCACGTTCTAATCCGGCAACTTATACCGGGTTATTTGATAATATTAGAGAATTATATAGTCAGACTAATGAAGCAAAAATTAGAGGTTATAAGCCGGGGCGATTTAGCTTTAATGTTAAAGGTGGGCGTTGCGAAGCCTGCCGTGGAGATGGTATAATCAAGATAGAAATGCATTTTTTACCCGATGTTTATGTGCCGTGTGAGGTCTGCAAGGGTGCACGTTATAATCGAGAGACCTTAGAGGTTAAATACAAAGGAAAAAGCATTGCGCAAGTTTTGGATATGGTAGTAGATGAAGGGGTGGAATTTTTCAAAAATATCCCGAAAATTCATCGAAAACTGGAAGTGTTGAAAGAGGTTGGGTTGGGTTATATAAAACTAGGGCAACCGGCGACGACCTTGTCCGGCGGAGAAGCACAACGCGTGAAACTAGCAACAGAGCTAGCAAAACGCAGTACCGGAAAAACATTATATATTTTAGATGAGCCAACGACGGGCTTACATACTGCGGACATTCATAAACTATTGGAAGTTTTACAAAAGTTAGTTGAAGGTGGCGATAGTGTGATTGTTATTGAGCATAATCTTGATGTTATTAAGACGGCGGACTATGTTGTTGATTTAGGACCAGAGGGCGGTAAAGGTGGTGGCACTATTGTCGCTAAAGGTACCCCGGAGGAAATTACCACAGTTGAAGCTTCTTACACCGGCAAATTTTTAAAACCATTGTTAGAAGAAGGCTTGAGTATGTAAATAAGAATAAGGGGGTTATTGTAGTGGTCAAATGGCATAAAGTAATAAGTACCGTAGTAGCAGTAGTGTTTGCAATGTCTGGTAATTTGGTTATGACAGTTGCGACAGCAGCACCGGTCGCGACTGTTAAGCTGTCATCATTGCAACAGATTGAAGAAAAGTTGGATAATGGTTTAGCGCTATCTATTGCAATGGCGAATTTATCAAATGATGAGGCTAAGCTAGTGTTAGCACAACAACGCAGTGGCGCTAAATTATTTGGGACAATAACTTATGGCGCTAATAATGAACCTCTTACCGATACTAGTACACAGATGCATAGTTATAATAAATTGAGTTTTACCGGCGGATTGGTACTACCGTTATTAGGTAGTAAAAACAAAGAAAAAATTGATATTATGCAGTCGGAAAATACAGTGTTCAACTCGCAATATTTTGCCAAATTAGTGAATTTAAATAATTTGGTGGCTGTTCGCAAGGCCTATGCTTCGTTGTGGATTGAACAACAAAAAGAAAAATTGGCCAAGCAATTTTTGAGTACTGAAGTTGCTACCGGTAAATTGCTAGAAGAACGACAAAAGCAAGGTTTGTTATTACCGGTCGATAAATTGGAATTTTTGACAATTTATGAAGAGGTTAAGCGTGATCTTGTGGCAATGCAGCTAAAACAAAGTCAAGCGTTACAAATTATTAATTTAGCAACCGGTTGTCAGTGGCAAGTAGCAGAAACGCTAGAAGAACCTAAATTACCGCTGTTAACGGGCAAGACTTTTGCTGTGGATAATTATCCTGAATTTCAGTTGCAAGCAAAATTAGTAGAGCAATATCAAAAAATGCTAAAGCAATATAAACAGCTCAATACTGAAGGGAATTTAGTTATTGGGGGAACTGTTAGCAAAGATTATCCTGGTGCTAGCGGTACCGGAGCTTATATTGCAATAAATGTAACAGAACCTTTTGGGACTATTGGCAAAAAGGATCAAAATAAAATCATTGCAGAAAATCAACTGCTTAGTGCAAAGATGCAACAAGACTATATCGAGATGACTTTGAATGGTCGCGTCAGAGAAGCTATTTTAACTGCTAAATTTGCTGCAATGGATGTTAACTCCAAAATTGCACGGTTGACTGTTTTGGCAGAAGACATTAGAGAAAAAAAATTACGGCATAAAGTTTTACCGGGTGATACTTTTGAGCAATTTCAAAATAGCAAGTCGCAATATTATCGGATGGCGACAGATTTATTAAATCGTGAAGAAACCTTCTTAGCGGCTGCTATTGATGTTGTCAGCTTCGTTTACCCTAACGGCTTAAGTAGTGAAGCCGATGAAAGTTATATTCTTAATAGTAGCAATGTCAATAGCGGAAATTTATTGAATTTTGCTTGGCTTGATATTAATGACTTTAAATTGGTGACGGAAAATCCGCTAGATTTTAGTAACTTACCAAAACTTACGTTCCCAGAGGTGGGGATTAATAATATTGTCAGTAGTAATAACAAAAATATAAGTAATAACTTAAAAGTTGGCACTTATGTTTGGCAAGCAGCTCCCTTTTTAAACAGTATTTCACAAGGTGCTGAAATAGCTAGATTACAGCAAAATGGGATTAAAAAAATATTATTATCATTTAATAAAGATGAAATAAAACAATTACAAGCAGCGCCAGTTCAACAAAAATTAAAAGCTTTGTTAAAAAAAGCGGAAGCTAATGGGCTGGAGGTTGGATTATTATTAGGTGACTCAGCATGGTTATTGCCGGAGCATCAGGCTGAACTAATAGATCTCACTAAAGAAATGGAAAAATTTGATTTTAAAGAAATTCATCTTGATATTGAACCGGATGCAGTGTTAGCTAATAATGAAAATGGTTTAATTTTACTGCTAGATGTTATTAAAAAAGTGCGGAGCGTAACTAAAAAGGAATTATCAATCTCAATTCATCCCCGATATCTAACAAATTTAAGCGAAAAAGATAGAATGACCTTACAAAAACTTAATTTAAAAGAAATAGTTGTAATGCTGTATTCTAACAATGCACAAACTGTGATAACTACTATGAAAAATATTATTGATAAAACGAACGGTCTTAATATAGCCTTGGCTCAAAGTGTTGAGCAAAATATTAATCAAGGTGAAGCTTATGGTAGCTTAGATCATACTGACTTTATCAATGCAGTACAAAAAATTGAGCAGGAGTTAAACCATATTGGTCTAAAAGCCATTTATATTCAATCTTGGGAAGATTATAAGAGGGGTGATTGATTATGAAAATATCATTTTCCAACAATAAAAACTCTGATGCCACAGTAAAGAACAATATAAAAATCCCTTATGGTAATGCGAAACGAATTTTCCCACAATTAAAATGGTGGTTAGTATTAATTATTATTGCCCTACCGTTTGTTTATTTTTCCGGAAAAATTATCAGCGAGTGGCTATTTGTCAGATCGCCGGGAACAATTTATTTAGAAAAAGTCGTTGTTAATGCTAATGAAGGCGGAACTATTGAGAGTATTGCCGGAAAACGTGGTGACATGATAGCGCCTAATAGCTTGCTGTTGACGTATAAGAAGATTATTCCAACGGGGCGACTAGAGCAAATAGCTTTATTGGAAGCGGAGAAAAATGCGCTAGCAACCGGTAATATCGGTGGTGGTACAACTGCTGATAAAAATTACCAACAAATTTCAGCAATTTCTAATAGTGTTGCTTATTATGAAAAATTACGCAATGATACAGGCGCCTTAATGGCTAAAGGAGCAGCAACCAGAGCTGAATACGAGCAAGTCAATGCTAAGTATAATGAGTTAAAGGCGGCTTTGGCAGCGGCTGATGTAACGCCGGTCGCAGCTCCGGTGCTTAGTAATGAAGTTCGTAAAATTCAAGTAGATGAAAGCATTAAAAGCTTAACTAAGTTTTTGGATAATAATGCTCAAATAAATACCGGTATTGGTGGCCAAATTAACACTATTTTAGTTAATGTTGGGCAGACTTTTAGTGCCGGAGAGCCTTTGGCAATTTTAGCAAAAACCGAAAATGTTTATGTCAGTGTTTATGTAGAGCCGGAAGATTTTAAAAAAATTAGTTTAGGCACCGGTGCTAAAGTTAAAATTTTAGGTAGTAATAGAACTGTTACAGCAGTGGTGGTGGAACAACCAATTAGTGCCTCTACAGTGCCGACGGGAATATCCAATACTATTTATCCTAATAGTATGAGAGGTATCAATGTATTTTTGAAAATTGACGAGAAACTAAATCCTGAGGAAATTGTGGATGGACTGCCGGTAGTAGTAGAGTGGAATTAGGAGGTAATATTAATGAATAAGCTATATCGGATAACATTAGATGCTACAAAAACATTACTAGCAACAGAAGATTTTGTGCAAACCTTTCATTCTGTGGAAGAATTAACTAAAAATATAACAGAGCCGGTCATTGTTGTTGTAGATGGTATAAATATTGCAGATTGTTATGAGGCTAAAATTTTAAAATTAGTTTGTAACTTTCGCAAATCAAAATTGTTGTATGCTTGTCCACTGTACTTTACCACCTCAGTCGGAGAGTTAGATTATTGCAGTGATGGGATAGAAAATAGTAAAAGTGAAATTTTAGCACAAGGTAATGTTATTTTAGATCGGCTAAACTTGTTATCCATTGAAAAAAATTCAGCAAGCAGTGATTTAAGATTATTAACCTTTCTGTTTGCCAGAGGTGAAGAATATTTATTAAAACCGCAACTATTGCCTTCTTCTCCGTGGCTTTATCAGTATATGACAGCAGCGCTACTAGGTCGCTTTTGCAATGAATTACATCGAACATTTAGCTCTAATTGTTATGAAAATGATAAATCAAACCATAAAGAAGAAAGCTCTGTCCAGTGGCTTAATTATTTGTTAAATCATGGGCTATTAGTGGAAAAACAACTAGTCGATAGAGTTAGGTATTGTCCATACTGTATGACCGGAAACTTAAATTTCATTGATATGTGTCCATTATGTGGCAGTATAAACTTTAGTAAACATAAAATGATTCATTGTTTTACTTGTGCCAATGTAGCACCGGAAGAAGAGTTTCAAAAAGGTTATCAATTAGTCTGTCCACGTTGTAAAAGTACGTTAAGACATATTGGGGTTGACTATGATAGACCGTTAGAAAGTTATCAATGTAATGATTGTCATGGTAAATTTATTGAACCGCAGATAAAAGCTAGTTGCTTAAATTGTCAGGAAAAATCTTCAGCCGAAGATTTGATAGCTCGACCAATTTATAATTATGCCATTTCTGCTAAAGGAATGAGAGCGGCGCAACTGGGTGATGTTAATTTGGAAATAGCTTTATTTGATGATAAAAGAAATGTATTACCATTATATTTTTATCAAATGATTGACTGGATGCTTCAAATGAAGCAACGGTATAAAGATGCTGAATTTACGCTGATTTGTATTAAAATAATCAGCGCGAAAGATTTGGATGAAGTTGCATATTTGCCGAAAGCAAATGATGTTATAGCGGAACTTAGTGTGAGAGTACGAGAATTAGTTCGTAATACCGATATCACTACTAATACCAGTAAGAATGTCTCTTGGGTGATGTTACCAAGAACTAATACCGAAGGAGGTGAAATTCTGGCCGCTAGAATTGAAAATTTGGCACAGATGGTGTCGACAGAAACTAATTCGCAAATCAGAGTAGCAGTAAAATGTTTTTCCATACCAACTGAACAAGCTCAACAAGTTCCAATTGCCGAAAAACTGTTGACTGAGTATGAAGCTGGGTTTTAGTTTTAGGTGCTAGAACTAGTTATGTTGGAAGGTATTTTATTTCATCTCTATAATTTTTTAGTACTTCCTTTTTACAATCAAGGTTATATGACAGTGATACTGTTGTTTTTACCAATGGTAGTTTTTTTTGAATTACCGTGGAATTTGTTCATATTTTTAGGATTATTTAAATATGTGCTAAGAAGAAAGCAAGAAGGTTCGAGAATTGACTTTTTTCCTAGTGTCTCTTGTATTGTAACTTGCTATAATGAAGGCCGAGAAATTGAAAAGACTGTGCTTTCATTACTGGAACAGTTATATCCCGGCAAATTACAAATTTTATTGGTGATTGACGGTGCTTATATCAATAAGAGTACTTTGAAAGTTGCTGAAGAATTGCAAAAACTGGCGGTGCAATATAACAACCGTACCATTTCTGTTATTCCGAAATGGCAACGCGGTGGTGTAGTGTCTAGTAGCAATTTAGGTTTGAATTTTGTTACCGGCGAGATTGTTGTTAAAGTTGATGGTGATAGTTCTTTTGATAACAATATGTTAGAGCGGGTTACGAGGCACTTTGTTGATCCTGAAGTAGTGGCGGTGAGTGGGTGCTTAAGAGTACGTAATGCTGCTGATACTTTTTGTGCCGGTTTTCAAGCGATTGAATATTTTAATTCAATTCAGCTGTCAAAAACGGCGCTTAGTGAATTTAATATGGTCAATAATATTTCCGGCGCCTTTGGTATTTTTCGCCGTAGTCTACTTAATTTGGTCGAAGGTTGGGATGCAGGGACCGCAGAAGATCTTGATATAACATTACGAATTAAAAATTACTTTAATAATAGAAAAGAAAAATTTAGAATTGTGTTTGACCCCGAAGCAATTTGTTTTACTGATGTTCCAGAAACCTACGCTAAATTTTTCAAACAACGGCTAAGATGGGAAGGCGATTATCCTTACATTATCGGTAAACATTGGCGGAGCATAGCGCCGTCGATGATGGGCTGGGCTAATTTTAATGGATTGTTAGTGACTATGTTCACCAATATTGTTTTACCAATGATGGTTTTTGTCTATACTTTTTGGATATTTATTGTTTTTCCCGCTGATTATGCGATCGCCTTGTTAATAGCAGTGTATTCTTTTTATTTTGTGATGACTTGCTTACTGTATTTGCTTGGGATAATTTTTGTTTCTGAGCGAAAAAAAGAAGATTTATCAAGATTTGGGCTAGTACCATTTATGCCGATGTTTTTATTTGCAGCGAAAATTAATACTTTATTGGCAGTATTTTGGGAATGGATTGGTAAAGGACATCAAGATTCATCCATGGCTCCTTGGTGGGTATTGCGAAAAAATAAGTTTTAGTTTAAAGGGGAGTTTTCTTTGAAAAATATATACTTATTGATAATAGCCTTTGTGCTGATTGTAGGAGCAGGATATTTTTTTCAACTAAGGTCAAACAGTGATAAAGCTCCTTACAAAATTAGTGCTAATGTGGCAGCTGAAATGATGAAAGAATCAGCTAATGTGATTGTTGTTGATGTTAGAACGCCTGAAGAATATCAGCAAGGTCATATTGAAAATGCTAAACTACTGCCACTAAGTGAACTTGAAGAAAAAGCCTCGGCGGTCATTCCTGATAAAACCAAAAAAATATTATTATATTGTCGTAGTGGTAGAAGGAGTGCTGTGGCTGCTGAACTCTTAGTAAACAGTGGTTATGAGAAAGTATATGATTTTGGTGGAATTAATGATTGGAAGGGAAAGCTAGTTAGAGATTAACCTTCTTGACGTTGCAAACGATGGAAGATATAATGAAAAAACAAGGGCTTTAGCATATGCTAAAGCCCGTTTTCGTATTGGTGAGGGAAAAATGAAGAAATTTTTTGATATTTTTAATGATGACAATATTATAAAAGCTAGTGAATGTTATGCTTTTTCTCAACAACAAAGTCTTATTTATGGTGTTGCAGGTACGCAAAAAAGTCTGATTATTGCCAAGGGCTATAATTTGGCGCAAAAAGCAACTATCATTATTACTAGTAGCAAGGATAGTATGGCGCAGTTAGAAAGTGATTTGAGTAGCTTGTTACCACAAACGCAGATTGTAAAATTACCGTCTTTAGATGTAGTTAGTTTTTCTGCAGTGGCGAAAAGCTTGGAGCTTGTGGCACAGCGCCTTGATGTTTTAGGGAAATTGGTGCGTAACGAAAAAGTTATTGTGTTGACGACCGGTGAAGCTGTTATTCAAAAAAATCTTTCAAAACATGACTTTGAGCAGGCAAGAATTAATTTAAAGCTACGAATGAGTATTGAATTAGAAAATGTTTTAGAAAGATTAGTGAAATTAGGTTATGTCAGAGTTGATGAAGTAGAAATAATGGGTGAATTTAGTGTGCGTGGCGGAATTATTGATGTATTTCCGGTTAATGCAACTCAACCGATTAGAATAGAGTTTTATGGTGATGAAATTGATTCCGTAAGGACTTATGACATTAATAGTAAACTGTCACTAGATAGCATTTCGCAAATTGATATTTTACCATTAGCGCAACCGGAAGATTATGATAAAATGGCAAATTGCTTGAGTTATCTACCACAGGACAGTACTGTTATTTTTGATGAACCGGCGCGAATTAAAGAGCAAATTGAAAAGATTTTACAAGAAAATCCCGAAGTTAAGAAACAATTATTTTCTTGGCAAGAAATTGTGGAGTTTGCGAAAAATTACAATATTTTATACTTGACTTTATTATTACAAAAACCACAGTATAGCGAGCCTAAAGAAGTTATAAGTATTGTTAGTAAATCTGTGGTGCCATTTCATAAGAAAATAGAGTTACTGGCCAATGAAATTAAAGCCTGGCGTCATAAAAACTACAAAATTGTAATTTTTATGAGTACTAAGCAAAAAGCTTTATCTTTGCAAGAAGAATTAGCACGCTATAACTTAACAGCTTGTTTTGTAGCAAAGGAGCCGATTGATTTTGCGGAAGGTATTACTATCGCCATTAATGTGTTTAATAATGGCTTTGAGTTACCAGAAGCGAAAGTTGTTGTAGTAACTGAAAAAGAGATTTTAGGTACTCAAAAGAAAAAGCCATTGCAACGAGTAGCTAAGGGTGAAAAAATAGCTTATTTTCGTGATATCAATATTGGCGATTATGTTGTACATATTAATCATGGTATAGGTAAATATATTGGTGTTGAAACGATTGATTTAGCCGGAATAAAAAAGGATTATTTGCATATAAAATATGCGGGTACTGACAAAATTTTTGTACCGACAGATCAAGTTAATTTATTGCAAAAATATATTGGAGCCGAGGGTCAAACTCCCAAACTTAGCAAAATGGGCGGAACTGATTGGCATAAGACTAAAAGTAAAGCCAAAGCTGCAGTTGCCGATATTGCGAAGGAATTAATTGAACTTTACGCGACTAGACAGGTTGCTACCGGTTTTGCATTTGAGCAAGATAATAATTGGCAAGCTGAGTTTGAGGATGCCTTTGCTTATGAGGAAACACCAGATCAATTGCAAGCGATTAAAGAGATAAAAGCGGACATGGAAAAAGCTGAACCGATGGATCGTTTGTTGTGTGGTGATGTCGGCTTTGGCAATTGATAAGAACTTCCTTTTTGTGGGCCGAAGTATATTAAGCCGTCACTTGTATGTCAAGAAGATTTTGGCCACAAGATGTGGGGTGCGGCGCTGATCATCCCGTTGGAGGTATTTGGCAACATTCGTTCTATTGAGAAATCTACACACCTTTTGATCGGTTCCGATGCCAGGAAGGCCAATTTAACCGGAATCTAGACAAGCCTCTCCAGTACGCCTTATTTTTCAAATGCGTTATGATTGTATGTAATCATCCCAGGAATATTCTGGGTCGGCGTAGTTGTCGGTTTGCGGATGTGGAACGTGAGCGAGAGAATCAGCAGTAGCGTATTCGATGTTTGGTGGGTCATGGATTTTAGGAGGCGGTCTTGACCGGACAAGCCAGAGACCAAGATGGGTAAGGATTTCCCGGATAATCGACGGGTCTTCGATGAAGCTGATGATTTTCATGGCGCCTTTACATTTAGGACAGATTAAAGGATCGACTTCATATATCTTCTGAATCAACCGCGCCCAGTTCTTACGGAATGCCTTTGAATTTTCCTGTGGTTCGAGGATGCAGGGGATGGCATCGTCTGTGCCCGCCTCTTTCCTTTTTCCACGGGCGACATTGCTGTAATAGCCGTAGTACCTCACCATCTGCTCGCCACGGTTTGGGATATGGGAGCACATGGCCGCCAACCATTCCAGAGCGGGGAATGTCTTTTGGTCCTTGCCGTTTTTGGCGCGATAGACGACGGCGCCTTCTTGTTCCATATACTTCATCCGTTCCTGCGAGAAAGAAGCTCGGATGATGTAACGCGCCAGATTCTCCATGGCCGTATCGTCGCTTGGCGATATCCGGTTGCCGCAGAAAACATTGAACCCGGAATGTTTCCAGGCGGAGAGCATCCTCACCATTTCTTCCGTGATCTTTCCCTTTTTCAGAAGCATCTTGAAAACCTTGTGCCGGAAAATAATCTCGAGCTTTTTGAGTTCCAGCGGCGGAGCGACGCGGAACATCCTCTTGTCGCCGTAAAAACATCCGTCCGTCAGAAGAATATGGCAGTGAGGATTGAATCCGAGGAAGTCACCGAAAGTCTGAACAGCGATCACTGCGCCGGGGATAGGTTCCCTTTCCGGAACGGCCTCCCGGATAAATATTCACTCTGTTTAACCCGGCTTCGACAGCGCTAGGTGAACAATTCGGTAATAGTTGAGTTATTGCATTCATTTACGTCATGCCTGATTTTGGGTCGTGTGCCTATGGATTTTGGGGGTATTTTGGATGCCCTGGATCCGTT
>Ga0209718_1004466_pt1 | contig 11650 bp, 13 predicted proteins | sample AD_JPNAS1_MetaG_FD_184420 | JGI IMG/M metagenome (GOLD analysis project Ga0209718, IMG submission 184420) | Active sludge microbial communities of municipal wastewater-treating anaerobic digesters from Japan - AD_JPNAS1_MetaG (SPAdes) (version 2) | ecosystem: Engineered > Bioreactor > Anaerobic... | reverse complement strand
AATAGCTCAGCGTGTGCCCCCAACCCAACCCGTAGCCCTGGGATTTGAGTCCCGGCGTCACCTGCCGAATCTCGCCGTTGGCATACCGCAGCGGAAAAGCCGAATACGCCGTCTGCTCTCCTCCACCTTCGGCTTCGCAACTCTCACTGGACGAACTGGTCGAACTGGTCGAGCTGGAACTGCCCCGAAATCCCGAGGCCCCGGCGCTGGCTGGCTGGATCGGCGCGCTGAACGCCCCCTCGACACCGCCACCAGCATCACCGCCCTCATCGGCCGGACAACTGCTCGGACTGGAGGAACTGCTCGTGCTCGAAGACGACGCGTAGTAGTAATTGGGGTAGGCCATAGATTTTGGTTTCCTTCGGCCGGATAGACGGCCAGTTCCCTCCTCCCTCCCTCAGCCGGAAGCACACCGCAGCCCACAGGACGCTTCCATTGCGCCCGCCACAAACCGGCCGGAATGACGCAATTGACTTTTCAAGTTTAGGCGCAACAACTTAACCTGCACGCGCCCCTTGGCAAGTGACGTTTTGATGACGCCATGCAGACCCAAGTCAAACCCAGGCTGTTTATCTTCGGCTGGCCCTCCTTCGTGGGCGGGGCGGACACGAAGCTGGCGCACTTGCTGGTCCTGTTGCACGAACATTGCGAGATTACGGTCATTCCCAACGAAAACCGTCATCTGCGCAACAAAACCTGGACTCGGTTCCTCGATAACCTGTCAATCAAGTACGGCCCACTCGATCAGTTACCGACCAAGCTGAGCGGCTTTGCTCTCTCGATGTCGAACCAGTGCTTCTTCTCGCACCGTATCGCGCACCGAGCGAAGGAGCGAGGGTTGACGCTCATCTGGTCCAGCGAAATGATGTGGCACCACCAGGGCGAATTGGAAGCGGTACAGGAAGGCCTAATCGACAGAGTTCTTTACACTTCAGAACTGCAAAAGAAGGTGCTTTCGCCCGCGTACGGCAACCTGCCGGGGATGATCACCGGAAATTACATCGATCCCTCGTTCTTTCCGTTCAAGATACGGCAGAACGAGATGTTCACTATCGGCCGCCTCTCTCGTGCTGATCTGGTGAAGTATCCGGAAGATTTCCCTGTATTTTACGAGTGCCTCGAACTGCCGGAAGTGCGGTTTCGAGTGATGGCGTGGGACGAAAAGCTGCGCCAGAAGTATCGGTGGCACCGTTTTGACGAACGTTGGGATATGCTGAAGGCCGAACAGGAGCCCGCCGTTGAATTCCTGCAGAGCCTCGATCTGTTCGTTTATCCCTTGGGCCACAATTTCACGGAGTCCTGGGGCCGGTCCACGGTGGAGGCCATGTTGACCGGTGCGGTTCCGCTCGTGCCCTCTGGACATCACCTGGAGAACCTTATCGTGGATGGGGAGACAGGTTTCATTTGCGGGGATTTCCTCGACTACCAACGGCGCGCGCAGGAGCTTTTCTACGACCGAGCGCTGTGCAATTCGATGGCGCACAGGTGTCGCAAGCATGCGGTCAGCAAGCTCTGCAATCGCGAAGAGCACCTGAAGACCTGGTTGGGAGTCTTCCAATGAAGCCTCGATACTGCTACTGGTCAGTCGTGGACGGGGAGTATGCCGTGATGGCGCAGACCGTGGTCGACTCGGCGAGACGAGCAGGCGTGTTCCGGCATTTCCACATTTGGACGGACCGTCCGATCAATGGGGCAATCTGTCACGAAGTCGGGCAGGTCGAGAAATGGGGATGCCTTTTCAAGCTTACGTTCTTGCGCGATGCGGTACGAAGATTGAATTACGACTACTTCGTTTGGCTGGACAGCGATACCTATTTCGTTCGGCATCCCGGGGACGTGCTGAGGGTGCTGCAAGGCTCGCCACTTCACATCGCTCTTGAGAGCGACGTTTGCTTGCCTCAGAATCAGCGGACGGACTGGTGGGGCTGTCCCAACCAGCAGTTTGCGACATTAATGCGCACCAAGGGAGTGCGGAGTAAAGCCATTTTCAACGTCAACGGTGGACTGTTCATCGTTCATAGGGACGCCGTCGAGACCGTATTCAATCTGGCTTATGACTTCTGGCAGTTCTGTCGGGGGCAGAATCTGACGTTCAATGACGAGCCTCTATTGGCCTATGCCATGCAGATGCTCTGTGGGAACCCCTATGTTCACACCGTGCGCAAGACCGCAGACCTTTGGGCCTCCGACTGGACCGGATGTTTCCGCGACCAGCTTCCAGACGGCCAGCCGTGGTGGTTCGTGGACTATTTCACTGGAGAGAATGTCCCGGTAAATCCCGCGGTCGTGCATGTTATGCGAAGCAAAACCGCGCTTCTCAAAGCCGCAGGAGCCGCAGCGCCAACGTCGCCTTCGTAGTCGCGAGGCCGGCTCAGATCAGAGGTGAGAATCTCGAATCTACGACTAACCTGATGGAACCCCTGTGCGGGGGCTGTTGCGCTCGCATTCAGGTGGCCTTGAGTCATCCAGACTCCCCCGAGGACGGCATGAGTTATAGGCTCCTCCGCCAGGAGGAGAACCACTTTGCTACAGCGCCGTCGGGTTCGAGTGGCGCGAGGGTCACGCGCCGAAACCCGCGTTCGCAGTGGACAAGGACGCACTGGTGGTCGCGCAAACTGCGAAGCTTGTGAGGTTTGATTTTGTGCTCCTCGGTTTCGGAGTAGTTGACGTTGCGCTTGCCGGCGCTGAAACCCCATGAGCGCTTTACAACGCGCTTCTTCCCCAGAAAATCAGCCGCTTGGACGGCGTCGGCCTCGTCGGCGGCACGGAAAATCATTCGGTTGCGGAGGTTGAGCGTAAGGACCTTCGATTTGTCGTTGCCAAGCGGGGGAACGAATGAGGTCGTGCTTTGGGCGGCGGCAACGATGGTCGCAGCCGCTTCCCGGATCACATCCACGCAGTTGTAGTCGCTTGTGCCGTCTTCGCTTGCCGTCATGAATCGCTGCGCTTCGTCGGCCCATAGGATGAGGAGATTGCTTTTGGCGCGGTCGGCTTTGGGTTTGTCGAAGCGGCGCAGCGCGTGGTTGTAGTACAGCAGCTTCAGGAAGGTGTTTATGTAGCGCCGCTCGGTCTGAAACTTCTGCGGCATTGTGGTCAGGATGATCTTGCCTTGGTCAATCGACGCGAAATCGAACGTGCTTTCCTCGGTGCAGAAGACCTCGGCAACCTCCGGTGTCAGGAAGTATTGTAGGTAGTTGCCAATGGTTTCGCGGACCCCGCCGCTTTGCTCATCGGGCTGGTTGAGGAAGCGGTTGGCGAAATGCGCGTAAACGGCCTCCCGGCGGGGTGTTTCGAGAAGGGATTCAAGGTTCTCCATCTCTTCTTCGAGCACTTCGCGGTCTGACAGCAACTCGAAGACCCCGCGCAACGTGACCGGTCGTTTCAGCTCATAGAGCAGTTCGAGCGCATGGGCGATGTGGGTTTGCGCTTGGCTCTTGAAGAATCCCTTGTCTCCGCCCTGGCCGAGACTTGTGGCGGTGTCCACGATGAACTTCGCGTAGGTCGTGAACGGGATGCTTCGGTCGCCGGTTAAGTTGAAACGGTGTTCTGGCATCCAATTCGGGTCTGAGCCTTCGGTGCGGATTCGCAACTGGATGAGGTCGCGTTCACGGCCGTAGTGCTTCGCCATAGCCGTGAGCGTTTCCCAGTAAACTCCCTTTTCATCAATGCACAGACCACCCCAGGTAGGCTCGTTTTGGAAGACCTGGTGGGCCAATTGGTTAATGCCGGAACTGGTTTTTCCCGATCCAGTGTCGCCGGTAATAAGCCATCCTCGACAGAATTGTGTCCTTTTCCATGTCAGGCCGCCCAGTCGGGCGACGATACGCTTGCGATTGCGGGGAGCGAGCAGGAGCAACGCAGCGATCAACGCCAGTCCAATACCGCCGGTCAGCATGAAATATTTCGGATTACGTAATGCGAGGAACAAATCCAACGGTGGCATGATTGGATCGAAAGGGATGAGGTTGAATTTCATAGCCATGCTTTCCCGATGAGATAACCGGCAAGAAATCCTGCAATCGTCGCAAAGACAGCAGCAGCACGAGTGACACTGGCGACACGATAATCCACTGGCTGGCTTCGCAAGAGTTCGAGGAAAGCTGTTGCCTGTCCCTGAAACGTCCGGGCGGTGTCCGCAAGCTTTCCAATGTCCGCCCGGAACTGCTCGAATGACGGGATTTCCCGGCGACGGATGTCGTCCCAGTGCCGCTGATGAATTCGGAACAACTCGACGAGGAGCACCACGGCGTCGTCTTCTTGCAGCCGATGCTTGGCTCGCCACTCCGTGATGGCCTCGCTGAACTCCTCGTCGAAGTCAGGTAGTTCGGTATTCGGCATATAGTATCATTTTGCCGGCATCAACAACCCGGCGATGGATTCGATCTCGGAGTAGAGCTTCCGCTGCCACGTCTGAAGGCGTTGACGATCCAACAAGCTGAACGCGGGGTGCTTAACGGCCGCGGTAATGGTCAGGCTTTCGGCGTTGAGGGCTTCAACCAGCCAATCCTGCAACCGGGTCATGCTAATTTCCCGCCCGCCAAGCGTGTCCTTGAGTTGGGCGCGCACCTCCGACGATTCGAACAACGCGAAGCTGTCGCTGTGCGCGGCGTTGCGAACCACAAGGTAGCTGCATTGCTTTCCGAATTGGTCGGCAAGCCGCTGAATCTGGTCCACGCTGTCCGCCTCGTGGTTCACCGGCATGACGAGCGTGAGGGCTGCGCCTATCGCGGACAGCACAGCGGGCAGGTCAATCTCGGCGAAGTAGTCAATAAACAGATCGGTGGACGCGGCGCGGCAATCCATGACCACGAGATTGGCCTTTTCAAGTGCCGTGAAAATCCCGTCAAGTTCCCGGCGATTGTCCAAATCGAGGAATCGCGTGTCCGGGTGAAATCGCTTCAGCGTGGAGTTCTCGTTGTCGGAATCAATCGCGACGTGCGTGATACCCTTGTCTTTGAGGAACTGGACGAAGTTCACGGCAAAGAAGCTTTTGCCGATACCGCCTTTGCCATTGAGAATCAAATCGAGTCGTTTCATGTGGTTTGAGGTTTGAGCATCCGCACTTGGGCGATGCGCGGACCGCGGGTGCGAGTTTGTGCTGCTTCGCTGCCTTGATCGTTCGCGGCAGATTCAAGCGGCAAACCACCGTTGCTTTCTGGTGGTGATTCCGGTGTTGTCGCCTCGCCATTTGTGGGTGTGGGAACAGGCGGGCGCTTGCGCCCTGGCCGCTTTCGTGGCCGGACGTTTTCGCCGAGCACCTGATGGCAGAATTGCGCGATGGCTGTTTTGCTCGTCGGCAAGCAATGCTGCGTGAGCAGATCAGCGATGGACCGATACGACGCGTGCTTCTGGCGCAACTCGACGATGACATCCTTCGCTGGGAGCAAATCCTGGAACTTCTGTGGACGGCGCGGGGTGAATGCTTCGACCGCTTTGCGGACTGCGGCTGGATCAAAAGAGGACATAGGCTTAAATGCTGCCGACGTGAACCGGGAAATGGCTAGGCCGCGTGGCAGCCACTGCAATGCGGCGACTTGGACGGGCCTGTGGCTGTTTGAGTTCTCGGCCAAGCCTGGTTGGGGACGAGGCTTCGGACGCGGAAAATCCTAGCTTGCAGCCTGTCTGTGGACGATTCGCAGCCCTTGCCGTTGTCGTCTGAGAACGAGTCAAGGCCGTGTCTTTATCGGAGCTGTGGACTGACTGTTGCCGCGCCTGATGGCATGTCCTGGACGCGGCCGCGGACTGTGCGCGGACATGGATCAGTCGCCACTGCGGCCTGTCCGTTGCCTGTCCATGCTCGCGGATGTGCCGCGTCTGCGGTCGTGATTGATTCATATCGCGTGGCTGCTTGGCGTATTGATCGCGACTCCTTCGCGGACGCATAAACCTTCGGCAAGAAGGGGTAACGCGTGCCTTGTCTTAAACATGATGAGCAACACACTGCCTCCTCTGTTGCAGCAGATCGTCGCGCCACTTCTCCAACTGCGCGGCCACGGTCTGAATTCGAGTGACCTGCTCGATGCTCACCACCTTGGCCCGTGCGGCGACATGCTCACCGAATCGGGTTTCCGGCAGGTCAATGATGACATTCGCGGCGTTGTGATTGATGTGTTCGCCGAACCGCTTCAACACTTGAATAGCGGTTCGGATTTGGGCTGTGGTCGGTGTTTGCATAATCAGACGCGGACGCCACGTGTTGGTTTGTGGGCGAGCCCCTGCCGGTGGGCCGGTCGGTTCTCAGGAAGCCAGTGTGCTTGCTGTGCTTGCTCGGCCGTTACGGGATGCGCCCAGGGATCGTTGAAGCCGAGTCGGGTGGCGGTTTCCTCAGCAGCCAATTTGGTGGGGGCTTCGACAACTGTGCGGAGTGGATCGCCCATCTCGCGGGCATACTCACGGTCGGTGTAGTAGATGCCCCACAGTTGGTTTCCCGGTTTCAGAGTCGCGGTTGTGCTCATGCCGACAGTTCAGCACAAGCCGGCTTCGGGCTGGTGTATCTGTTACACAAGATGCGCGCACAGTCCGTGTAGTGTCCGGTGCGTGGTCACGGCAAAGACGCAATACAACCTCAAGAACGCGCGGGAATACTTCGAGGAACACCTCTGCGTCGGCGATTACTACAACGAAGGGCAGCGTGTGGCCGGCGAATGGACTGGGTTGGGCGCGGAGCGTCTCGGATTGTCCGGGAGAGTCCGTGCCGATGATTTCTTACGGCTTTGCGAAAACCAACATCCTGCCACGGGTGAGACGCTGACGCAGCGATTGAACACGACGCGGACTGAAGCCGGCGAGAACGCGGCCAATCGGCGGATCTTCTACGATTTCACGTTCTCTCCCCCGAAATCCGTATCCCTGACGGGATTCATTGGCAAAGACGAGCGGATTCTTGAGGCCCATGCGCGAGTCGTAAAGGCGGCAGTCAAGGAATTCGAGGCGTTTGCCGCGACCCGAATTCGGACCAGCGGGGCACAAAGCGACCGGCTTACACGCAATTTCACGGCAGCCCTGTTCGCTCACGACACATCCCGCGCCCTTGACCCGCACCTGCACACACATTGCATCGTTTTCAATGCGACCTTCGATCCGGTCGAGAATCGGTGGAAGGCTATCCAAAACTATGAACTTCTGCACGCCCGGAAATTCGCCGAAAACGCCTACTACCACGAGCTGGCTCGCGAGTTGCGCAACTTCGGCTACCGAATTCGCAACCGGGCGCGTGGCGACTTCCAGATCGACGGGGTTTCGGACGAACTGTGCGAGCGTTTCTCAAAACGGCACGCGGAGATTGACCAGACGCTGGCCAAGCTGCTGGAGGAAAAGCCGGGAATCGCGGCTGGAGACTTGATGGCGGCTCGGCGGCTGATTGCGACAGCCGAGCGCGCACGCAAGCAGCGAGATTTGAGCCAAGCCGAATTGCTCCAACTATGGGAGTCGCAGATGACGCGAGATGAGCGTCAGGCAATCAGCCGTCTCCGCAATCAGTCCACGCAAAGTCCATCGGATGAAAAGCGCATGTCCTTGGCGGAAGCCGTGCATTGGGCAGAGGAGCATCTGTTCGACCGAAACTCGGTGGTCTTGGAGTGCCAGGTGTGGCAGGAGGCGCTCGGTCGAGCACGAGGCGGGGGCTTCTCGGTGGGCGAATTGACTGAGTTTACGCGGCAGCGCGGCTACATCCGGGATAGAGAGCGCCCAGGTGAAGTGACCTTGCGCGACGTCCTGCTTCGCGAATGGGACCTTGTCCAGACCGCGAAAGATGGCGTTGCCGCCTGCCATCCGCTGGTGGCCAATCCGCGACCAGTGAAGGCGACATTGGAGGATGAGCAACGCAAGGCGCTCGATGCTCTCTTGGCCTCAACGAATGCGGTTTCCGTGTTTCGTGGCGGCGCGGGCACGGGCAAAAGCTACGTCCTGCGTGAGTTGGTCGAACAACTCCGAGAGTCTGGCCGGTGCGTCGTTGTCCTCGCCCCGCAGCGTCAGCAGGTCGTGGACATGGAAAAGGCGGGACTGCCGTCACCGTCAACAGTCGCGAATTTCCTCCTCAAGGGCGAACTCGCCACAGGGGCGGTCGTAGTCGTGGATGAGGCGGGGCAGATTGGTGGACGGCAGATGCTCGAACTCCTGCGTTTCGCTCGCGAACAAAACGCGCGGGTAATCCTCTCCGGTGACACCCGACAGCATGGGGCTGTCGAGGCATCGGACGCTTTGCTCGCCATCGAGCGCCATTCCGGCGTTAAACCCGTCGAACTGCACAGGATTCGCCGGCAAGATCCGGCGTTGGGGCGGGACGACGAGGAGCGTGACCGGATTCGGGCATATCGGAAAGCAGTCGAATCGGCGGCGGCGGGCAAGGTGGGCGAGTCATTCGGTCGCCTCGATAAGATGGGCGCGGTGGTGGCCTGCGGCCTGGCGGATCAAGCCGAAAGGCTTGCCGACGAATACCTCCAACTCACCGAGCGAGACGTGTCGGCCGTGGTGGTCTCGCAGACCTGGGCGGAGGTCCACCGAGTCAATTCGCGCGTTCGCGATGCGCTGAAAGAAAAGGGACTGCTGGGGGTGAATGATACCGTGGTTCAGGCGCTGGATAGGCTGGACCTCACGACCGCGCAGAAGCGTGACGAACGGTTCTATCCGGAAGATGCGGTCGTGGTCTTCAACCAGAAGATCAGACAGGCCGAACCGGGCGCGAAAGGCAAGTTGGCTGGCATCGTCAAGGCGGGGGTGTTGGTCGAGGTTGGCGGACGTTTTGTCACTGTTTCAAATAAGATGCTCGACCGAATCTCGGTCTGCCTGCCACGCGAAGTGGCCGTTGCTGCTGGAGATCGGCTGCACCTGAAAGCCAACCGCAAGCTGGCATCCGGCGGGCGGGCCACCAATGGCGAGCTGGTGACGGTGAAATCAGTCGGCACCGATGGCGGCATTGAACTCACGGATGGTCGGGTGCTGGACAGGGAATTCCGAGAATTCCTGGCCGGCTACGCCGTTACATCATACGGGTCGCAAGGCAAGACGGTGGACTACGTGTTGTTCTCGGACTCGACCATCAAGGCCGCCACAAGTGCGCAGCAATGGTATGTGACCATCTCGCGGGGGCGACGCGGCATCCGTATCTTCACCCCTGACAAGGAACAGTTGCGTGAGAACGTGACCCGATCTAGCCACAGGCCTTTGGCGTTGGACCTCGCGCCTGGAATCGCGCCTCGCCGCGGTGTTCGCCTATGGGATCGGCTGCACGGGCATCTGCTGCGGTTCGGTCGACGGGCCGCCGACACCTTTCGCCTGCTGAGACTTTCTCGTCGTCGTCATCAATCCATTGAAATCCATGAGCACAAAATCACCCGAATGTTGGGCGAGCGACCCGAACGCTCGCGCGGTCAAAATCGAAGTATCGGCTGAACAAAGCTTGCTGCTGCCGTTCGACCAGTTCGCTTTCTCCGAACTCAAGAGCGACGGCAAGGAGCAAACACTCCGCTTGGTCTTTGCGACCCATGAGGTTTTGCTGCACGGCTATTCCCTACGCCGCGTCGAAACCGCGATGCAGCGGATAAAACTCTCGTATTTGGTGAGTTTGCCCACGAGCCAACGTAACCTGCTGGCCGATGGGCAACCTTTCGTCCGCGAACTCGTCGTTGTGGATCTTGCCGAATCCGACGGCGGTCACCAGAAAGGGGAACAATAGCCGGGGTATTATGCTCCAACCCATCATTCGGCCAGAACCGTCTTGCATGTTTATACAAGTCTCTTGTATGTTTGTGGCGTGGCAGACCGGAAATCATCCGCGGGCGACTCACTGTTCGAGATCATCGAACAGCAACAAGGCTACTTCACCGCCAAACAGGCCGCTGATGCCGGTTATCTACTTGGCAGCCAGGCCCATCACGTCAAGGCAGGTAACTGGCTTCGTGTTGAACATGGGATCTACCGACTGGCGCGTTTTCCCCGCTCCATGGAGGAACAATACGTGATTTATTCGCTCTGGTCACGCAATCGAGCTGGCGAGCCTGTAGGCGTTTACTCTCATGAATCGGCACTGAGCATCCACGAACTGTCGGATGCCAATCCGGCCAAACTCCACATGACGGTCCCGCCGAGCTTTCGTCGCAGCGCGGCCACACCCAAAGTGCTAGTGCTGCACCGCGCTCGTCTGGACAGCGCCGAGATTGAGCAACGTCAGGGATTCGCCGTGACCAAGGCGCTCCGCGCGGTAGCCGACGTAGCGGCGGCAGGGAAGCAGGAGTTCGCGGAACAGGCGCTGCGAGAAGGAACGAAGCGCGGCGTAGTCACCCGGCAGCAGGTGCTGGATCTGAGACGAAGAGGCGACCATCCAGAATGGTTCGTCCGGCTGCTGGAGCGTTACAGCCAATGAAACGTCGATACGCAACCGCTGCGGCGCTTCGGGCCGCGTTGGAAGGAAGGCTCAGCGTTATGGCAAAGGAGCAAGGACTTGATCTTCAACGGCTGCGTCGCCAGGTGGCGTTTGACCGTCTGTTGTGCCGGCTCTTTCGTCAGGCCGATTCGCCGTGGCTGCTCAAGGGCGGTTACGCCATGGAGCTTCGCATCCAGTCGGCTCGCACAACACGCGACATCGACCTCGCGCTACGAAAGCTGCCCCAGGGTGCGACGGACTGGGATTCCGTGGCAATGCGAGAATTGCTAACTCAGGTTTCGGACGTGGACTTGGGAGACGGGTTCGCCTTCGCAATTGGAGAACCGACGCTCGACCTCGACGCCGCACCCTACGGCGGCTCTCGATTCCCTGTCGACGCTCGGATGGCGGGGAGGCGATTTGTCACTTTCCATTTGGATGTCAGCGCGGGCGATGTGCTCCGCGAGCCGTTCGAATGGTTGGAAGGACAGGACTGGTTCGGCTTTGCTGGCATTCCAGCGGTGAAGCTGCCCGCCATTTCCCGCGAGGAACAGTTCGCGGAGAAACTGCATGCCTATACGCTACCCCGCGCCGGACGTCCGAATACGCGCGTAAAAGACTTGGTGGATATGGTTCTCTTGCTTGACTCGGGGACAATCGAGCAGTCGCGGCTTGCGGAGAACATCCAGGCGACATTTCGGCGCCGCCGCACACATGATGTGCCGTCGGAACTGCCGCCACCCCTGCCCAGTTGGGAAGCTCAGTTTGGCGAGATGGCCTCAGAGTGTGGGTTGGACCGAAACATGAATGAACAACACCGCCGGCTGGCCAACTTCCTGGTGGGCATCTTGAAGTGATCCGGCGACTGTCGCCGAGAAGAGATCCTCATGGGAGCAGTGGGATGCACAATCCCGGCCGATGAAAAATGGCCTCCGATGTTTTCGGAAGCTGAGATCGGCTAGCTATAAAAATACCCAAGGGATCGTAGACTGGTGTGGGTGGAATGTCCGAGGATGACGTGATCGAGCACTTCGATTTTGAGAAGTTGGCCTGCTCGAATGAGGTCATGAGTGATTTTGATGTCAGCTTCCGATGGTGTCGGCTGTGCGCGGCGGTGGGAACATGGCCCAATACGGGCGGTTTGAAAATGGACCGGGGCACTGGGGCCTGAGGGCGTCACGAAGAGGGCCGACGGATCTCTCCGCCGGCCCATGGGAGGCTGTGCGCTGTGGGGTGGCCTGGATTATGGCTCTTCGATTTGGTCCTTCATCCGGTAACTCTTCCCTTCGA
>Ga0209718_1004442_pt1 | contig 11696 bp, 14 predicted proteins | sample AD_JPNAS1_MetaG_FD_184420 | JGI IMG/M metagenome (GOLD analysis project Ga0209718, IMG submission 184420) | Active sludge microbial communities of municipal wastewater-treating anaerobic digesters from Japan - AD_JPNAS1_MetaG (SPAdes) (version 2) | ecosystem: Engineered > Bioreactor > Anaerobic... | reverse complement strand
ATTATGTCCCCCTTGTCGGCCCGGTTCTTGGGGGCAACAAATCTTTTGCGGGCATTACGACGCTGAACATCAAAATTCTTGGTGCTGACCATTTTGATTATTTCCCGACGGCAGATGGGAGTAATAAGGTCGGGAAGTTTGTGACAGAAGTTGTGCGTCTTAGCAATTCCGCAGATCTCAATGCTCTAAATAAGTTTTTAGCAAAATATAAACAAGGGGACTCATATGTCATTGATTCTAAAACGCTTCCTGATGAATACCAAAACTAAAGAGCGTCGAATGAAAGTTGGGATCTTAGTTGTAATATTAATTTATGGGGTATCAACCCCCATTTTTGCCTCGGGTAGTTTTCCCCAAAAGAAGCCCGCAGAGGATAGAGGACGGGAGCCAAAAAACAACGGTAAGGCGATAGTGATGATTGGAATGGCAGAAGAACAAAAAGATGGATTTGAGCGAGTGTGGGAAAAGACAAAGCCTCGCTGGGAAGCCGAAGAAAACGCGAGGAGGTTGGAAAAACAAGGATTGATTAGCGAGGCAATAGAAGAATATAAACGGGCAATTTCAAATAGCGAAAATGATTTCTATTCCGAGACTTCACATTGCGCTCTCGCAAATCTTTATGAGAAAAATGGGCAATATGAAAATGCGTTGAAAGAGGTTGATTGGTATATTGCACGATTCAAAAAAATGAATTATCCCAACAAAGACTTGCTGAATGAATATATTGCAACAAGGGATCGTCTTTTGGTGCTTCTAAAAAACAGCGATCAGCAAACCGCTTCAACAAGAAATATTTAATCGATAACCCGCATGTAAAAACATTTATTAATATTTATGGTGATAAAGATTATGTCCCCCTTGTCGGCCCGGTTCTTGGGGGCAACAAATCTTTTGCGGGCATTACGACGCTGAACATCAAAATTCTTGGTGCTGACCATTTTGATTATTTCCCAACGGCAGATGGGAGTAATAAGGTAGGAGAGTTTGTAGTGCGTCTTAGTGAAGCGGCTCAAAGTGGCAATGCAATATTGAAACGTTTTTTTGAAAATACACCTGGTGTTTCATACGATCAAAATACAGGCACCTGCATTGTCAATCCAAGCGAATTGGCTTTTAAGGAAGGGAACGCCTAATGCAGCACGATAAAGTTAAAACAATAATATATGTATTTGGAATAGTTATTTTACTAGTGGGTTTTGCTGGCAAACCATCTCAAAAAACCAAAAATGATGAAACGCGCGAATCTGGAGGGGGCACAATAATGATTATTGGTGCAACTCAACAGCAAAGCGATGCATTCGAATCTAGGCAACAAAAAGTACATGAGCAATGGGAACATATTCGCGTGGCAGGCAAGCTGGAGGATGCCGGTGATTACAAAGCTGCTATTGAAGAATATAAAATTGCTCTGCAACTGGCCAAAACCAAGGGGGACACAGCCGTGCCTTTGGGTTCTTTGCTTGAAGTGTATGGAAAGAATGGTGATTATGGTTTGGCTCTTGAAACCTTGGATCAATTAATCTTATTAAAACCTAGCCTGGCGATCAAATATGCTGAAAGAAGACAAAATCTTCTTGAAGCTGTCCTGAGGGATAAGAATAACCAAAAACAAAATTTACAAAACAACCAATAGTTTTTGATTTTTGACATCTGTGTGCCCTGTAAATCTCTATGATGCATCAAAATCAACACACCGATGACTGTTGCGATCCCCGCATGGTTCTCTCGAAGCTAACCTTTGTTTTTGTGTTTCAATTTGTTGTTTGGGAGGGATCTGCTTTCGGGATTGATTCGCGGATTGGTTCAGAGCCGATATTAACTTAAAAGTCCTCAGTTGTCAGTGGAGGCAGGATAATTCAACATTTGAATACAGCGGTTCAGAAATGGAGAAATCGCCCGTGACCGTCACGGAAACATCCTCACTACGGCATCGCTTCCCGTAACACTCTATGAAGAAACCGGTTTGGTGGGAAATATTCTTCGTTGGGCCGCGGGAACGTGGTTTGGGGTTCCCACGATGCGTGACGAAGTCGAAAGGGAATTAATTCGTTATTTGGACCTTATTGAGTTGAACCAGGGAAAGTTTAATCTCGATCCTAACATGAATTTTGTCCACTTTGCCCATTCCGGGAATTTCCAGCCATTCATTCAAGCTCTCGAGCATATGCCGGATGAATACCGCTCCAAAGTAAAAACCCTGGTCGCCTATGGCGCGCCTTATGTGGGGGACGGGGTCATCAATGATCCTTTCCTTGAAACGCTGGTTCGCGTTAGAGGAACGAAAGATGGGGTGCCGTTTGAAGGTGTTCGACAGTTTCAAATTACCGATCAGAATGGTAATGTCAAAGCTATTCCAAATCAGTACAATATCGAAATTATCGGGGCCGCGCATAATGACTTTAGCTATGATCCGTCATTCACGTACAGTAGCGCTGAAGAGCGAGAAATCGCCAGAAAAACGAGTTTGTTTATGAGGGATTTGCAACTTCAAGCCAATAATATCTCACGATTGGACTTGTTCCTCAAAACGAATACTGTGCGCGGAGTGACTTACGATCAAAAAACGAAACTTATTTCGATAAATCCTTTGATGTATGAGTCCCCCTTTGGAGATAGACAGTGAAAAACTTTTTTGGTGGAGGTGTATGCGGGTGTGTTTTCCTAGCTTTTTTTTGCTTTTTTTTCTGTTCATCTCTTGATGCGAAGTCGCCAATGTCAGATGCTGACTATCAGCAAGCTCTGGATTACCAGGCCGAATATCATAACTTTTTGCGAGAAGCTGACCGATGGGAGCGCCACCGCGACTATGGGCGCGCAGTTTTTTTTCATGAAAAAGCTTTCCGTATGGCGCAGGGAAGTAGCTTGGAGCCGGTTTCGCGTGGTGAGCTGGCAAGGCTGTATGAGTTGGATGGGCAATATGAAAAAGCTTTAGGGGAGATCGACTGGTTCTTGGTTAAGTCAAACAAATCTTCTCCCTTGTGGGATAAATTTGTAGATTCAAGGCAACGACTCTTACAGAAAATCGAAGCGCAAAAACGTGAGACAGAACCAATGGCTTCGACATCCGACACCCAATTGCCTCCGATCAAGAATATCGCGGATTTTACAAAAGCTTCCTATGGCGATCAAAAGAGATATATGGAAGAAAAACTTCCCGAAAACACAGCCATCCTCAAACTATCAAAACAGGCGATGCTCGCGGAACACGCAGGGGATTTCAAGTCGGCGAAAGAATCCTATGAGGCGTTGCTTGCTCAGGAGCGGGCGGTGACGGCGGCGCAGGGAGAGGTTGCGTGGGTGATGCTCCATTGCGCGGTACAGAGGACCTCGGAAGTGACGGGGGATGAGGTTCGCGAGAAAGAGATGCTTGTTTGGATCCGTGATTGTATGTTAGTCCCAGACGGACAACACCATAAGTATCTTAACGGGCTAATGCCGTCTGTTCAGGATCATCTCAAGGAGCGTCTCAGAAAGTTCGGTCTCACCTCTTAGAACTGTACCGGATTCCGCGGAGACGGATTGAAATGAAATCTTAAAGGAGCTCGCTAGTGTCTAAATTAATCTGTCCTTCCGGCGTCTGGTGCCTTTTTTCTTTTTGTTCTAAGTGCTCCTGCAATGAGCATGGAGGTTAAAGTGAAAGAAGAAGCCTTCTTCAATCAGGAATTCCCAACCGCTTCTGTTTCGGGGAAGATCGTTTTCTGACCCAATCGCGACGGTGCTCTTTCTAAGATTTGGATTTTGGAAAACGGGCGAATTAAAAAAATAGCTACTGGTAGAAATACTGATGAGAATATCCCCAAACAATTGTCTGGGCAGCTAGCCGGGGTGTTCGGTGATGCGTCGGTGCCGTTTTTGGGACATCGACAATTTTCGGCAGTTGATGGGGACGGTAATTCGCGTCCAATAACAAATTACAACATCGAAATCCTGGGAGCGAAACACAGTGATTTTGATGCAGGTTCAAACCACCAGGTCAATTTATTTATGAGGGATTTGAATTTGAAGGCCAATGACCCTCAACGATTAGAAGAATTTCTTAAACTTGGGACGACGCAAGGTGTCAAATACGATCCATCAACTGGGAAAATCACGGTAAATCCTGATGAATACGAGTCACCGTTCGGAGATCGATTATAATGAAAGCTGACGACAATCGAAATATAGCGTTACCAATACTAATATTATGCTCAACTTTTTTAATCACCTCAATCGTAAACGCAGAGCAAAAAGGTCCAATGACGCAAGAAGAATATCGTCAGAGATTGCGCTCACAAACAAAATACCATCAACTCCTTAACGCTGGAGATAGAGCAAAAAAAGGTGGCGATAACCAATTAGCAGCGCAGTATTATGAGCAGGCGCTTGATGTGGCTAAAGGTTCTAGCTTGGAAGGTGTCACTAGGGGAGAGTTAAGTCGGCTTTATGAACGGATGGGTTTGTACGAAAAAGCCCTTGAAAATGTCCAATGGATTTTGGAAAAAGCAGATAAATCTTCCCCGCTTTTATCAAAATATCTGGAGACCAAAAAACGACTTCTAGGAAATCTTCAGAAAAAAAAGAATTGGGAATCAAAGCAAAATCCGATAGTGCCCAAAGCCCAAGCGGCGTTTGATAAAGCTGACTATGAAGAACAGAAACAATTTTTAGAAAGCCTTGGAGGCGAAGGTGTTTGGGATATATTCAAAGATGCTATGGTGGCAGAGCATGGAGGCGATTTCGAAAAAGCACGTGAAATTTACGAAAGCTTGCTTCCCAGGAAAGAGGAAATCGACACGCAAATGGGGACCGGGGGGTGGGCAATGCTGTATCCCGCGATCCAGCGCACATCAGAACTCCTGGGCGATGATGTGCGAGAAAAAGAGGCGTTGATCTGGATTAAGGATAATCTTTTGAATGGTGAGGGGCAGCACCACGGGTCGCTTAAGAAGCTGCGACCTGAGGTGGTTTTGCATATCCGGAAAAGAATTGAGAAATTTCAGCTATGAAGTTAAGGCGAACCGGTGTTGTTCTTGCCTGTATAAATGCCGGACTCATTTTGATTATTGTCCTCGGAGAATTTGCCATGCTGGCAGGCGGAAACAAAACCGGCGGGTGGACGATGATTTATCCGCTTTTCTGGAATCTTCCGGTGTCATTTTTGCTTATGCCGCTACTGTCTTTGAAATTACCGGAGTGGATATTGGGGACAATGCTGATCGTGCCGGGAAGCGCGCAGTGGTATGTCATAGGACATGGCATTGAAGTTTTCGTTGTTCGTTTGAGAAAAACTCGCCAAAAAAAGTCATGGGGTTTTTAAGCCGACCCCGGTGATCGTCTCCTTGAGTATGGGCATTCGCGGGGGGCGGGTTTCCGGGGATTGGCACGTCAGTTTCCGGATTTCTGAAAAGCGGTCTTCAACAGCTTGTTTTGCAGGGTGTTTCCGAAATGGCGGTCCACGTCGGCCTTCCACCCCCGCTGGCGATTGTGCTAACCCAAAGTCTACGATGGTTCTTCCTCCCTCCCGAATCTGAATCAAGCTGATTCTTTAATATTTTTCTCCTCTAGAATCTCCCCCAAAGTCCGATAATAACCATGAGTTACCCCAATGGGAATTTGTGTAGTTTTCAAATTAAAGCGGTGAGTTTGTTCGACTGTTGGGATTTGATGCACCGTATTGCTGATTTTTGCGATTTACTTGACCTCCGGGGGAGTTTTCCCGACCCTCATTTACCAGGAGGGTGACGAAAGGATCCATGGCTAAAAAGATTCTTTTAATTGATGATGAGCGTCTTGTCCGGATGTCTCTCGAAAAGCTTCTTTTGAAAAACGGGTTTGAGGTTATTGCCTGTGAAAGCGGGGCCCAGGCGATCGCGGCGGTAAAATCCAGGGATATATCCCTGATTATTTGTGACGTCCGTATGCCAAAGATTGACGGAATCACAACGCTTAAAGAAATACGCTCATTTCTGGCGTCACATCACCGCTCGCCGATCCCGGAAATACTTATCACGGGATACGCGGACGCCCGATTGGCGGAAGAGGCAGAGAAGATGAATGTGGCGGAATATATCTATAAACCCTTTGATTTGCGTGATTTTTTAGATTGCGTGAAAAAACATATCGTGACCTGAATGAAATACTTTGCCTACTCCCAGCGTGAGTTTATCTATAAATACGTCGTCATGTTCAGCGACACGGACCAGTTTCAGCACATGAGTTTCGCGAACTACCTTAAGCTGATGTTCCTTTCGACGGATGCCTTGTTGGTCAGTTCCTGTGACAGCGCGTTTCTGGACAAGTATCGCGTCCGGCTGGTTGATTCATCCATGCAATTTAAACATCAATGCGTGGTCGGAGACAACGTGCTCATTAAGGTTAATTCCACGGAAATCCAGGAGAACGGATTTACTTTGCTGTACACTTTTATCATTGAAAATACGGGGCGGTTGGTGGGCCTGGGACGCCAATCCTACGTGATGTTTGAGTGCAAGGGGATGAACCCCGTCAGAATTCCGGACCAAGTCGCCGGGCTCCTGGACCCGATCAAGGTTGACAAGGATAACCTGCTTTACAAATATTAAAACCATGGCCCATAAAATTTTCACTTTTGATAAATTGCAGGTGTTTTTCAAACATACGGACTATTACGGGTTCGTACACCCGTACAACTACATGGAATGGAGCAGTTATGCCCGCGAAGCGTTTTTTCAGGAGTTGGTACCAAATTTTCATTCTTTGTGTAATGGCGCCATCAAAATGGTAACAACAGCGGTCAGGTTTAGGTTGTTGCATGAGGCGGTTTTTGGAGATCGAATAGTTGTTAAAATTTACTCGGAAAATGTAAAAAAAATAAGTTTTGACGTAATTTTTAATTTTTATAATTTAAAAGACAATCAAATATTGGGATGTGGCGAACAAAAATTGACATTTGTTGATTCCTCTAAATTTCGGCCATGTCTCATCCCCGTCGATTTAAAGAAAATAGTTTTAGAATATGAAAAAAAGGACGGATTGAATCAATGATGTTTTTAGACCGTTCACGATTAATGAAGTTGTTTGTTCTGGGTGGTTTCCTGCTGTTCCCAATTTACGTTTTTTTTCTGTTATTCCTATGCCAATCTGACGGAATCCATGTGTTGTTAGGGTGTTTTGTGGTTGCTCATGCTCTCTTTCGAACATGGGAAACGTTTTTTACCAGCAAAGATCGAAGGCGGTTAGAATTTCACGGCGATTGGACACTAGCCCTTACAACCGCAATTTATACTCTGTTGCATTTCTTATTCATGACCGAGTTTTTTTTCATAAAAAAGGAGCTCAATCCGTGGGTGACTTTTCTAGGATTTGCGATCTATGTCTTGGGAGTACGCATGCGGATATGGGGAGAGCGGGCCTTGGGGAAACAATGGTCGATCCATGCTGTTGGAGCAAAGAAAATAAAACAAATCAGACTGTTAAGGATAGGTCCTTATAAATACATTCGTCATCCAATCTATACTGGAATTATATTGGATGCGATTAGTTTGCCGATTATTTTAAATACGAAATATGCTCTTGTTGTTTGTTTGGTGTTTTTTGTTCCAGCGATGTTTTTCCGAGCGTTAATGGAAGAGCGATTTGCCTCCCGACGTTTTGGTGCCCCAAAATATTCCGCGTATAAATTGGCTACGAACATGTTTTTCCCCCTTAAGGTAATTAAAGATAAATTCAGATGAACCATTTCACATTTTCACCACTGGTTACGGCGACCACGACACTTTTGCTAGGGGTGTTTGTTGTTCTTAGAAAGAAAGAGGGGGTGGGTGTACTATTTTTTCTTTATTCCCTAGCCATTGGTCTCTGGAGTTTGTGTGTGAGTTTTTTTTCTCCGACGTTGCCAGTTGCTTATGCCAATGTTTTAGGAAAAATCTTGCATCTTTGGGCATCTTTAATCCCTGCGTTTTTTCTCCATTTCACATTAATTCTATGTGACGAAATAAAAAAACGAGCACGTCTATTGTTTGTAATTTATGGAATAGTGATTGTTTTTAATTGCTTGATTTTTTTACAAAGATAATTATTTCGGGGACAGCTTATCGTGAAAGCTATTCTTATCCGGCGCCGGGGCCAATGTACTTTTTATTTTTTGCTTATTTTGTTGGGGGGGGTGCTGATTTCGCTATTTTTTTTAACCAAAACAATGATATTGACTCATTCGCCAAACAAAAAAAGACAAATGTTACTTTTACTCACTTCTTCGATATTTGGTTATACAGGAGGTTTGAATAATTTTTTAATTACTGCCGATATCCAGTTGCCTTTACTCCACCCCTATGGCGCTTATGCGATTTCTATTTATGTGTTTGTGATGGCCTATTCTATTTTGGCGCTTAAGTTTTTAGATATTGAAGTTATTATTAAAAAAACGCTGGTTTTTGCTGGTATTGTGGCATCTGCAGTAATTCTGATTTCGTTGCCGCTTGTTTTGGTTCAGACAGTTATTGGAAAAGCCTTGGGCATGCCTGATCCCTTCATTTTTCTGGCTTTTGGAATTGTGACTACAGTTTTAATTTATCGGCCCGTCGAAAATGTTCTGGTCAATCTCACGGATCGTTATCTTTTTCAGAAGAAGTTTAATTTGACGACGATCGTGGCGCAGGCGGGTGAGGCGATCTCGCTGGTCCAGAGCTTGCGATGGTTGTCGAGGCGGATTGTGGCGTTTTTGATTACGAAATGCCGGATCCAGGGGGCGGTCGTTTATACGCGAAGCCAGGACAATGAGAATTTTGAGCGCGCGGCTTTGCGCGGCGGAGGGAAGGAGAAATTGCCGCGGTCACTTCCGACCGATCATTTTTTGATCCGGTACCTGGTGGAAGAACGGCGGATTCTTGAGCGTCAACGGCTTGAAGATCAGCTGCAGAGAAAAGGCAAGGGATCGGACGCGGGACAAGATCGCCTGACGGAAATTCTGGAATTTCTGAAAAGCATGGACGCGGAAGTCATCATCCCGAGTTTTTTGAGGAATCGGATTGATACCACGGGACTGGGAATCGAAAAGAAAACGGCCGACATGGAGCTCAGAAACATTCTGATTCTCGGCGGGAAAAAATCTGATGAGCCTTACAGTGATGAAGAGCTGGCGGTGTTTTACGGATTGGCGCAGGAATCCGCCATTGCGATCGAAAACGCCCGGCTTTATGACTAAGCCGTTCAGCGAACGAAACTCCTGGTCGAGATGAATCGTGAACTGGAGGAGACCAACCAGCGTCTCCAGGTAACCCAGGCCTCGCTGATTGTCGCGGAAAAGAACGCGACGATGGTCGGAATGGCAAAGGCGATCGGCCATGAGGTCAATAACCCGCTATCGACGGTCGGTGGACGGTCGATATGGATTTACCGGGATGATTTGAAGAAATGCCGGGATCTCGTGAGCCGCCATGATGCGTCGCTTCCCGAAGATTTTAAAAAGGATCTCGACTCGCATTTTTCGCGCATTGAGGACAACGCGAAACGTATCGAGAGGTCCGCGAAACGGATTGAGGTCGTGGTGAAGACCCTTACGGACATTCTGAAAAACACCAGGGGAGAGAAGGGGCCGCTCAGCCTTCTGGTTCTGTGCCGTGAGGCAAGGGAGGCGACCCGGTTTCTGACTTATGAAGAGAACCTCTCGGGATGTGAAATCACGGAAAGTATCGGCGCGAACATTATTATCTTGGGAAATCTGGAACAACTGCTCCAGGTTTTTATCAACATGATTAAAAACGCGTATGAGGCTATGATAGGCCGGCCGGAGAGGAAGATTTTGATCCGGGGGCTGATCGATCCGCGGGAGCCGGGTATGGCGCGAATCGAGTTTATCGATAGCGGACCGGGGATCCCCGAGAACGTCCTTCCCAAAATCTGGGAACAGGGGTTTTCGACCAAAGAGAAAAAGGAAAACAACATCGGGGCCGCCGGGCAAGGGCAGGGACTTTTTATATGCAAGCACGTGATAGAATCCATTCATAACGGAAAAATTTACGCGGAAAGCGAGCCGGGCGAGGGAACGACTTTCGTGATCAAATTGCCGCTGGTTGATCTGGAGGGCTAAAACGATGACCCAAGTGATGCTTGTGGACGATGAAGATGAAATCTGCGAGTTTCTGGCACAGGTGCTCAGGGAGCGTTGCGGACTTGAAACCGATACCGCGTTAACCGGCGAGAAGGCCCTTGAGTTGCTCGAAAAAAAAGAATACCAGCTTTGTGTCATTGACCTGAAGCTGGCGACGGCGCTGACGGGACTGGACGTGATCGCGGCTATCCGCGAAAGACAACCGAGGGCCCGCGTGGTCGCCATGTCGGGCTACATTGATATCGGGATGAGGCAGAAAGCGGAACATCTCGGGGTGACGGATTTTTTTGAAAAACCGCAGGACATCCAGCCGGATATTTTTGAAATGAAGGTCAAGGCGCTGGTCCAGAACTAGGGCCGGGGGAAAGGAGGCCGGAAGTGGCTCCGGAGCGTTGCACTGTGCTGATCGTCGATGATGACGAAGAAATTGTCGACTTGTTGAGAGAGTATTTTCGCGAACGGAACTTTGAAGTTATTTCCACGACCGATTCGCTCAAGGTGGTCGAAGCCCTCCGCGCTTTCAGTACGAAATTGCTGGTTCTCGATCTCAAAATGAGAGATCTCGACGGATTCGGAGTGCTGGAAAAAATCAGGGGGGCGGGCCTTCCCCTGCCTCCGACGATTATTATCACCGGATATTTCCCGAAGTATAAAGACCGGCTGGAACGGCATGGAATTCATGAAAATGATGTCGTCAAGAAACCGTTCAGTTTTGACGCGTTAGAGGAGGCGATTGGCCGGAAGCTTGGGAAACAGGTTTCGGCCGATGAACCGGAGAGGGAACACGAAGATGAGCTTTATAAGAAGAATCGTTGCGTCATCGGCTGTATCGAAGATGAAGAGGACGTTCTTGAGTATTTCCCCCGGTTTTTTGAGGAACGCAATTACCGGGTTTTGTGTTACCGGAACGGGACGGAGGCATTTGAAGCGCTGCAAAAGAGGAAGGTTGATATCCTGTTTGTCGATATCAAGCTCCCCGGGATGCAGGGAGATCGAATCATTGAGCGGTTAAGTCAACGGCCGAACCCGCCTTACATGATACCGATTTCTGCCGATTTGTTCCCCGGGGACATGAAAGCGCGCCTGGCGGCCGCGGGATGCAGGGATTTTATTTCGAAACCCTTTGACGTGATTGAACTCATCGCGCTCGTGAAAACCGTCGCGCTTGAAAGAAAGTTATTGGGTTAAAAGACGATCGGCGGATAACTCGCGAAAAGGACTTTGGCGGGTTTGGTCCCGGTATTTGTAAAGATGTAACCCAGGCTTCCATCGAAGTAGACGCTTTCCCCCTCACGAAGACCGGCTTTTCTGTTTTTCCCGACTTCCACCAAAAGATCGCCATCTTCCACGTACGCCGATATTTTGGAATCATCCCGCCGCTGCCATCGGGTGAGGCGCATGCGGTCCCTGGGGTCGATATACATTTCCGCGATCTGGAGACGGTTATGGGGGCCCGGGAAAAGGGAAGACTTGATCCGAACGCCGAGGAAATGCCGGTAATCGATCAAAGCCCGGTCGTGCGCCGTGGCGTGGTAAAAATATCCTTCCTCTTTTTCTTCCGCCAGGTTCAACAGCCGCCGAAAGGGTATTTTAAGGCTGAGCGCTATTTTTCGATCTTGTCCCAATAAAT
>Ga0209718_1004441_pt1 | contig 11699 bp, 10 predicted proteins | sample AD_JPNAS1_MetaG_FD_184420 | JGI IMG/M metagenome (GOLD analysis project Ga0209718, IMG submission 184420) | Active sludge microbial communities of municipal wastewater-treating anaerobic digesters from Japan - AD_JPNAS1_MetaG (SPAdes) (version 2) | ecosystem: Engineered > Bioreactor > Anaerobic... | reverse complement strand
AGTGGCGCCATGCCCGGTTCCGCCACAGGCACATCCACTGACCCAGGAGAACCGCTGAGCGCCAGTTCATCGCGTCCGACCCGTGCAGGCGTTTGCGCGTCTTTCGATTCCACCTGTGGCGCTGTGCGTGCCCCGCCGTCAGCCGGTCGTTCGGTGCGTACCGTAGTAGAAACCCGAACCGACGCCTTGTCCGTCGCCGCTTCGCCCTCCATGCGTCCGCTCCATGCGCCCTCAGCCCGCCGAGTTGCCCGGCTCCGGCTATCCGTCTGATCTCGCATCGACCGGCGCATCATCGGAGTCTCAATCGGCGTTGTCACAGCAGGCCCAGCCGGCATCATCGTCATCTGCCGCAAAGCGGCCGAATCCGAACTGCCCACGTCTTTATTACCGTCGCCGTCGCTGTCGTCATCATCATCCCCAGCAGGCTGGGTATCCACTTCCGCATCAGCACGTATAGCCCGGGCGCCATGCCCGTTGGGCCTGGCGGACTCCGCCGCCACGGTTGGTTCGGCCCCGTGTCGCGGCTCGGGTGTTTGCAGTTGCCCCGCCATCTGCTCAAGCACGGCGCCGAACTCGACGTAGGGACCTGCGTCGTGTGCGACCGGAGCGCCCGCGTTCGGGCTCACTGCCGGCGTCATGGCTGCGGTCATCGCAGGATGAGCAGTCGGTGCGCAGACGCACGCCTGCACGAGCAGTGCGGTAGTTGCATTCATCCTTCTTCTTCACCTCCTTTCATGTATACTAGGGGCGCAACCCGGGCCTACTCCTGGCCGGCCCCGGTCTGCCCTTTCAAGCGGTTGTACCTAGTAGTCGCGAACTCGTCCACCTGCTTCTGCTCGTAGCGGTTGACCTCGATCTGGTATTCCTGGTACTGCCGCTCCTTCAGCTTCTCCACAACCTTGCGCGCTTTCATGCCGTCAACGACATCCGAGCGCCTTTGCTCGGAGTGAACGTGAAGCGTGGCGACGACGCCGTCCTGCTCAGCGATATCCTGCTTGAGGCGGTCTAGGTATCTCTGGTATACAGCCACTTCGGACGCGTCGATCTCCGCGCGTCTGGCATCTGCCATGTCACTCTGACCATCGCCGAAGGCAGTCTCCATGCTTGTGAGGACCTCGCGCGCCTGGCGCTCAGCTATCTTCGCCCTGGCAAGCTCCTGCTTTGCCTGGTTCTCGAGGCGCCTACGGTGTTCCAGCACAGGTTCGAGCCTGAAGTTGAAGCTGTCCATGTTGATCCTGACCCTCCTACACTGCCAGAGCAAGCAATCGATTGACCGCTTCCTCATATGAAGCGCGCTCCTCCTTGGCCTGTCGCAAGTAATCATTGAGCGAGTCGATCATGTCTACGGCCCGGTCGATCCTGGCGTTCGAGCCGCCCACATATGCTCCGATATTGATAAGGTCCTCCGACTCCCGGTATGTGGCCAGAATGTCGCGGAACCTGCCGGCAGCCAGCTTGTGCTCTGACGACACGATGTTGTCCATCACCCGGCTGACGCTCTTCAGCACGTCTATTGCAGGGTAATGGTTTCTGTCGGCCAGCTGTCTCGACAAGACTATGTGCCCGTCCAAAATGCTCCTCACCGCGTCGGCGATTGGCTCAGTAAGGTCGTCCCCGTCTACCAACACTGTATACAGGCCGGTGATGGTTCCTCGATCACTGGTGCCGGAGCGTTCTAACAGCTTCGGGAGGAGCGCAAATACCGACGGCGTGTATCCCTTGGTCGCCGGAGGTTCGCCGATGGCCAAACCCACCTCGCGTTGGGCCATGGCAAACCGGGTCACCGAGTCCATCATGAACATCACGTTGAGCCCGCGGTCGCGGAAGTACTCTGCGATCGCGGTGGCAACCATGGCCCCCTTGATCCGCACTAGAGCAGGGGTATCGCTCGTGGCCACTACCACCACGGACCTGGCCAGCCCTTCTTCGCCCAGATCGCCCTGGATGAACTCCAACACCTCGCGCCCACGCTCTCCGATCAGCCCGATGACGTTAACATCAGCCCTCGTGTTGCGGGCGATCATCCCCAGCAGAGTGCTCTTGCCTACGCCGCTTCCCGAAAAGATGCCCACGCGCTGCCCGGAGCCACATGTGAGCAGGCCGTCAATCGCCCGTACGCCCAATGTGAGAGGCTGCGCTATCCGCGGACGCGCCAGAGGGCTCGGGGGCGAGCTCGACACAGGATACTCGGCCACGGCATGTATCGGGCCTTTGCCGTCCATGGGATTACCCAGCCCGTCCAGGACCCTTCCCAGGAGCTCATCGCCGACTCGGACGCCCAATGACTTGCCCCCTGCGACGATCTTGCTGCCCGGTTCGATGCCGGCCATCTCGCCTAGCGGCATGAGCAGGAGTTTGCCTTCGCGAAATCCCACGACTTCTGCAGTGACCGGCGCGCGCGAGCTGCGCGGGCGGATGTAGCACACCTCACCCACCTGCGCCTGCGGGCCGTTGGACTCGATGACCAATCCGATCACCTGTACCACGCGGCCGCTCTGCCTCACTATGTCGAGCCGCTCCAACCGATTGTGGTACTTGCTCAAATCGATCGCGAGCCCACCCGCGCCGCTGCTGTCAGCCGACATAATCCGCTTCCTCCATGAACACTCTCTCTATCTCGCCCAATTGCTCGTCGATTCTGGCGTCGACGTGGCCAACCTCCATCTCGACGACACATCCGCCGCGTTCGATACGAGGGTCCTCTACTACTTTGAGATTGCGCAGATCAGGCGAGGACTTCACTAACTCGTCATGGGCGGATAGCACCAATTCCATGTCTTTGGGCGACACGCGCAACACGACACCGCGCGTGCCTTCAGTCTGGCTGATCGCCGCCCTCGCCATCTCCAGCACGATCTCCGGATCCTGCTCCACCGACCTCTGGATCACCTTGCCGGCCACCGCCACCGCCAGCCGGGCTATGTCACGCTCGCTGGCACGCACTAAGGCATCAGCCTGCGATACTATGGCGTCGGCCGTCCGCGTCATGATGCCGAGTACGTCCTCATACTCCATCATCACCTGCTCCATCCCGGCCCGCCGACCTTCTTCGCGCCCTTCCTCGCGAGCCCGCCGGCTGACTATCTGCCCCTCCGCCCTGGCATCCTCCAGGATCCGGTCGGCCTCCCGCCTTGCTCCGGCTATGATGCGAGCTGCCCTCTCTTCGAGTGCCAGCCCGGTCCCGTCGTCCGCCCCGTCCAGGCCATCACGAAGCGCCGCGAGCTCCGGCCGGTCAGTGCGGAGCACAAAAGCCGCCCCCAACCCCGCTGGACTCAGGAGATCAGTGCCCTTGTAGACGCTAGACAACCATCTCATCCCCCTTCTCCCGGATGGCGACGATCTGCCCGGCCTCCTCCATCCTCCTTATCGCGCTCACTATCTTCATCTGCGCTTCCTCAACATTGCGAAGACGCACGGGGCCCAGGAAGTCCAGTTCCTCGCGGAGCATAGCCGCAGCACGCTCCGACATGTTCCGCGTTATCTTGTCCTTGACTTCATCGGACGCAGCCTTGAGCGCGAGCGCAAGGTCTTTGCTTTCTACCTCTCTGATGACCACCTGGACGTAACGGTCTTCCATGAACACTATGTCCTCGAATACGAACATCATGTTCTTGACCTCTTCGGCCAGCTCGGGGTCTTCTTCCTCCAGCCGCTCCAGGATGACTTTTTCCGTGGATCGGTCGACGTTCTGCAACACCTCGACCAGCGACTTAACTCCGCCGGCTGCCGAAAACTCCTGAGTGCCGAAACTCGTCAACTTGCGCTCGAGCACCGCCTCAACCTCTCGGATGACCTCGGGGCGGGCCCCTTCCATCTGCGCCACACGCATCGCCACGTCCGCCTGCAACTCGGGAGTAAGAGCCGACAGCACCAAGGCCGCCTGGTCAGGACGGAGATGCGCAACGATCAAGGCGATGGTCTGCGGATGCTCGCCCTCGATGAAGTTGGTCAGTTGTTCAGGGCTGACATAGCGGACAAAGTCGAACGGCGTAACCTGCAGATTCGCTGAGAGCCTGTTAATGATCTCCATGGCCCGCGAAGCGCCGAGGGCCTTCTCCAGTATGTTCTTGGCATAATCAATGCCGCCCTGCGCTATGTACTCCTGAGCCAACGCGAGCTGGTAGAATTCAGAGACGGTGGCGTCACGCTGCGCAGGAGACACCTTGCCCAAGGTGGCGATCTCCAGAGTGAGTTGCTCGATCTCCTCATCCTTCATGTGCTTGAGAACGGACGCGGCAGTTTCCGAATCCAGCGAAACCAGAACGATCGCCGCCTTTCGCCGCCCGCTCACAGATGATTTTGATCCGTTCACCGCGCTTCGCACCCGCCTCTCGGTCCGCTACTCCTCCGACATCCAGGTCTCCAGGATCTTGGCGGCATCCGCCGGTTTGGAGCGTGCAAGGGTCTCCACGCTCTGCCGCACCTCCGATCTGCGCTTTTCCTCTGCGCGAGCCTTCTGTTGATCTGGCGAAAGTGCAGGCGGAGGCAGCTCTTGCGCCAGCACCTCGTCCACTCTTCGCCCGACGGCCAGCTCAGGCGCGTAGTCTGGCCTGCTGCGAAGGAAGCGCAAGAACGACAGTGCAAAAATGAGTATCAAGAACCCAAGTATGATCGGGGTGATGATCCTGACCAGACGCACGATGAACGAGCGCCTGTCGGCTTTGGCCACGTCTGCTTCCGCCAGAGACATGTCCGCATCATCGGCGCCGCGAGCGAACTCCATGCCTGTGATGGCGATCTCATCGCCGCGTTCAGGACGTATGCCCACTGCAGCCCTGATCACTTGCCTGATGGATTCCTGTCTGTCCTGCGTCAGTGTTCCGTCCACAACAGCGGCGACTGATATCCTTTCGACCTTCCCCGGCGCGATCACGGCCTTTTCGACTACCTTGGACACCTCGTAGTTGATGGTGCGGTCAGTGCGTGTGTAGTCGGACTTGCCTCCCGCCGCCCCTGTGACAACTGGATAGCCTTCCACGTTCGTTGGAGTGCCTGCCACGCCTGAAGCTACAGGGCCATCAGAACGCCTCTGTTCTTCGGTAGTCTGCTCGGCGATGGGAATACCGAGCCCCCCTGCAACAGGCTGGTAGATTTCGCTGGCGCGCTCTGTGGAGTCGAAGTTGATGTCGGCGTACACCCTGACCACGGCCTTGCCGATACCTAACGCCCTATCGAGCATAGTCTCCACACGTCGCTGCATCTCCTGCTCAAACGACATCTTTGCCTCAAGTTGCGCCGTGGTCAGGGCCCCTGTGGAAGGTCCCTGAGCCAAGCTGCCGCTGCCGCCGCCGCCGCGCCACAGCATGTTGCCGTCAGTATCCACAACCGTGATGAACTCCGGCGACAAACCCTGTACAGCGCCGGCCGCCAAGTTGACCACCCCGCGCACCTGCGCGTCAAGGATGTAAGCGCCCGGCTTCAACTTGAGAACGATCGATGCGGTAGTGGGCTTCTGCTGTTCCGAGAAGAGCCTTTCCTCGGGAATGACGATGTGCACTCGTGCAAGCTCAACAGGGTTGAGCGCCATGATCGTGCGTGCCAGTTCACCTTGGAGGGCCCGCGCGTAGTTGACCTTCTGGGTGAAGTCAGTTGCCCCGAAGTTGGTCTTGTCGAACAGCTCAAACCCCACTCCCGCGCCCTGCGGCACACCTTTGCTCGCAAGTTCCATGCGCAGTTCGTACACGCGGTCCGATGGCGCCATGACTGTACCGCCGCCCGATGACAGCTTGTATTTGACACCGCTCTCCTTCAGGTAATCGACGATCCTGCCCGCGTCCTCCGGCGGCAACCCGGAATAGAGAACGGCGAAATCACTTGTGGAACTGGAGACGATGAGAAGGATGAGGGCAATGAAGACTCCGCCGGCCACTACGCCGATGATGATTCTCTGCGTAGTGCTCAGTCCTCCGCGACCGCTCCGGTCACCGCGTCCGCCAGGGCCGCCGCGGTCACCGGTTCCTCCAGACCTGCCAGACCCCCCGGGCTCGCCGGATGACCCGCCGCCCTCAGCGCGGTTTCCCCGTCCGGCCCGCCCAGTGCGGGCTTGCCCGGCAGCGCCCGCCTGTTCGCCTACTTGAGGTAAAGGCAGTGTCATTCACTCATACCTGCATTCTCATGATTTCTTGGTACGATTCAATGACCTTGTTCCTAACCTGCATGGTGAGCTGAAGCGCGATGTTTACCTGTTCCACCGCGATCATGACCTGATGTATGTCGCGAACCTCGCCGGCGGCCAGCTTCTCAGTCAACCTGTCGGCCCGAGTCTGCATGTCGTTGACGGTATCGAGGGCCTGTTCGAGCACGCCTCCGAAGGCGCTGACCAGGTCGGTCTGTCCGTCCGACACTCCTGGCGCGGTTGCTCTAGTTGCTGTGCCCGCGGTCAACCTGCCTCCGAGTCCTACTCCCTCAACTCCAGCCACGAGGCGGCACCTCCCATGTCATGCGTGAATACAGTAGCTACGCTTTGCCTATCTCCAGCGCCTTCGCCGCCATGGCCTTGGCTGCGTTGAACGCCGCTACATTGGCCTCATAAGCCCTCGTCGCGCTGATCATGTCCACCATCTCCAGCACCGAGTTGACGTTGGGCATCGCCACATTGCCGTCGACGTCGGCGTCGGGGTGACCCGGGTTATGTACCAAGAGCGGCGACGACTCATCCTGAACTATGCGCGCGACACGCACGCCTCGCCCGTCGGGCGCGGACTCCATCACCGTCATCAGTCTCCGGTAGGGCCCGCCTTCAGGGGTGCGCGTTGTGTTGATGTTAGCCAGGTTGCTCGATACCGTGTCAAGACGCAGTCTCTCCGCCGCCATCCCCGACGCACTGATGCCGAATGCAGATATCACAGACATGGACTACCGCCTCCCCTCGCTAATCACGTATTTCAGAAGGCTGAATTTGCTCGACACCAACTGCGCGAAGGCGCTGTACATCGTCCAGTTCTCAGCCATCTTGGCCTCTTCGAGATCGATATCGACGCTGTTCCCATCTACCTTCATCGAGGCACCCTCGTCCACCGTCTGTACAATCGGCGACCGCCCGGCGGATGCGGGACCCGAGATGGCTATGTGCCCGGGCCTTGTCGCGCGGCCTGTGAGGTTGGGGCCGGCTGACTCCGCGCGGCCCGCCATGGCCTGCTCCAGACTGCTCACGAAGTCCACATCCGCCGCCTTAAACCCCGGAGTATTGACGTTAGCCACGTTATTGGCTATCACTTGGTGACGCGCCGACGCTACATCCAGCGCGAGTTCAAGGGTTCTCATCGTGCGATCGTCGAGGATTTTCAACTCGCACATTCTCCCTTCGGAAAGACAATAGAAACCCCGCTAAATTGTGATGCAATATCGGTGCCACTCGCCAAACGGGCGCAAAAAGAGAACAGCCATCCTCGAATGACCGAAGAGTGGCTGCTAGAGGTGGTATTGCTCACACTCCGCGTCGCAAGCGAATAGCGGTGGGTAGTTTTTTCGCACCGCTCGGGCGGCGTCTACCGGGTAGTCTATTCTCGCCCGAATCTCCACTGCAGCGGCAGAATCACTTCAAACCTGGCGCCTCCGCCGTCCGTCACGTTGTCTACTCTGATGACGCCCCCATGCCTCTCGATGATGCTCCAGCTGAGCGCGAGGCCGAGACCTGTGCCCGAAGGTTTCGTAGTGTAGAACGGGTTAAACACGTGCGGTATGTCCTGAGCCGGAATCCCCGGGCCTGTGTCGGCAAATGAGATCGTCACCTCATTAGTTTTCCGCACAGCAGACACATGCAGCCTGCCGCCTCCCTTCATGGCCTCGATCCCGTTCACGGCGAGGTTCAGGAAGACCTGCTCCAGCTGATCCCGGTCGCCGATGATTGCCGGGATGTCGTCCGGTATGTCCATAACCAGATCCACACCGAGCTCGGACGCCTTGCCCTTGACGAACTCGGAAGTTCGCCGCAGGAGCGCCGAAACGTTCACCTCGACCGGGTTCATCTCCGCTTCCCGCGCAAAGCTGAGAAGGTTCCTTACAATGGACGAACACCGGATCGCTTCGTCTTCGATGATCTTGGCCGACCTGACATACTCATGGAACTCATCGCCATGTCGTGCGAGTTTCCGCCCCAGGACCTCCGCGCAGGCGGAGATGATCCCAATGGGGTTGTTTATCTCATGCACCATGCCCGCGGCGAACTCGCCGAGCGTACGAAGGCGCTCAGCTTGCTTAAGCTGCTCTCCCAGGCGCACGCGCTCAGTGACGTCTTCGGCCATGATTATGAGGCCTTCGTCCCCTTCCACCAGCGAGTCCACTGCCGAGACGACAAGACGCACAGTGTGCCGGCGGCCCCGGATGTCAGTCAACACGACATTGCGAGGAGACATGGAGCGCGCGCGCTCGGCTGCGTCGGCCAGTATCTGGGTTAGCCCGTCTTCATCGATCCCCACTACACTCGCTAGATGCCGTCCAAGTACCTCCTCCTCGGGCATCCCGAAGGTGCGGGTGAGTACCCGGTTCCAGGTCATCACGTGGTAGCCGCGGTCAAGGACGACTATCCCTACCGGGACCTCCTCGATGAGCCTTTCAGCATATCGCCGCGCCGCTTCCAGCCTGAAGTTGGCACTGCTCAGATCATTGTAGAGACGGGCATTCTCCATGGCTACACCCGCGAAAGAAGAGATGATAGCCAGAAGATGAGTGACCTCGGACGTGCCCGGACGGACAGCGCCGAAATGCGCCGTGAGTTGGCCTCCAGTCTGTCCGAGGCACACGATGGGCGTGGACAGCTGGAATAGCGAAGACGCCCCGTCCGCATCGCCCGCCGTGATGACGACTGTTTCGTCCTCACCTGCAACTGCACCCGCCGAAGATGTGTCCACCGTGAGAGACGCCCAGTCGGCGCCGACAACACTCCTAGCCATGTCGGTTATGCGTTCCAGCACTTCGCGGAGGTCTCTGGTCGCCACAAGATCGCGGGAAGCATCAAGTATGCCGGACAGCCTGACTATTCGCTCGTTCAGCTCTCGCTGCCCCCGCACTAGGTCGTCGCGGATCATGGCATCATGATCCACAAGCTCCCTGGTGACCATTTCGAGGCGGCCTGCTCTATCGGCAGCGATTGCTGCCTCTCGCGTTCGACGAAGTATGATGGCAATGTAGTAGATCGATAGCAGGCCAACAGCCACAAGCAGCAGCGCGTCGCCTGCCGTCGTCCACCAGCTGTGCGAAGTCGTCGATATCCAGGAACAGACCAGTCGAACCGCTGCGATCGTCACGATCGCAGCGGGAGGCGCCCAGAGCCGCGCCTCGATATCTCTCATAGGACACCACATCCGCATACGCCTTGTCAGAGGCCGTACTTCTTTATCTTGTTGAGCAACGTTCGCCGGGTAATCCTAAGGATTCTTGCCGCATGCGTCCGATTTTCCCCGCACTGCTCCAGGACCTGCGCTATGTAGCGGCGTTCCAGTTCCTCCAGCGACATCACGCCGTCCTCCGACGACCACACATCACTCGGAATATCAATGGCGCTTTCCTGATCATCGCCATCGGACTCATATACGTCTCCCGAAACGTCAGTGTCGCTGTTGTCACTGTTGTCGCTGCTATTGCTGTTGCTGCCCCTGCCGCCCACTTCGCCCGCATACCTGGGTTCTCCCTGATCGCGCACCACATGGTCGACGGAGCGATACGAACCCAGCCCGAATGAGATAACCTGTACAGGATCGGCCCCAAGATGGAAATCGGCAGAAGTCAGCGAGTCGCCGCGCGCCAACAGCACGGCCCTCTCTAGGGCATTCTCCAGCTCCCTGATGTTGCCGGGCCAATCGTACGAGGCCAAGTGCTCCATAGCCTCGTGGGTGATACCCGACACACTCCTGCCGAACTCCATGCTGTACTTCTGGATGAACCGCGACGCCAGAGCCGGGATGTCCTGCTTTCGTTCGCGCAGCGGCGGCAGGAACAGCGGTACTACCGATAGCCTATAGTAGAGGTCTTCGCGGAAAGCTCCCTGAGCCACCGCCTGTTTGAGGTTTTGGTTGGTGGCCGCCAACACGCGCGCATCCACCTTGATAGTCTCGGCCCCGCCGACGCGCTCGAACTCCTTCTCCTGCAATACGCGGAGCAGCTTGGCCTGCATCGCAGGGGACATCTCCCCCACCTCATCCAGGAACACTGTGCCGGTGTGCGCCAGCTCAAATCGGCCGATGCGCCGCGATATTGCGTGCGTGAACGCTCCCTTCTCGTGCCCAAACAACTCCGATTCAAGCAAGGTTTCAGGTATGGCTGCGCAGTTCACCTTGACGAAAGGCTTGCTCGACCGAAGGCTCTTCTTGTGTATGTAGCTCGCCACAAGCTCCTTGCCTGTGCCGCTTTCGCCATATATCAGAACTGTCGCGTTAGTCGGCGCAATACTGCGGCAGATGTCGAGGAGTTGCCTCATCTTGAGCGACGAGCCCACTACTCCGCCGAACTCCTCATCCTCCATGGTAAGCTCGGCGAAGTGCGACTTCCCCGGCCCCGACAGAACCCTGCCCTCGATGGCGTTGCCCGCCACCATCAGCAGCTTTTCCACGTTGAACGGCTTAGTTATGTAGTCGTACGCGCCCATCTTCATTGCTTCGATGGCAGTATCGATGGATGAATACGCTGTTATCATTATTGCCACGATGCCCGGTCGCATCTCCCGGGCTGTTCTGAACAGTTCGATTCCTGTCGTATCGGGAAGCTTAAGATCGAGTATCAGAAGATCGAAATCGCAGGCGCCAATGGCCCGAACGGCCTCTGCGCCATTTGAGGCAGTAGTGACACGATGGCCTTCGTCTTCAAAGGCCTCCGCCAGCACTACCTGCATGTTGACCTCGTCGTCAACAATCAGCACATGTCCGCGGCATGGCACGCCGCCACCAGCGTCAGGAGTGAACAATGCGACAGCCTCCGAGTTCGTGATTCCGCCCCATCTTTCTTCAAACATCATCGGATTTCCTTCCCAATCCACGGCCGCAACCGCTCAGGATCCCGGCGCGACGGACGCCGCCCGTGTGCATCGTGCACATCGGACATGCACAGTGCACTGTTACAGCGGCTCAGGCTTGGGCAGTCGCCGCCGTCTCTCGGACGGTTCGCCATGCTAAAGGCGGTTTTGCCGCGCCGGCACGTCTTTTGCAGATACGGAATAGCGCACCCTAACCCACTGATCTGTATAGGAGGTTACTGCAATGAAGAGGATCTGTGTATGCGCCATCGTCGGCATGTTGCTCCTTAGCGCCCCGGCGGCCTTCCCCGCATTGGCCGCCCCCAGGACCATCGGCGTCACACTCCTCACCCGCGAGCACCAATTCTACCGTGACCTCGAGGCCGCCCTTGTCAGCGAAGCCCAGAAGTTCGGCTACAAGGTCACCGTAACCGCCGGCGAATCTGACGCCGGTAGGCAGGCGGCCCAGATCGACGACTTCATCTCCAGGAAGGTTGATGCGCTGGTTGTGGCCCCATGCGACTCCCTAGCAGTAGGCAGCTCTATCGCTGCCGCCAACAAGGCCGGGATACCAGTGTTCACAGTGGATATCGCCAACTTGTCGATCCAGGGCAAAGTGGTTGCGCACGTTGCATCCGACAACACTGAAGGCGGCAGGCAGGCAGGGATGCTCATGGCGAAAGCTCTGAACGGGCGAGGCAAAGTCGTGATCTTGAACCTCCCACGACTTAAGTCGCGGGATTCCTGCTTCATC
>Ga0209718_1004422_pt1 | contig 11730 bp, 9 predicted proteins | sample AD_JPNAS1_MetaG_FD_184420 | JGI IMG/M metagenome (GOLD analysis project Ga0209718, IMG submission 184420) | Active sludge microbial communities of municipal wastewater-treating anaerobic digesters from Japan - AD_JPNAS1_MetaG (SPAdes) (version 2) | ecosystem: Engineered > Bioreactor > Anaerobic >... | reverse complement strand
CATCATCGTGGGCTCCAGCGCCGGAGCGGCGGTGGGGGCCCTGTACGCGTGCGGGGCGCTGGAGGCCTTCAAAGAGCTTATCTCAGGGCTGTCGTTCATCGATGCCCTGAGCTTCTATGCCGATCCGGTGTTCCCGGTCTCCGGGCTTTTCGCGGGGAAAAAGGCGCGGAAATTCTTTCAGTCCCTGCTCGGCGACACGAAGATCGAAGACCTTCCCGTCACCTATGCAGCGGTCGCCACCGACCTTCTTACCGGAGAAACCGTCGCCATATCACGCGGATCCCTGGTAGACGCTGTTATGGCAAGCATCTCCATGCCCGGCATCTTCAAGCCCGTGGTGCTCGACAACAGGCTCCTGACCGACGGCGGCGTCTCCGACCCGCTTCCCCTGGACATTCTCATGGACTGTTCTCCGGACATCACCATTGCATGCAACCTGCACTCGAAGCTCCCGGACAAGCTCTCGGCAACACAGAACCGTGCCATCGTGAAGGCCCAGGAAAAATCATCCCGCAACGACGAGGACCTCCCCTCTTGGTTCATCGATCGCGCGCTTGGGGTTTTCAGGACGGAAAAACTCGCCGCGCAGGTGAAATCCATTCGGGAGACGTTTCTGAGCCCGGGCAGGACGCCCGCCGGGTCCATCCGTGACCACGAGCTGTTTATCGCGCTGCAGCAACAGCTCAATCAGAGCAGAGACAAGATCGCCTCCCTCATCGGCAGGAGCTTTGCCGAAAAGGATACGGCGGGCATGCTCAATATCTTCGAGGTCATGCTGAGCGCCACGAACATCCAGCAGTACCAGAAGAACCGCCTGATGCTTATGCACCTCAAGCCCGACATCCTCATCGAGCCGGTGGTCGATGGGGTGCGCGCCCTGGAATTCAACAAGGGAGAGCGGACGATCGAGCAGGGAAGGATAAAGGCGCTGGAAGCCGTCCCGAAGATCAGGGCCCTGCTGGAGAGGAGAGAAAAAGAGCTCGAAGGCGGGCGTTAAAAACGCCGGACCGGTCTTGTCCGGGCGGGGGGATTCCGGAGAGTGAAAGCCTCCGGGGCTATTTGACGATGAGGAGGTTCGCCTGCTTGAGCCTCTGGGCAAGGGACAAGATGATCTTATGGGCGACTTCCGGGCTCTCGCTGATCAGCTTCTCGAGCCCTCCGTCCTGCACCGGGATGACCTCCACCACGCTTCTGCCCACCGAACGGATGGTGGCGCTCCTGGGCTCGTTCAGGATGAAGCTCATCTCGCCGAAGTACTCTCCGGGCTTGGTGATCATGGCGATTCGAACGCCCTTCTTCAAGACCTCGAGACCCTGCTCCGTCTGATAGAGCTTGAATATCTCGGTCCCGCTGGTCCCTTCCTCGATGATTGTCTGACCGTCGGTGAATTCCCGGACATCGAGGTTGATGGTCTCGCTGTAGGGTATATTCGATTCCGCAACCGCGGTGGTCTGCTCCAGCTGCAGATATGCTGAACGCAGGACCATGCTCACCAGCCCCGGCTTGCTGTACACGATGTCTTCGATGCAGTCGGACTGATAGGTCGCGATGCGCGAGAGCTTCACCGCTTTGGCGGTCGTGCTGTAGGGGATGCCCCGGTAATAGTTTTCGAGGCCGAACACATCCCTGTCGGAAAGGATGCGGATGGGCTTTTCCATCTGGTATATCTGAATCTCGCCCTGGAGGATGGCGTAGAAGAAGTCGTTCGTGTCCCCTTCCCGTACGACGAACTCTCCGGGACGATACTCCTTTACCGACACAGCCTCGATTGTCCTGGGCTCAAGCATATCTGCCGTTTCGGCAATAAATGGCAGAAACTTTACCCCTCACCTGAGGGTCAGAGGCCACATACTGCCGTGGATTCTGATGAAGTTTTCCAGCTCTGGGAAGGCGAGAGGTTCGATGTCGGGTGCCGGTTCGCCCTTGAGGACATGTATCACCCGGGAAGCGGAATCTTTCAGGGCGGCGAGGTTGTATCCGCCTTCGAGGGAATAGACCACAGGGGCGCCCGCATCGCGGGCGGCCTCCTGAATAACCGCGGCTATCGCCGCGAACCCGTTCGAGCTAAGCTGCATGCCGCCGATGGGATCCATGGCATGAGCATCGAAGCCAGCCGAGACGAGGATGAGATCAGGCTCGAATGATTCGATGACCGGTTGCAGGATATATCGGAATACGGCCAGGTAATGCCCGTCGCGCTTTCCTCCCCGCATGGGGCAGTTCAGAGTATACCCGGCGCCTTGCCCCGCCCCGGTCTCGGACAGCGCCCCGGTGCCGGGATAAAACGGGTACTGATGCGTGGAGAAATACAGAACCCGGCTGTCCGAATAAAAGCTCTCCTGGGTGCCGTTGCCGTGATGAACATCGAAATCGACGATGGCCACCTTCTCGGCCCCGAGAGAATGGATGGCCTTGTGTGCGGCGATTGCGACATTGTTGAAGAGGCAGAAACCCATCGCTTGGTCCTTCCGGGCGTGATGCCCGGGCGGCCTCACACAGGCGAACCCGGCGGATATCCTGTGATCGAGCGCCATCTCCGTGAGCCGGACGACCGATCCTGCAGCGAGGAGGGAGACGATGTACGAATCCCGAGAGCACGTGGTGTCGGGGTCGAGATCGGTGTAAGCGTCCGAGTCCGCGGTCCTGGCGATCGAATCGATGTAGCTCCTGCCGTGGTTGAGCAGAATGTCTTCGATTGTCGAGCACACGGGCTCCGTCAGCATGATCCCGGAGTCAGGCCGGGTGAACAGGGTGTGGAGGTACTGGATCCTCATGGGGCTTTCCGGATGATACCCGCCCGTATCGTGATCCATGAATCTCGGGTCTGATACCACGCCGATCATAGCGCCTTCTCCGCCGGCTATACGAAGAGATCCAGAATGCGGGGTGTCTCTTCCTTTGGAGCCGGATAATCTCTTCTGTTTGCGAAGCCCGTGAAATCCACCGCCATCCTCCCGTAGGACAGCTCATGGATAACCGATGCGCTCGACACGAGCGGGTCTGCGCCCAGACTCGCAACCTCGGCAGGCCGGACATATTCGATGCGCCGGACAGGCGCTTCCCGCCGCCCGATCATTTCATGTGAACAGGACCTGACCCGGTGACGGTTCGCGGATACGGAGCCGCCGCCCGTGTCTCTTTCCATGGTGACGTACCTGAACCTGCAGAAAGGGAGGTCGACCGCAATCCCTTTTACATTCTGGATATGAGAAAAGGGATCCCCATATTGCATCATATCATTGCTACGCCAGAACAGCGCCTTTGGCAAGCGGAAAAGTATCCTGCCCCGCCTGTCTCTGTGAGGTGTCTCCCGTTTCATGGAAGATCTTCCGGACGAACTTCATGCACCGGCGAACCGCCGGAGACGTCCTTCGTTCTCCGGGCTGTCGAATGCCTGCCCGGTTGTCAAGCAGTCGATGCTCCTCGATCTCCCTTGAGAACCCCTGAATCTGAAATAGTATATATAGTTATAATAGTGTGAAGGAGGTTTATTACCATGAGGAGGATTCTCTTCGAAGGCATTCTGATTCTGTTCGTCGCATTGTTGCCGGGCTTTCTCGCGGCCCAGGACGCTTCCGAGCAAGGCGCCACGGCACAGGACTCCATGGCGCAGGCCGATGCTCTGTATGAGCAGGGGGGGCTCGACAATCTCCTGAAATCCGCCGAGCTCTACGCGCAGATACTCGAATCGGATCCCGGCAGTTACGATGCGGCATGGAAGGCCTCACGCTCATACCGGGAATATTGCAACCAGTCCAAGGAGAACAATGTGGAGGGCTGGCAGAATATCTGCAAGCAGTACGGCAAAAAGGGCATGATGTACGGCGAGAAGGCAATCGCGCTGAATCCGGACAGGGTCGAGGGGAACTTCTGGTACGGGTGCTCGGTTGGAAACTACTCGGACGGTGTGAGCATCCTCACGGCCCTGAGAGAGGGGCTGAAGGACAAGACCCAGACGAGCTTCGAGAAGTCTTACGAGATCGACAAGACCTACAGCGACGGAGGCCCTATCAAAGCCCTGGGTCGTTACTGGTACGTGCTGCCCTGGCCGATGAATGACAACGAGAAGGCCCTCTCCTATCTGAAGGAGTTCAACCAGGCATACCCCGGCGACCCGGAAGGGCAGGTGTTTCTCGCGGAGGTCCTTATCGATGAGGGAGGAGACGAGAACATCGCCCAGGCAAAGGAACTGCTCGCCCAGGCAAGCGTCTGTGAGGAAAAATATTTCAGTGAATGGGCAAAACGGCTGGTGGCGGATCTCTGACCGGTGACGCTCCCGGGGTGCCTTGTCGGGCATCCCGGGAAAGGAAATCACCGGGTCCGTGGTTCATGCATCCATGGCAGAGACGACGGGATGTCCTTCGTCTCGGACGATTCCCGGCTTCTTATCGGTGGAATATATCCTGAAATGCGTGACGGCAGTACGGACGGAATACCGGCCTGCTCTCATTCGCCAAGCGCGGACCGGCTCAGGGCAAGGAGAGACGCCTGATCGAGCTTTCTTATGGTACTGAGCAGAAGGCGGATATCCCGATTGTCCTTGTCATCGAACTCGATGGCCATGCCCTTGCCCCGCTCTATGCGCACCACCCTGCCGGACACGTCAATCACCTTGCCGAGATCGTGAGCGTCGAGGCTCACGTGCAGTGTATCGTTTATTTCGAGGGGATTCTGCGTCTCGATGAAGACCCCGCCGAGACTCACATTTCTTACGGTTCCCTTCAGAACCCTGCCGCCGGAGTCCTGATATCTGGCTTCGATCCTGAGCAATTTTCTGGAGTGCCTTCTCTTGTCCTTCTTCACTTCGGCTCCATAGATCTCATATGACAGTATTATTCGACATGCTGGATCTATTTCTTAATACCCATATTCAATCCAGTTTTAACGAGATGCGTTCAGGGTTTGTGAAAAAAAGCACACGAGAAAAGGATTTTCCCTCACGACCAAGCTGTGGTAGATAGTCAGGGGCGTTCCGCCTTTTTTGGCCGAGAAAACAGGACGAGTGAAATGAAAGAGAGGGAAATCCAGGGATCATGATCAGAATCAACGAAAACTATCTGAACCTCAAGGCGTCGTATCTCTTTTCCGAAATAGCCAAGCGTGTAGCGGCCTTCCAGGAGAAAAACCCGAAGACGAACGTGATCAAGCTGGGCATCGGCGATGTGACCCGGCCGCTGCCCAGGGCGTGCATCGAGGCCATGCACGAGGCCGTGGACGAGATGGCTGTCCGGAGCACGTTCAAGGGATACGGGCCCGAGCAGGGATACGCCTTTCTCAGGGATGCCATCGCCGAGAACGATTACCGCTCGCGGGGAGCGGACATCTCCGCCGAGGAGATATTCATCAGCGACGGCGCCAAGTGCGATACGGCGAACATCCAGGAGATTTTCGCTTCAGACATCAGGGTCGCCATCCCGGACCCGGTCTACCCGGTCTATCTGGACACCAATGTCATGGCCGGCCGGGCCGGGAGCCTTCTCGACGGCCGGTACGGAAATATCCTGTACCTCGAGAGCACCCGCGAAAACGGGTTCGTCCCGGAGCTTCCCAGCGAAAAAGCGGATCTCATCTATCTGTGCTTCCCCAACAATCCAACAGGCGCCGCCATCACGAAAGACCGCCTCGCACAGTGGGTGGAGTATGCCCGTGAAAACCGGGCGCTGATCCTCTATGACGCCGCCTACGAGGCCTTTATCAGGGACGAGGCCCTGCCCAGGACCATCTACGAGATCCCGGGCGCCAGGGAGGTGGCCATCGAGTTCAGGAGCTTCTCCAAGACCGCGGGCTTCACCGGGACCAGATGCGCGTTCACCGTGGTGCCCAAAGACTGCGCAGCTTTTGACGCCTCCGGCGCGAGACACCTGCTCCACGGACTGTGGAACAGACGGCAGACGACCAAGTTCAACGGCGTCTCCTACCCGGTCCAGAAGGCCGCCCGGGCGGTATATACCGAGGAGGGCAAAAAAGAGGTCGCCTCTCTGATCGATTACTACCTGAAGAATGCCGGCCATATCCGGTCCGAGATGGCAGGCTTCGGCTTCGAATGCGCGGGCGGCGACAACTCGCCGTATATCTGGGTGCACACCCGGACGGATTCCTGGGAGTTCTTCGACCTGCTCCTGGAAAAGGCGGGCGTCGTATGCACCCCGGGAGCGGGCTTCGGCAGATGCGGGCAGAGATATGTGAGAATCAGCGCGTTCAATGATTTCGAGAGCGTTCGGGAGGCCATGGAAAGGATCGGCCAAGCGCTGTAGCCGCAGGGTTCGGAAGCATGTCCCGTGCTCCTTGTCTGCGACTCAAGACTTGAATTTAATGGACGTATATCAGTCTCCAATCCCCTTGACTTGAGAAAAAGAGTCTGTTAATGCATGCACACTCCCGAAGGCTCCCAACGGGGGTTACCTGTCTGTTTTTGATGCGTTTGTGAGAAGGTTCGAAAAAAGATGAGGACTTCCCGCACCATGGAATTTACCAAGATGTCCGGAACCGGCAATGACTTCATCGTCATTGACTCTTTCCATCGGTCGTTCGATATCGACTGGCCCCGGTTCGCCCGCACGTACTGCCCCAGGAAGATCAGTGTGGGCGCCGACGGAGTCCTGGTGCTCAGCCCCAGCGATGTCGCCGATTTCACCTATCGCATCTTCAACGCGGACGGGAGCGAGGCCGAAATGTGCGGAAACGGCGCCCGCTGCGCCGCCGCCTTTGCCGTGGAACGAGGCATTGCGGGCAGCAGCATGCGGTTCAAGACCCTGGCCGGCATTGTCGAGGCGAGGGTGAACCCCGATGATGTCTCCATCCGGGTCACCGATCCTCACAGTCTCGAAAAAGACATCTCCATCGCCGTAGACGATCGCGACTGTATCGTGCACCACGTCAACACCGGCGTGCCCCACACCATCTGGTTCACGGACGAGATCGACACCCTCCCCGTGAATGAGCTGGGCAAAGCAGTGAGAGCTCACCCCCGTTTCTCCCCCGCCGGCACCAACGTCGACTTCGTCCAGGCCCTCGGGAAAGACCGCATCCGGGTCCGCACCTATGAACGCGGGGTCGAGGCGGAGACGCTGGCCTGCGGGACCGGCGCCGTCGCATCGGCCGTCATCAGCCATGCCGCGGGGCAAGTGGAGGCCCGATCGATACGCGTGGATATGCCCGGAGGAACCCTGTACATAGAATTCACCAGTCGCAATGGAGATTACACGGATGTATGGCTTACCGGAGAGGTATCCTTTGTCTATAACGGCACCCTCTTTCTTTAAGCGCGGCGCAGGCGTCGGGCAGGCGCCCGGATCCGCCGGGGAAAAGCCCTGGATGAACCCCCATGCGTGAGATCGTAGCAGTCCTCGATTTCGGATCGCAGTATGCCCAGCTCATCGCCCGCCGGATCAGGGAATGCGGGGTCTACTGCGAAATCCTTCCCCACGACATCTCCCGCGGCGAGCTCGGACAGCTCGGACCGAAAGCCGTCGTGCTCTCGGGCGGGCCCAGCTCGGTGATGGATAGTGCTCATCCCCGGATGGATACCGCCCTGCTCGAAGCGGGGATACCGGTTCTGGGGATCTGCTACGGGCTGCAGCTCCTCGCCAAGGAGCTCGGAGGAGAGCTGGAACGGGGCAGCGCCCGGGAGTACGGCCCCGCCTCCATCGACATCGACATCGGAAACACGCTCTTCGAAGGTGTCGGCCGCAGGGTGGATGTGTGGATGAGTCACGGCGACCACGTGGTCCGGCCGCCCGAGGGCTTCGAGGTCCTGGCCCATACCGACGCCTGCCCGGTGGCTGCGATGGGAAGCGAGGAGCGGAACATCTACGGTGTCCAGTTCCATCCCGAGGTGGTGCACACCCCCCGGGGCAAGGAGATCCTCAAGAACTTTCTTTTCGGCATCGCCGGCCTGAGCGGCGGATGGACCATGGCGGGCTTCATCGAGGAATCCGTGAGATCCATACGCTCGCAGGTCGGCGACGGGCGGGTGATCTGCGGCCTCTCCGGGGGTGTGGACTCGGCGGTGACCGCCGCGCTCATCCACCGGGCCGTCGGGGAAAAGATGACGGCCATCTTCGTGGACAACGGCGTGCTGCGGAACGGCGAGGTGGACGAGATCCGGCGGATCTTCACCCGCGACTACCCGCTGAATCTCGACATCGTTGATGCCGGCAGGCTTTTCCTGGACAATCTCAGAGGCGTCACCGACCCTGAAGAGAAGAGAAAGAAAATCGGCAACACCTTCATCGACGTGTTCTCCGCAGAGGCCGACCGCATCGGCGGGGCCGATTATCTCGCCCAGGGGACCCTCTACCCGGATGTCATTGAGAGCAGATCCGCCAAGGGGGGACCTTCGGCGACCATCAAGAGCCACCACAACGTGGGCGGCCTGCCGGAGAATCTCTCCTTCAAGCTCATCGAGCCTCTCAAGGAGCTCTTCAAGGACGAGGTGCGGGCCGTCGGTAGGGAGCTGGGGCTTCCCGAAACCCTCATCCAGCGGCAGCCCTTCCCCGGGCCGGGCCTGGCGGTGAGGATTCTGGGCGAGGTGAACGAGGAAAACGTGACCATACTCCAGCAGGCCGATCTCAGGGTGCAGGAGGAGATCGTGAAGTGGGAAGGGTATCCGGACATCTGGCAGTCCTTCGCCGTGCTGCTGCCTGTCAAGAGCGTGGGAGTCATGGGAGATGAGCGCACATACGCCAATGTGATCGCCATCCGCGTGGTATCCAGCATGGACGGCATGACTGCGGACTGGGTGAAGGTCCCCTACGAGATATTGGGAAGGATCTCCACGCGAATCATCAACGAGGTCAAGGGTGTCAACCGGGTGGTCTACGACATCAGTTCAAAGCCCCCGAGCACCATAGAGTGGGAATGACCAACCTATCGAGGTAAGAGCATGGGCGGACTTTTCGGCATCGCATCGACGCAGGACTGCGTAAAGGATCTCTTCTACGGCACCGACTATCACTCCCACCTGGGCACGAAGCGGGCAGGGATGGCGGTAGTCAACAAGAAGGGCTTCACCCGATCCATCCACAACATCGAAAACGCGTACTTCAGGTCGAAATTCGAGCCCGAGCTCCATGATTTCAGGGGCACGAGCGGCATCGGCGTCATCAGCGACTTCGACGCCCAGCCGCTGATCATAAACTCTCACCTGGGCACATTCGCCATCGTCACCGTGGGCAGGATCAACAACATCGAGGCCCTGGGAAGGACCGCGTTCGCCCGTAAAAAATACTTCTCGGAAACGTCCGGCAGCGGGATCAATCCCACCGAGCTCATCTCCATGCTGGTCTGCGAGGAGAAATCCTTCAAGGACGGCATATCGTCGGTGTTCCGCTCAATCAAGGGATCATGCACGCTCATGATTCTTACGAAAAAAGGGATCATCGCCGCCCGCGACAGGCTCGGCAGGACGCCTCTGGCCATAGGGAGGAAAAACGGGTCCCTGGCGGTGACTTCGGAGACATGCGCCCTGTCCAACCTCGGATACGAGGCCGAGTACTATCTCGGCCCCGGAGAGATCGTGCACATGACCGCCGACGGGTTCGAGCAGCTCGCCCCGGCCGGCAGCGAGATGCAGGTCTGCTCGTTTCTGTGGGTTTACTACGGCTATCCTCCCTCGAACTACGAGAACATCAACGTGGAGATGGTCAGATACCGCTGCGGCAGGGCGCTCGCCAGAAACGACACCGTGGAGGCGGACCTGGTCTCGGGCATACCGGACTCGGGCATCGGCCATGCCGTTGGGTATGCCAACGAGAAGCACATCCCCTATATGCGCCCGTACACGAAGTACACCCCGACCTGGCCACGGAGCTTCATGCCCCAGAGCCAGGCCGTCCGGGATCTGGTAGCCAAGATGAAGCTCATACCCAACCGCTCGGTCATCGAGAACAACCGCATTGTGTTCTGCGACGATTCCATCGTGCGGGGCACTCAGCTCAAGGACAACGTGAGGATCCTCTTCGACTACGGCGCGCGCGAGGTCCACATGCGGGTGGCCTGCCCTACCCTCATCTACCCCTGTGAGTTTCTGAACTTTTCCTCCTCGCGCTCCAGCCTCGATCTGGCGGGCCGCAAGGCCATCTACGAGCTCGAGGGCACGAACCATGTCTCCCTAGAGGAGTATGCCAGGGCCGGCTCGGAAAAGAACCTCGCCATGGTGGAAAAGATCAGGCAGCGCCTGGGACTCACGTCTCTGAAGTTCCAGACCATGGACGATCTGGTAGAGGCCATCGGGCTTCCCAAGGAAAAGCTCTGCACTCATTGCTGGGACGGAAGCAGTCGCTGCTGATACACAGACCGGAACCGACCCGGGGCCTCCTGTAGAGGCACCCCTCAGTCAAAGCAGCGGGATATCGGAGATTATTGACCATCCCCCTCTCCTGCATCTTCTCCCTCGGGAGGAGAGAAAGAAGAGAAAACATCGGAAGCCGAGCGGCGGGGTATTTCCGAATGAAAAATCTCCGCCCGGGCCAGGGGCGTGACAAGCGCCGGAAGCCTCCCCCTGCGTATTCTCCCGGCCCGGTTCACAAGTGCAGCTTTCCTGCGGCTCCAAGGGCTTCGCTCTCGACAGGCAGACCCAGCGTCAAGAAATATCACACCTCACTGAAGCAGCCTCGAGAGGCTGCGCCTCAGCACACGGTCGACAGGAACGCACGCACCTCATATCCCGCCTTTTCGGCAGAGGCCGAGGCGGATGTCACATAACCGAAGCTCTTGAGCACCCGCTCGCCGTCCAGTCGCATCTTTCCGGAGGTGACGGCCGCCGAACGGATCACGGAGATCGCGAATAGCCAGTAGAGCAAATCCTCGAAGGACTCCTTGTTGAACCACAGCCTTCCTTCGAACTCGTTCACCCCCATGAACGCCTGTGCGTCAGTATCCGCGAACAGATCTTCCATGACCCGGCCGAGGCCTTCCCTGTCGGCCCTGTCGTACCAGTCTCGGCTCGAGATGAGCGTCTGGATGAGCATGAGCTCGTGCCGTGCAGCCCCTTCATCGAGCCCGAGGGCCGTGAGGCTCTCTCTCACCACCTTGCCCAGGAGCAGATCGTCCATCAACACCCTGCTCTTCACGGCAACTGCCTGCTGCTCAACCAGTGCCCCGGTCATGGAGACTATGCCCCACAGGAGCGGAACCCTCCACCAGCGGAGATCTTCGGTAACGCTCTCGGGAATGCGGCTGAAGAGATAGTCGATGCATGGCTTGAGCCTTTTCGGTGCCTTCGTCTTCAGCGAAGGGACGTTCAGGAGGGACTTGACCAGGGAGTGCACCGCGCCCACGACCTGAACGGTGTCCGCTTCGTCCCGCCATGCATAGAGATACACCCGCACCTCCCTCATAAACCCGGCAAGGGCCTGCAGGAACGCATCCGAGACATCGCCCCGGCTCACCCCCTCGCGAACCGTCTGAATCAGAAAGGATCGGCCCGCAAGCGTCCTGAACGGGTCGAGAATCTTTTTCAGATAAAGCTCCTGGAGCTCTGACGCGACATCCGGGACGCCTCTGCCGCCCAGGTATTCGTAGAGCCGCTTCACCTGGCCGTCGTGGTCGCGCAGCTCGCGGAAGTTCATGAACACATTGGATTTGAACGCGCCCAGATGCACGAACAGGCCATCGGTGCACAGAGTGCGCCCGTGCCTCAGATACTGGAGTCCCTCGCGGAAGTCTTCGAGGATGTAGTACATGGTATCGTCATCCGAGAGCCTCAACCCCTCGCCCAGGGTCTTGTGC